>ENA-OZHH01000301-OZHH01000301.1-human-gut-metagenome-genome-assembly--contig:-NODE-301-length-30728-cov-7.872657_pt1 | contig 30728 bp, 30 predicted proteins | sample MGYA00244045_ERZ653684 | MGnify/ENA primary metagenome ERZ653684 (study PRJEB26926, sample SAMN06165264) | human gut metagenome | biome: ENVO:00009003; feature: ENVO:2100002; material: ENVO:00002003... | reverse complement strand
TCGTTATCGACGTAATGAAGGAAAACATCGCAGTTCGTGAAGCTAACCGTCTGGGTATTCCTGTATTTGCTATCGTAGATACAAACTCTGATCCTACAAACGTTGACTTCGTAATCCCGGCAAACGATGATGCTACTAAGTCTGTAGAAGTAATTCTGGATGCTTGCTGCGCTGCTATGGCTGAAGGTCTGGAAGAAAGAAAAGCAGAAAAGGTAGATATGGAAGCTGCTGGTGAAAACGCTCCGAAGGCTGGCAAGAAGAAAGCTACCAAGGCTCGCATGGATAAGGCTGAAGAAGATGCCATCAATGCTGCTAAGGCTGCCGCTTTCATGGGTAAAGACGACGAAGAAGCTTAATATACTTTAAGTTGAGAGTTGAGAGTTGAAAGTTGAGAGTTACTATAAAAGCAATTCTCAACTCTCTGTTCTCAGCTCTCATTTGCTTTAAATAGACTTATTTATTAACTCAAATAAAAAAGAGATTACTATGGCTGTAAGTATGGCTGATATCACCAAGCTTCGTAAAATGACTGGAGCTGGTATGATGGACTGTAAAAACGCTTTGACTGAATCAGAAGGCGATTTCGACAAAGCAGTAGAAATTATCCGTAAAAAAGGACAGGCAGTAGCTGCAAAACGTTCTGACCGTGAAACTTCAGAAGGTTGTGTATTGGCTAAGTCTACTGGTGACTATGCTGCAATGATCGCTTTGAAGTGTGAAACTGACTTCGTTGCAAAGAATGCAGATTTCGTAGCACTGACTCAGGCTATTCTGGATGCTGCTATCGCAAATAAGTGCCAGACTATCGACGAAATCAAGGCTTTGCCGATGGGTAGCGGTACGATTGCTGATGCAATTGTTGAACGTAGTGGTATCACCGGTGAAAAGACTGAACTGGATGGTTTCAACTTCGTTTCTGGTCCTTGCACTGCTGTATATAACCACATGAACAAGAATCAGCTTTGTACAATCGTTGCTTTCAACAAAGTTTGCGATGAAAAGATTGCTCATGAAATCTGTATGCAGATTGCAGCTATGAACCCGATCGCTATTGATGAAGCAGGTGTTCCTGAAGCTGTAAAGCAGGAAGAAATCAATGTTGCTATTGAAAAGACTAAAGCTGAACAGGTACAGAAAGCTGTTGAAGCTGCTTTGAAGAAAGCTGGTATCAATCCTGCTCACGTAGATAGCGAAGAGCACATGGAAAGCAACATGGCTAAGGGATGGATTACAGCTGAAGACGTAGCTAAAGCAAAAGAAATCAAGACTACCGTTGCTGCTGAAAAGGCTGCAAACTTGCCTCAGGCTATGATCGAAAACATCGCTAAAGGCCGTCTGGGTAAATTCTTGAAAGAAGTTTGTCTGTTGAATCAGGAAAGCATCATGGATCCGAAGAAGACCGTTGCTGAAGTACTGAAAGCTGCTGATGCAGAACTGACAGTTGCTGACTTCAAACGTTTCACACTGCGTGCTGAATAATTTATTCTTCACATAAAAGAAAGCCGGACAGAGAGCTGATCTCTAGTCCGGCTTTTTAATTGATATATTATCTTCTTTAATCCAGTGCTGCCCTGTACTGCTTGGGAGAGACTCCCAGATAGCGTTTTACATATTTCCCAAAGAAAGATATGTTGGGAAAATCCAGCTCATTGGCAATTTCCTTGATACTCTTTCTGCTTCTTTTTAACTGATATTCGATATCCTTTACTACATATTGATTGATAAGTTCCGAGGCTGTCTTCTCACTTATTTCTTTGCAGATGGCAGACAGATATTTGGGACTTACGGCTAATTTGTCCGCGTAGTAAGTGACAGAACGTTTTTTGGGGATAAGAAGAGGAGAGCTGTGCAATGAATGAATTGAACAGCTTTTCCCCAGAAGTATAGGACGGGGACATTACCTTTATATATCTTTCCATCGTGTCATGGAATTCATACATAAAAGCCTGTAGCAGGGAATTGATCAGTTCCTTCTGGTGTTTGCAAGGGGGAGCTGTCAGTTTGGAGCGTAACAGATCATAGTATTGTTGAAAGAGAATGGCTTCCCGGGGTACCAGAGGAATGATGGGATGTTTCTCTATAAATAGTTTTGCATCCCAGCTTTCTGCACTGAGAACTCCGATTTGTCTGACGTATTCAGGCGAAAGACAGAATCCGCAACATTTAAAATCTACACTGATCATTCCCCGCTCCAGAATGATGTTGGGGTGGCAGATCAGCAAATCATTTTCTTTGACTTCATATTGCTGGTCGTCAATATAGACAGAACCCTTTCCTTGCTGACAAAGCAAAGCAATGAAAGCCTCAATGCGTGCTGTATAATCCTGATTCAGGTTATGGATATCTTCCACGATCGCCAGGCGGTCATCCTGGTAGAGAGTGATTTGTTCCATGATTTCCGGACATTCTTGATTTCCAAAAAATACGGCTTTTTCTTCTTCTGTTGTAGATCTTTGGTTCTTTTTCATCATATAAAGTCTGTTTGGAATAGGGATATTCCCGTGTTTTGACATTGCAAATTAACGGAATATCTTTCAATCTGCGGTGATGGATATTTCCCAATAAGTGTTCTAATTGTTCGATTCGCTGCTGCTTTAGAAAAATGGAACACTTCCTTGGCCGAATGGAGTGCTGACAATTTCCTGGAAAAGATTTCCTTTGCCTCGAAAAAAAAGGATTTTGTATGAAAAAGACTGGAAATGTAGTTGTATTGCCACTTACATTGTGCTTATTGGGATGCAGTGGTGAGAAAAATCAGGAAAAACCGGTAGAGCCGGTTAGGGTAAAAGTGATGGAAGTGAATTCTTCTGAAGCGGAGGTTGTCCACCGTTTCTCGGGAACAATAGAAGAAGGAACAGGTTCATCGCTCAGTTTTGCCGTCATGGGTACTGTCAAAAGGTTACACGTGGGACTGGGGGATCGTGTAACTTCCGGTCAATTAATTGCAGAACTTGATCCTTTGTCCATGCAAAGTTCCTATGAAGCAGCGAAGGCTTCGCTGGAACAGGCCGAAGATGCTTATTCCCGTATGAAAGAACTGCATGACAAAGGAAGCCTGCCGGAAATTCAATGGGTAGAGGTACAAAGTAAGTTGCGTCAGGCCCGTTCAATGGAGGAAATTGCCAGCAAGAACCTGAAAGATACCCGTCTGTATACTCCGTTTTCCGGAGTAATTGCAGAAAAGAATGTAGAAGCTGGTCAGAATGTAGCTCCGGGTGTTCCGGTTGTCAAGCTGGTTTCTCTCAGTGGACTGAAGGTACGGATCTCTGTACCTGAAACAGAAGTCGGTCATGTTTCTTTGGGACAAGAGGTGGAAATCATTGTTCCGGCCTTAAACGGAAAACGCTATACAGGGCGGATTGCAGAGAAAGGTATTGTGGCCAATGCTCTGTCACGTGCATATGATGTCAAGATACAACTCCTTGAAGCCGATAAAGAACTTATACCCGGGATGGTTACAGAAGTGAGACTGGACAGTCAGAAAGCCGGAATTTTGTGTGTCATTCCGGCGCATATTGTCTGGATTGATGAAAAGAGCCGCTCGTTTGTATGGGTAGATGACAACGGCAAGGCAAAGAAGCGTGTGATTACCTGTGGTGACTTTACGGCCGAATGCGTAACGGTGGTGGAAGGGCTGCATCAGGGTGACCGGATCATTGTGGAAGGCCAGCAGAAGGTATGTAATGATACAAAATTGTCAGACATTTCATTGTAAAAGGTTTGGATTATGGAAAAGAAGAAACGAAGTACAGTGGAGTGGGCCATGCATTACCGGCAGATTGTGATTCTGGCTATTTCGCTGGTTGTAGCCACTCTGCTGGTTCCTTTCATGCAGTTCTACTTTATCCGCAAGCCGATTCGCCAGAAGATGCGTCCCGATGGAAAGCCGGCATTTTCTTTCCTGAATATGCTGCAAGTCTATTATGACCGCTTGCTGGCCTTTTGTTTCCGCTGGCCGAAGGCTACACTGGCAACAGGAATTCTGTCAATTGTACTGGGAGCCTTTCTGCTGGGTAAATTGCCGCAACAGCTGATGCCGTATGCCGACCGGAATCAGTTTGCCGTAGAAATTTACCTGCCTACCGGTGCTTCTGTCAACCGGACTGCTGAAGTTGCCGACAGCCTGGAGCATATTCTTCGCCGGGATCCGAGAGTCGTATCCGTAGCTTCCTTCAAGGGATGTGCTTCACCGCGTTTCCAGACTACATATGCTCCTCAGATTGCAGGAACCAATTATGCACAGTTCATTGTCAATACGACGGGAATCAAGGAAACGGTGGAATTGCTGGAAGAGTATGCTCCCCGGTACAATGATTATTTCCCGGATGCCAGAGTACGGTTCAAGCAGCTGAGTTACAGTGAGGCCGTTTATCCGGTGGAAGTCCGGTTGAGCGGCGAGAGCCTGGATTCCATTCGGGTAGCAGTAGATACGATTGAATCAATTCTTCGCGGAATGCCGGAACTGGTTACCGTTCAGAGTGATCTGAGTGATCCGTTGCAGTCTGCGGAAATCCGCCTGAAGGAAGACGAAGCAAGCCGGTTGGGCATCAGCAACATACAGGTTGAAACAGCCCTTGCTCTCCGTTATGGCAGCGGAATACCGGTCGCCAGTGTGTGGGAAGGCGATGACAATATTCCGGTATCCATCAAGAGCGAAACTTCTGATCATGCCACTAATGAAGACCTGATGAATGAACTGATTCCGGTTGCCGGAGGACTTTCATGCGTTCCTTTGCGGCAAGTTGCTGAGATTGTTCCGGTATGGAAGGTTGGACAGATTGTTCGTCGCAACGGTATTCTGACAGCTACCGTGCAGGCTGACCTGCAACGTGGAGAGAATGGAATGGCGGTTGTTGGAAAGGTTCAGCAGCAGCTGGATGGACTTTCTTTGCCTCAGGGCGTACAGCTGGCCTATGGAGGAGATCTGGAAGACAGTGCGGATAAGATGCCGCCGGTAATGAACGGACTGATGGTGGCAGCCCTTGTGATTTTCTTTATTCTGGTGCTTCATTTCCATCGGGTCAATATCGCAACGCTGATCTTCCTGAGCATGGCTCTTTGCCTGTTCGGTACGGCTGCAGGTATTCTGATTCAGGGAGTGGAATTCAGTATTACCTGTGTACTGGGTATTGTCAGTCTGATGGGAATCATTGTCCGTAACGGAATTATCATGATCGATTATGCAGAGGAACTGCGTGAAACGGAAAGAATGCATGTACGTGAGGCCATCTGGCATTCGGCCAGCCGGCGTATGCGGCCTATCTTCCTGACTTCGGCTGCTGCTTCCATGGGAGTAATCCCGATGATTCTGGGCAAGAGCGGACTCTGGATGCCGATGGGAACGGTGATCTGTTACGGTACGCTGATCACGATGATTTTCCTGCTGACCGTACTTCCGGTTGCTTATCTGCTGCTTTTCAGCGGCTCCACCGAAAAGCGCAAGCGTGTGAATGCTTTGGAGAAACAATGATTGTATACCTGTATGTTCAACTAACAACAACGATTATGAAACTTAAATCGAAATATACATTTCTGCTGGTTCTTGCCGGAATGTGTCAGATGCCTTTACAGGCCCAGCAGACGTACTCACTGGAAGATTGTATCCGGGAAGCCTTGATAAATAATGTCCGGATGAAGAATGCAGCCAATGACCTGAAGGCTGCCCAAGAAACCCGGAGCGAGGCTTTTACCCGCTATTTCCCTTCGGTAAGTGCCGCAGGAAGCGGATTTATTGCTGACAAAGGTTTGCTGCAGATGTCACTTTCACCCGAGATGGAGATGTCGATGATGAAGAATGGAGTCATCGGAGGTGTATCGGCTACCCTGCCTTTGTTTACCGGCGGACAGCTGGTAAACGGTAATAAACTGGCGAAAACCGGAATAGAAGCAGGCCGTCTTCAGCTTCGCCGTTCGGAAAATGAGGTAACGCTTACGGTGGAGAATTATTTCTGGCAGGTAGTCATGCTGGAAGAAAAGCTGCATACTTTGCAGACGGTGGAAGAACAGTTGGCCGGTATAGCCAAGGATGCCGAGGCTGCCGTGAAGGCAGGTGTCAGCAACCGGAATGACTTGCTTCAGGTGCAGCTGCGCCGTAACGAAACGAAGAGTGGCCGTATCAATCTGGAAAATAGCCTGGCTCTTGCCCGGAATCTGCTGGCCCAGTATATCGGTCATCCTGCCGACAGCATCCGTTTGTCGGTCAGTCTGGATGGTTCTGTTCCGGAGAATCCGGAGGCACTCCGGACTGATCACCAGGCTTCCCTGCCGTTGACTCCGGAATACGGCCTGCTTCAGCAACAGGTAAAGTCCGGCCGTCTTCAGTACAAGATGGCGGTCGGCAAGAATCTTCCTACGATAGCAATCGGAGGCGGTTATTTCTATGAAAATCTGATGGATAAGGATCATTCATTCTGGATGGGCTTTGCCACGGTATCTGTCCCTCTTTCGGGATGGTGGGGCGGTTCGCACAATATGAAGAAACAGAAGTTGCAATGGCAAAATGCCGAAAATCAGCTGACGGACCAGAGTGAACGCCTGATTATCCGGATGGAACAGGCCTGGAATGATTTGAATAACGCTTACCAACAGGTGAAGATTGCCTGCGAATCCATAGAACAGGCTACGGAAAACCTGCGTCTGAATACTGATTATTACACGGCAGGGACTTGTACGATGAGTGATTTGCTGGAAGCCCAGACTCTTTATCGCCAGAGTCGTGACCAGTATGTGGATGCTTATTCCCAGTATGAAGTCAAGAAGCGTGAATATCTTCAGGCTACAGGACGATAAAATGTGTTTGTTCTTCCTGCATGAAACAACAGTTTCGTCAGCAGAAAACTTTAGTTTCATCAGGAAGAACTTTTTGTTCCACCTACTGGAACTTTTTGTTTCACTAGGAAGAAACTTTAGTTTCACCAGCAGAAAACTTTTGGTTCGTCTAGGGAAAACTGTTGTTTTCATAGGCCGAAACAAAAGTTTTGTCCTGTTAAACACCTTGCATTGTCCGGATGATTCTTTCCGGATGTCCGTTTATTTGGTCTGTGAATATCCGTCAGCTTTCAGCAGTTCGATGATTCTTTCTCTGAATTCTCCCTGAATGAGGATTTCCCCTTCCTTGACAGAACCTCCTACGCCGCATTTGGTTTTCAGCATACGGCCCAGTTCCTTCAGGTCATCTTCCCGGCCTGTGAATCCGCTGACTACGGTGACCGTCTTTCCGCCTCGTCCTTTTTTCTCTATTTTTACGCGCAGCTTCTGGGCCCGTTTCTCGGGTGTTTCGGCTTCTTCTTCCGTTTCTGTTTCATAACGGAAGTCGGGGTTGGTCGAATAAACTATATTCAGTCGGTCTTTCCAGTCATTTTGTTTCATAAGCATTGTTTTTTGTCAGGGGGCAAAGGTACGTTTTTTTTCTTCATTCTTTCCCGCATTCCAAATAAATACCGTAATTTTGCAACCGAGTGAATAGACAAAGTTGAGAAAGATGACTACCCGTTCAGGTAAAAATATAGAGAAAATACCGGAACCGACACTTCGCCGGCTACCCTGGTATTTGTCCGGTGCCAAGCTGATGCGTGAGCGCGGGGAACGCTATATTTCGTCTACCCGGTTGTCTGAACAGATCAATATAGATGCTTCACAGATTGCCAAGGATCTTTCGTTCGTGAATATTTCCGGACGTACGCGTGTCGGATATGAGATTGACTCCCTGATCCGTGTACTCGAAGACTTTCTGGGATTTACCCGTCTGCATAAAGCTTACCTTTTCGGAGTGGGAAGCCTTGGAGGAGCCCTGCTTCGTGACTCGGGACTGGCACAGTTCGGTCTGGAGATTGTGGGAGCGTTTGATGTCAATCCCGAACTGGTAGGTACCAGTATAAACGGGATTCCCATTTATCACACCGATGAGTTTACCGAACGTATCCGTCAGGATGGGGTCTGTATCGGCGTACTGACCGTACCTATCAGCATTGCCCAGGAGGTGACCGACCGGATGGTGGACGGCGGAATCCGTGCAGTCTGGAACTTTACTCCCTTCCGTATCCGGGTGCCTGAGCATATTGTGGTGCAAAACACTTCGCTGTATGCCCATCTGGCTGTGATGTTCAATCGTTTGAATGAAACCCTAAAGAAATAATAAATACTTATGAAGATTATAGCGATCGGCATGAATTATTCCCTGCATTGTCAGGAATTGCATGCAGATGAGGCCTTGCCTCAGGAACCGGTCATTTTCATGAAGCCGGATTCTGCCTTGCTGAAGGACAGCAAGCCCTTTTTTATTCCCGATTTTTGTGAGCAGGTTGATTATGAAACGGAGCTGGTGGTCCGCATCAGCCGGTTGGGAAAGAACATTGCCGAGCGCTTTGCTTCCCGCTATTATGATGCCGTAACCGTAGGAATTGACTTCACAGCCCGCGACTTGCAGCGTAAGTTCCGTGCGGAAGGCAAGCCCTGGGAACTCTGCAAGGGCTTCGACAATTCGGCTGCCATCGGTGACTGGGTGCCTGTGGAACGCTTTTCCGATATTCAGCAGATCGGTTTCCATCTGGATATCGACGGAAATACGGTACAGCGGGGAAATACGGCAGACATGCTGTTCGGGGTTGACCGCATCATTGCTTATGTCAGCCGTTTCTGTACGCTGAAAATCGGTGACTTGCTTTTCACCGGAACTCCGGTCGGAGTCGGTCCGGTCCGCATCGGAAACCATCTGGAAGGTTATTTGGAGAACGATAAAGTATTGGATTTTTATATACGATGAAGATAAGAGTAGGATTCGGCTTTGACGTCCACCGGCTGGTGGAGGGCCGTGAATTGTGGCTGGGAGGTATTCGTCTGGAACATGAACTGGGCCTGTTGGGCCATTCAGATGCGGATGTCCTGATCCATGCCATTTGTGATGCCCTGCTGGGAGCTGCGAATATGCGTGATATCGGTTATCATTTCCCCGATACGGCAGGCGAGTTCAAGAATATTGACAGCAAGATTCTGCTGGCCCGTACCGTCGATCTGATTGCGGAAAAAGGCTGGCGGGTAGGCAATATTGATGCGACGGTCTGTGCCGAACGTCCCAAGCTGAAAGCCCGTATTCCCGAAATGCAGGAAGTACTGGCTCACGTAATGGGAGTTGAGGCGGACGATGTTTCCATCAAGGCAACCACTACCGAGAAGCTGGGTTTCACCGGACGGGAGGAAGGAATCTCAGCATACGCCACGGTATTGATTGAAAAAGACTGATCTGCCGGAGGAGTTCAGAGAATCAGTCCCAGAGCAAGGAGCAGACCGAAAAGCAGCATGTTGCGTGAGGTCTCTCCCAGAATGCGGTTCAGGGCTTTTCCCTTTCCGATACGTGCCATTTTCTGTGTTGTAAGAATATGGGGTATCAGATAGAGCTGGGGAAGCAGGACCGCATAAATTTTTCCCAGCCAGATAAAGTAGAAGCAGAGCCAGCATGCGGCCATTCCGAGCAGAAAATACAGCAGCAGCCCCGTGCGTGCCCCGAAGCGGACCACGAGTGTTCGCTTTCCGCTGACTGCATCCTGCTCCCGGTCGCGGAAGTTGTTGACCATCAGCAAGGTGTCAATAATGAGTCCGCAGGCAAGAGAAACCACAAAGACTGCCGTGTTCCAGCTGTGAGCCATGACGTAGAAGGTACATCCTACGGGAACAAAGCCGAAGAAAATGAGCACCAGTACATCTCCCCATCCGTGATAGGCCAGCGGATAAGGACCGGCCGTATAGAGAAAGGCGAATACGACACAGGCCAGACCTACGGGAATCATTTCCCATCCTCCGTAGCTTAATAAACCCAGACCGACGCAGCAGGCCAGTAGCGTGGTGACTGCAATGCCCCGTTTCATTCCGGCAGGTGTGATCCAGCCTTGCGCACAGGCACGTTCCGGTCCCAGGCGGTCTTCCCGGTCAGTTCCCTTCAGATAGTCGTACAAGTCGTTGATGAAATTGGCATCCGTCTGCATCAGAAAGGCAAACAGGAAGCAAAGCAAGGCCGGAACAGGCTGGAATTTTCCGAAGATATAAGCCAGTGCGCAGCCTAGCAGAACCGGAATTGCGGCTCCGGTCAGTGTTTTGGGACGCATGGCCAGCAGCCATGCCTGAAAGGAATTGGGCTTTATCGAATTGTTCATACTTTTCGTGATTATTGTATTAAAAAGTCCACAAAGGTACGGAGTTTTTTCATCTTTTCCTTCATTTAGATGGCGGTATATTGCTTTTTTATCCATACATTTGCAGTATACTATGACTTGATAACAAGAATTTTATAACGGAGTGGTTATGTTGCGTAAAATCAGACTGACGTTGGCTGTCTGCTTCTTCCTATGTATCACCGGGCTGTTTCTGGATTTTACAGGAACACTTCATGCCTGGCTGGGGTGGATGGCAAAAATTCAGTTCTTGCCGGCCGTGCTGGCACTGAACGTGGGGATTGTAATAGCACTGGTTGTGCTGACACTGGTCTTCGGACGGGTGTATTGTTCGGTAATCTGTCCTTTGGGCGTCATGCAGGATCTCTTTGCATGGTTCGGTAAACGGGGTAAAAAGAGGAAGTATCATTATTTCTATTCTCCGGAAAAGAAAGGATGGCGTTACGGCTTTCTGGCTCTGTTCCTGTTGATGCTGGTGGCCGGTATCGGTTCCGGAGCAGCTTTACTGGCTCCTTACAGCTCTTTCGGACGGATTGTTTCCAATTTGCTGGCTCCTTTATACGGATGGGGAAACAACCTGCTGGCTTATTGGGCAGAACGGGCAGACAGTTATGCCTTTTATGAAACGGATGTGTGGTTGAAAAGTCTGCCTACTTTCCTGATTGCTGTCATTACGGTGGTTGTCTTGTTTGTGCTGGCATGGCGTAACGGACGTACCTATTGTAATACGGTTTGTCCGGTGGGGACGGTATTGGGCTTCTTCTCCCGCTTTTCATTGTTCCGCCCGGAACTGGACGCCGGGAAGTGCAGGAACTGCGGACTTTGTGCCCGTCAGTGCAAGGCTGCCTGTATCGACTATAAAAATCATCAGATAGATTACAGCCGGTGTGTGGCTTGTATGGATTGTCTGGATTCCTGCCGTCATGATGCTCTTCATTTCCGTTTGCGGACGGCGAAGGCTGCCCGTCCGGTCGTGGAGAAGACAGAACCGGCCGGACCGGCAGATGATTCCCGCCGCAGTTTCCTGGCATCGACAGCCCTGTTGGCTGCCGCAACGACACTGAAGGCTCAGGAAAAGAAAGTCGACGGCGGTCTGGCCGTCATTGAAGACAAGCAGATTCCTCACCGGAACACACCGATTGTTCCGCCGGGAGCGTGGAGTGCCCGTCATTTTGCCCAGCACTGTACGGCCTGTCAGTTGTGTGTGTCTGCCTGTCCTAACGGAGTTCTCCGTCCTTCCACCGATCTGATGAAACTGATGCAGCCGGAGATGTCTTATGAACGCGGATATTGCCGGCCGGAGTGTACCCGCTGTTCGGATGTATGTCCGACCGGAGCAATCCGTCCGATCACGGTGGAAGACAAGTCGTCTACACAGATCGGTCATGCCGTATGGGTGAAGAAGAACTGTGTGGTATTGACAGATGGGGTAGCATGTGGAAATTGTGCCCGTCATTGTCCGGTGGGAGCGATTCAGATGATTCCTTCCGAGCCGGGAAATCCGGATTCTTTGAAAATCCCGGCTGTCAATGTGGAACGGTGTATCGGATGCGGAGCTTGTGAAAACCTTTGTCCATCACGTCCGTTCAGTGCCATTTATGTGGAAGGGCATGAGATGCACCGGATGGTGTAAGGTAGTTGCAGAAAACTGTTCATTGTTTTAACGGATTTAAGAAAGACAGATATGACAAATAACAAAGAAATATCCCGCCGCAGCTTTCTGAAGCTGATGGGAGCTGCCGGAGCAACGGCGGTAGGAGTGGCTTCCTGTGATGGTAAGAAGGACGGGACGAATGCGGTGGAAGAGATACCGACCGGTCAGATGACTTACCGTACCAATCCTTCAACCGGAGACAAGGTTTCTCTGCTGGGATTCGGCATGATGCGTCTGCCGTCTGTAGGAGGACGGAGTGCCCGGGAGGGAAAGGAAGAAATTGATCAGGAAATGGTGAACCAGATGGTGGATTATGCCATTGCCCATGGAGTGAACTATTTTGATACGTCTCCGGCTTATTGCCAGGGTAAATCAGAACAGGCAACGGGTATTGCCCTCAGCCGTTATCCGCGTGACAAGTATTTTATTGCTACCAAGCTTTCGAATTTCTCGCCCGCTACATGGAGCAGGGAAGCTTCGCTGGCCATGTATCACAACTCGTTTAAGGAGTTGAAGGTGGATTATATAGACTACATGCTGTTGCATGCAATCGGTATGGGAAATGGTATGGAAGAATTCGAATCGCGTTATGTGAAGAACGGAGTCCTCGATTTCCTGCTGGAAGAACGGAAGGCCGGACGTATCCGTAACCTCGGATTTTCTTATCATGGAGACATCCGTGTATTCGACTATCTGCTTTCCCGTCACGATGAGTACAAATGGGATTTCGTTCAGATTCAGCTGAACTATCTGGACTGGAAGTATGCCAAGCAGATCAATCCGACCAATACCGATGCCGAATACCTGTATGCTGAACTGGCCAAGCGAAACATTCCGGCAATTATTATGGAACCGTTGCTGGGAGGACGTCTTTCCAATGTGCCCGATAATATCATGGCCCGGCTGAAAGAACGGGAGCCGGAACGCAGTGTGGCTTCATGGGCATTCCGTTATGCGGGAACTTATCCGGACGTACTGACAGTGCTGAGCGGCATGACGCGGATGGAACATCTTCAGGATAACCTGCGTACCTATGCGCCGTTGCAGCCGCTGACGGAAGAGGAAATCCGCTTCCTGCATGATACGGCAACGCTGATGATGGAATTCGATACCATTCCGTGTAATGACTGCAAATACTGTATGCCTTGTCCTTATGGACTGGATATACCGGGTATTCTGCTGCACTATAACAAGTGCCTGAACGAAGGAAATATTCCTCAGAGTTCGCAGGATGCCAATTATCGGGAAGCACGTCGTGCCTATCTGATCGGTTACGACCGCAGTGTCCCGAAACTTCGCCAGGCCAGTCATTGTATCGGGTGTAACCAGTGCACTCCGCATTGTCCTCAGAGTATTAATATACCGAAGGAACTGCATCGGATTGATGCTTATGTGGAACGTCTGAAGCAGGAAACCTTATGATGGGTGAACTGGTAAGCCTTCTTCACGAAGGTGGTTACTCTCTGGTATTGCAGAAGGACGGAAAGATACATACCTTTTCTGAACGCGGTGTGGCTGATTTGTATCGGCTCCGTTCCGAAAATCCGGAACTCCTGCAGGGAGCTTTTCTGGCAGATAAGGTTGTCGGTAAAGGAGCTGCAGCCCTGATGATTCTGGGAGGAGTGGCGGAACTGCATGCGGATGTGATCAGTGAGCCTGCCCTTTCCTTGCTGGCTGAAAGTCCGGTGCGTGTGTCGTACGGGGAAAAAGTACCTTCGATCCGCAATAGGGCCCGTACCGGTTTCTGTCCGCTGGAAACCTTGTGCAAGGATGCGAAGACGGCAGCCCAGTGTCTGCCGCTGATTGATGAATTTATAAACTCAATGAAGAAATAAGAATGGAAGCAACTGTAAAATTGTATACGTATGGCTATCGTGAGGTCAGAACCTATGTGATGGCATGTTTGTTTGTATTGGGTAATGTGGTATTGCCACAGCTTTTTCATCTGATTCCGCAAGGAGGAATCATCTGGCTGCCGATTTATTTTTTTACGCTGGTAGGAGCCTATAAATATGGATGGAAGGTTGGTTTGCTGACCGCCATCGCTTCTCCGCTGGTCAATTCCTGGTTCTTCGGGATGCCTGCACCGGCTGTTTTGCCGGCTATTCTGACCAAGTCTCTGCTGCTGGCTGTTGCAGCCGGCTTTGTTGCTGCCCGGTTCAAGAATGTATCCTGGAAAGGATTACTGGCCGTTGTTCTGTTTTATCAGGTTGTCGGAACTTTAGCTGAATGGGCTTATGTCGGTGACTTGCGCCTGGCTTTGCAGGACTTCCGGATCGGTCTGCCGGGTATGCTGCTGCAGGTTGTCGGTGGTTACTGGGTACTTCGTCGTATCATGCAAAAATAAAATGCTTGTGTGGCAAAGAAAGATATGGCTGTTTGCATTGGTGGCCACCATGCTGCTGACTTCTTGTGCAACAGCCTCTCTGACTCCCTCGAAAGGAGTGGGGAGAGTCCGTCAATATGATTTCTACAGTGCACAGCTACCCGATTCTTTTGACGGTTTCCGGGTAGCATTTGCTACGGATTTCCATTATGAAAGCCGTTTTACGGCCCGGCGGCTTCCCCATCTGATTCATACGCTTCAGTTGCTGGATGCAGATGTGCTCCTGCTGGGAGGAGATTATTGTGGAAGGGCAGGCGGAAACATGGATTCTTTATTTAACGCTTTATCCCGGATACAGACGCCCTATGGAACTTATGCAGTGATGGGGAACCATGAACGCGGTGAGGTGGACCGTCAGGTACGTCTGGCGATGCAGCGTACAGGTGTCCGTCTGTTGGAACATCAGACAGATACACTTTGGAAAGGAACGGAGTTTATTTTGCTGGCCGGAGTACGGAATCCGTTTGATCAGAAACAGAACGGAGTGTCTCCTACGCTATCTCTGCAACCGGAAGATTTTGTTCTTCTGCTGACGCATACACCGGACTATGTGGAGGATGTAGACGTTTCCAATACCGACCTGGCACTGGCCGGACATACGCATGGCGGGCAGGTCAGTCTGTTCAAGCGCTGGACACCGGCCCGTTTCTCTAAATACGGGAATCGTTTTTTGACCGGTCTGAAGAAAAACAGCCGGGGAATTCCTGTTATCATCAGCAATGGTATCGGAACTTCCCGTAAAGATGTACGGTTATTTACTCCCAGTGAAGTGGTTCTGATCGTTCTTCATAAGGAATAGAACGGGGCAATTCAATCAGAATTGCTGGTAAAGTTTCCGTTCCTGAATGATCCGGTGAACTTCCGGATGCAGGAAATAGCGGATATCTTTTCCTTGTGCCAGACTTTCCCGGATAAAAGTTGAACTGATTTCCAGCAGGGGACTGTGTACGGCTTTGACACGTGACGGGAGGCTGGATTCATCAAGGGTATATCCCTGTCGCGGATAAATCAGCAAATGATATTGTTCAAGAATGATTTCCGGTGATTTCCATTTCTGGAATGCTTGCCAGTTGTCTGCGCCGATAATCAGGTAGAATTCACGTTCCGGATAAGCTGCAGACAGTGCCTGAAGTGTGTGGATGGTATACGAAGGGCGTGGCAAAGAAAATTCGAAGTCGGAAGCGCGGAAACGGGAATATCCGGCTACAGCCTTCTGAACCAGTTCCAGACGGGTGTGGTCATCAAGCAGTTCGCTTTGTTGCTTGAACGGGTTTTGGGGAGAAACCAGAAACCAAACCTCGTCCACTTCGCCATATTCGCACAGGTAGTTGGCCAGTGCCAGATGGCCGATGTGGACGGGATTGAACGAACCTCCGAAGATCCCTGTTCTCAAAGGTTCTTTTTCCATTTACGGTAATTGACAATTTGCCATACTCCAACCAGCAGCATAGCAGTTGTGATGATATATTCTTCTTTCGCTACGGCAACGATGGCAACCGCTAAGGCTGCCAGTCCGATGAAGATACAGAGTATCATCATTATCCGGATTGTTTTTTTAGGGTCCTTGGGCATGGCTTATTGATTGATGAAATTCCGGATTACTTGTAATGCTTCAGCTTCAGCTGTTTCCAGATTGTCATTGACAATCACTACATCGAACTGCTTGGCAAATCCCAGTTCGAATTCAGCTTTTGCTACACGGCTTTCGATAACTTCGGGTGCATCTGTACCGCGTCCGTTCAGACGTTTGCGGAGTTCTTCTACTGAAGGGGGCTGGATAAATACGGAAAGAGCCCGTTCTCCATAGAATTTTTTGATGTTGCATCCGCCTACTACGTCTACGTCGAAAATAACATTCTGACCTGCAGCCAGCTGTTTTTCAACCTGACTTTTCAGTGTTCCATAGAAGCGGTTCGGGTAAACTTCTTCGTATTCCAGGAATTCACCCTGTGCAATCCGCTGTTTGAACTCTTCAGGGGTCAGGAAGAAATATTCTACTCCGTTTTGTTCGTTGCCGCGAGGCGCTCTGCTGGTTGCCGATATGGAAAAGGCCAGGTTCAGATTCTGTTGCAGCAAATAATTGATAATGGTTGATTTGCCGGAACCGGACGGGGCTGAAAAAATAATAAGTTTTCCGTTCATACTTACATTACATTTAAGACTTGTTCCTTAATTTGTTCCAGTTCGTCCTTCATCTGAACTACGATATTTTGCATTTCGGCATGATTGGACTTACTGCCGGTGGTGTTGATTTCACGTCCCATTTCCTGAGCAATGAACCCCAGTTTCTTACCTTGTCCGTGTCCTCCGGCCATGGTTTCTCTGAAATATTTTAAATGATTGCTGAGACGCTGTTTCTCTTCGTTGATATCCAGTTTCTCGATGTAGTAGATCAGTTCCTGCTCCAGACGGTTCTTGTCGTAATCGATGCTGAGCGATTTTTCCAGAGCTTCAGTGATTCGTTCTCTGATTTTGGTTACGCGCTCTTTTTCATAAGTTTCGATGGATTTCAGCAACCGTTCGATGTTGTCAATCTTTTCGGTGAATTTCTTTTCCAGAGCTGCTCCTTCCTGCTTGCGGAAGTCAACCACATGCTGCAAGGCTTCCTCTACAGCCTTTCTGACCGTATTCCATTCTTCCTCTGTCAGTTCTTGAATATCTACACGAGTAAGGACATCCGGCATACGAAGCAGGGTAGCAAACCAGTCTTCCGGTAACGGAATGTTGCATGTTTCGGAAATAGTCTTGATTTGTTGATAGTAATTCTGCAGGAGTGCAGTGTTGATGGGAGTTGCAGCTTCTGCCGCTTCTTTTTCAATCCAAAGATTGACATCTACTTTCCCGCGTTCCAGTGTTTTGGAAATCAGGTTGCGGATCTCCATTTCTTTTTCGCGGTATAACGGAGCAATGCGGGTGGACAAATCCATCGCCTTGCTGTTTAACGATTTGATTTCTACGTAAATTTTTTTGTCTCCGAAAGTGGCAGTCGCCTTGCCATATCCGGTCATTGATTGTATCATAACTAATGTATTTTTTTGCAAAAGTAACCATTTTATGGAAATTAAGTGCAAATAAAAGTGTATATTTGCACCCTACATAATATAAAAAAGAATCAAGCTATGTCCTGCATATTGCATATAGAAACATCTACGGAAACATGCTCCGTTGCATTGAGCCATGATGGGGCTTCAGTGTTTAGTAAAGAAAACTTTGACGGTCCGTCACATGCTTCACTGTTAGGAGTGTACGTTGACGAGGCTATGTCTTTTGCCGATAGTCATGCTTTACCTGTTGATGCTGTAGCAGTGAGCTGCGGTCCGGGGTCTTATACAGGATTGCGAATCGGCGTTTCGATGGCTAAAGGTTTGGCTTTCGGACTGAATGTTCCGTTGGTGGGACTTCCTACTCTTGAGGTGATGTGTGTACCGGTGTTGCTGGGAAAAGATCTGGAAGATGACGCGATGCTTTGCCCGATGATCGATGCTCGACGTGCAGAAGTATATGCAGCTGTATACGACCGTGCATTGCATCCCTTACGCCCTGCCGGTGCTGATATCGTTGAACCGGGTGCGAATCCTTATCTGGAGTTTCTGGAACGGGGACCGGTATACTTCTTCGGGAACGGAGCAGGTAAATGCCGTGAAGCCTTGACGCATCCGAATGCTCATTTCGTAGGTGATATCCGTCCGCTGGCTCGCTGGATGTTTCCTCTGGCTGAAAAAGCGATAGCCCGTGAGGAATTTCGGGATGTAGCTTACTTTGAGCCATTTTATCTCAAAGAATTCGTGGCTTCAAAACCTAAGAAGCTGATTTAATGAATATGAACAACAACGGATCAAGACATTATGGAATATAATACACAACAACGCAAGCTTCCGTTGCCTGAATATGGCAGAAGTGTACAGCACATGGTAGATCATGCGCTGACCATTGAAGATCGTGAGGAGCGCCAACGGTGCGCACGCACGATAGTGAATATTATGGGAGGGATGTTTCCTGCGCTGAGAGATTCGGCTGATTTTAATCGAAGATTATGGGATCATCTGGCTATTATGTCGGATTTTCAACTGGATATCGACTATCCTGTGGAAGTCGTAAAGCGAGAAAGCCTGGAAGTGAAACCTGACCGTTTGTCGTATCCTCAAAAGAATATCCGGTTCCGTCATTACGGCCGTTTTATTGAAGATCTGGCAAAGACCGCAGCAGACATGCCCGATGGTGAAGAGAAGCAGCGCTTACTTTTCCTTGTAGCCAGTCATATGAAAAGAGATTACCTGAACTGGAATAAGGACAGTGTGGAAGATCAGAAGATTTTTGATGACCTTTCCTTGCTTGCTGACGGTAAGGTACAGCTCTCGACTGCTGATTTCCGGTTGGCAGAACAGCGTCCTTTCATCCCGCGTAAAAAGCAGATGGGAGGTTCACAGAAAAAGAAATATTAATTGAATAATCAAATCTTGGTTTGGTATGGCATCATTTGTGATTGAAGGAGGACATCGGCTTCAGGGCGAGATCGTCCCTCAGGGAGCTAAGAATGAGGTACTACAGGTGGTGTGTGCGACTCTGCTCACCAGTGAGGAAGTGACTATTGAGAACATTCCTGATATTCTCGACGTGAACAATCTGATTCAGCTTTTGCGGGATATGGGAGTCAAAGTTTCCCGTACGGGAGTAGACATTTATACCTTCCGTGCAGATGAAGTGGATACGGCCTATCTGGAGAGTCAGGAATTTTTGCAGCGTTGCTCAAAGCTGAGAGGTTCCGTCATGCTGGTTGGTCCGTTGCTGGCTCGCTTCGGACGTGCACTGATCTCCAAGCCAGGAGGAGATAAAATCGGCCGTCGCCGTCTTGATACACATTTCCTGGGTATCAGTAAACTGGGAGCAGAATTCACTTATGATTCAACCAGAGGTATTTTCCGTATTCAGGCAGATCATCTGAAAGGAGCTTATATGTTGCTTGATGAGGCTTCCGTAACAGGTACGGCCAACATTATTATGACAGCTGTTCTGGCTGAAGGTACCACTACAATTTATAATGCAGCGTGTGAACCTTATGTTCAGCAACTTTGCCGAATGTTAAACAGTATGGGTGCACGTATCTCGGGTATTGCCTCTAATTTGCTGACAATTGAAGGTGTAACTTCCCTGAAAGGCTGTGTACATCGTGTATTGCCCGATATGATTGAAGTAGGTAGTTTCATCGGTATGGCAGCAATGACAGCCAGTGAGATAACTATCCGTAATGTGTCGTATGAGAATCTGGGGATTATTCCTGACAGCTTCCGTCGTCTGGGTATTCAGCTGGAACAGCGGGGAGATGATATTTTTGTTCCCAGACAGGAACATTATCAGATTGAATCTTTCATTGACGGATCTATCATGACCATTGCTGATGCCCCATGGCCGGGACTTACACCTGACTTGCTGAGTGTCATTCTGGTAGTGGCCACTCAGGCGAAGGGAAGTGTGCTGATTCATCAGAAGATGTTTGAAAGCCGTCTGTTCTTTGTTGATAAACTTATAGATATGGGAGCACAGATCATCTTGTGTGATCCTCACAGAGCTGTTGTGATCGGTCATGACCGTAATTTCTGTCTCAGAGGCGGAAACATGACTTCTCCGGATATCCGTGCAGGAATTGCTTTGCTTATTGCAGCATTGAGTGCTGACGGAGTAAGCCGGATACACAACATTGAACAGATTGACCGCGGCTATCAGAATATAGAACAGCGACTCACTGCATTGGGTGCGCGAATCACTCGTTTGCCTTAATTCATTTAGGTATGATTAAGAAAGAGGAAGTTTTTAAGATCGGTGTTATCAATAAACCGCATGGGGTGAAAGGAGAAGTATCCTTTACCTTTACTGACGATATTTTTGACCGGGTGGAGGATTGCGATTATCTGGTTCTTCTGCTTGATGGAATTTTGGTTCCTTTCTTTATCGAAGAATATCGTTTCCGTTCGGATAATGTCGCTTTGGTAAAGTTTGAAGGGATTGATTCAACTGAAAAAGCACGGACCCTGACCAATGTGGAGGTTTATTATCCCGTGAAGTTTATGGATGATCAGGAGGAAATCTCGTCGTGGAACTATTTTATAGGCTTTCGGGTAGAGGATATTCATCACGGATGTCTGGGTACAGTCGTTGATGTGGATGATGCTACCATGAATGTACTTTTTGTCATCGAAAACGGAGATGAGGAAGTTCTGTTGCCGGCTCATGAAGAGTTTATTCTTGATATTGACCGCAAGAAGAAGATTCTCAAGGTGGACATTCCCGACGGGTTGTTGGACTGACGGATTGTGAATGAACTAATAAGGTACTGATATGAAAAGGAAAGGTCGTAAAGCATTCTGGCATAATATCAAGTTTAAATATAAACTGACTATTATCAATGAGAATACCTTGGAAGAGGTAGTGGGTATTCATGTGTCGAAGCTTAACGGGCTTTCAGTCTTGCTTGCTGCATCGACCGTCATATTTCTGATTGCCGCATCCATTATTGCTTTTACTCCCTTGCGCAACTATCTGCCCGGATATATGAACAGCGAGTTGCGTACTCAAGTCGTGACCAATGCGCTCCGTGCGGATTCTCTGGAGGAAGCTCTGGCTCGTCAAAACCATTATATTATGAACATTCGTGATATTCTGAGCGGAGAGGTAAAGGCCGACACTGTCAAGTCCATAGACTCGCTGGCTAACCAGCGTGCCGAGGAACTGATGGAACGGACTGCGGAAGAAGATGCTTTTCGTAAAAAGTATGAAGAACGTGAGCGTTATAATCTGACGGCTGTCAACGATGCCCATAGCGCTATCGGATTGAATTTCAGACGTCCTACTCGTGGAGTAATGGCGACAAACTTTAATCCGGAGGAGAAGCATTTTGGGGTGGATCTGACAGCCAGTCCCAATGAAAGTATAGTAGCTGCATTGGATGGTACAGTTATTCTGGCTACTTATACGGCAGATGCCGGTTATGTAGTCCAGATTCAACATACACAAAACTTTGTGACTGTTTACAAACATTGTGGTTCATTGATGAAAACAGAAGGTGACAAGGTGAAAGGGGGAGAGGTCATTGCACTGGTAGGTAAAAGTGGCAATGAAAAGGATACTCCTCATCTGCATTTTGAAGTGTGGCATAAGGGAAACCCTGTCAATCCGGCTAAATATGTAGTATTTTAAAGGTTATGAAGAAACAAATAGCAATATTAGGTTCTACAGGATCAATCGGGACACAGGCGCTGGAAGTGATTGCCGAACATCCCGACTTGTATGAAGTGTATGTTCTGACAGCTAATAACCAGGTGGATTTGCTGGCTGAGCAGGCCCGTAAGTTTCATCCGGAAGCTGTTGTAATCGCCAATAAGGATAAATATGCCAGACTGAAAGAAGCTCTTTCCGATCTGCCGATTAAGGTTTATGCCGGAGAAGATGCCCTTTGTCAGGTCGTTGAATCAGGTCCGATTGACATTGTATTGACCGCAATGGTAGGATATGCGGGGCTTCGACCGACTATCAATGCTATTAAGGCAGGTAAGGCCATTGCTTTGGCAAACAAGGAAACACTGGTGGTTGCCGGAGAACTGATCAATGTTCTGGCAGCAGAATATCATACACCGATCTTGCCGGTTGATTCGGAGCATTCTGCAATATTCCAATGTCTGGAACCCGGAAATCCGGTTAGTAAAGTGATTCTGACGGCTTCAGGAGGTCCCTTCCGTACCTTTACCAGGGAGCAGCTTCAAACTGTGACCAAAGAACAAGCCTTGAAACATCCCAACTGGAGTATGGGAGCCAAAATTACCATTGACTCTGCTTCTATGATGAACAAGGGCTTTGAAGTGATCGAGGCACGTTGGCTATTTGGCATGCGCCCTGAGCAGATAGAGGTTGTCGTTCATCCGCAGTCTGTCATTCATTCAATGGTAGAATTTGCTGACGGTGCCGTAAAGGCCCAACTGGGAGTTCCGGACATGCATTTGCCTATTCAATATGCATTCTCCTATCCGGTTCGCGAGAGTCTCTCCGGAGAAAGACTGGATTTCGTGAAGTGTCATACGCTGACTTTTGAAGCTCCGGATACAGAACGCTTCCGTAATCTGGCTTTGGCTTATGAAGCTCTTCATCAGGGAGGAAATATGCCTTGTATCATTAATGCGGCCAATGAAGTAGTTGTGGCTTCTTTCCTGCAGGACCGTATCTCGTTCCTGGGTATGAGTGATGTCATAGAACAGGCAATGAGCAAAGTTCCGTTTATTAAGGAACCTACATACGCAGATTATGTGGCCACTGATGCAGAAACCCGTCGAATAGCAGCTGAACTGGTTATCAATGCACCTTCTTTTTCTAAAAGTAAATAGTCCTTAAAAGTAAAATATCAGAAATTAGTAATAGAAAAGTAAAACAAGAGTAGAATGGAAACATTTTTGATTCGTGCCCTTCAACTGGTACTTAGCCTTTCGTTGCTGGTTATCATTCACGAAGGAGGACACTTTTTCTTTGCCCGTCTTTTTAAGATTCGTGTAGAGAAGTTTTATATCTTTTTTGATCCCTGGTTCTCGCTTTTCAAGTTCAAGCCTAAAAATAGCGAGACTGAATATGGAATCGGCTGGCTTCCCTTGGGAGGTTATTGCAAGATTTCAGGAATGATTGATGAATCAATGGATACCGAGCAGATGAAGCAACCGCCTCAGCCGTGGGAGTTTCGTTCGAAGCCAGCATGGCAACGCCTTCTGGTCATGATCGGAGGAGTATTGATGAATTTTTTGCTGGCTTTGTTTATTTATTCTATGATTCTGTTCACCTGGGGAGATCAGTATATCGCCCTGAAAGACATGAGTTATGGAATGAAGTTTAATGAAACGGCGCGCGAAATCGGTTTCCGTGACGGAGATATTCTGGTCAGTGCGGATGGAAAGGAGCTGACACGTTATAATGTTGATATGCTCCGTAGCCTGGCTGAAGCACGTGAAGTCGTTGTATTGCGTGATGGAAAGGAAGAGCAGATTCTCATGCCGGAAATCAGTTTGCTGGAGATTGCAAAGGAAGATCCTCCATTTGTGGACATGTTGATCCCTAATGTTGTCGATTCTGTTTTGGCCGATGGAGGATTTGCGAAAGCCGGTTTGCAGAAGGGAGACTCCTTGATTTCCTTTAACGGAACACCGTTGCATTCCTGGAATGAATTTACGGAACAGTTCGGTGAACTTCGTTTGCGGTCGGAGGTAGAACAGAAATCATCAGCATCTTTCTCGCTCGTATATTCACGGGCAGGAGTACGTGATACAGTAAATGTTACAACGGATGACCAGTTTAAGGTACTGGCCTATTCCATGAATCCAGGTTATCAGCCGACTCGTCTGACTTATGGTTTCTTTGAATCATTCCCTGCCGGTGTCGCTTTGGGCATCAATACCCTCAAGGGTTATGTGAATGATATGAAATATGTATTCACAAAAGAAGGAGCCAAGAGCGTGGGAGGCTTTGGAACAATCGGAAGTATTTTCCCGAAAGTCTGGGATTGGCAGCGCTTCTGGTCAATGACGGCTTTCCTTTCCATTATTCTGGCTTTCATGAATATTCTGCCGATTCCGGCATTGGATGGAGGACATGTTTTGTTCTTATTGTATGAACTTGTAGCCCGTCGTAAGCCGAGTGACAAGTTCCTTGAGTATGCTCAGATGGTAGGAATGTTCTTGCTCTTTGGTCTGTTGATCTGGGCCAATTTTAATGACATTCTCCGTTTTGTGTTTTAGAAGTAAATAAAATGGCAGTTTTATGGATCAGAGTAAATCCTTAAAAGTAGCTTGATATATTGCTGATGAAGCCTGTTCCTTTTGTCTGGAGACAGAAAAGGAGCAGGCTTTGTTTATATATGCGTAGGAAGAGGAATTCTTTGTAATTTTGTTCGGTCAGAGGGAGCAAGGAAGCTGCCTGTCTGGAGATTGCGGGGATTCTGTGCCTGACAATAATTTGTAAACCAAGATAAGTGAAAATGAGAAAATTAATGTTGACCATTCTGCTTGCGGGAGGTATGGCAGCTTTTATGCCGGTAGCTGCTCAGGAACGCCATCCCGAATATTTACAGGCAGAGAAATTTACCGGTTCCAAACTTAAGAACATGTTGTTTTCTACCAAGGTGGATCCTCACTGGTTTCAAAAAGGAAACTGTTTCTGGTTTGAGTATAAAACGAGTGAAGGAACTTTCTGGTATGTCGTTGATCCTGTTGCACGTACAAAGAAACTACTTTTTGACCGTGAGAAACTGGCAGCTCAACTGACAGAAATTGTGCAGGATCCTTTCGAAGCCCGTCAGATCCCTGTCCGTAACTTGAAGGCTGGAGAAGACGGACGTACATTTACTTTTGAGATTGTTTCTTCTCAGGACAAGAAGTCAGATGATAAGAACAAGAAGGATAAGAAAGAAAAGCAGGTCTTCTATTTCTCTTATGACTATCCGACACAGAAGCTGACTCATTTGACGGATAAGGAAAAGGAAGCTGACCGGAAAGGATGGGCTTCCGTATCACCCGACGGACAAACGGTTGTATATGCCAAGGATTGTAACCTTTATAAGATGAGCATTGCTGACTATCGCAAGGCACAGAAGGATGAAAAGGACAGTACAATTGTGGAAGTTCAGCTGACGACAGACGGAACACCGGATTTTGGCTATGGAATACCTTATAGCTTGTTGAATACAGATACACTTTGCAATGGCAAACGCCGTTATGCCTGGGGGGCATGGTCTCCAGACTCCAAACACTTTGTAACGGTTGTTTCTGATGACCGTGCTGTAAAACCGTTGTGGGTGATTAATGCAGTGGCTAGTCCCCGTCCTACACTGGAAACTTACAAATATCAAATGCCGGGAGAAATGGAAGCTCCGGTAGAACATCTTTATTTGTTTGATATGACTACAAACTCACGTAAGGAGATTCGTACGGCAGCCTGGAAGAATCAGTCACTTGGACTGGAGTTCCGTCCGTTAGAACAGAAACAACGTGACAGCGAGTTCCGGCCTTTGGTATGGCAAGGAGATGACCGCCGTTTCTTCCTTACACGCAGCAGCCGTGATTTGCACCGTATAGATGTTTGCACGTATACTTTAGGTGAGGACTCCATTGTTCCTATTGTAAAGGAGCGGATGAATACCTATCAGGAAACACGTCCGATCCATGTCTTTGCGGGAGGTAAGGAATTTGTTCAGTGGAGTGAACGGGACGGATGGGCTCACTTGTATCTTTATGATGAGCAAGGTAATCTGAAGAACCGGATTACAGAAGGCCCCTGGCACGTGGAACGCGTTGTGAAAGTCGATGAGTCAACCCGTACGATTTACTTTGTGGCTTGCGGACGTGAGGCCGGTGAAAATCCGTATTATGAGCATTTGTATCGTGTAAAGGCAGACGGAAGCGGACTGAAACTGTTGACCCGTGGCGATTATTTCCATGAAGTAGAAATGGATGACGAAGCCCGTTTTGTTGTAGATAACTATTCACGGGTAAATACGATCCCCTGCGCAGAGTTGACAGACTCGGAAGGACGTCGTATTATGACCATTCAGGAGAGTGACTTCTCACAATTGAAAGCAGCAGGTTATCAGTTCCCGGAACCTTTTACCGTGAAAGCTGCAGATGGAGTAACAGATCTTTATGGAGTGATGTATAAGCCTTTTGACTTTGATTCAACAAAGGTTTATCCAATTATTGATTACGTGTATCCTGGTCCGCAGGTAGAGGCAGTGAACTATCCGTTTACCCGTATGAGTGTCCGTACAGACCGTCTGGCTCAGGCTGGTTTTATTGTGATAACAGTGGGACAGCGCGGAGGACATCCGTCCCGTTCAAAATGGTATCATAATTATGGTTATGGCAATATGCGTGATTATCCGTTGGCAGATCATGTAGCTGCGGTTGAACAGTTGGCTGCACGTTATGGATATATCGATTTGACACGTGTTGGTATTCATGGACATTCTGGAGGCGGTTTCATGTCTACAGCAGCGATCCTGCAATATCCTGATTTCTATAAAGCAGCCGTATCTTGTGCCGGAAATCATGATAATCGTATCTATAATCGCTGGTGGAGTGAAACTCATCATGGAGTCCGTGAAGAAATGACAGAACAGGGAGATACCATATTTGCCTATAAGATTGCAACAAACCCGGAAATAGCCGGACAGTTGAAGGGACATTTGATGCTGGTTCATGGAGATATTGATAACAATGTACATCCGGCCAATACATTGCGTGTAGTGGATGCTCTGATCCGTGCAGGCAAGCGTTTCGACTTGTTGATGTTGCCCGGACAGCGTCATGGTTTTGGTGATATGGATGAATACTTCTACTGGAGAATGGTTGATTTCTTCACCGATCATTTGAAGGGCTGGCATGAAAAGCCGGTTGATATTCCACGTCGCTAATGGGAAAAAGCATTTTATCCTTTCCGCTCGCAGCTTCGCGATGCGGGAAGGATAAACCTGTTCCGGATCGTGCGGTCGTTGGGGCTGAATCGTGCGGTCGTTGGGGCTGAATCGTGCGGTCGTTGAGGCTGAATCGTGCGGTCGTTTGAGCCGGATCGTGCGGTAGAAATAAAAAAACGGCTGTCCTTTGTTTTTGGGACATCCGCTGCCATCTCAAGAACCCCCATTTAAAGGGTTCTTGTGTTTTCATCATCTTTTTAGTTGTTGTGTTTTTGTTATCCTTCTTTTCTATTTACCTTAAAGCAATTTTCTAAAACCTATTTCAACTTGAATCCTAAAAACTTTACCTTTTGCTAATACCTCTCTAAAACTTTTAACCTATTACTTTTACCAAATTGCTTTTTTACCTTAAAATCTCTAATACCTTAATTTATCTTAACCTTAAATCTAATACCTTTTGTTACCTTTTATATCCTTTGGTTTCACAACCACGATGCAAAGGTATGGCTTTTTTTATAATAAACAATGTTGTTCAGCATAAAATATCGCCTAAAAGTGTATTTCTTGATCTAAATCATGTCTTTGGGTGAAGTCTCTTCTTCAAGAGGCTTTGAGGAATACTTTTAAGCTTGCTGAGATAAGAAATGGAGAATAGAGTTGCTTAATTCGTAACCCTATTCATTGAATATACGTCAAATGTTAAAAGATAAACTATTGTCCGGACCTTTTAAAGAAATTATTCGTTGGTTGCTGCTTCCCCGGAATTCAAGATAAGGAGAGTAGAGTGCCTGTACAAAACGTCCGTCTACCAGCACATCAATATATTCCAAAAGCGGACTTCGTTCCGGATCTGCTTGCAGTTCTTCGTAAGTATATCCGGTATAGCACCAGATGTTCTGTCCGGTTCTTTCTTTCATGACACGAAGGAGTGTGAGAAATTCTTTGGGATTAAAGAAAGGATCTCCTCCGGAAAATGTGATGCCGTCCAGTAACGGATTGGAATTTATCGACTGGATAATATCTTCAAGCACTTCAGGAGTCAAAGGCTTTCCTGCCTGAGGATTCCATGATTCCGGGTTATGACATCCAGGGCAACGGTGATGGCATCCGGCCAGATAGATGGAAAAACGGATGCCTTCACCGTCAACAATAGTTTCTGGATATGTATATAAATAGTTTAACATGCAGTGTCCGGGGTTATCCGTGTTTGACACGATCATGTTCTTCCGCACGCTTGGCTGAGTTCCAGCTGTTCAGGTCGCCGGTCAGATAGCCTGTAATACGGCGCATGCGCAAGATGTTTTCACTCCGGCAAATAGGACATTTGTCGTAAATTACGCCTTTATATCCGCAGTTGTGGCAAGTATCTACAGGATGGTTGATTGAACCGTAGCCGATACCTTCATCATGCATTACCTTGACAATTTTGGCTATGGCCTTGACATTCTTCTGGGCTTCTCCGTCCAGTTCCACATAAGTGATATGCCCTCCCCGGGTCAGTGCATGGAAAGGAGCTTCACACTTGATCTTTTCTACGATACTGATAGGCTCTTTCACATCCACATGGAATGAGTTGACATAATAATCCCGGTCGTTTACTCCGGGGATGATGCCGTATTTCCGTTTGTCTATGCGGGTGAAGCGTCCGGAAAGTCCTTCGGCTGGAGTAGCCAGTACGGAATAATTCAGATGATATTTCTGCTTATATTCTTCAGCCACCTGATTCATTACCTCAATGGCCTTGTAAAGAGTATTCCAGGCTTTCTTGCTATGACCATGGCCTTGACCGTGGAGTGCCATCATGGCATTGTGTCCTCCGATAAAGCCGATTCCTAGAGTACCCTGATTGAGGACATCACCCACTTCGTCGTTAGGGTTCAGATTGCCCCCGCCTTTCCATACGTTGTTGCCCATCATGAAGGGGAACTGTCGGGCAAGTGCCGTACGCTGATATTGATAACGTGTATACAATTGTTCGGCTATGAATCGGGACATCTCTCTTACGGACTCCAGGAACAGGTTGCATGCTTCCTGTTCGATTGCGTCAGAATTATTGCTTTCTATAATATTTTCAGCTTTAATTCTTGCTTCGATGGCCAGACGTGGCATGTTCATGGTTGTGAATGACAGGTTACCTCGTCCTAAAGATGTTTTTTCTCCGTTCAGATTTTCAAATACACGGGTGCGGCAGCCCATGGTTGCCAGTTCGTATTTGTAGCGCTTGGGATCATTGATATCCCACTTTTCATTTTGGTTAAACGGTGTGTCCAGAAACATGAAGTTCGGGAAAAGCGCTTTGGCAGTTGTGCGGCATGCTTTTAAGAAGAGATCGAAGTTGGGAGTCTCAAAAGTCATTTTGCCTTCCAGTGCAGCATCAAAGTTCTGCATGGCCCGTTGATAGTCTGCTTCAGAATAAGACACTCCATCTTTAATTTTAAAGATCTGAATCGGGAATACAGGAACTTCACCGCGTGTACCTAGTCCTTCAATGGTTGCTTTCAGCAATTCGTCAATAACCATTCTACCTTCAGCTGAGGTATCTGTTCCATAGTTGATGGAGCTGAAAACCACCTGGTTTCCTCCTCTGGAATGCATCGTGTTCAGGTTATGGATAAATCCTTCCATAGCCTGGTGGGTATCTTTGCGAGTCCGTTCGTAGGCCTTGTTGAGGATATGTTTTAGTTCGTCTTCATTGACGTTGAATCCCTCTTTGTTTAATGTCGTCAGAAATTCTTTTTGAATCTCTGCAGATGGTATAATGGTAGTCAGCTGCTGGTTGACTGTTTTCTGTACGTCGTTCTCAGCAACATTGTATCCTTTCATTTCAAGGAAGAACGAAAGAATGGAAGTGACAGCCTTCTGATAACTTTTTAGTACGCCTTTGGCCATGAAGAAGTCAAAGGCAGGAATGGCCTGTCCGCCATGTTGTTCATTCTGGTTTGTTTGGAAAATGATAGTGGCCAGTGTCGCATAACTTTGAATTGACTGCGGCGTCCGGATACTTCCGTTTTTGGTATGGAATCCCCGTTCAAACAAATCATCCAGGTCATACTGGATGCAGGTTGTTGTTTTGGTAGGGTAATAATCAAGGTCGTGAATATGGATATCCCCCAGCTGATGTGCTTCTGCATACTTTTTCGGAAGCAGGTATTTATATGTATAATCTTTGGTAATTTCCGAAGCAAAAGTCATCATTTGTCCGGCCGGAGTATGGCTCGACATATTGGCATTGCTCAGATTGATATCATTCTTGTCGATGGCAACGATACCATCCATGATGTGTTTGATTTGCGTTTTCCGGTCGCGTTCCGTATTTCTCCACTGGCGATAGATGATGTATTTCTTGGCTACTTCCGGTTGAACCTTCATCAGTTCTGTTTCCACGAGGTCCTGGATAGCCTCGACTGTAATGGTCGGTTCAGCAAAGTGTTCGATGACACGTTGCGTGATTTCATCAATCATTGCTTCCTGATGTTCCAGGCCAGAAGCAACAAATGCTTTACCAATGGCATTGGTTATTTTGGCGGCTGAAAAGTTTTCCCGCTTTCCATCGCGCTTGATAATACAGATTTCATTCAGATTCATACAATTCATACTGAGATTGAAAAAAGGTGAAACATTACATGTCATTTGCTTTTTCCGGCAGGTCTTCTGACTGATCTCTTCCCCAAACGCCTTCCCATAAATGGTTATTTACAGTGGCTGGCATGGCCTTGTCTGGGCTTTTAAAGAATCACAGCAGCGGGTACTGTTGCCGATTTTCACGGCATTCCCTTTTGAAACGCTTTCGTTACCTTGAAAAGCGATACAAAGATATTTATTAAAATGATTCTGTAAAAATAGAGTTTGGGATTGTTGTCTAAATTGGAATACTTTTATTCTGTAAATCCCTTCTCTGATGTATTGTAGTGGGTAAAAGTGGATAACTGTAATTTATAACGAGAAAACATTTTGGAAAATTCAAAAGATTTTCTATTTATATTTTAAAATAGGAAGGAACAGATCCTGAAAGTTGTATTTACAAGAATAAAAGAAGAAAAGAAAGAAATCGAATACAGGCTGTCTCTTATACACATCTCCGAGCCCACGAGA
>ENA-OZHH01000269-OZHH01000269.1-human-gut-metagenome-genome-assembly--contig:-NODE-269-length-32592-cov-10.096997_pt1 | contig 32592 bp, 30 predicted proteins | sample MGYA00244045_ERZ653684 | MGnify/ENA primary metagenome ERZ653684 (study PRJEB26926, sample SAMN06165264) | human gut metagenome | biome: ENVO:00009003; feature: ENVO:2100002; material: ENVO:00002003... | reverse complement strand
GAGATGCAGCGTAGTCTCGTGGGCTCGGAGATGTGTATAAGAGACAGGTTTGAAGTTGTTGGAGAATCCGCAGCTGTTTTATTAGGAATGACAACGTTATCAATAGCTAATTTTATAGCATATAGTTTCGCACCTACACTTATTTTTAACGTTTTGTTGTATTTGATATTCCAGAAATTGTTTAAAAAAGTATATTTCAACGCTTAGATTACCATAACAAAACATAAATGTAACAATCACGTAATATTAATTGCGTGATTTTTTGGTAAAATAATAGTGTCTTATCAAAAAGGAGTAGTTTAATTAATATGAAAAAAAGAATTTTATCAGCTGTTCTTGTCAGTGGTGTAACACTGGGGACAGCGGCCGTAACTGTAAATGCGGACGATTATGATACACAAATTGCTGCGCAGGATGCTGTTATCAGCAACCTAACTTCTGAACAAGCTGCAGCTCAAAGTAAGATTGATACTATTCAAAGTCAAGTGTCTTCTCTTCAATCACAACAAGCTGATTTGGAAGCACAAAATGCTCAACTTGAAGCTGAATCTCAAAAATTGAGTGAAGAAATTCAAGCTCTTTCGAGCAAAATTGTTGCTCGTAACGAAACTTTGAAAAACCAAGCTCGTAACGCACAAAAAAATGCTTCAGCTACAAGCTACATTAACACAATCTTGAACTCTAAATCAGTTTCTGATGCTATTAACCGTGTTCAAGCAATTCGTGAAGTAGTTGCTGCAAACAAGAAAATGCTTGATGAACAAGAAGCAGATAAAGCTGCAATTGAACAAAAACAAGCTGAAAACCAAGAAGCTATCAATACTGTAGCTGCTAACAAAGCAACTATCGAACAAAACCAAGCTGCTTTGGCAACACAACAAGCTGAATTGCAAGCTGCCCAATTGGATCTTTCTGCTCAATTGGCAACTGCTGAAGATGAACGTGCTAACCTTGTAGCTCAAAAAGAAGCTGCTGAACAAGCTGCTGCTGAAGCTGCTGCAGCACAGGCTGCTGCTGAAGCACAAGCACAAGCAGAAGCACAAGCACAAGCAGAATCTGTAGCACAAGCACAAGCTGCTGTTCAAAATGGTACAGCAACAACTGATACAACTACAGATACTTCAGATCAGGATTCATCTGCTGCAGCACCAGCGCAACAAGCTTCAACTCCGGCTCAAGCTGCACCAGCACAACAAGCTTCAACTCCAGCTCAAAGTGCACCAGCACAACAAGCTTCAACTCCAGCTCAAAGTGCACCAGCACAACAAGTTTCAACTCCAGCTCAAAGTGCACCAGCACAAACTGCTTCTAAACCAGCTGCTTCAACTTCATCATCAGCTAAACCATCTTCAGTAACACCAACTACTAACACAGCAGGTAACACTTACCCAGTAGGTCAATGTACTTGGGGTGTTAAATCACTTGCTTCATGGGTTGGTAACTATTGGGGTAATGCTAACCAATGGATTGCTAGCGCACAAGCTGCCGGTCACTCTGTAGGTACTACACCACAAGCTGGTGCAGTAGCTGTATGGCCGTACGATGGTGGTGGTTATGGACACGTTGCATACGTAACAGCTGTTCAAAGCTCAACTAACATCCAAGTTATGGAAGCTAACTATGCTGGTAACTCATCAATCGGTAACTACCGTGGATGGTTCAACCCTACTTCATCAACTTGGGGTGGCGGAACTGTCTACTACATCTACCAATAATAAATCTGTGAGAAGGCTTAAGTCCTTCTTTTTTTGTATCTCTCTATTTTGCCTGTATTTAGCGGATTTAACGCATTTGTCATTGAAAAAATGCTAAAAAAACGTTAAAATGGTAGTGGATAAAAACTTTGGAGGAAATCATGTCTTATTCTGATTTAAAATTGTTTGCCTTATCGTCAAACAAAGAATTAGCAGAAAAAGTAGCTTCAGCTATGGGAATTCAACTCGGAAAATCAACTGTTCGTCAATTTTCTGATGGTGAAATCCAAGTAAACATTGAAGAATCAATTCGCGGCGACCATGTCTTTATTTTGCAGTCAACTAGCTCACCAGTTAACGATAACTTGATGGAAATCTTGATTATGGTTGATGCTCTTAAACGTGCTAGTGCTGAAAAAATTAGTGTGGTTATTCCTTACTATGGTTATGCTCGTCAAGACCGTAAGGCTCGTTCACGTGAACCGATTACTTCTAAATTAGTCGCAAATATGCTTGAAGTAGCAGGAGTTGATCGTCTTTTGACTGTTGACTTGCATGCTGCACAAATTCAAGGCTTCTTTGATATTCCAGTTGATCACTTGATGGGTGCACCATTGATCGCTGATTACTTTGACCGTCACGGATTGGTTGGAGATGATGTTGTTATCGTTAGTCCTGACCACGGTGGTGTGACTCGTGCACGTAAATTGGCACAATTCCTCCAAACACCGATTGCTATCATTGATAAACGTCGTAGTGTTACAAAAATGAATACCAGTGAAGTTATGAACATCATTGGTAATGTTAAAGGTAAAAAATGTATCTTGATTGATGATATGATCGATACAGCAGGTACTATTTGTCACGCAGCAGACGCTCTTGCTGAAGCTGGAGCAACTGCGGTTTATGCGTCATGTACTCACCCAGTTCTTTCTGGCCCTGCTCTTGAAAATATCGAGAAATCAGCAATCCAAAAATTGGTTGTTTTGGATACTATCTATCTTCCAGAAGAACGTTTGATTGACAAGATTGAACAAATTTCAATCGCTGAATTAATTGCTGAAGCAATTACTCGTATTCACGAAAAACGTCCTTTGTCACCATTGTTTGAAATGGGAACAGCTAATAAATAAGATTTGGCTTTAAGTCAGAAGAAATCGTTGGTATTATTCCAGCGATTTTTTCGTTTTAGATATTAACATGTGGATAAGTTTTGATTGCGATTAGTTGATTGTTGTTGTGGATAACTTGAAAAAGGGTGTATAATTATCAAATTTTATGTATAATAGATGTAATTAGATTCTTGAGGTGAAACTATGAGTTTAACAGATCGTTTTAATAAAAATTTAAATAAGATTGAAGTGTCGTTGATTCGTCAATTTGATCAGTCTATCTCTGATGTGCCAGGTATTATGAAATTGACTCTTGGAGAGCCTGATTTTACGACACCTGATCATGTTAAAGAGGCATCAAAAGCTGCGATTGATGCCAATCAGTCTCACTATACTGGCATGGCAGGTTTACCTGCTCTTCGTCAAGCGGCTGCAGATTTTTTGAAGTCTAAGTATCATTTGTCTTATAATCCTGACAATGAAATTTTGGTTACAATTGGAGCAACGGAAGCTTTGTCAGCAACCTTAACGGCTATTTTGGAACCTGGAGATACAGTTCTTTTGCCAGCACCAGCTTATCCTGGTTATGAACCAATTGTTAATCTTGTAGGGGCTGAAATTGTTGAAATTGATACAACAGCTAATGATTTTGTTTTAACACCAGAAATGCTTGAAAAAGCTATTTTGGAACAAGGCGATAAACTAAAAGCCGTTTTGCTTAATTACCCAACTAATCCAACTGGGGTAACTTACTCACGCGAACAAATCAAAGCTTTGGCAGATGTACTTAAGAAATATGATGTTTTTGTGGTTTCAGATGAAGTTTATTCTGAGTTGACTTATAGTGATGAACCTCATGTATCAATTGCAGAATATCTTCCAGAACAAACGATTTTAATTAATGGTCTTTCTAAATCTCACGCTATGACTGGTTGGCGAATAGGTATGATTTTTGCACCAGCTAATTTTACAGCACAGTTGATTAAGAGTCACCAATACTTGGTTACAGCTGCTGCAACAATGGCGCAGTTTGCTGCGATTGAAGCTTTGTCAGCTGGTAAAGATGATGCTCTTCCAATGAAAGCAGAGTATATGAAACGTCGTGATTACATCATTGATAAGATGTCAGCACTTGGCTTTAAGATTATCAAACCAGATGGTGCCTTTTACATTTTTGCTAAGATTCCAGCTGGTTATGAACAAGATTCATTTAAATTTTGTCAAGATTTTGCGCGTGAAAAAGCTGTTGCTTTCATTCCAGGTGTGGCATTTGGTAAATATGGTGAAGGTTATCTTCGTTTGTCATATGCGGCAAGTATGGAAACAATCACAACAGCCATGGATCGTTTGAAAGAATTTATGGAAGAACATGCAAAATAAGGAAACTTACGGTCTTGTCCTCTATAATCGTAATTATCGTGAGGATGATAAGTTAGTTAAAATTTTTACCGAGACGAATGGGAAGCACATGTTTTTTGTGAAACACGGTAGTAAATCTCGTTTTAACTTAGCTATTCAACCATTGACGGTGGCTAAATTTATTTTAAAAATCAATGATACTGGTTTATCTTTTATTGAGGATTACAAGGAAGTTGATTCTTTCAAGAAGATTAATGCGGATTTATTTAAGCTATCTTATGCGTCTTATGTGACGTCTCTAGCTGATGCTGCTGTACCAGATGGTGTTGCAGATCCGCAGTTATTTGCCTTTTTAAAGAAGACTCTTTTGTTGATAGAAGAGGGGCTTGATTACGAGATTTTGACTAATATTTTTGAAATTCAGATTTTAGAACGTTTTGGTGTTAGTCTTAATTTTCATGAGTGTGCTTTTTGTCACCGTGTGGGGCTTCCTTTTGATTTTTCTCACAAGTATTCTGGCTTGCTTTGTCCTGAACATTATGTGAAAGATGAGCATCGTAGTCATCTGGATCCGAATGTTCTTTATCTGGTGGATCGTTTTCAGGCGATTCAATTTGACGATTTGAAGACAATTTCTGTTAAGCCAGAGATGAAACGAAAATTACGTTTGTTTATTGATGATATTTATGACAATTATGTTGGTCTTCGATTGAAGAGTAAGAAATTCATCGATGATTTAGGGATTTGGGGAAATATTATGAAATAAAGTCATTTAATAAGCACACTTGTTGAGTGTTTATCAGATGGCTTTTTTTCTGAAAGTAGGCGAGGATTTTCAAAAAATGAAAAAAATCGCGAATCATGCTATAATAAGGCGATAATGTTTTGTGAGGAAATTCATATGAAGAAAATTGCTATTGATGCTATGGGCGGAGATAATGCTCCTAAAGCTATTGTTGAGGGAGTTAATCGTGCCTTGGCTGAATTCTCAGATATTGAGATTCAACTTTATGGAGATGAAGCAAAAATTAAGGAATATTTGACAGCAACAGAGCGTGTGTCAGTTGTTCATACAGATGAAAAAATTAATTCGGACGATGAGCCAGCAAAAGCGATTCGTCGTAAAAAGAAAGCTAGTATGGTACTTGGTGCTCAAGCCGTTAAGGAAGGAACAGCAGATGCTGTGATTTCTGCGGGTAATACAGGTGCTCTTTTGGCAGCAGGACTTTTTGTTGTTGGACGTATTAAAGGAATTGATCGTCCAGGTTTGATGTCTACTTTACCAACTCTTGATGGTAAAGGTTATGATATGTTAGACCTTGGTGCGAATGCTGAAAATACCCCTAAACACTTGCACCAATATGCTATTTTAGGGTCATTTTATGCTAAAAATGTTCGTGGTATTGATAAACCTCGAGTTGGTCTATTAAATAATGGGACAGAAGCTACTAAAGGTGATCCACTTCATAAAGAAACTTACGCTCTTTTGGCAGAAGATGATAGTCTAAACTTTGTTGGAAATGTTGAAGCGCGTGACTTAATGAATGGTGTTGCTGATGTTGTGGTATCAGATGGTTTCACAGGAAACGCTGTTCTTAAAACGATGGAAGGAACTGCTCTTAATATTATGGGAAGCTTGAAATCTTCTATTAAATCAGGTGGATGGAACGCTAAATTAGGAGCCCTTCTATTAAAAGATAGTTTGTATAGTCTAAAAGATACTATGGATTATTCAAGTGCAGGTGGTGCGGTTCTTTTTGGTCTTAAAGCACCTGTTGTGAAATGCCATGGTTCAAGTGATGCGCAAGCTGTTTACTATACTATTAGACAAGCTCGTAAGATGTTAGATACAAATGTTGTTGGTCAATTGGTTGAAGCATTCACACCAAAAGACTAATGAAAAGGGAGGATGAAATGACAAAAGAGGCTATTTTTAAAAGGATTAGTTTCATCATTAAGGAGCAAATGAATAAACCAGATATGAAGATTACACAAACTACAAGTCTTCATGATGATTTGGGAGTTGATTCAATTGCTTTGATGGAATTCATCATTAATTTAGAAGACGAGTTTCATTTGGAAATCCCTGATGAAGATGTTGAAGACATGAAATGTATGGGAGAAATGATGGAATATCTCTATAACAGAGTAAATTAAGCAAAAACGTTCGCTAAAAGCGGACGTTTTTATTTTTATTTTATTATAAAGTCTGTTAAATATTGAAATTGGTTAGAGCATGTGTTAAAATTTAGTAGAATAAAAGCGAAAGGCGAACAAAAACATGTCACGACAACTAATTTATACGGGAAAAGCTAAAGACATTTACACAACTTCAGAAGATGAGAACTTGATTATTTCAGTCTACAAAGACCAAGCAACAATGCTTAATGGTGCTCGTAAAGAGACTATTAAAGGTAAAGGCGTTATTAATAATCAAATCTCATCTTTAATTTTTACTAAATTGAATGAAGCAGGTATAGCAACCCACTTTGTTAAACAATTGTCAGAAACCGAACAATTGAATAAAAAAGTTGATATTGTTCCTCTTGAAGTTGTTTTGCGTAATGTTACAGCAGGTTCATTCTCAAAACGTTTTGGTGTTGAAGAAGGTATCAAATTAGACACACCGATTGTTGAGTTTTATTACAAAAACGATGAATTGGATGACCCATTCATTAATGATGAGCACGTGAAATTCCTTGGTGTTGCAAGTGATGAAGATATTGCTTACATCAAAGCTGAAACACGTCGTATTAATGAACTTTTGAAAGATTGGTTCAAACAAATCGGACTTACTTTGATTGATTTCAAATTAGAATTTGGTAAAGATAAAGACGGTAAAATCATTCTTGCTGATGAATTTTCACCTGATAACTGCCGTCTTTGGGATGCTGAAGGTCACCACATGGACAAAGATGTCTTCCGTCGTGATCTTGGTAGCTTAACAGATGTTTATGAAGTTGTTCTTGAAAAACTAAAAGGACTTAAATAACCTACAACATTTGCTAGTAGGTAAAAGAAGAATTCTAAAAAGGGTAAAAAATGGATAAACGAATTTTCGTTGAGAAAAAATCAAATTTCAATATTAAAGCTCAAGCGCTTGTTAAAGAACTTAAACATAATCTTCAATTAACAAGTTTGACTGATCTACGTATCATTCAAGTTTATGATGTTTTTGGGCTAGACAAAACACTTTTTGAACGTGTGGAAAAACATATCTTTTCTGAACAAGTAACAGATAATATTTTGGCTGAAGGTGAATTGGTTGCTGAACTTGCTAATTATGCTTTCTTTGCGATTGAGTCACTTCCTGGTCAATTTGACCAACGCGCAGCCTCATCACAAGAAGCTTTGCTTTTGCTTGGTAGCAACAATGACGTGACTGTTAATACTGCTCAACTTTATCTCATTAATAAAGATATCGCTGCAGCTGAACTTGATGCGGTTAAGAATTATTTGCTTAATCCTGTTGATTCTCGTTTTAAAGATATTACAACAGGAATTGCCCCACAAGCATTTTCAGAATCTGACAAAACGATTCCAAATCTTGATTTTTTTAAAACTTATACAGCAGCTGAATTTGCTGAATACAAAGCTGAACAAGGTTTGGCGATGGAAGTTGATGACCTTCTTTTCATTCAAGATTATTTCAAAACAATTGGTCGCGTGCCAACTGAAACTGAATTGAAAGTTTTGGATACTTACTGGTCAGACCACTGCCGTCACACAACCTTTGAAACTGAGCTTAAACATATTGATTTCTCAGCGTCTAAATTCCAAAAACAATTGCAAGTAACTTACGATAAATACATTGCTATGCGTGATGAACTAGGTCGCTCTGAAAAACCACAAACATTGATGGATATGGCGACTATCTTTGGTCGTTATGAACGTGCCAATGGTCGTTTGGATGACATGGAAGTTTCAGATGAAATCAATGCATGTTCTGTTGAAATCGAAGTAGATGTGAATGGTGTTAAAGAACCTTGGCTTCTTATGTTCAAGAATGAAACACACAATCACCCAACAGAAATCGAACCATTTGGTGGTGCTGCAACATGTATTGGTGGTGCGATTCGCGACCCATTGTCAGGACGTTCTTATGTTTACCAAGCTATGCGTATCTCAGGTGCTGGTAATATCACAACACCAATTGCAGAAACTCGTCTTGGTAAATTGCCACAACAAGTGATTTCTAAAACAGCAGCTCACGGTTATTCTTCATATGGTAATCAAATTGGTCTTGCAACAACTTACGTTAAAGAATACTTCCACCCAGGATTTATTGCTAAACGTATGGAACTTGGTGCTGTTGTCGGTGCAGCTCCTAAAGGTAATGTTGTTCGTGAAAAACCAGAAGCTGGTGATGTGGTTATCCTTCTTGGAGGTAAAACTGGTCGTGACGGTGTCGGTGGTGCAACTGGTTCTTCTAAAGTTCAAACAGTTGAATCTGTTGAAACAGCTGGTGCAGAAGTTCAAAAAGGTAACGCCATCGAAGAACGTAAAATCCAACGTCTTTTCCGTAACGGTAATGTGACTCGCCTCATCAAAAAATCAAATGACTTTGGTGCTGGTGGTGTCTGCGTTGCGATTGGTGAATTAGCTGATGGTCTTGAAATCGACCTTAATAAAGTGCCACTTAAATACCAAGGGCTTAACGGAACTGAAATTGCTATTTCAGAATCACAAGAACGTATGGCTGTTGTGGTTCGTCCAAAAGACGTTGAAGCTTTCGTGGCTGAATGTCACAAAGAAAATATCGATGCTGTTGTTGTTGCGACAGTTACAGAAAAACCAAACCTTGTTATGACTTGGAATGGTCAAACAATCGTCAATATTGAACGTCGTTTCCTTGATACTAACGGTGTGCGTGTGGTCGTTGATGCTGATGTCGTTGACAGTCAAGTTGATATGCCAGAACAACGTACAACTTCGGCAGCAACTCTTGAAGCTGATACAACTAAGGTTCTTTCAGACCTTAACCATGCTAGCCAAAAAGGTTTACAAACAATCTTTGATAGCTCTGTTGGTCGTTCAACAGTTAACCATCCAATTGGTGGTCGTTACCAAATCACACCAACAGAAAGTTCTGTTCAAAAACTTCCAGTTCAAAATGGTGTAACAACAACTGCTTCAGTTATGGCTCAAGGATTCAATCCTTACATTGCTGAATGGTCACCATATCACGGTGCTGCTTATGCTGTGATTGAAGCGACAGCACGTTTGGTGGCAACTGGGGCTAACTGGTCTAAAGCGCGCTTCTCTTACCAAGAATATTTCCAACGTATGGATAAAAAAGCTGAACGCTTTGGTCAACCTGTCTCAGCTCTTCTTGGTTCAATCGAAGCTCAAATCCAACTTGGTTTGCCATCAATTGGTGGTAAAGATTCAATGTCTGGTACTTTTGAAGAATTGACAGTACCACCAACATTGGTTGCTTTTGGTGTAACAACAGCTGATAGCCGTAAAGTTCTTTCACCAGAATTTAAAGCAGCTGGCGAAAATGTTTACTATATTCCAGGTCAAGCTATTTCACAAGATATTGATTTTGACCTTATTAAAGCTAATTTTGCTAAATTTGAAGCCATTCAAAAGGCGCATCATATTACAGCAGCATCAGCTGTTAAATACGGTGGTGTGATGGAGAGCCTAGCACTTGCTAGCTTTGGTAACCACATCGGTGCTAAGGTTAAATTGGCAGAGCTGGCTACTAGCTTGACAGCTCAACTCGGTGGCTTCATCTTTACATCTGCTGAAGAAATTGCGGATGCAGTTAAAATCGGTGAAACAACAGCTGACTTTACACTTACTGTCAATGGTGTCAACCTTTCTGGTGAAAAACTCCTTTCAGCCTTTGAAGGAACACTTGAAAAAGTTTACCCAACTGAATTCGAACAAAGTACTAAGCTTGAAGATGTTCCAGCTGTCGCTTCAGATGCTATCATTAAAGCAAGCGAAAAAGTTGCTGAACCACTTGTTTACATCCCAGTTTTCCCTGGTACAAACTCAGAATACGATTCAGCTAAAGCCTTTGAACAAGCTGGTGCAAAAGTTAATTTGGTACCATTTGTGACACTTAATGAAGCAGCCATTGAAGCTTCAGTTGATACAATGGTTGACAACATCAGTAAAGCTAACATTATCTTCTTTGCTGGAGGGTTCTCAGCTGCTGATGAACCAGATGGTTCTGCTAAATTCATTGTGAACATCTTGCTTAACCAAAAAGTTCGCGCAGCTATTGATAGTTTCATCGAAAAAGGTGGTCTTATCATTGGTATCTGTAATGGATTCCAAGCCCTTGTTAAATCAGGTCTTCTTCCATACGGTAACTTTGAAGACGCTACTGAAACAAGTCCAACTCTTTTCTACAACGATGCTGACCAACACGTGGCGAAAATGGTTGAAACACGTATCGCAAATACAAACTCACCTTGGCTTGCTGGTGTTGAAGTTGGTGATGTTTACGCTATCCCAGTTTCACATGGTGAAGGTAAATTTGTTGTGACTGATGAAGAGTTTGCTGAACTTCGTGATAACGGACAAATCTTTAGTCAATATGTTGACTTTGATGGCAAACCAAGCATGGATTCTAAATACAATCCAAACGGTTCTGTGAATGCTATTGAAGGTATTACAAGCAAGAACGGACAAATCATCGGTAAGATGGGACACTCAGAACGTTACGAAGATGGTCTTTTCCAAAATATTCCAGGAAACAAAGACCAACACTTGTTCCGTAGCGCAGTTGAGTATTTCACTAAAGCTTAATATCTACAAAAATATATTTTATAGAATTGATAGTGACAGGGTACGTGAGTACCTTTTGTCAACTTATCAGAGGATAATTCTGACGAGTAAATTTAGGTAATAAAAAAGAATGACATACGAAGTTAAATCTCTTAATGAAGAGTGTGGTGTGTTTGGGATTTGGGGACATCCTCAAGCTGCTCACGTCACTTATTTTGGGCTCCACAGTCTTCAACACCGCGGTCAAGAAGGTGCAGGTATCGTTACTAGCGATAACGGTAAACTTCTTCAACATCGCAATACAGGTCTCCTTTCAGATGTGTTTAAAAATCCTGCTGATTTGGAAAAATTGACAGGGACTGCAGCTATTGGTCACGTTCGTTACGCGACCGCTGGCTCAGCATCTATTAACAATATCCAACCTTTCCTTTACAACTTTACAGATGAACAATTTGGTCTTTGCCACAATGGTAATCTGACAAATGCCGTATCATTGAAAAAAGAACTTGAAGATGAAGGAGCGATTTTCAATGCTTCATCAGATACTGAAATTTTGATGCATTTGATTCGTCGTAGTCACAATCCAGAGTTCCTTGGTAAAGTTAAAGAAGCCCTTAACACTGTCAAAGGTGGCTTTGCTTACTTGTTGATGACAAAAGATAAGTTAATTGCCGCACTTGATCCAAATGGTTTCCGTCCATTGTCAATTGGTCAAATGGAAAATGGCGCTTGGGTGGTTTCAAGTGAAACATGTGCTTTTGAAGTGATTGGTGCTAAATGGGTGCGTGATGTAAAACCAGGTGAAATGGTGATTATCGATGATAACGGTATTCGCTATGATTCTTACACAAATGACACTCAACTTACCATTTGTTCAATGGAATACATTTACTTTGCACGTCCTGATAGTGATATTTACGGTGTCAATGTTCATACGGCTCGTAAAAATATGGGGAAACGTTTGGCACAAGAGTTTCATCATGAAGCTGATATCGTTGTTGGGGTGCCAAATTCATCACTTTCAGCAGCCATGGGATTCGCTGAAGAATCAGGTCTTCCTAATGAAATGGGCTTGGTGAAAAACCAATACACACAACGTACTTTCATTCAACCAACACAAGAATTGCGTGAGCAAGGTGTTCGTATGAAACTTTCAGCTGTTTCAGGTGTTGTTAAAGGTAAGCGCGTGGTCATGGTAGATGATTCTATCGTACGTGGAACTACATCACGTCGTATCGTTCGTCTTCTTCGTGAAGCTGGTGCAACAGAAGTTCACGTAGCAATCGGTAGTCCAGAGTTGAAATACCCATGTTTCTACGGTATCGATATTCAAAATCGTCGTGAATTGATTTCGGCTAATCATACCAAAGATGAAGTTTGTGAAATTATCGGTGCAGATAGTCTAACTTATTTGTCAATTGATGGTTTGATTGAATCAATCGGTCTTGATACAGATGCTCCAAATGGTGGTCTTTGCGTGGCATACTTTGACGGTAAGTACCCAACACCACTCTATGATTATGAAGAAGCATATCTCAAGAGCTTGGAAGAAAAAACAAGTTTCTATATTCACGAAGTTAATGAGAATAAATAGCTTCTATTTATAGGAAGGACAATATGATGCAAGAATTTGGTTTGTCTATGCTATGGTATTGGTTGGCTTATGTTATAGTGACTATTATCTTTGTGTGGGACATACGGTCTTTAATATTGTTGTTCTAAAAATGTCATTGATGGCTGATGGACCAGGTATGGGAGAAGGTTATGAGGCTACGAAACCTTGACATCCACTTTATAATATTTTAATTTTCCTTATTGCTGCTTATATGTATCTATCTATTTTGCCTATAGTTACATTACATGAGGCAATTGTTACATCAATTGTCTGTGGAACGTTAACTATTATTGTTGATGTTGTTGGCTGGGTTATTATAAAACATTCGTGGTCATTAACTTTTAAGGAATTTTATATTGATTATCAACCGTGGATTACGCTGATTTATCTAGCAATTTATATTAGTCCATTTTTGGCATATTTAGCTATTAGGTAGAAAATATTAAACTTATCTGGAAAAATATTTAAATAGCTCTGCTATTTCCCAAAAGGAGAAAATTATTATGACAAAAAATGCTTACGCTCAGTCTGGTGTTGATGTTGAAGCGGGTTATGAAGTTGTTGCACGTATCAAAAAACACGTGGCACGTACTGAACGTGCTGGTGTTATGGGTGCTCTTGGTGGTTTTGGTGGTATGTTTGACCTTACTAAAACTGGCGTTAAAGAACCTGTTTTGATTTCAGGAACTGATGGTGTGGGAACAAAACTCATGCTTGCCATCAAATATGACAAACACGATACCATCGGTCAAGACTGTGTGGCAATGTGTGTTAATGATATTATTGCTGCTGGTGCAGAACCACTTTACTTCTTAGACTACATCGCAACTGGTAAAAATGAGCCTGCAAAACTTGAACAAGTTGTTGCTGGTGTTGCTGAAGGTTGTGCCCAATCTGGTGCAGCTCTTATTGGTGGTGAAACTGCTGAGATGCCTGGTATGTACGTCGAAGATGATTATGATTTGGCTGGTTTTGCAGTAGGTGTTGCTGAAAAATCACAAATCATTGATGGTTCAAAAGTTTCTGATGGCGACGTTCTTCTTGGACTTGCTTCAAGCGGTATCCACTCAAATGGTTACTCACTTGTTCGTCGAGTTTTTGCTGATTATTCAGGTGAAGAGGTTCTTCCAGAACTTGAAGGCAAAAAATTGAAAGAAGTCCTTCTTGAACCAACTCGTATCTACGTTAAAGCAGTGCTTCCACTTATCAAAGAAGAATTGGTTAACGGTATTGCTCACATCACTGGTGGTGGATTCATCGAAAATGTGCCTCGTATGTTCGCGGATGACTTGGCTGCTGAAATCGAAGAAGACAAAATCCCAGTTCTTCCAATTTTCAAAGCACTTGAAAAATATGGCAACATCAAACACGAAGAAATGTTTGAAATCTTCAACATGGGTATTGGTTTGATGATGGCAGCTAGCCCTGACAAAGTTGAACGCGTGAAGGAACTTCTTGACGAACCAGTTTATGAACTTGGTCGCATCGTTAAAAAAGCAGATGCAAGTGTGGTGATTAAATAATGAAAAAAATCGCAGTATTTGCGAGTGGTAATGGGTCAAATTTTCAAGTTATTGCCGAGCAGTTTCCGGTTGAGTTTGTCTTTTCAGACCGCCGAGATGCTTATGTCTTAGAACGTGCTGAAAAACTGGGTGTGACAGCTCATGCTTTTGAACTGAAAGAGTTTGACAGTAAAGCAGCATATGAAGAAGCGATTGTGGCTTTGCTTGAAAAATATGACATTGGTTTGGTTTGCTTGGCTGGCTATATGAAAATTGTTGGACCGACTTTGTTAAAAGCTTACGAAGGTCGTATTATCAATATTCATCCAGCTTATCTTCCTGAATTTCCAGGTGCTCATGGTATTGATGATGCTTGGGAAGCACGTGTTGACCAGTCTGGCGTTACCATTCATTGGGTTGACAGTGGTGTCGATACAGGGACAGTGATTAAACAAGTTCGTGTGCCTCGTCTAGCAGGTGATACCATTGAAAGTTTTGAAGCTCGCATTCATAAAAATGAGTATAAGCTTTATCCTGAGGTTTTAGAGAGCTTGGGAGTTGAGAAAAAGTAATCTCAAAAGTTAGATTTTATGATAACTTTGAAGGCTAAACATAACAGTAACATCTTTTTAAAGGAGAAAAAATGACAAAACGTGCACTAATTAGTGTTTCTGACAAAGCGGGCATTGTTGAATTTGCTCAAAAATTGAAAAAACTTGGCTGGGATATCATCTCAACTGGTGGAACAAAAGTTGCGCTTGATAAAGCAGGTGTTGACACTATTGCGATTGATGATGTGACTGGTTTCCCAGAAATGATGGATGGACGTGTGAAGACACTTCACCCAAATATCCACGGTGGTCTTTTGGCTCGTCGTGACCTTGATAGTCACCTTCAAGCAGCAAAAGATAATTACATCGAATTGATTGACCTTGTTGTGGTTAACCTTTACCCATTCAAAGAAACAATCTTGAAACCAGATGTGACTTACGCTGATGCGGTTGAAAACATTGATATCGGTGGTCCTTCAATGCTTCGCTCTGCAGCTAAAAACCACGCTAGTGTTACAGTTGTCGTTGACCCAGCTGATTATGCTGTTGTTTTGGATGAATTGTCAGCAAATGGTGAAACAACATTTGAAACTCGTCAACGTTTGGCAGCGAAAGTCTTCCGTCACACAGCAGCATACGATGCTTTGATTGCGGAATACTTTACAAAACAAGTTGGTGAAACAAAACCTGAAAAACTTACCATCACTTACGATTTGAAACAACCAATGCGTTATGGTGAAAACCCACAACAAGACGCGGATTTCTACCAAAAAGCATTGCCAACAGATTACTCAATTGCTTCTGCTAAACAATTGAATGGTAAAGAATTGTCATTTAACAACATTCGTGATGCTGATGCAGCTATCCGTATCATTCGTGATTTCAAAGACCGTCCAACTGTTGTTGCTCTTAAACACATGAACCCATGTGGTATCGGACAAGCTGATGACATTGAAACTGCTTGGGATTATGCTTATGAATCAGACCCAGTATCAATTTTTGGTGGTATTGTTGTGTTGAACCGTGAAGTTGACGCTGCAACAGCTAAGAAAATGCACGCTGTTTTCCTTGAAATCATCATTGCTCCAAGCTATTCTGATGAAGCTCTTGAAATATTGACAACTAAGAAGAAAAACATGCGTATTCTTCAATTGCCATTTGACGTTCAAGAAGCTAGCCAAGTTGAAAAAGAATACACTGGCGTTGTTGGTGGACTTTTGGTTCAAAACCAAGATGTTATCGAAGAAAATCCAGCAGATTGGAAAGTTGTCACAAAACGTCAACCAACTGACCAAGAAAAAGCAGCTCTTGAATTTGCTTGGAAATCAATCAAATATGTTAAATCTAACGGTATCATCGTGACAAATGACCACATGACACTTGGTGTTGGCCCTGGTCAAACAAACCGTGTGGCTTCTGTTCGTATCGCACTTGACCAAGCCAAAGACCGTCTTGATGGTGCTGTCCTTGCTAGTGATGCTTTCTTCCCATTTGCGGACAACGTTGAAGAAATTGCTGCCGTAGGTGTGAAAGCTATCATCCAACCTGGTGGTTCAGTGCGTGACCAAGAATCTATCGACATGGCTGATAAATACGGTATTGCCATGGTATTTACAGGTGTTCGTCACTTCCGCCACTAAGATAAATAGGCAAACTTCTTTTAATAAATATTTCATGAAGCATCCTGGCTAAGGCCAGGATGCTTTTACTTTAAGTTTTTTGAAAGTTTTGCTTAAGTCTCACTTAAGTAAGGCTTACTATACTAATAATAACTCCTAAATAAACTTTTTTTCATATTTTCATAATCCAACCAAGTCCCAATCTATCTAGATTGGGACTTTTTTATTTTTATGCTATTTTTTCTAAACTTATCACAGGATTTTTATATGTTTCCGAACAAATATGTTATAATATATCTAGATAATTCGTTAAAATATTTTGTTTTTACGTGCTTTGTTGATTTTGGAGCCTAGGCTCCTGTGATTGTTTTATATTGAGGTATTTTTACTTATGAAACTTTTAGTTGTTGGCTCTGGCGGGCGTGAGCACGCTATTGCTAAGAAGTTGTTGGAATCTCCTCAAGTGAGCCAGGTTTTTGTAGCACCTGGTAATGATGGAATGACACTTGATGGACTTGATTTGGTAAATATCGGAATTTACGAACATTCTAAACTGATTGATTTTGCAAAAGCAAATGACATTGCTTGGACATTTATCGGTCCTGATGATGCTTTGGCAGCAGGAATTGTTGATGATTTTAATGCAGCTGGCTTAAAAGCTTTTGGACCAAGTAAAGCTGCAGCAGAACTTGAATGGTCTAAAGACTTTGCTAAATCAATCATGGCTAAATACCATGTTCCAACAGCGGCTTACAGCACTTTCTCAGATTTTGAACAAGCAAAGAGTTATATTGAAGAACATGGTGCACCGATTGTTGTCAAAGCAGACGGCTTGGCACTTGGTAAAGGTGTGGTTGTTGCTGAAACAGTTGAGCAAGCGGTAGAAGCCGCACATGAAATGTTGCTTGATAATAAATTTGGTGATTCTGGTGCGCGCGTGGTTATCGAAGAATTTCTTGATGGTGAAGAATTCTCATTGTTTGCCTTTGTCAATGGCGATAACTTCGACATCATGCCAACTGCGCAAGACCACAAACGTGCTTTTGATGGTGATAAAGGTCCTAATACTGGAGGTATGGGAGCTTACGCACCGGTACCACATTTGTCACAAAGTGTTGTTGATACAGCCGTCGAAACAATCGTTAAACCTGTTCTTAATGGGATGATTGCTGAAGGTCGTCCATATCTTGGTGTTCTTTACGCTGGTCTTATCTTGACAGCTGATGGACCAAAAGTTATCGAGTTCAATTCACGTTTTGGTGACCCTGAAACGCAAGTTATCTTGCCACGTTTGACATCTGATTTTGCACAAAATATGACTGATATTTTGGATGAAAAAGTTCCAAAAATTACATGGACAGATAAAGGTGTGACTCTTGGTGTAGTGGTTGCCTCAGAAGGTTATCCTGTTGCCTATGAAAAAGGTGTTCATCTTCCTGCAAAAACATCAGGTAATGTGGTTACTTATTACGCAGGAGCTAAGTTCGCTGATGATAAAGCATTGCTTTCAAACGGCGGACGTGTATACATGTTAGTTACAACAGAAGCTGACGTAAAATCTGCTCAAGATGTTATTTATGCAGAGCTTGCTAAGCAAGATACAACAGGTCTTTTCTATCGCAACGATATCGGAAGTAAAGCTCTTGGACGTTAAACCTAAATGTGTTTTAGTCAGCGCTTGTCTCTTGGGTGAGAAGTGTAAGTATAATGGTGGTCATAATTACAATCAAGCTCTGGTTGATTATGTTGCTGACAAAGAAGTGGTAGCCATTTGTCCAGAAGTTTTAGCTGGTCTGCCTACACCACGAGAACCTGTTGAATTAGTTGATGGACATGTTCTTGATAAGAGAGGAAATTGTTACGATGACCTGTTTGAAAAAGGCCTTGAGCGTTGTATCTATGAGCTTACTAAAAAGTCTATTGATTTAGCTATTTTACAATTACGCAGCCCGTCATGTGGTGTTAATCAGATTTACGATGGAAACTTTTCTGGTGAAAAAGTAGCAGGTAGTGGTCTTTTTGCCCAAAAGTTAAAAGTACTTGGCTATCCTGTTCTTGATGTTGAAGATATAAAACAATTGGAAGGAAAATAATGAAACCATTAATTTCAGTTATCATGGGAAGCAAATCAGATTGGGCTACCATGAAAAAAACAGCAGAAGTACTTGATGAATTTGGTGTGGCTTATGAAAAGAAAGTTGTTTCAGCTCACCGTACACCAGATTTGATGTTTAAACATGCCGAAGAAGCAAGAGGTCGCGGTATCAAGGCGATTATTGCTGGTGCTGGTGGTGCTGCACATTTACCTGGTATGGTTGCAGCAAAAACAACACTTCCAGTTATTGGTGTTCCTGTGAAATCACGTGCCCTTAGCGGACTTGATTCTCTTTATTCAATCGTTCAAATGCCTGGTGGTGTCCCTGTGGCAACAATGGCAATTGGTGAATCAGGAGCTAAAAATGCTGCGCTAACAGCCCTTCGTATTTTAGCAATTGAAGATGCTGCTTTGGCAGAAAAACTAGAAAAATTTGCCATCGAACAAGGCAAAGCTGCGGAGGCATCAACTGATGAACTCGACTAAAACAATTGGTATTATCGGTGGTGGTCAACTAGGTCAAATGATGGCTATTTCAGCTATCTATATGGGACACAAGGTGGTTACACTTGATCCAACGAAAGATTGTCCTGCATCTCGTGTTAGTGATATGATTGTGGCACCATATGATGATGTTGATGCAATGCGCGAATTGGCAGAGCGCTGTGATGTGCTTACTTATGAGTTTGAAAATGTCGATGTGGATGCTTTGGATGCAGTGGTACAAGCAAATCAATTACCACAAGGAACTGATCTACTTAGAATTTCACAAAATCGTATTTTTGAGAAAAACTTTTTATCTCAAAAAGCTGGTGTTACCGTAGCGTCTTATAAAGTTGTGACATCAAGTCTTGATCTTGAAGATATTGATTTGTCTAAGAATTATGTCTTGAAAACTGCAACTGGCGGTTACGACGGTCATGGTCAAATCGTCATTAAATCAGCCGATGATTTGGAAGCTGCAAATAAATTAGCCAACTCTTGTGAATGTGTGCTAGAAGAATTTGTGAATTTTGACCTTGAAATTTCAGTGATTGTGTCAGGTAATGGCAAGGAGATGACTGTTTTCCCAGTTCAAGAAAATATTCATCGTAACAATATCTTGTCAAAAACCATCGTGCCTGCTCGCATTTCTGATGAACTTGCCAAAAAAGCACAAGCTATGGCAACGCAAATTGCTGAACAATTGGAATTGTCTGGGACACTTTGTGTTGAGATGTTCGTGACATCAGATGACATTATTGTCAATGAAATTGCACCACGTCCACACAATTCTGGACACTATTCAATCGAAGCTTGTGATTTTTCACAATTTGATACACATATTTTAGGAATTCTTGGTTTGCCACTTCCTAAGATTCACTTGCATCAACCAGCCGTTATGCTTAATGTTCTTGGACAACATATGGACAAAGCACGAGCTTATGTTAAGGAAAATCCTAGCGCTCACCTCCACCTTTATGGTAAACTAGAGGCGAAACATAACCGCAAGATGGGACACATTACCTTGTTTAGTAATGAACCAGATACCATCGCGGAAATGGGTGAAGGAATGGACTTTTAAGGGATTTCCTTGCTACTTATAATTTACCACTTGATTCAGATTTGACAAGCTTACCTCATTATCCATCTGTTGAAATTGGTAAAGAAGATTTTACTTAAATGCGTTAGTTATTATTTGATATATAACTTAAAAAAGAAAGGAGATAGGGTATTAATCAATTTACTTAATGCCCTTAACATCATAAACATGATCGATCGTTATTCACGCCCTGAGATGGCGGCAATTTGGAGTGAAGAAAACAAATACAAAGCTTGGCTTGAAGTTGAAATTTTGGCTGACGAAGCATGGTCTGAACTAGGCGAAATTCCTAAAGAAGATGTCGCTAAAATCCGTGCCAATGCAAGCTTTGACGTTGACCGTATCTTAGAAATCGAACAACAAACACGCCACGACGTTGTTGCCTTCACACGTGCCGTTTCTGAAAGTCTTGGTCAAGAACGTAAATGGGTTCACTATGGTTTGACATCAACTGACGTTGTTGATACAGCTTATGGTTACCTTTACAAACAAGCTAACGAAATCATCCGTAAAGATTTGCACAATTTCCTTGAAATCATTGCTAACAAAGCTAAAGAACATAAATTCACTATCATGATGGGCCGTACTCACGGTGTCCACGCTGAACCAACAACATTTGGTTTGAAATTGGCAACATGGTACAGCGAAATGAAACGTAACATCGAACGTTTCGAACATGCAGCTGCTGGTGTTGAAGCTGGTAAAATTTCAGGTGCTGTTGGTAACTTCGCTAACATTCCACCATTTGTTGAAGCATACGTATGTGAAAAACTTGGTATCCGTGCTCAAGAAATCTCAACACAAGTTCTTCCACGTGACCTTCATGCAGAATACTTCGCTGTTCTTGCTAGCATCGCAACATCAATCGAACGTATGGCAACTGAAATCCGTGGTCTTCAAAAATCTGAACAACGTGAAGTTGAAGAATACTTTGCTAAAGGTCAAAAAGGTAGCTCAGCTATGCCTCACAAACGTAACCCAATCGGTTCAGAAAATATGACAGGTCTTGCGCGTGTTATCCGTGGTCACATGGTAACAGCTTACGAAAACGTGTCACTTTGGCATGAACGTGATATCTCACATTCATCTGCTGAACGTATCATCTCACCTGATACAACAATCCTTATCGACTATATGCTTAACCGTTTCGGAAATATTGTTAAAAACTTGACTGTTTTCCCAGAAAACATGATTCGCAACATGGGTTCTACTTTTGGACTTATCTTCAGCCAACGTGTTATGCTTAAATTGATTGAAAAAGGAATGACACGTGAACAAGCTTACGACCTTGTTCAACCTAAAACAGCTTATTCTTGGGATAACCAAATTGACTTCAAACCGCTTCTTGAAGCTGATGAAGAAGTCACTTCACGTTTGACTCAAGATGAAATTGATGAATTATTTAACCCATCTTACTACACTAAACGTGTTGATGAAATCTTTCACCGTATTGGTTTAGGAGATTAATTTAATCAAAAAAAGTGCCTGAGACGAAAGCCTTGGGTATTTTTTATTAAATGTTTTATTAGAAAATTTGTTATTTTTAATGAAAATAGTTTGTCAAATGAAAGCGGTATGTTAAAATATGAAATAAGCAGATTTTTTTAATAAAACAGGAGATTGAAGTGGAAAAATTTGGGGAGAAGATCCGCTTGATGCGGGAGGAAAAGGAAATCTCACGTGAAGAATTCTGTGGGGATGAAACAGAATTATCGGTAAGACAATTAGCTAGAATTGAGTTGAACCAATCAATACCCAATCTCAGTAAAGCAAGCTTTATTGCCAATCGTCTGGGAGTGAAATTAGGTACCTTAACTGATGGTGACAGTTTAGAATTACCTAAGCGGTATAAAGAGTTGAAGTATTTACTTCTTCGAACACCTACATATGGAGACCAGGTACGACTTGATCGAAAAAATGACTATTTTGATGAAATTGCTGAAGTATTTTATGATGTTATTCCAGAAGAAGAACGGTTAATCATTGATTGTTTACAATCAAAATTCGATGTTCATTTTAGTGAAGATGTCAATTTTGGAGAGGGTATTTTAAATGATTATTTTGGTCAAGTTAATCGAAAGAAAGTTTTTACCATTAATGATTTAATTTTGATTGATCTTTACTTTGCTTGTCTTTCTTCTGCTAAGAAGTTTGAAGGAATTTATAGTTTGGATTTTTACGATGATTTGATGAAAAGGTTGGTAAATCAAAAGCATATTTCACCTGAGACTGATTTAATTTTAAATAATGTATTGTTAAATAATATTGACTTAGCATTCCAATTTAAACGAGAATATTATATTGAGCGTGTTATTACAATCAGTGAAAAAATTATGACAGAGATTCATGATTTTCAACGTCGTCCGATTTTAAGTTTGGTGGAGTGGAAGTATTATCTGAAATTTAAACATGACTTTGCTTTAGCAGAACAGTCATTTACGAATGCAACATTATTTGCACGATTGGTTGGTGATACTTATTTAGAAAATAAACTTAAAGAAGAATGGCAACTTGATATTGATGCTGTGGAGTAGTTTGTGTAGATAATAAAAACAACATGACATTTTTGTCATGTTGTTTTTTCTTCGAACCATTTACAATAATATTAGAAATTAGAGAAAGGGGAGAAGGAGCAAATGTTAAAGGGATTTACGGTTTTATTGACAGCCTGGTGGGGATTGTAGACTGTTATCAAAACAATTCACTGACAGCTCTTGTTTTGGTATAATAAGGCTATGAGTAGAATTTTAGATAATGATATCATGGGTGACGAAGAATTTGTGGAACGTACGCTTCGTCCTCAATATTTAAAAGAATATATTGGACAGGATAAGGTTAAAAATCAGCTGAAAATTTTTATTGAAGCAGCAAAATTACGTGATGAATCACTTGACCATGTGCTATTGTTTGGCCCTCCGGGTCTTGGTAAGACGACAATGGCATTTGTGATTGCTAACGAATTAGGGGTGAATCTCAAACAAACTTCTGGCCCAGCTATTGAAAAAGCTGGTGATTTGGTTGCTATTTTGAATGATTTGGAACCTGGGGATGTTTTGTTTATCGATGAAATTCATCGTATGCCGATGGCGATAGAAGAAGTGCTTTATAGCGCTATGGAAGATTTCTATATTGATATTATGATTGGTAATGGTGAGACTAGTCGTAGTGTTCATTTGGATTTGCCACCTTTTACGCTAATTGGAGCAACAACTCGAGCAGGGATGCTTTCGAATCCATTGCGTGCGCGTTTTGGAATTACGGGGCATATGGAATATTATGCGGTTGACGATTTGACAGAAATTGTTGAACGCACAGCTGATATTTTTGAAATGGAAATCGTGCATGAAGCTGCACAAGAATTGGCGCGACGTAGCCGAGGTACACCACGTATTGCCAACCGTTTGTTAAAACGGGTTCGTGACTATGCTCAAATTATGGGTGATGGTATTATTACAAAAGATATTACAGATAAAGCTTTAACAATGCTGGATGTCGATCATGAAGGGCTTGATTACATTGACCAAAAAATCTTGCGTACTATGATTGAAGTTTATAATGGTGGTCCAGTTGGTTTGGGAACTCTATCTGTTAATATTGCTGAAGAGCGTGATACGGTTGAGGATATGTATGAACCTTATTTGATTCAAAAGGGCTTTATTATGCGTACACGTACAGGTCGTGTAGCTACAGCTAAAGCATATGATCATCTGGGGTATTCTTATGCTGAAAAATAAAATATTATCTTAAGGAAAGTTTAAGCAAGTCTTTATATACTATAACCATCCTAAAACTTTTCTTTTTCATAATCTCCGGAAAGAACCTTGGTTTTCCAAGGTTCTTTCTTTATTTTATAAATGGCTATGGAGTGTGGTATAATTGAGAAAAAGTGCTTATAGGAGCAAGATTATGGAATTAGAAGTTTTACGAAAAGATATGATTGTTAGTCAGAGAAAAGGGCAACCTTTTATTGTTGCGTCCACCATCATCTGGGTTTCAATAACTTTGGTAACTATGATGAAGGTATCGCTACCTGTCCAAAATCTTTTGATTTTTTTATTGTTCATGTCCATTGTTGCCACTCTCTTGGTTTGTTGGGAAATGGCTGAATGTTGATATCTTCTCCAAAGAAAATCCATTAACGAACCTAGGTTTCTTATTTACCTGCAACCAATTGATTTATTTATTGATTGTTATGTGGGTCTTTAGTGTAGTACCTGAAAAAATGCTTATGGTTTATACAATGGTTTTTGGAGCATATCTTTTACCCTATTCATGGCGATATAAATCAAGAACATATTTTGTTTTTGCTATTTTGATTCCGATACTTGCGCTTGTCTTAGGTCACATGGCGAGCATGACTTATCTTAGTTTAGTGATGATATTTTTAGAAATTGTTTTTGCCATGTTACTACAGGTTGAACTAAATGCGAATAAATAATTAAAGGTTCTTAGTTGTCTAAGAACTTTTTATAAAAAACGAGAGAGCCCCGCAAGCGGAGCCCTCTCAGGAGATTATGAAAAAGAAAAGTTTTAGGATTATCTATATTGTATGCAGTCAGGCTTAATTTTTTCTTAAAGTCGACAGATAAGGGAATTTACATGTGATAAGACTTCTTTTTTGTTATAATGATAAAAGAAGTTTTAAACAATCAGTTACTGACTATGTAGGAGAGAACATGAAAAAAGTTTGTTTTGTTTGCTTAGGAAATATTTGTCGTAGTCCAATGGCTGAGTTTGTGATGAAAGATTTGGTTACTAGTGAAAATCTATTAATTGAAAGTCGTGCGACTTCTAACTGGGAACATGGAAATCCTATTCATCACGGGACACAAGGTATTTTTAAAAAGCATCATATTGCTTATGATTATCAAAAATCATCACAACAGATTTCTTATCAAGATTTTCGAGATTTTGATGTCATCATTGGGATGGATACGAATAACGTGGCAGATTTAAAAGAAATGTCACGAGGACGATTTGATGAAAAAATCTTTCTTTTTGTAGATGGTGGTGTACCAGATCCATGGTTTACAGGTGATTTTGATGCTACCTATGAGTTGGTTAAGTGTGGCTGTGAACAATGGCTAGCGCGACTAAGAAATTCTTAAAGAGAAGTTGAGTAAAAATGAAAAAAATCAAAATAACCAGAGGACGCCTTGAGCTTCTGACGGTTTTAATTCTTATCATTTGCGGTTTGTCGGTCTTTACTTTATCGGTAAAATCAAAGACAACCTTAACGTATGACAATGGCAAAATCACGTACACGGGTTATGTGGTCAATCACCGTATGAATGGTCAAGGTAAGTTGACTTATGAAAATGGGGATTGCTACGAAGGTAATTTTAATGATGGTGTGTTTGAAGGTCAGGGCGTCTTTACTTCACATTCTGGTTGGATTTATAAAGGTGGATTTAAAAATGGTCAACCAGATGGTGAAGGCACTCTAACAGCACAAAATGGTAAGGTATATACAGGAACCTTTAAACAGGGGATTTTTCAAAAATGAGAATAAAATGGTTTTCAATGGTTAGGGTAATTGGGCTTTTCCTAGTTCTGCTCTATCATTTCTTTAAAACGGCCTTTCCAGGCGGTTTTATCGGTGTTGACATTTTCTTTACTTTCTCAGGGTATTTGATTACAGCTTTGCTAATTGATGAGTATTCGAGAAACAAGAAAATTGATCTTTTAGGATTTTATAAGAGACGTTTTTATCGGATTGTTCCACCGCTAATTTTGATGATTTTAATTGTCATGCCATTTACTTACTTGGTTCGTAGAGACTATGTGGCAAGTATTGGTAGTCAAGTGGCTGCAGCAATTGGTTTTACAACAAATTTCTTTGAAATTATCACAGGTGGTAATTACGAAACGCAATTTATCCCACATCTCTTTGTCCATACATGGAGTTTGGCAATTGAGATGCATTTCTATTTAATTTGGGGATTTGTAGTTTGGTTATTGGGAAGACATCAAGATAATCTGGCAAAATTCCGTAGTTTGATTTTTGCGATTTCGGCAGCATTTTTTACTGGAAGTTTCTTAACAATGTTTGTCCGAGCTTTCTTTGTCGACAACGTTTCAATGATTTATTTCTCATCTTTGACGCATAGTTTTCCATTCTTCTTAGGGGCTATGGCGGCAACGATGACTGGTATTAGAGAAACAACTATTCGTTTTAAAAAGAATGTTCGCCTGTGGTCTACAAAACGTAGTATCGTCACAATGCTAGTGAGCGCAGCTCTCTTAGTTTTATTGATGTTTACTTTGAAATTTGACCAACGCATCACTTATTTATTTGGATTTATTTTAGCAAGTTTGTTTGCTATAGTAATGATTTATGCGGCGCGTGTCCTAAATGACCAAACGCCAAATGCAAAAGAACCTGCTATTATCAACTATTTAGCTGATGTTAGTTATGGTGTTTATCTTTTCCACTGGCCATTTTACATTATCTTTACACAGTTGATGTCAAATGGATTTGCTGTTGTGCTGACGGTTATTCTATCGTTGGTATTTTCAACCTTATCTTATTATGTGATTGAACCATTTCTTGCTGGTAAGCCAGTTAAACTATTTGGTATTTATTTGGATTTATCTCCTTATAAGAAATGGCTATATGGTAGCTCAGCTGTTTTAGCTTTGATAACTTTGATAACTGTTGCTACAGCACCAGCTATGGGGAATTTTGAAACAGGGCTCTTGGTTAACTCACTACAACAAGCTCAAACGAATTTGAATCGTACGCATACTGTGACAGCTGGTGATGCGGGAGCTTTAAGTGATGTAACTGTGATTGGAGATTCTGTTGCACTACGTTCAAGTGCTGCATTCTCAAGTCTGCTTCCTAATGCTCAATTAGATGCAGCGGTAAGTCGTAGTTTTGACAATGCGTTTGAAATTTTTCAAAATGAGATTTCGAGTGGAACACTTTCTAAGACAACAGTGCTTGCAATTGGTGTAAATTCACTCGACCATTATCAAGAAGACATTCAACAATTTATTGATGCTTTGCCAGATGGTTATCGCTTGATTATTGTGACACCGTATAATGCTAGCGATAAAGCGAAAGTTAAGCAGGCGCGTGATTATGAATTGAGTTTACCGAAAACGTATAATTACATTACTATTGCTGATTGGTACAAGACAGCAACGAGACATCCAGAAATTTGGAATGGTACTGACGGTGTTCACTACAGTGATGCTAATACGACAGGTGCTGACCTCTATGTTAAAACTATTCAAAAAGCAATTAATAAATCTGCTAAGAGACCTGCCAAAGGTGAATCTAATAGTTAATATCAAAAGTCAACTTTGTATTGACCCCCAAAAGTTGGACAATTAATTATTGAAAGGATTTAGTTCTGTATTGCACAGGGCTGAGTCCTTTTAGTTTGACTTTAATGCGTTTGTTGTTGTAATAATCAATATAATTAATAATGGCTTGTTTTAGCTCATCTAGTGACTGAAATGTCTTTTCATAACCGTAAAACATTTCTGGTTTTAAGATTCCAAAGAAGGATGCCATCATGCCGTTGTCTGGGCTATTTCTCTTACGGGACATAGATGGACGAATTCCTTTTTGATTGAGAAAGTTGTGATAAAACTGGTGTTGATATTGCCACCCTTGATCACTGTGAAGAATCGTATGATCATAACGATTATCTGGAAAAGCTTGCTTTAACATTTGTTTAATTTGTTCTAAATTAGGCGAAGTTAATAGCTGATAAGCGATAATCTCACTATTATAACCATCTAAAACTGGTGATAAATACAACTTTTGTGAACTAGCTGGAATGGCAAATTCTGTGACGTCAGTATAACACTTTTCGTAGGGCTTTGAAGCTTCAAATTGTCGTTGAATGAGATTATCAGCTTTCTTGCCAATCTCACCCTTGTAAGATGCATACTTACGCTTACGACGAATACGGGCAGTCAAAGTCATGAGTTTCATTAAGCGTTGCACCCTTTTGTGGTTGACTAAAAAGCCTTGGTTTCTTAGTTCCAAAGTGATACGACGATAGCCATAGTTTCCTTTGTGCTCATCATAAATCATCTTAATTTTAGCTTTAAGAACCTTGTTTTTGTCTACTGGTTTAAGTTGTTTGATGTGGTAATAATAACTCGAACGAGGTAAGGCTAAAATCTTTAGTAACATCGCTAGAGAAAATTTCTCACTCAACTCTTGGATGAGTCGTGTTGCTTTTCGCGCTCTGCCTCTTCCCTCAAGCGGTAATCTCTCAACTTTTTTAGCACGGCATTCTCCGCTCTAAGGTATTTCACTTCTTTTTGAAGTCGCTCTAGCTCTGACATTTCCTCTGAAGTCTTTTTCGGCTGACGTCCCATCTTACTTGGTCTCCCTCTTGTTTTCTCAACAATAGTATACCCATTTTTCTTGTATTGTGCTAGACAATTGGAAAGTGTTCCTATGTTAGGAAGAGCATATTCAAGAGAGACTAATATTTGAGAGCGACCTTCAAAAAGGACTTGATTGATAATTTCTTGCTTTAGTTCAGGGCAATAGTACCTATTTTTGCTTTTTTTAACAATCTCTACGCCATATCGTTCCATAAGCTTAACCATGTAACGTAGATTTCTAGGATTAACATCATAGGTTTGACCCAGCTGAGGCCAAGACACACCTTGTTTTCTGAGTTTATAGATTCCTAGTTTATCTTCATAAGTTAATTTCATACAAAAAGCACCCCAATCGTTAGATTTTGTGTCTAACTTTTGGGGTGCGGTTCAATTCGGTTGGCTTTTTTGTAGAGAACTACCATTATATGTTAGAAAATATGACGTCGAAAAATCTAAAAAATCCCTTTACATCAACGGTTTGTAGCGTTATAATACATGTGACATTAAACGTGAGAAGAAGGGAGCGAAAAAGGTGGCTGAATTGTTCTATGACGTTTTAGCAAGCATCTGGATTTCTATTGCTGGTGTTGATTCACGTTGGGGAAAATAATCGAATTATAAAAACAAGGAAACTTAGGAAAAACTGATGTTATCAAAGTTTTCAAATAGTTATTAAGTACTTGTATAGTAAGGGATGAAGCTGATACTAGGTAGGAAATAGCTTTGCCTTACTCTTTTTTTGATAAATCGCACAAATTTGTATAAATTTTCTGATAATTATGATACAATGGGTGCAAGACTATCTATTAATATGAGGAATTTGTGATGACGTTAATTTACCAATCAACTCGCGACGAAAATAACAAAGTGACTGCTAGCCAAGCTATTTTACAAGGATTGGCAACTGACGGCGGACTCTTCACCCCAACGTCACTTCCAGAAGTGGCTTTGGACTTTGATGCTTTAAAAGATGCTTCATACCAAGAAGTGGCTAGACTGGTTCTGTCAGCATTTTTGGATGATTTTACAGAAGAAGAATTAGATTACTGTATCAATTCGGCTTATGATGAAAAATTTGACATACCTGCCATTGCTCCTGTTGTTAAATTGGGGAATCAATATAATCTAGAGCTTTTCCATGGTTCAACGATTGCCTTTAAAGATATGGCTTTGTCAATCTTACCATACCTTTTGACAACATCAGCTAAAAAACAAGGTGTTGATAATAAAATAGTGATTTTGACAGCGACATCAGGAGATACTGGTAAAGCTGCCATGGCTGGTTTTGCGGATGTTCCAGGGACTGAAATCATCGTCTTTTATCCAAAAGATGGTGTTAGCAAAATTCAAGAACTTCAAATGACAACACAGACTGGTAACAACACCCATGTAGTGGCTATTACTGGTAACTTTGACGATGCTCAAACAGATGTTAAACGTATGTTTAACGACGTGGCTTTGCGTGAAAAATTGCTTGCGCACAAGACACAATTCTCATCAGCTAACTCAATGAACGTTGGCCGTTTGGTGCCGCAAGTTGTTTACTACGTTTACGCTTATGCACAGTTGGTTAAAGCAGGGTACATTAAAGCAGGCGAAAAAGTTAACTTTACAGTACCAACAGGTAACTTTGGTAATATCTTAGCAGCTTACTATGCTAGTCAAATTGGTGTTCCAGTTGGTAAATTAATTTGTGCTTCAAATGAAAACAAAGTCTTAACTGACTTCTTCACAACAGGTACATACGATAAAAAACGTGAGTTTAAGGTAACGACAAGTCCATCAATGGATATCTTGGTATCATCTAACTTGGAGCGTTTGATTTTCCATCTTTTAGGCAACGATGCTGCTAAAACAAAAGAATTGATGGAAAAACTTGTGTCTGAAGGAGAGTACACTCTTTCAGGTGCTAACCAAGTTATTCTTGATATGTTTGAAGCTGGTTTCGCAACAGAAGTTGAAACATCAGCTGAAATTAAACGTGTTTATGATGCTTGTGACTATGTTGAAGACCCCCATACAGCCGTTGCGTCAGCTGTTTATCAAAAATATGTTGAACGTATTGGTGATCATACACCGACTGTTATTGCCTCTACAGCAAGTCCATATAAATTCCCACGTGTTGTTGTAGAAGCTGTCAGTGGTCAAGCACCAGCAGATGACTTTGTGGCAGTTAAAGAACTTGAAAAATTATCAGGAGTTGCTATTCCAAAAGCTGTCAATGGACTTGAGACAGCTGAGGTTCGTCACAAAACAGTTGTTGCTACAAGTGACATGCAAAATGCTGTTGAAGATTACTTAGGACTTTAAAGATTATAAAGTAAGAGCTGAGGCTGGTTCTCAGCTTTTCTTTTTGTTACGATAGAATCATGAAACAAACAAAGAAAATTATTCGATTGGCTTTTCCTGCCATGATGGAGAATCTTTTGCAGATGCTTATGGGGGTAGTAGATAACTATCTTGTTGCACAAGTTGGTTTAATTGCTGTCTCTGGGGTCTCTGTAGCTAATAATATTATTACCATTTATCAAGCGATTTTCATTGCTCTTGGCGCAGCGGTCTCAAGTCTAGTTGCCAAAAGTCTTGGAGGAAAGAACGCTCAAAAATCCCTTCACTATCAGTCTGAGTCCTTATTGGTTACTTTTGGGTTGAGTCTAGTTCTTGGTTTAGTTTCTCTTGGGTTAGGGAAAAGGATTCTAACTTGGCTTGGGACAGATGCGGCTGTTACGCAAGCTGGCGGTCTTTATCTTTCGATTGTCGGTGGTCTGATTGTTAGTTTAGGGCTGATGACGACCCTGAGTTCTTTTTTACGGGCTTTGGGAAAACCACAACTGCCAATGTATATCAGTTTGCTGACCAATGTCTTAAATGCAGTTTTGTCAGCTGTAGCGGTATTCATTCTGCATTGGGGGATTGTTGGTGTTGCTTGTTCAACAGTTCTGGCACGTTTGGTTGGAACACTGTTGCTAGCCAGTCAGTTACCGATTAAAAAGATTATCAAAAACATCCGGTGGACACTGGATCGTGACTTAATTAAAATTGCTTTGCCGGCTGCTGGTGAGCGTTTAATGATGCGCGCAGGTGATGTGGTCATTGTGGCGATTATTGTTAAGTTTGGAACAGAAGTGGTAGCTGGTAATGCTATTGGAGAAATCTTGACACAATTTAATTACATGCCAGGAATGGGAGTTGCGACAGCAACCGTTATTCTTGTAGCACATAGCCTTGGACAAAAAAATACCAAAGATATTAAACAGCTGGTACGTGATTCGTATTTGATTTCGACAATTATGATGCTTTGTGTAGGTGCTTTGGTTTACGTATTTGGTGGTCATTTGACTTATCTTTTTACGACCAATCAAACAGCGCTAACAGCTAGCCTTGTTGTGTTATTTTATTCTTTTGTTGGTGGACCAGCGACAGCAGGAACACTTATTTATACAGCAGCATGGCAAGGTTTGGGCAATGCAAAACTTCCATTTTATGCCACAACATTTGGAATGTGGGTCATTCGAATTATTTCGGGTTACGTGCTTGGTGTGAGTCTGCACTTAGGTCTAACTGGAGTGTGGTTAGCGACCGTAGCGGATAATGTTTTCCGTTGGATTTTCTTATATATTCTATATAAGAAATATATGAATTCTTTTCAAGAATCTACTATTAAATAATAGGATAGGATTTTTAACCAGACAAAAGTCTGGTTTTTTCACTGTGAAAAACAATAGAAAAAGCTGAAAACATTTTCTTCTAAAAAATCGAAAAAAAGGGTGCAAAATCCTTGCAAAGCACTGCTAAATCTGATATTATATACCGGTGCTGTTAATACAGTAACTTTAGCTATGATACAAGAGGTTGCGACACGCTCGGTTGCATTGCCACGCAAAGACGTGTTGGTTTTCTTGAGGAGCTAGCCTATTATCTTAAATAGACGAAAAGGAGAAAAAGATGGCAAACAAAAAAATCCGTATCCGTTTGAAAGCATACGAACATCGTACACTTGACACAGCGGCAGAAAAAATTGTTGAAACTGCAACACGTACAGGTGCTTCAGTAGCTGGACCAGTTCCACTTCCAACTGAACGTAGCTTGTACACAATTATTCGTGCGACTCACAAATACAAAGATTCTCGCGAACAATTTGAAATGCGTACTCACAAACGCTTGATCGATATCATCAACCCAACTCAAAAAACAGTTGACGCTTTGATGAAATTGGATCTTCCAAGTGGTGTTAACGTAGAAATCAAACTTTAATAAGGATTTGATTCTTGAGCACAAAAAACGCTCGTTAAAAACTTTTTAAATAAATAAAGTAAAGGAAATATTTTCTCATGACAAAAGGAATCTTAGGGAAAAAAGTG
>ENA-OZHH01000214-OZHH01000214.1-human-gut-metagenome-genome-assembly--contig:-NODE-214-length-35809-cov-14.862029_pt1 | contig 35809 bp, 38 predicted proteins | sample MGYA00244045_ERZ653684 | MGnify/ENA primary metagenome ERZ653684 (study PRJEB26926, sample SAMN06165264) | human gut metagenome | biome: ENVO:00009003; feature: ENVO:2100002; material: ENVO:00002003... | reverse complement strand
CCTCTTCTTCGACTGTAATGAGGTCTTCGCGACCGATTTCCTGCAAATACTTGTCAAGAGAAGCGCTCTCTCTGTTAGTGATACTTTTTGTAATTTTAAGTTGTCTCATTCTTATAATACAGATTTGGGTTGCAAAGGTACGACAAATTATTTTGTTACAATAATTTCATCCCAACTTTTTCACCTTATTTATATCTTATCCTATATAACAAAAAGGATGCCGGTATGTATTGTACCGACACCCCCTTTTTCGCTATTGTTAGCTAATATTACAATCTTCTTACCTAACTATCCCTATTTTTTATTCTTGAGTCAAATCAACGGCATACATTGCACGTTTTCCTGACGGGAACATACCGGTGATGAACAAACCTTGCTCAGGAGACTTTCTTGCCTCTTTCATCGCCTTTTCCAAATCGTCCACCGTCTTCATCGGCACTCCGTTGGCTTTCAGAATGATGAAGCCCTTGCGGATACCTGCATCGGCCATCTTGCCATTGGTAACCCCGGTAACTTCCAGACCGTAACCCAGGTTCAACTGCTTCTTCAGCTCGGAAGATACGGGCTTGAAGGCTGCACCCAAGATTTCCATTCCGGCATCCTTCACTACCTTCGTAGTGCCTTGCTCATTCTTCAGCGTGATTTCGAATTCCTTTTCCTTCTTGTCACGAACCACTGTTACCTTCACTTTGTCGCCCGGACGGTGTTTTGCCAGCATTTCCTGCAAATCCGAGAACTTGTGAATCTTCTTGCCGTTCAATGCTATGATTACATCATTTTCCTTCAAGATGCCGGCAGCGGAACCACCTTCAACAACTTCGGCCACATAGATACCCTCTTTCACACCAAGTTCGTCGGCCTTCTTCTTCAGTTCTTCGGTCCAACGTTCGTCCATCTGCAGGTCTGTGCTCAAATCACTACCCTTGATGCCAAGGAGCGCGCGCTGCACGGTACCAAACTGTTTCAAGTCGGCTACCACCTTTGTCATAATGCTGGTAGGGATGGCAAAACCATAGCCGGAATAAGCACCCGTGGGTGAGTAAAGCATGGCATTGATACCAACTAGCTCGCCTTTGGCATTCACCAACGCACCACCACTGTTACCTTGGTTGATGGCAGCATCCGTCTGAATGAAAGACTGGATGTTTGCAGCTTGTCCGTTGGAGGCAGAAGAGCCAATGGAACGGGCTTTTGCACTGACGATACCAGCTGTTACGGTAGAGTTCAGGTTGAACGGATTACCTACTGCCAATACCCATTCTCCCACCTTCAACTGGTCGGAGTCACCAACCGGAATTGTCGGGAAGTCATCCCCTTCAATCTTAATCAATGCCAAGTCCGTGCTAGGGTCAGTACCGATGATGCGTCCTTTCAGCTCACGGTCGTCATTCAGTTTCACAGTGATTTCATCAGCACCTTCCACCACGTGATTGTTCGTCACAATATATCCGTCTTTGGAGATGATGACCCCCGAACCGAAACCTACACGCGGCTGGGTCTGTATCTGGCGCTGGCGTCCACGACCGTCTCCAAAGAAGAAGTCAAAAATATCCGGCTGTTCTTGCACCGTCTGAGTCTTGCTCAACTGAGTGGCACGTATATGCACTACAGCATGGAGCGAGCTCTCCGCTGCTTGTGTCAAATCCACAGGCTGGGCATCCGTTGCATGGAAAGCTGCCGGCAGCAGATTATTCGGGTTCTGTTGGAACAACTCGCTGAATGCGGCAGGCTTTTCCTTATTCAGCATCTTATAAGTGGTCAATCCAGCCACTCCAGAGCTCAGGAGCACGATAGCCGCAACTCCAAGGATGTTTTTTGTTGTCTGTTTCATACTATTCTTCCTATTCTTTAAATTGTTAATATTCAAGTTTCGTTTAACATTACGACGTTAAAATAACGACAAAAAACGTTCAGTTATTCCGCTTGTCACTCTTTTTTGTTCTCTTTTAACAGAGGATATTTAGGGCTTAACAGCGGTTAACGGCAAAGACTGACAAATTAGCATTTATGTACGATTGCTGACTGTTAAAGAACTGACAGATAGGGCATAAAAAGACGCATCACCCGTTGCGGCCGAAACGGATGATGCATTTGGGGTAAACAGATGATGCGTTTATACCAAACAGATGATGTGTTCGGGCTGAACGCATCATCTGTTTTTAGAGGGCAGATAGTACCTTAATAATTCAAGTAATCAATGTCCATGTGGTAGTCCCACTGTGGGAAGTAGAGGTTACCTCCCTCCCACTCCACCTCGCCACGCTGAAAGTCGACAGTCTCGCTGCGGGGATACTGCTTTTCGGGCTGTAGCGGCATGCCGTAATCAGTGTTCACAATCATGCGCCAAGAGTCTATACCACCCAGGAAGAAATATTCTTCGTCGGCATTGCGAGCAAAGGCAGGAATGCCGAATGACTGGTCGGCAGGCACCCAACCCACACCCTCAAAATAGACTTCTGCCCAATCGTGCAGATTCCATGCACGGGGATGCATCATGAAGCCGCTCTGGAAATGTGCGGGAATTCCACTGATGCGGCAAAGCGTAATGAACAGCAGGCTGACTTGGCCACAGTCTCCGTGACGGTTGTCCAACACATATTCCGGGATATTCTCAATGGTGGAATATTCGCGTGCAGAAGCCCACGGGAAGTTGTCATTCACCCAACGGAAGATACGTTTGGCTTTCAAGTAGGGGTTGGTTTCACCGGCTGTCAATTTGGCAGCAAGTTCGCGCAAGCGTGGGGAAAAGACGATATGCTTCTCACGCTCGGCAGTATATTCCTTATAAAGGGCGGTCGTCGTATCATAGGGCTGCACGTCTTCCGGCTTCAGATTATGCCATTCGCCGTTGGCGGTAAACTCAAAGGTTTCGGAGAATACGGTCGGTTCGCCTTCGACAGCACGTTTCTCCATGTACAATGTACTGTGACGGCACTCGGGCGACGAAAAGGTGTATTGCGGTTCACTGGCCGAAATGAACTCGACATCCTGCTGCCGAGCCTGGTCCTGACGGGGATAGGGCAACCAGCAACGGATGATTTTCCCGGCAGGCACGGCATTGGTATCCACGGTCAACGTGTAGGTGACGCGCATGCGCTTCGGCGCAACAATGGCCTTGCCCTCCTTCTTCACAGCAGAAATGATTTCGGGCAGGTTCTCCATATTCACTTTCTCGCTGCCACTCGGCGAAGAACCTTCCTTGGCTATCTTGATGTCATAGCAAGTGGAGTCCACACGAAACAGATTAGGTCCGGCATTACGGAAATAGCGTTTCTCTCCATCCAGCATCATGCACTCCAAAGCTTTGGAAGCTTCCCACTGGCGCATCTGCTCATCGGTCACGTCGGGAATATACTTGCGGATATAGTCCTTCACCTGGGATTCCGTCATACAGAAATCCGTAAGCAGACGTTGGTGCAGGTCGTCCTCCCAATTATAGAGCTTGCTCTCGGACTTCGTGCTGCATGCAGAAGCTATCACAAACAGAGCGACGGTATACAATAGCTTTCTCATAACTTCACCACTCCAATACCCGGCAAATCGGGCAACGTTATCTTACCTTTCACAACCTCCATACCCTTGAAACGGTCGTTCGCAATCAGCAGACTACCGTCTAAGTCGGCAAAGTCCACTGCCGGAGAGAATTGAGAGGCAGCGGTAATGGCACAAGAGGTCTCGGTCATACAGCCTACCATCACTTTCATGTCCAATGCACGTGCCAAAGTCACCATCTTCCAGGCTTCGCGCATACCGGTACACTTCATCAGCTTGATGTTGATGCCCGTAAAGGCGCCCTTCAAGCCTGCCACATCCTTCAGACGCTGAATGGACTCATCGGCAAATATGGGTAACGGGCTTTGCTGGGCGACCCATGCGATATCGTCCAATTGTTCCTTGGGCATCGGTTGCTCTATCATGACAATTCCTTTTTCGTGCAGCCAATGTATCATATCGAGCGCATGATGTTTGTCTTTCCAGCCCTGGTTGGCATCAATGGCAATCGGAAGGTCTGTCACCGAACGGATGGTCTCTATCATTTCTTTGTCGTTCTCCCGCCCCAGCTTCACTTTAAGGATATTGAACCGGTCGGCACACTCTTTCGTCTTTTCACGCACCACGTCGGCCGTATCAATGCCGATGGTGAAAGTTGTAGAGGGAGTCTTTTCCTTGTCCAAACCCCATATCTTATACCAAGGGGCTTGCAACAGTTTGCCCACAAGGTCGTGCAAGGCGATGTCCACAGCAGTTTTAGCAGCGGAATCCCCTGCCGAGAGGCTGTCTATATAAGCCAGTATATCTTCCAGCTGAAAGGGGTCTGAGAATTGGCCGATAACATCCTGCACCTTCTTCAGAAAAGCCAGTACACTGTCCATCGTGCCTAATTCGTGTTGCAGGTACGGGGGCATGGAGGCTTCACCATAACCGATAATGCCATCATATTCTATCTCGACTTGAACGTCGGGAGTGGTAGTACGCGAGTAGGTGGCCACTGTAAAGACATGGCGCAATTTCAGTTCATAGGGGAAGAAACGCAGTTTCATTTTGGGGGTTACACCTGCCCTACTGTTCACGTTGAACAAGGAAGGAGCGTCATTTCCTCCGGCAAATACATGATTGATTGCCATGCCTGAGCCGAGTGCGGCAAAAGCGGCGGTTTTCAGGAAATCTCTTCTGTTTGACATAATTGTGTGTGTATTAAATGTGCCAATATGCTAATGGGCTAATGTGCCAATGGGCTGCGCTATGTATATGCTACGTTATGTTTGCACCGTCACGCCGCAGGTCATTGGCATATTGGCACATTAGCACATTATTACATTGAATAAAATGGATTCGTTTCCGTTGTATTGAGCGACGCCTCCTTATTTATATAAGGTAACACGCGCGTAGCGAACAACAGTCTACCGAGGTTGTATTCATCGAACAGCTCGTCGTCGGGGCTGAAGCTATTGACGCGCACATCGCCTTGCGAATGGATGAAACGCTTGTTGCCGATATACATGCCGACATGTACCACACGTTCCTTGCGTTCCGGCGTCGCCTTGCGCCCGAAGAAAATCAAATCGCCCGGCTGGAGGTTACTGAAATCAGGAGCGATATCGATATGCTCGCCCACGTATGCCTGCTGGGAAGCATCCCGCGGAATGATGATGTCGTGCATGAAAAGAACGGTGCGCATGAAGCCGCTACAATCCACCCCTTTGGAGGAAGTGCCAGCCCAAAGATAAGGGATGCCCATCATGCTATGCGCCGTGGCTATAATGCTGGCGGCATCCTGCTTCAAGGTGGCACGCCATTTCTTCTCAGGCATGGAGATAGATTTGGAGATATATCCCTGACGGCCGTCGGGATAAGCCACCTTATAAAAGGCACCTTTTGTCCCCTCCCACTTCAGGCGGTTTCCTGCAGCAACATCAGAGACGGTCTGCGATGCCTGGCTGGGCTGTGAGTAGACAAAGCCATAATGCGAAGTCACCACTATTTTCTCTGCATTGTTCCAAGCGGTCAGCTCTTCCCGCGTGACGGGATGTATGCCTACTCGGTGTACCCATGCAATGTAGTTGTCCGGTGTCTGGATACGGTACCAGCCGTCGCGCTGCAACACCCGCACCGGCATACCCATCAAGCCTTGCGTCATCATTTCCGAAGAGAAATCCGGGGCTACCCGAAGATTGCACACAGACACATTGACAATGCCATACGTCTTGCCTTCAAGTCCGGCCTCATCCGGAAGCACTTGCAGACAATCCATCACCGCATATCCTTTCTTTGCCAAACCATCCAGCAAAGCCGTCTTTGCCTCTGCCGAAGTGGTGACACCACGCAACATCACATTCTTTCCGGAGAAAGAGTAATCCACATCGAACAAAGCCACGCGCTTGTCCGGTGCAAACTTTTGTTTCAAACTGTCAGCGAGTTGCGCCACTTCTGCAGGTATTGTACGGTCACCCACTTCCGAAGCGACAGCAAAAAGCGGGATTAACAGAAATAAAGAAAAAAGAGAGGATAACTTTTTCATTGGCCAAAAGGATTTGGGGGTTATTACTAATAGCAAAGCTACGAATTTATTCCGAAATAGATACATGTTTTTAAGATAATTAAGGGTAAAGAATGAAGAATGAAGGATTCATCCGTACTGCATCCGCACACTGCACAACAAATTCTTCATCCTTCATTCTTCATTCTTCATTAATATTCTATATATTTGTTGTAATCTGAAGTATCTTATTTGATTATCAACGCTTTGTAGAAAACTCGCATGAGAACGGGCAACGGATAAGAAAATTCCAAGCTGTTTAGAATCACTATATTCCTCATGCTTTCAAATAACTCTTTTTTCTTGATGCAAAGGTAGCATTTTTTCGTGATTGCCGGTAATTTTCGGGCATAAAATATCACGGTCATTTCAAGAAACATATACAGCGGACATGACAGCCATACCGTAGCCGAATCCCCGTAACTCACAGGCAAAGGTAACCCGTGTCCTGTTCGTACAAGCAAGGTCAAGCCCTCCGGGTGTCGTGGAAAAATCATCCTCGCCCGGAGGGCTTGCGGTATTTTTCCCGCCAACCTTGCATGTACGGGACACGACCTTTTATGGCCTGTAGTTACGGGAACTCCGGCCCCGAAAAGCCGGATCACTAAAAATAAATTGTTATGTCACAGCAGGTAACAAAAGAAAAGTACAGTATCGAAACACTCAGAGAGCGGAATGTTTCATACGACCACCAGCATTGGCTGACACAGAAAGATGTGGATATGGCCAACAGTTATGTTGAACTCATTGAGCGGACACGCTCCGAAATTACACCTCAAATTGGAGACAGGCTGGTATATGTAACCGAACACGGGGATTATTACGGAAACGCCCTTATTGACAGCAGGAGTGCAAAAGAAGGATATCTTTCCGTATGCGAACAGCCGTATGTGCCTTTCGTGTGGGAAGAGGACGGCAATATCCGTCTGAGTGTCAGCGGAGGCGCATTCCATTCCGTGAATCCGGAGGAACTGAAATTCCTGAAATGGACGGAAGGGGTGTTCAAGGACTGGGGGCATTGCGGTGCTTGCGCCAACGGTTCGGTGTCATTTCTGGCTAAGGTACCGTTATGGTTTTATGCCGAACCCAATCCCAGGTATGGAGATTTCACGACCGAGACCTACCGGAAGTTCTACCTACACAAAAGGGAGGAATCGGAAAACGGCAATCTCTATCAAGGCTTTGACATCGCTTTCCGGGACGAAGCCGAGTTCCGGCAGTTCCTGAAGGACTACGAAGGAACGGTGTTCAAGGGAAATTGGGATAATCAAATCGTGTTATGGTGTTTCCGTCGGGAATATGTGTTCTTACCTTCCGCCGAATGGGAAACGTTTAATGCCCCGATCGAAACGAGGAGGCTCAACTTCCATCCCGAGCAGGTCAAGATAGTCAAGGACATGGAAAAGCACATCACTTATTTCTACCGGATTAAACCGGATAATTTTTAACATTTAACCCTAACAGATATGCAAACGACAACAGCACCCAAGGCCGGCAACGCTCCCGACCTGCTTCAAGGCATTCTGAGCGTACAAGTGAGAAACGAGGACAAGATTACGGAACAGGACCGTGTCTATTGCCAGACGCAGCAAAACCTGCTTTACAAGACACTCGACCAGATTGACCGCTGGTACGCCGTCTTCAAGGAAGAAGCCGAACAATACCAAGCCGAACGTAAGTCCCATTACGAAGAAAACGGCAAGGTTTCCATGCGTGATTTCTACACTTACCATAACGACAGGGAAGACTATTCACACAACGAGTTCAAACCGTTTGATCTGATTAACGATCTGGTGGATAAGAACCGAAACGCCAACGCGAATTTTGCGAACCGCATCATTTCTTATTTCAACAGGACTTACAAAGTGTCGGTTCCTGAGTATAAAATAGACGAAAAAAAACTTCCGATGGGCTTCCGTCCTGTTTATGACACATATGTAGATGTAGTCATCGAACACTTGGGCGGCAAGAGTTTCCGGGAAACGGCCGTGGAAGAACTGCTCGCACGCCTGAACAAAGTTGTCAGACCGGCATACTGGAGCAAAGTCAAGACGGAGTTGAAGAAGGACAAGATAATCTTTCCCGAAATCATCCGTTTCGACGATTTTTCCATGCAATACAACCAAAGGAACAGAATCTCCTACAACTACGGCGGAGAACTGGAAACCCTGTGTGCCGGCATTGCCTACGGTGCGGATGACATACTGAATGGAAATTCAAAGATGATTATCCGTTTTGATGACAACGACATTTCTGTCACAGACTGGTACGACCTTACGACCACCAATGCCGAGCAAATCCGATTCTACAAGAACGGACGTATCGATGTCCGGTTCAAGGACAGTGCGGCAGCCGAAAGTTGTTTCAAGCGTCTGCATCTGGATGAAATCACCCTAAGAGAAAACTGACCATGATAAGATTTACACAGCACCCCGTAAGGCAATCCTTGCGGGGTGTTTTCATTTTTAACGATAAACAGATAAAGTCATGTATGCCATCATCCCCCAACAGATACCGCAAGGTATGCGTGCCGAAGTCAACGAGAAGATACTTTTCGCCATAGACTCCGGCAAGGACCTCATTCCGGCGGAGAGCATCTACAACTGCTATACCGGTATCGGAGGGCTGCACAACCTCAAACAGTCCGACTTTGCCAGCTACCACGAGTATGCCGAAGCGAAGAAGGAGTTCGAGATGGGACAGTTCTTCACCCCGCATGAAATATGCCGGGACATGGTGGATATGCTGTGTCCTGTCTCATCCGAAATGGTTCTTGACATGTGTTGCGGTATGGGCAATTTCTTCAACCATCTGCCCAACCCGCATAATGCCTACGGCTTCGACATAGACGGCAAGGCCGTGTCTGTCGCACGATACCTCTACCCGGAAGCCCATATCGAGAAATGCGATATCCGGCAATACTATCCGGAACAACGTTTCGATGTTATCATCGGCAATCCTCCTTTTAACTTGAAGTTCGACTACAAACTGTCGCAGGAATACTATATGGACAAGGCTTACGATGTGCTCAATCCGGCAGGAATCCTGATGGTCATCGTGCCCTGTTCCTTCATGCAGAGCGGGTTCTGGGAGAAGACACGGATAGCCGGTATAAACGGCAGATTCTCATTTGTCGGTCAGACGAAGTTGGGCCCGTCAGCCTTTGCCGCAGTCGGAGTCCATGACTTCAATACGAAAATCATGGTATTTCTCCGTAAATCGGGCCACATCAAGATGCAGGCTTACAACGCGGAAGAATTCATAACGGCGGACGAGCTGAAAAAGCGCATCGGCGAGGCCAGGGCGATGAAACACCGGTTGCGTTTCGACCTGATGCGCGAAACCAACCGGATCGACAAGGAAGAACTTGAGCTGTTCGAGTACAAACTTGCCAAGTACATGTACGAGCTGAAGGCGCACGCCAAGTTGAACAAACATATAGACAAGGCGGAAGCGTTGGTCACGAAGTTCCGTAACCAGAAACCGCCTGAGAACGCCACGCGGGAGCAGGTGGAGCAATGGGAGAAGAACAAACTGACCCCGAAGAAAGTGCTTGCCGTCATCCGCAGGTACATCACCTCGCAAAATACCGTACCTCGCAAGGAAGTGGCATTGGTGAAGACCTCATACGGCTTCAAACTGAAACAATATGCTCCGCGACTCCTTGACAAAGTTCCGCACAAGGCGGCAAGTATCAACGACCTCGTGCTGGAACGTACTGAACTGCCCATACCGGAAGTGCCGACAGAAAAGAACATGCATCAAATCCGTGCGGCGGAGAAACTGATACGACGCAAACGGAGAGAATATGAAATGCAGAACCGGCAGTTCCCGGAAATGGAGGAAGATGACAGGCTGAAAGAATACCTGGACCGGTGTGCATTCATCAACAAGGACGGCGAGACCTGCGAGTTTACCACGCTCCAGAAACACGACCTGAACCTCGTCTTGCAGAAACGCCACGCGTTGCTGAACTGGCAGCAAGGCTCGGGCAAGACAGCCGCCGTGTACCATCGTGCCAAATACCTGCTCAAATTCCGCAAAGTACGGAATGTCATCATACTGGCTCCTGCCATCGCCACCAATATGACATGGATACCCTTCCTCTCGATAAACAGGGAACAGTTCCGGGTGGCAAGGAACAATGCCGACCTGGAAACTGTGCCGGAAGGCGTGTTCATCGTCCTATCCACCTCCATGCTCGGCAAGCTGAAACGGGGCATGGCAAGGTTTGTCAAACGCAGTTCAAGAAAACTGTGCCTTGTTTTCGACGAGTCGGACGAGATAACCAACCCGTCGTCACAACGTACAAGGCATATCCTCGGTCTCTTCCGCCGCCTCAAATACAAGATACTCGACACCGGTACGACCACACGCAACAACATCGCCGAACTGTACAGCCAGTTTGAATTGTTGTATAACAATTCCATAAACATGGTCTGTTGGAGCAGTCGGGTGTACCACGAGAACAGGGACAAGGAGATAGAGGAAGATAACAATCCGCACTATGGTGAGCCGTTCCCCGCTTTCAGGGGGCATGTGCTTTTCCGTGCCTGCCACTGTCCGGGGAAATCCACCGTGTTCGGCATTGAGAAGCAGAACCAGGATGTCTATAACAAGGAGGAGCTGGCCGGCCTTATCGGGAAGACCGTCATTACACGCAAGTTCAGGGACTTTGCAGGAGAAAAATACAAGATACGGACACATACCGTCAGCCCGTCCGACGGCGAGCGTGAGGTTTACCGTGTCATCATCGAGGAGTTCTGCCGCATCTGCGAACTGTATTACAACAGCACGGGGGATGCAAAGAAGGATGCCGGACTCCGGCTTATGCGCCAGATCAAGCTGCTCATCAAGGCCTGCTCCGTCCCACACCTGATAGAGGGCTATTCCGGAGACGGGATTCCGAACAAGACAAGGTACATCGAAAGGCTGGTACGGAAGATACCCGGCAAAGTGGCTGTCGGCTGCACGTCCATAGCCGCATTCGACCTTTACGAGAGCCGTCTCCGCGAATGTTTTCCTGACCGTCCCGTATTTGTGGTCAAGGGCGACGTGGCGTTCAAGAAACGGCAAAGCATCGTGACGGAGTTCGATTCCACCATCAACGGCATACTGGTATGCACGCAGCAGAGCCTGAGCAGTTCGGTGAACATACCCACCTGCAACGACGTGATACTTGAATCCCTGCAATGGAACATCCCGAAGATGGAGCAGTTCTACTTCCGTTTCATCCGTCTCGACTCCAAAGAGCTGAAGGACGTGCATTATGTCACCTACAAGGACTCCGTGGAGCAGAACCTGATGGCGCTGGTGCTTACCAAAGAGCGGCTGAACGAGTTCATCAAGACGGGCGAAGTAAAGGAACAGTCGGAAATCTTCGAGGAGTTCGACGTCACCATGTCCGTCATCGAGAGCCTGCTGGTCAGGGAACGGGACAGCGAAGGCAAGATACACATCAGCTGGGGAAGCCAGCGCATCATGAACTGAAAAATGGAAAAACAAATGAGAAACCGCAGATTCCATTCCACAGGCAAAGGTAGCCCGCCCCCTTACCGGCAGGGCAAGGTCATGCCGCAAGCGGTTTTCGGGAAAATCATCCTCGCCGGAGGCTCCGGTATTTTCCCGAAAAACCCTGCACTGCCGGGGTGCGGACCTTTTGGAGCCTGTGGAATGAAATCCCCGGTTCCGAATCATAAACTATAATGAAGAATATCATGGACTTGAATCAGGCAGAAGTGGCAGTGACCACGCAGCATCTCATAGACATGGGGCAGGAAAAAGACAACCTGCTGCAAATGTCCGACTTCGGCGACATGGGGGAATTCCTGTGCACCTGCTCCGAACTGTTCCCCGAAGAGGAAACTCCGGAATACAGGTACACGAAATGGGAGGAAATCCCGGACCTGCTCATCAACCGGGAATGGCTGTGTCCCAACTTCTTCGAGATAAGGGAGGCGATGGAACAGCTGGAGGAACCCGACAAGGATTGCTTCTTCGACTGGTGTGACCGTTACGGGCATGACATCAGTACGGAAGACCCGCACCTGCTGGTGGCGCACTATATCGAACTTTATGGAAATGCGGCCTATATCGACGATGAGCCTTGCCCGGACAGCGGGGATGACAGCCTGCTGTACTGTCCGGGCATATCAAGCAACTATTTCGACACGGGTATTCCCCGTTTCGAGGTATTCGATGACAATTACGATTAAAGCATATAAACATATACAAGATGGAAATCAACTTCAAAGGACCGGTAATGCCGGTTGACCCCTATTCGCAAATGGCGTTTGTGGAGATACTGAACATTCTCCTGACGGCAGGGCACATCGTGGATGTGAACAGGTTCCTGATAAACAGGAATGCCAATCCGCTATTCGGCTCGTTGTCAGGATATTTCAGATGGTCATTCTCCGACAACCACTTTACCCTGTGGCAACGGGTGGAATACAACTCGCCGCTCTGCTTCAGCCGGCGCATATTCAGCATCCATTTCGGGATGCTGGCAAGCCGTGACAGGAAAAGAGACAATACGGTAATGAACTAAAAACATATCAATATGAGTCACCAGGTAATTACAAGAATGGCATACAATGCCAAAACCAAGCAGATAGAAACTTGGCAGCATTCCAACAACGTGTGGCCGACAACAGACCATTTTTATGCATTGGATGTGAAAACAGACGAACAGATGTTTGAATTCATAACATTGATAGCAAACGGATTGTGGCAAGGGCGCAAATGGCGTAAAGCATTCAAGACACTTTTTGAAGAATATCCGGAATTGGTCAGGTCCTCATACGAGCACGAGCTTAGAGGCCAACCTTGGAAGGCATACTGTGCCATTTGCAAAAAATATGAGGAACTTGCCCAAAGCAAATGCAATGAAATAGTTGCGCGATTCAGGCAACTTACCGGGATTGTCTGACCCAAACAGATGCAAAATATATGGAAGAGATAAAGATTTCAAACAGACAAATCGCGCTGATGGCTTTCGACCGGTTGCGCAAGGAAGACAAGACAGATTCCGCATTGAAACTCGCACGGTGTATGCTGCATGGCACAAGCATATCTCTTGGCATAGGTGATATCGACTGGGAGATAGACAGGGCAATACAGCAGTGCGGAGGAGTGCCAAGAACAGGATACAGATACACGGCTTATTTCCACTTCAACCGGAATACGGAAATGGCAAAGGAAATATATGACAAGATCGTGAAGGAACTGTATGGTTAGGAAACAACACGGAGGCGGCTTGAAGGCCGCTTCCGTCATTTATAACGGTATGTACGGGAAAAGGAATCCTGCCGTACACAGGTAACAGAAATGGATGAACAGAAAACATTGACATTGGATTTCATCAAATCCCTGATGGAACCGGCCTATACACTAATATGGACGGACTACAATGACAACCTTGACAATCATTGCGGACTGATTCAAAAATGCCTTGACAGCAAGAGCCGCGAACATTTGTGGGAAAAGGCAGACGAGTGGTACAGCGATGCCGAATGGGAAGCTGTCCGTGAGATTATTGCGAAACTGAAAGAGGAATGTGCCGTATTCCATGACTTTGACGGGGAAGCGGTCGATGACTTCTTCGATGAATACGAAGATGAAATCCGTGACGAGATTTACAGCCGCAACGATTCGGACGTGGTGAAGGAATTGGTAAGGCATACGGATGACATCCCCATCCGTGTGGAAATGCTTTCCAACTATGACTGCATCAATTCCAACCGGTTTGAATCGCAAGGCGGTTACAGGTACGAGGAATCCTACTTCGGGGACATGGTGGACAGCCTTAACCTCAATCCGGCGAGGGTAAAGAAAATTCTGACAGAACACGGCTACAGGGCTTACGGGCGTTTCCCGAACCGTAAGAACCGGAACGGCAAGGAGCAGGTTTCCTACGAACAATTCTACGAGGAACTTATCAATTCCTGCTGCGGGGCGAACCTGCTGACTTACATCGGCAGGGTAAGCCTGAAAGAGCTGTATGAAGCCGACTTTTCATTGAAAGAGGTCATTATCCCCAAAGGCAACTGTTGCGGACTTTTCAGTTCGACGTATGGTGGTGGAAGCCTGCTTGAAATGGAACTGAAACGGGACGTAAAGCTGAAATTGGAAGTCAAGGACTATCATGGTTTCCGCTTCCGGCTGGATGACGAACGTTCCAAATATGACTGTTCGGTCCGGCATGTATATGGGGTGGACGACTCCTTTTTCGGGGATGCGGTTCGCATTGTATCCTGATAAAATCAACTGATCAACAATCAAATCATAGAAGATTATGGGAAAATATGATGTAAAAGTAAGGTACATCTTCGAGGGTACTTACACAGTGGTGGCGGAAGACCGTGAAGAAGCGGAAAGCATGGTGGCGGAAGACTGCGGTCTGGTATTGGGCGGCAACATCCACACAACGCGGGATGACGATGAAGTGACGGACTGGAAGTTCGGTTGTCATCCGGACTTGCAGGTTCTCTCCGTAAGGCAGCGAGGCGGGAAATCCCCCATGTCGGTGTTCGGAGACAGGATCGAAGAACTGCGAAAAGACATCATCGAAGCGATACGGCAGTTGCTCCATGACCATGCCATGAACGCGATACGGTTTCCGGAAGAGGATTATGACCCGGTCTGGGTGATATGGTTTGGCAAGAACGGAGACCCCTACGAATGCAGGGTGACAGGACTCCGGGTAACGGACAGCAGCCTGACCGTCCTTGCCGAAGAGAAAGAAAGCGGTGATGAAGTGGAATGTTACAGCCCGTTCGAACTCGGAGCCAGCAACATCGACTGGCTTTCCGGAATGTATGAGGCTGTATGGCAGCAACTGGAAGAGAGCAAAAAAGTAGAACCACAAGCTGAAGAACAATGAAATATCAAGCGGAAAATGCTGTCTCCAGCTTCTTCTACTATATGTGGAACGCCTGGAGCAAGGAAGAATGCAAGGTCGTATTTGGAGATATGTACCGGCACTTCTGGGATAAATGGTCCGCATTGGCGGACAAGTCCATATTCGGCGCGGCGGAACGGTTCTTTGCCGAGTTATCGGAAAACAACCAGAAACTACTCGTGGAACGTGCCGTTACACTCTATGACGGCAGGGCTTTCAGAAAAGAGCCGGACGATTCCGACATCCTTGTCTGTAAAGAATGCGGTTCACGGCAGTTGGAAATCCAAGCATGGATAAACGCCAATACGGATGAACGTATCAGATATGTGCATGATGACAATAACGGGCTGTGGTGCGATGGGAAATGGTGCGAAGAATGTGGCGTTCAGGTCTTTTTCTGTACTAAGGCGGAGTTCACACAAAAGATGCAGGGTTGGTGGAAGTCGTGCGGTTTTGAAACAAAGGAACAAATCACAGGGTTGAAAGTCTGTGACTCTCCGCCTTCAGAAAATACGCAGACATTCATTGATGCGGCAGACCAATGGTGGAACAGCCGGGACTACGAACATAAACGGGAAATTTACAACAGGTATAATTCTAAAAACGAATAATATGCAGATTAACATCATTGAACAGATTAGCAACTCATGCAGTTGCAGCCATATGGAAGCGCAGGAATACTTGGATTCTGAAATCCGGTACCTGCGCGAGTTGCAGGAGGCGGACGACCTGAGGGAAGATGACATCGAAATGGCGTGCAGCAACCTCGGACTTGACCTTGACAACCAGGAATATTTTATCAACCGCCTCGCAGGGGCATAAATACCTATAGCTATGGCTTATTTTCATAACATACATTCATTGGCGGACCTGAAGAAGGAATACCGCCGTCTGGCATTGCAGCACCACCCGGACAAGGGTGGTGACACTGCCATCATGCAACAGGTGAACACCGAGTTTGAAAGGCTCTTTGAAGTCTGGAAAGACAAACCGGATGTCTCTGCCGCATCAACCGGGTATGAACATGACTATCCGGGTGCCACGGCAAAGGAATATACCGAGTACGTGTATAATGAATACCGTTGGAAAGGTCGCAACTACAAAGGGCAACATGCCCCTGAAATCGTAGAACTTGTGAGAATCTGGCTAAAGGAAACCTATCCGAGATATAAGTTCTCCGTCAGACGGGAGAACTACAATTCCATTTACATCAAACTGATGAGTGCGGACTTTGAGGCGTTCACCAGGGAATCCGGCAAAGTACAGGATCATATCAACCACTACAACATAGAGCGGAACCCCGATCTTACAGACCGTGCCAAGGAGGTGATGCTGAATGTCTGTGACTTTGTCATGTCATACAACTTCGATGACAGCGATGCGATGACGGATTATTTCCATACCAATTTCTACCTGACATTGGCTATAGGGAGTTACCGGAAGCCTTACAAGGTGGAACTGCCGAAACTTGACTGCAAGGGAAAGGACAAGCCGGAAGTGTTCAAGCATCCCGAAGGTCCGGCACACAAGGCCATCAGGCAGGCGTTGGGCACAGCCCGTTTCGATTTCATCGAACACAGGAGGCATTCCGGCGAAATGATACTCGGAGAAGACCATTACGGCTCACACGGAGAGCATTATTTCTGGCCGAAGGATTATTCAAGCGCGAAACTGGCTCAGAAACGGATCGACAAATTGGAGAAAGCCGGTATTCGGTGCAAGCTTACCGGATATAACGGCGGTTACATTCGTTTTATCGGCTACACTCCCGAAGCAGAAGCGTTACTGGAGAAGGAACGACAGGAATACATCACCGCCCATCGGCAATGGCAAACCAAACAGACAGTAATCAATTAAACTTATCAATATGGAACCGAACAATTTGAACGAATGGTGGGGCGGACAGCCCGACGGACTGAAACAGGCATTCTCTCTTTTTCCCGATGGACGGTGGAAAGAGGCGGACCTGTATTTGCGAATCAATATCCGTAATTACTGCCTCCTGAAAAAAGGAGGGCTGCTTCCCGAAGACAAGGACCGCTCGATGCTCAGCGAGATTGTCTGTGAGCTGGCCGATACGGAGCTGTGCCGTGCAAATGGAAAGACACTCGAAGACATGTGCGATACGGACGGGGCTTTTCTGGAAGAGTACCAGGAACTGTTCAACCGGATATACGATGAACTGGAAATGAGAATTACGGATTATATGAACGGACAATCAAAAAAAATGTAACAATGAAAGCAAAAGTGTTCAAGTACAAGTATGACGGGAATACCGTCGTGGCTTCTTATATGGAACTGGAGCCGTATGCGAAGAATGTATATCTCTCCCTGTCGAGAAAGAACGAATACGGGAATGAAGACGATGACTGTTTCCATGTGGTCTGCCGGATTGAAAACGTTTATTTTTCCAGCGGGCAGTATTCACGCCGGTTTCTCAAGGGAGAAGGTTGCAGAGAGGAAGCCGCCACCTATTGCAGGAACTGGATTGCGGATACGCTTCAAAGTGCGGAAAGAGGAGCCTTCGTCAATTTGATCTCCGTCCGCGTGTTCGAGGCTCTCGGACTTGATACCACTTCCCTGGTGCAAGCCCGTGAGGAGTATAAAAGAATACAGGAGCAGAAACGCAGGGAGCAGAAGGAGAAAGAGGCGGAAGAGCGCAGAGTGCAGGAAGAGCAACATCAGTGGCTACTCAATGAACAGAAACGGAAATTCCTGGACGGGGAACGGATCACGGGAGAAATGTTCCTTGAAATCACCGGAAGGGACGGTTTTGACATCCATATCAGAACCAAAGGGACATTCAACAGGCATGTAAGAGGCATTGACAGGAACGGAACCGTCAGTTACCGGAAAATCAAAGGTCACCGGACTCCGGACTTTACCGGATGCCATAAGGCCGTGTCCGCCTATCTGGCGTTCATTACAGAAAAAGAGGGCAAATAATTAAATCCGGAGCGGTAACGGTCTGCTCCATGCAGCTGTTACCGCTACCGGCTTCCGGCCTCACAATTCACGGTTCAGCGCCATTGCCAGCGGAAACATCAACCGGTTATAGGCTTTAAGCTTTTGCAAATTCAGCACATATCCGGCATAGGGATTGGTCAGATCGGTATAGAAGAATACATCGGTAAATCCTGCGTGTTCCTCCACGACTTCACCCTCCAACGGAATCTCCTCCACATTGAACCGCTCCAGAGGCAGTTCTTCCAGACGGGTCTGTTCCGCATTTCCCAACACATTGAGGTTACGGTTAAACAGCACGAATCCTTTCTTCCTGTAATCCACACGCATACCGTACGGACGCTCCACAAGGAAAGCATCCGCCGCTTTCTTTATATAGTTTTCCATAAAACTGAAATTAGAATTGCAAAAATACATCTTTTGTCCGGCAATGGCGAACAAATCAGGAAGAGAATCGCCACAGACCATGCAAAGCACACTACCGTGTATTTTATTTCCCACCCTGCAAAGGTAGTCCCGTGTCCGGTGTACCCTGTCAAGGTCAGGCCCCTTGCGGGGTTGGCTGAAAGAAAATCATCCTCGCCTGACGGCTGCGGTATTTTCTTTCGCCAAACCTTGCGGGTACTGCCACGGGACAGTCAGGCAGGTGAGAAATAAAAATACCGGCTCCCGGAGCCGGACGTGTTTAACAGATAAAATACAATGAATCATGAAAATCCTGAATGAAGAACATTTCGAGAATGTTAAGCGTTATGCCGAATCCATCGGTGACACCTCACTCCGGAAATGCCTGGAACGGTTGAAGAGCTGGGAGGAAAATCCTGACTGTCCCAGCGAAATTTCACTCTACTATGACCATGCCCCATACTCGTTCGGCTTCACCCAACACTATCCCGACGGAAGGACAGGCATCGTGGGCGGTCTGCTCTATCACGGAATACCGGACCGTTCTTTCGCCGTGACACTACAGCCGTTCCATGGATGGCAGATACACACCTGATGAGAGGCAAACGACAGTATTAACTTTATAAAATTCAATTCAATATGGAAACGACATTGACAGTAATGGAAAGACAACAGCAGTTTGACTTCCAGAAAAACGGAATTGAAGTGATGAACTTCGAGACACTTCAACGCACCTATAAAGAAAATGACATCTACAACAATCCGGTGCAGGGCATCTACCATTACCAGGTCATCCGGCGCATGATGGACATCTGCGAGAAATACAATCTCGATTATGAGGTGGAAGAAATCTTCGCTGCCCAGAACAGAAACAAGACACAGCCGGGAGTGAGCATCCTCCCGCAGGTGGAACAGACACATGGCGAAAAAGCCGTGGAAGCCCATATCCTGCGCCGTATTTTCGCTACTATCCGGATCAGGGATTGGGAGACGGACGAGCTGACAACCACACTGGTCGTCGCCTACCACCAGGACGGCATACAGGCAGCCATAGGCCCCTGCGTGAAGATATGCCATAACCAGTGCATCCTCTCACCGCAGCGGAGCATCAGCAATTACGGGAAAAAGAAGGTGACAACCGATGAGCTCTTCGAAACCGTGGACGGCTGGCTGGCCAATTTCGAGGTGAACATGAACGAGGACATTGCAAGGATTCAGCGGTTGAAACGCCGGATTATCCCGATGGAGGAAATCTACCTGTACATCGGCTTGCTGACAGCCTTGCGCGTTTCCCATGACAGTTCGGACAGAAACCTGTCATCCACTGTAGAAACCTACCCGTTGAACCAGAGCCAGATTTCCATCTTCACGGAAGAGGTGCTGAAACTGGCCATGAGCAAGGGACAGATTACCGCATGGGATTTGTACAACGTGTTATGTACAGCTGTACATAACACGTTATATGAGTAGTAAATCATTATGTGAAGTATTTATTTGTACATTTATTAAATATGCTGATAACTAACTTCTTGACTCTTTAAGACAAACAGATTACTATACATATTTAGAATGATTTTAGCCACTGCAAAAGATCCTTATCTTTTTCCCATAAGGGTTCAACATCAGGAGCTACATTTTTATAAGCTTTTTGTATTGCTTCACGTTTTTGCTTGGAGTCCGCACGAGCATAGACCTCCGTCGTTTGAATCGAAACATGTCCCAATATATCACGTATATAAACAAGATTTACACCCGCTTGTAAGAGATGCATAGCTTTAGAGTGTCGCAAAGAATGACAACTGACAATTTCAGGTATTATATCAGGATTAACTTTTCTGGCCATTGTTACGTATTTTTTAAGAATGTATGTAATTCCTCCTCTGGTTAGTTTCTCCTTTCGATTATTCATAAATAAGGGATAAGGTCTCCAGGTTTTCTCCGTCAGCCGATTTTCTTTCATGTATACAGATAAAACGTTCAACTGGCTCTCAGTCATTGGAACTGTTCTAATTTTATTTCCTTTTCCACATACATTGATATAAAACGGTTTATCCAAATGAACATCTTCTACCTTCAGATCAGCCATCTCTTGCACTCGGGCTCCAATATCATACATTAAAGATAGTAAAGCCAAGTCTCGTCGGCCATTTATACTGTGTTTATTGGGCATGGAGAGAAGGAGCGATATTCCTTCAATAGTCAAATAATTGATTTTTCCTTTTGTATGCTTTTTATTTCTTATACTCAGAATACGTTGAAATTCATATAGGTTATCAGGGTACTGGTATTGTACGTACTTTATGAAAGAATGTATTGCAGCGAGCCTGTTGTTCCTTGTCTGAATGCTGCATTTTCTTTCTTTTTCTAACCAGTCAAGAAATTCAATCACCATATTTTGGGTGATCATGGGAAAATCAAATCTGTCAATTTTTATATTCTTATGTTCTGATATGTACGAGATGAATTGAACAAAAGTATCACGATAGGATTTTATTGTATTATGACTGAATCCACGTTCATTAACCATGTATACTGTCAGAAATTCGGATAAATATTTTGCAAAATTTGTTGTTTTCATACTATTTATTATTCTATTTTATTGTCATCAATGGAAGGAAAAACATCTGTATATATTGTATCAATAGTATATACAAGATCTGGATACATTTCTTTGGTAAGACGGACATATTTATTCGTGGCTTCTAAGGATTGATGTCCTAGATAAGTTGAAAGAATCGGCAATGAACAGTAAATATCCATTCCGTTTTCTAGCATATGAACTAAAGATCTGACAGCAAATGTATGCCTAAAATCATGTACTCTTGGTCCATAATGATTCCCTTTGAATGGTATTCCCGCTTTGTGTAATATCCTTTTAAAACAGACATATATATCGCCTGGTTCAAGACTTCGACCCCGTGCAGAAAGGAAGAAGTGAGATGTTGAGGGACTGGGGTTTAGCCTTACCCGGTGTATACGATATTGGGTTAGAATAGTTGCTAAAGAATCCGAAAACGGAACGAGACGCTCTTTCCCATTCTTTGAGTCTCTAATTATAAGCATTTTATTTTGCAAATTGACATCCGTATCCAAAAGTTCAAGGGCTTCTCCTATTCTCAGTCCTGTACATAATAAAAAGCGTAACAAGGCAGGCATTACAAACATAACAGAATCTCTTCTTATGGGCATACATACTTGATTATCACATACAGAGAAAATCTGTTCTAATTCTTTCGAACTGTAAATATGTGGGATAAAGTATGTTTTATAAGGAGGAACATGGCATATTGAACAAGGTCTATCTTGTTGTCTTAAGTACAAAGCAAACTGATTGAATACAACACTTCTTTTATAGCGGTAGCTTTCGGTTTCATTAGGTCTCTTTACCGCCCATGCCCGAGCTAACTCAATTCCGAGTGAAGTTTCCGTTTCACCACGTTCAATTGTCAGTTTGTCAAATAGTACAAGCATTTTCTCGGCTGTTACATACTTGAACCCACATTGGCGTTTGAACTGTACAAACTCTTCCAGTAGGTCCTTATAGACCCCATTAAATCTTATTTTCCTCATGATGTTACCATTTAAACTGTTCATAAAATGAATTTCTTAATTCTGGAGCATCCAATGCGCAAAGTTTTAAAGATGTTGTATCAATACGTAAATAGAACATTGTTGATCCGCTATTAGTATGTCCCAATACCTCTGAGATTACAGGCATTGTAGTTAAACTTTCCAACATTCTGGATGATAACGAATGACGCAAGGCATGTGGCCCATGTTTCCTGTCTAGAATGCTAATTCCAGCTCGTTTGAAAGCCTTCATTGTTATCCGATACACTCTGAGTGGCTTAAGAGGCTCATAAGGAGGTATGCTAGTTAGAATTATGAATGGAGAATCGGACTCGGGACGACCATATTTTAAATAGTCAATTATGGCATTTCCAATCTCCGGAAGCAAGGGTAGTTCAACTGGATGTCCTGTTTTGACTTGTATAAGTCTTATAATATTCTCTTCCCAAAAGATATTGGAAAATTTAAGATTACGTATATCGGAACTTCTTAATGCCAATCTTGCAGCCAACAGTAAACATAAATAATTCCTTTTGCCGACTGGATTGCCTCTGTCTATTGTATTTAGAACTTTTGTTATTTCTTCTGTTGAGTATACAGAAGGTAGTTTAGGCTGTTGGACAAACTTGGGTGAAGGTATGTTTATCGTAATATCTGTTTCCATTAATTTATTACAGAACAACCATTTTAGAAAAACTTTTGTATAATAGACACTTTGATAGAGCATGCTTTTATATTCACTGTCTAACTGATTTATATATTGTATTACATGTTCTTTTTTAAGTTCATACACATGTCTGACATTTTGAGAATTTAGATAATCTAAAAATCTTGAAAGATTGGTTTTGTAGATTCTAATCGTAGTTTGACTTACATGTTGAATTTCTTTCTCAGAAATAAGATCCAGCATTTTTGCACCAATTGGTCCTGAGAAATCGAATGTTTGACATCGTTCTTTAAGTTTACCATTAAGAACGAATTCCTTCAATATTTTGAACGAATTCAAAGCCGACCGTAGATCAGTCGCTGATAGAGTTACAGATAGGAGGTATTGACTTATCAATTTTCTAACAGAATTTATGGATTGAAAATCAACGCTCAAACCTTCTTTCTGCGCATAATCATATAGGCGTTGCCAGTTCTTATTATGCGATTTTAGTGTTTTGGATGTGGAACCTCGTTCCTCCAGATAGCTGGAGAGTTGTTCAGTAATCTTCCATCCTTGAATTTTAATATTTTTATTCATATCTGCTCTCATTGGGGGATGTTATCCCAATATAGAGCTAAAATACGAAATAGTTATGTATAGTAATTTTTCTACATGCCTTTTTTATTATCTGATTATCATTGTGTTATAATAATTTCAAAGATGGTACTTCACATAATGATTTACTACTCATATAATGTAGCCACTGAAATATATAAGCCCGGGAAAACAGATTTTCCGGCTCTCATTCCGCAGAACGGAGCCATGGCGGAACTGCTGCTTTCCCGTCTCTCTGAAGAGGTGGAAGTACAGTATGCCGTTCCGATAAACTGACATGCAAGCTTCTCAAGCCAAAGAAATAAGGGAGAACCTGACAGTGATAACAACTGAAAGATTCTCCCTTTTTCATTTACTCTTCAAAAAGCAGCATGAATTCCACCTTCCTTCTCCGTTCGATGCTCGGAACCACTTTTCCTTTATAGCACCTGAAAGAGACATATTCCTTGTAAATATTGCGGTCTCCCGACTCCAGCTTCTTTAACAGACGGCTTTTCGGTCTTTTTCCATATCCTTTTAATCTGTAGGGTCCCACATTATATGAAAGGACTGCTGCCAATAAAGAATCACGCCCCAGATAACTGAACATGCGGCACAGCTTACGGAGGTCTTCCCTCAGAATGGAGTCTCCCTGCGCTTTGGAGATGCTGTTGGTAAACCTCTCCCCGGGAAGAACCTTGTGACCCCACCCGACATAAGGCCAATGCTTTTTCTCTCCATGCCAGCCCTCGAATCGCTTGACACACTCGACCGCAAGACTGAACCTGTCCGGACTTGCCTTTACCGGATTCTCCGCCCTTGAAGGCATACCCGGAAAAAAGACCGTGGCGGAAAGTACCGCAAACCATATTGCTTTTAACTTCATCATAGGCAGGACCGGCTTAGTGTCCGACAATTGTGACCGGCAATTCCTTACTATCCGCAGTCACGACGGAATCCTCGTCCTCCGTCTCGTTGTTGAAGTCAAAAGTCAATTGGTAAAGCTGTGCCGGTTCGCTGTTGTCCTCAAAATAGATGTCAATTGTCTGCTGATCTTCGCATTCAGAAGTGTAGTATAACCTGAACACCTCCCTGTCAAGGGGATAGCGGTCATTGGGCAGCAGCACCATCCCGTCATCCATGCGGAGCGTACCCTTGCCGTCCGGCTGGAAATAGCGGATGGTGTAGCGGGCATCGGAAAAATGTCCTTCACGTTTGAGTTCACAGCGTATTTCCACCGTCTCGCCTTTTATTATACGTGTGGGAACAGGCATGTTCTCCACCTTGAACGGATAAGACTGCTGTACTTCCATTTCATCAGAACAGGCGGACAACAGCAAAACCGCCAGACCCAGGAACAGGACTGCCACCATTCCGGCCAATCCTCTTTTTTTATTCATTGCATTCATATTCTATCAGATTTTAATACGTTATACTTTATTCGACACTTACAGGAACTTATGTTGCAGGTATTCATTCAGGTCCTTGTAGCCTTTATACAAAGAGGAACAATCCACCAGTTTATCCGCATAGCGTTTGCGGAGTGCCTCCAGCGTGCGCCGTCCGGCTTCATCCCGATCCAGATAACAGTTGACCCTCTCGTACCTGTCAAGAATAGGGAACGAGCGTTCCAGCAATGACACCGAGTTCAACACAAGATAGTCGTCTCCATATCCCAGACCGAGTTCCAGCCACGAAAGGCAGTCGATAAACCCCTCGAAGAGGTTGCATGTGTCCGAACCGTTATCCATCAGTGAAATGTCCTTAGGTGACAGGCTGGCCTTGAAAAACCGGTTGCGCAACTCGTATCCGTCGCTGACATTCCTGAATCCGATGGCGAAATACCGTTTCCCGTGCAAGGTATATCTGACTTCCCGACAGTTCGGTACAGCCACATCGCTGCTAATGCCGCGTTCCGCCAGATATCGGAGCAGGACTCTGTTGTATAGAGGCCCGAAGCGTACATCCGTGAAACTCTCCTTCTTGAGGAGATCCTCCCTGTTATTCCCATCAGTGCGGGAAACGGTCTTGTGCTCGGGGGCGAGGCCGCCCCATGTCTCTGTGATGAACCTGGCCTGCGCCTTGAAATCCCCGCTGCCGATAAACTCCCCGGCAAGATTGAATATGTCACCTCCCTGCCCGGTGCCGAAGTCATGCCAGATTTCCTTTCGTACATTCACCTGGAACGAGGCGGTGCGTTCCTCCCGGTACGGGGCCAGATACCAGTATTCGTCACCCCGTCTTCTTGCCGGTTCATATCCCATCCTTGCCAGAAAAGCGGCGATAGGGATAGCTTTTATCTCTTCTATAGTCATAGATGTACAGTTTTAATGGATAATGAATTTGATTCCCAATCCGAATTGGGTTGTAAACAGATCCAGGGAACTTCCCCACAAGGCACGTTCCCGGATATTGGCAAGCAGGACAATGCGGTCTGTCAGGTAAGTCTCAAGTTCCAGGGTTATCGCACCGCCATAGACAAACGCATCCTTGGCGAGCAGCGTTGAGCCGTCATACAGCATCCTGTCTCCCCAATTCACGGTTTCATAGCCGGCCAGTGCGGAACCGCCGATGGAGAGAAAGACCGTCCTGGTCGGGTCCGACAGGAATTTCAGGTAATAGCCGCCTTCTGCCGTGAACTGTGCGCAGGGCACATTCACGTTCCGGTACCCGTAATTCTTCATCAGATACTCGGTACCTATGACCCAACGGTCGGCTCTTTTGGTATATCCTGAAACGGCAAATCCGGCATAATGATTCAAGGGGGATTTCGAGCCGTTCGCAAATCCTCCGCGCAGTTCCACGCCCTTCATCCCGGGCAGGTACCGCTGGGCATGTGCCCGCCCCGGGAACAGGGCAAGCGACACGGCTGTAACGAATAGGAACAGATACTTCTTCATGACTACTTTACTTTAAGTCCGTTTATAACTCTGGCTCTCACGATATCTTCACTTTCCACGGTGAAGGTCTGGTGCCTTCCACCGCTTTTCTCATGCATTTCCACCACCAGCACCTTGTCCGAGGGAATGGTGAATTTGTCCAGGACGAAGACGGTGCGCCCGTCCTTTTTCCCTGCGACAGTTGTTACATAGTCGTAAGCACGCAAAGGAAATATCACCTGTTCCTGGATGGCGGTACGTTTCATCACCTTCTTGTCCACAATCTTGAATGTCACGAAATCCACTTCATAAGGTACGTTGGACCGGTTCCTGATTTGTGTATGAAAGTACAGCAGCCCGTTATGGGTGTAAAGACCGCGCAGCAGGTACTGGATGCCGAACGCCTTGCTCCCGATATGCTTGATGTGCCTTTTGTTGTCCTTGTGGACAGACTTCGAGATGAGATATACCAGTTTCGGAGACTCGCTGCCGAGTTCCTTCAGGTAAATGTCAAGGGCGTTGTTGGGACGGTTCACTTCGCTTCCGTCATGGATGAAATCCTTCATCTCGATGTTCAGCAACAACGGTTCTTCCGCATACTTTACATTGAATGTATAGAAACTTCCGCTTTCGGTTATCACGGACATGTTGGTCTCCTCACGGAAATTCTTTACGGTAGCCTTTACACGAATGACATTTTCCGCACCGTCCGCCTTGCCTGCAATGAGGTTCAGCGATCCGAGGTCCACATAACGCACCGAAGACGGGAAGATGATATGCGTGGTCTTGTCGTAAGTCACTTCCAGACCGTACGGCGGTATCATCCGGTCGAAAGTGAGTTTTCGGGTCAGCCCGTGATAGAGGTCCCCGTCTTCCTCTTTTTGGGGATACACTTCCTTGACCGGTGTGATTCCTTTGTTTACTACCGCTGCGCTGTCGGTTTCAGTCTGGGCAAAGGCGCCCATGGTGCCCCATGCAAGGGCAAGCATTACAAATAACTTTTTCATGTTGATTGAATTTTAATGGGTTGTCATTGATTGTCATTCTGATAAAGCATCAGGGTGTAACCGGATTTGAGATGCACCTTCTCTTCACGCATCTTCCGGGAGATGTACTGTGAAACACCCTGTATGGCACCCTTCCCGAGTTCGGAAAGTAGCTGGTCGCCTGCCGACTGGTTGGTGATGGAGATGCTCGTGCCGAGATTCTGCCCCAGATTGGCGGCAACCTCCTTGACAGCGTTTGCTTCCATGGATCCCGGAATGAAGATGCCTTCCTGTCCGTCATTGTCATACACGGCAAGTTTCACGGGGATGATGGTACCGCCATATTCCACCTGAAGGATGTTGACGTGAAGCCTTTCTCCCTGTATGCGCCCTTCTCCGATGAGCAAGGAGTTTTTGGGAAGGACATGCTTTCCTACACGCATCGCTTCCAGCAGTCTCATCCTCACACCCTGACCGCTGATTACAGTCTGGTTCCCGTGGATGCAGGCACATATGGTATTCCTCACGTCTTTTTCATTCCTGTGACCAATCGGGGTATGGAATCTTTCCGCCAATGTCCTTCCCGTTAATGACACGGAATCCCGGACCGGTTGCGGCAACGATGAAACCACGGGAGTGGAGACCAGCCCGACGGGAACGGCCTTCATGTTTCCATCCCGTCCGGCTTCTTCATCCTCCGGGCGGCTGTCCATCCTTTTGCCGCCATTACCCGGCATGTACTTGGCTGCGAGCTCGTAGGACTTTTCCAAAAGTGCCACCTGTTCCTCATAACCCGGCTGTGCATTCTGTGCGGCAACCGTCTGCTTCAGTTGTTCCACCTCGGCTTTCAAGGCCTCCTTTTCCGGGTCTTCCTGCGGTGACTCGTAAAAGTTGCCGAGAGTCCTGTTGATGTTATTGTAGGCGGAGACGGATGAAGAGCGGGCTTCATTCCTACTGTCACTTGCACGTGGACTGCCATCCTTGGTATCCGCATCCGATGACAATGCCACGACAGCTCCGGAGTTTTCATCCGCAACACCTGAGAAGTCTCCCAGTGTACGCATTTTTTCCGCCTGTTTGCGCTTTATGTCAGCCTGCTCGTAGGCGGCAATCTTGTCTTCCTCTATGTCGGCTCCTCTCGGGTCAGGCAGTTCGGTGTTGAAGCCCGCATTTTTCTCCTCCTTTTGTTTGTCCTCTTCGGACGGTGCGAAAATGAGCCACATCGCACCGAGGAAGAGAAGGAACATCCCGGCAAAAACCAGGTATTTCCTGATTTCCAGCCTCTGTTTTAATTTATTAATATCATTACTCATTTTCTTTCTGATTGAATCGGTTAAAAAACTCTTCCATCTCCTGCACCCTTTTATCCGGGAGTGTATCGGCAGGAACGATATCCGGAATGTCCAACGGGGCTATCTCAATGATGTCCCGCTGTACATCTTCCCGCCCGATGTCATAGATGGCGCGGAAAATCAGATAGAAATTTCCGAGAGCAAACAGGACAGCCAGCACGATGACTGTCAACATTCTCTTTTCCGGAGAAAGCCCGGCACACAAACCCCGAAGCTTTTCTGCAACGGTTTCCTTGATTCTTACAAACATTTGTTTCATACATTCAAAATTTTAACGGTCATACACTTTGATATCCCTGTTCTCCACCACACGGAAGGCTTCAAGGATGAAACCGTGCGGATTATTGTCGCTGCGGGTGGAGTTCAGCAGCCTGCCACGTGTGACAAGGCTGCGTTCGGTCACACTCTTCTCCCTGATAATGGAGAGTTTCGCATAGGTCACGACCTCATACGGATAGGTATTGAAATCGCACCTGACACTGTCAATCCCAATCCGCTGGCTCATGTTTCCCGAAATGATCCGGTTGTAATATCCCTGCTCTGCCAAATCCACATAATGGGCATAGGCAGAACGGTCACTGAGGAACATGGCCCGTTGGATATTACCCTCAATCGCACTCTTGTCAGGGGATAACGTAAAGAACAGTTCATGGAACCTCCTGACATGCTCCCTTGCCTCCACCGGACGGTTCTGCTCCAAGTCCTGTGAAAGGGCCAGCATCAACGACTTTCCTTCATCCAGGACATAGATCTTCTCCCGTTGCGCTTCCGCAAAACTGTAAGCCTTCCACACGGAAAAAACCACAAGTAGCGTGCATACACACAGATAGACAGTCCCGAACAGACGCAGCTGTCGGAAGCTGGTCTCGATATTCTTCAATGATTTGAATTCCATTCTGTAAATGTTTTATACTGTTATTATTTGATAAGCCTTCCGGCAATGTTTCCCACCGCTGCTCCTGCCGTACCAGCCACCAGGGAACCGGCCTGGGATGCCCTTTGGTTCACATTCTTGAGGTAGTTGCCTGCACCGCCTCCGGCTTGCACAATCCAGTTTGATACGGTCGGTATGGTGAAATACCCGATGATGCCGATAATGAGGAAAGTGATGTAAACCGCGTTTGAACTGTCGGGGATGAAATCCGGATCGGAAAGCCGCTCGATATCCCTCTGTAGCATCAGCACCTGGATTCTCGCCAGCACACTGCTGAACAGGTCGCTGACAGGAAGCCAAAGGTAGATGCTGATATAGCGGACGAACCACTGGCTGAGAGAAGCTTGGAAACCGTCCCAGCAGGAGATGGCGAAAGAAACCGGACCGAGTATCGAAAGGACTATCAGGAAGAATGTCCTCAGCGTGTCGATGACCAGCGCCGCCGCATTGAACAGAAGTTCCAGCAGTTCCCGGAAGAAATTCTGTACGGCCCTTTTCATGTTGTACATCGCGCGGTCCACATACATCCCGCAGGCTTCTATAGCGTCAAACGCACCCAGCTCGTCCAGCCTGTTGTCAAAAGTCTCCTTGTCGACCAGATAGGCTGTCTCGGGATTCCGTTTCATCGCCTCAATCTCCAGCTTGTCCTTCTGTGCCCGGTACTCGTTCATGTCAAAGGTCTGCGACTCCAATATGGTATGGGTCCCTTTCACGACGGGCGAGAGGATGCTGTTCAGCGTACCCAGAACGAGTGTCGGAAAGAACATGATACAAAGCCCCAAAGCGAACGGACGCAAAAGCGGAAAGACATCCACAGGCTCGGCACGTGCCAGAGCCTGCCATACACGATACGCCACATAGAAAAGCGCTCCCAGACCGGCAAGGCCTCTTGCCACACCGGTCATCTTTGAGCAGAGCGGCATCATTTCCACATACAGATTCTGTAAAATCTGATGCAGGTTGTCAAAATCTATAGCCAACAATAACATAATGAAAGCGGATTAGGAATTACCAATAACGTTCGTTCGGTGAGCCGTAGAGTGCCATCACGCGGTCTAGGTCGTTCTGTTTCTTGGCGCGCAGGTAGGACACCCCGATGTTCTTGTTGGTGTAATACTGTACCAGACTGCGGTTTTGCAACATGTCGTTGTAGCAGCGGTCGATGATATCCATCCTTTCCTTGTCGTTCATGGAAAGCCCGTTCTCGTTGACCACCGTCTTCAAATCGTTCAGCAAATGGGCACTTTCTTCCAGCAGTTTGGTGTATCCCAAAGCAATCGCGCTCAGTTCTTCCGGCGTAAAATACGGGTCGCTGAGCATACGCTCGAAGCTGGTGACATAGATGTCCGTGATATCGCCCACCATCAGGATGGTCTGCTGTACCTTGCGGGCATCACGGACAAGGTTCTTGACCTTGCGAAGCCCGTCGTAATACTCCTTGCCCTGCCGGTAGATTTTCACGGTTTCCTGAAAACTATTCGCCATATTGGTGGCAGTGGAGGATGTGTGAACGATGTTCTTGGCAGCATTGATGATTCCCTGCGCCAGATTGCCCGGGTCGCTCACTACCCATTGGGCTTTCGCTGTGAGGCTGACAAGGAAGCAGCCCATGCACAGCATAAGAATTTTCTTTTTCATGATGTTTCTATTTTTAATTGTGAATAATTCTGTTAAAAGTCAGATTCCCATTTTCCGCCCTTTGGACGGCGGGTTCCGGAGGATGGTCCGTTGCGCCTGTCTCGGTCGGTTCTCTATTCCGGAATTCTCCCTCTTGCGTCTGATGGAGGCGAAGAGTTCGTCTGCATACGGCCTGCGTCCGGTCATTCTGACGAAACGGGCATCCAGCTCCCGGTAGGCTTTCTCTGCCTGACACGAGCGTTCCGTCGCGGAAACGTTCTTGTCTATGCCGTACTTGGCGAGAAAGTCAGGACTGATTTGCAGGATGTCGTGAACCACATCCGGTGAGGCCGCAATCCGTCCCAAAATCTCCAGTTCTCCATCCAGTCTTTCCAAATAGAAATCCGGCAGACGGACATCCTTGATGCTTTCCGCAGCCTTTTCCGCATTCCTGCATAGACGGCTTTCCAATATCACCCCCTCATCATATGCCGATTCCGGCCCGGAACGGTTCAGCCTGTCAAGCCTGTCATAATCATCCGCAAGCCCGTACCTGAGTGCCACATACCGTGAAGGTGGCATAAGATGCACGGCCAGGTTGCAGAGTTCCCACATGTCGCTCTCTTTCCGATGGAAGTCCAGAATCCGGACAGATGACCGCACTTCTTGCGGTGACGGACGTTCCTGCTTGCTTTCCGAATTTTCCTTCGAGTAAACATCCTGCATGAATGTGTACATGGCAAGCATTCGGTGGACAGGGACGGCTTCTTCAGGTCTGATATCCATAAGCCGGGAACCGTTCTTCTCCATGAAATAAGTATCTTTCAATGCCTCCATCAGTTCCGACCTGGCCGTTTCCGCCGTTTTTTCCGGTGTTGGGAACAGGTACGAGGCTGACAACAGGCAGGAGACTTGGGTAATCACATCCTCCGACTTCCTGTACCGCCTGACCAGTTCCGTCAGCTTCCGGTACTCTTTTTTCCGGACAAGTACCCTTGTCTGTTTCATCACTTCCGTCAACTCCTTGAGGCGCGGCTCGTCCAGATAGCGGCGCTGCTGTTCTTTTATCCATTCTTTCATTTCCATGATTCGTGATTGTTTTTCGGTTTTCATGTGATTCCAATCCCTTTCACCTGGCTTCGCTTGCTATCGGCCAACTGCCTGATGGCAAGCTCTATATTGCCTCCGAGTTTCTCCGTAAGCCGCATCAGCTCAAGTTTTTCGGTCTCTTCAGTGGTGTAGCACATATATTCTTCAAGCGACACCTCGGTGGCATAGACTGCTGACTGTGAGCCTCCGAGACCAATCCACACTTCCTTGTACTTTCGGGAAGGATTGTTTGCCATGTTGATGGAAAGTATCTGCGCCCGCTCCTTGTCGGTCAGACCGAGCAAGGTCTGGATCTCATCGAACTTGTTCATATACTTGCGCTGGTCAAGGAGAATCTTACAGTCACTATTATTAATGATGGTGCCCTTGACAATCGGAGAAGAAATGATGTCCTCTACTTCCTGGGTCACGACCACGGCCTCGCCGAAAAACTTTCGGACGGTCTTGAAAAGGTAGCGGATATAGTTGCTCATATTGGCGGATGCCAATGCCTTGCCGGGTAGGTCAGGGGCATTACTGCCCCTTTCCCCCCTCAGAACCGTACGTGAAAGTTTCCAATCATACGGCTCAAGCGGTGTTAAATTTCTATTCAATAGAAACCAGCTCATAGTTACATCTTTTTAGTTTGAATGACTTTTCTTCTACAACTGTCATGCAGCAGGAAATTTACTTTCTTGCCGTTGACTATTTGTTGGGAAGTTCCCCAAGGATGTTTCTTGTCTATGGGTTTACCACATACGGGACATAAATGGTTCTGTCTTTCCCACATGTACAGCAACGATTTTCTACCGTTGAGTGACTGTAGCATCTTGTAAGTCTTGCGCTTTTCAAAATACTCTGTCCATTCGGGGTCAAAGGGATTTGCTTCACCTTTTACCTTGACATATCGGGTAATCTTTGTGTCATACAGCCTTTTCAATGCAATCCTGTCATCAGTCTTGCCTTTCTTGAAGTTTGCCACGAAGCACCAGTTACGGTTTTTTACCCGTGTGAAGTATCGGTCGGCAATCCAATATTTGCCTTTCTTGGGGTGTCGTCTCTTGGCCCATTGCCATAACTTTTCAAATATCAGGTAGTCAGCTTTTCTGAATGTGTCAGAAGCCACACAATTCTTATAGTAGTTTACCCAGCCTGTTATCACAGGATTCAAGAGCCTTATAAGTGATTCCTGCTTGCTTCCTTTATTGGAATCAATGATTCCCCGGATTTTCTGCATGAATTTCTTCAGGCTCTTTTTGGATGGTTTAATTAGAAGTACTCCTTTGTATTTTCGGATATTGTACCCAAGAAAGTCAAATCCGTCATCAATGTGTGTAATCTTTGTTTTCTCTTCCGACAGGGTTAATCCCCTTTCTTTGAGAAAGTCCACTACTAACGGTTTGATTTCTTCCAAAGCTTCCTTGCTTCTACCCGTGATGATAAAATCATCCGCATAGCGTACAAGATGTACTTTGGGATAGTAGATCGTTTTCCTGTTTACAAATTTCTTGTGATACTTCTCTGCAAGCATAGTTTGCAGTCCGTCCAGTGTTATATTCGCAAGAGTTGGTGAAATGATACCGCCCTGTGGAGTACCCTCTTCCGTGGGGAATAGCTCCTTGTTGAAGACGAAACCGCATTTGAGCCATTTCCGCAGCATCACTTTATCCATAGGGATATTGTTCAGTAGCCATTCATGGCTGATGTGGTCGAAACAACCTTTGATGTCACCCTCCATAATCCATTCGGGAGAAGCTTTCTTTGCAAGGACACAAAAACATTGTTCCCTTGCATCTCCAGTACTTCTCTCTTTACGGAAACCGTAGGAATTACTGTCCGCAGTTGTTTCCGATACTGGTTCCAGCGCAAGCAGATACAAAGCCTGCATTGCCCTGTCTTTCATCGTTGGAATACCTAAAGGGCGTAACTTACCATTGCTCTTTTTGATATTGACCCTCTTTAATGGCTGGGGTTTGTAGCCTCCTCTTTTCAGTTCGCCGATTGCCTTGAATCTGGCTTTGGGAGTTGACCATTTTACCTTGTCAACGCCTGCGGTGTCACTGCCTCTGTTTGATGTAACACGTTTTACGGCTAAAGCCTTAGCGTAAAACGAGTGCGTTAGCACCCACTGCAAAGCTTTTACTCTGCCGTGTTTGCCAGCCTTTTGAGCTTTTACAATACGCGCTTGTAGCTTATTAACCGCCATTTCACACTTGTTCCAGTCTATGCTTTCCCAAGTGTTCCATTTCCGGTCAGTAGATGCACACGATGTTTGAATTTCGTTCATTTGCTTTTCTCCTTTCATAAGTTCCATAAGTTTCTTGTAAAACAACCACCATGCGGAAGTCTGCCCACTTTCGTGTGAGGTGATGTTTCAACCTCTATCCGTCCCGTTACAGGATGGCGTTCGCTTTTTCCACATTCCTCTGCCCGCACTCCATTCGGCTTCACTTACGGTCTGCTTACCTGCTGTTACACAGGAGAAGTACGGGTTTACCATGTTTCTTGTATATGACAAATGAATGGGTTAGAATCCGTCTATCCGCCGACAGTCTTTATATCCGTGTAATTCCATGCTGGAGGGAATTATCTGACTGCGTCCCTTTTGGGTTAGAGCCCAGTATCATTGGCGGCTCATTCGAAGTTACGACGTTTATCAACGGTTCACATTACATTATTCATACCATTCAGCCTAGCTCCCATGCCATTCGATACTAACGGCAGTTGTCATCCCCTCGCGGTTCAGACTTCTCCTTTAGGAAGGGCTACGTTGTTGGTTCTGTTGACGCACGAGTTCATTACTTAATGTCGCACGTTCCCATAGGCTACTGTTGACGGAACAACAGGTTTAATCATTCTATTTCCAACTCGTGGAATTGAACGTCAAACAATCATATACAAAACTTACATGTCACAGCCAGCACTCTTCGATAAGGATTATTTTCCGGATACCTTTCAACTTGCGCATCTTGCTGATAAAAGTCTCCATGATGATGATGGTGACAATCGGAAGTAGCACCTTGTTGTCACGGATATTGTCCAGCTCGAAGACAATAAACCGTTTGCCAAGCAAATCAAGCTGTCTGTCGGAATTCAACAGGAAGTCATACTCGCCACCCTTGTAATAAGGTTCCAGCACATTCAGGAATCCCCACACGTCAAAATCCTTCTCACGGGTTCGCTTCTCTTTCAGGATATCCTGATACTCGTCACGGATAAACTCATAGAAGGTATCGAAGGAGGGTTTTATGCTGCTGTCCCTGCGGATTTTCTCCAGAAAAAGATTGACCGCATTAGATAGTGCCACCTCCTCGGCACGTGTCGGCGGCTCGTCGTCACGCTTCCACAGGGTAAGGATAAGCGTCTTGATGGACTCTTTCTTCTCGATGTCGAAAATTCCGTCTTCCACATAGAAAGGATTGAAGGCGATGGGATTATCCTCCTCGTAGGTGAAATAAATCCCGTCCTCGCCGTGTGTCCTCGCGTGGATCAGGTTGCACAGCCCCTGGTAGGAGTTGCCCGTATCCACCAATAGCACGTGTGTCCCTTGCTCGTAATATTGCCTCACCATATGGTTGGTAAAGAAGGACTTGCCCGAGCCGGACGGGCCGAGGATAAATTTGTTCCTGTTCGTGATGGTGCCGTTCTTCATCGGCAGGTCGGAAATGTCCAGATGGACCGGCTTTCCGGTCAGGCGGTCCACCATACGGATGCCGAACGGAGAGAGCGAATCCTTATAGGAGGTTTCCCCGATGAACAGGCATAGGGCCTGCTCAATAAAGGTGTGGAAACTCTCCTCGGACGGGAAATCTCCGGCATTGCCGGGTATTG
>ENA-OZHH01000204-OZHH01000204.1-human-gut-metagenome-genome-assembly--contig:-NODE-204-length-36343-cov-6.813465_pt1 | contig 36343 bp, 38 predicted proteins | sample MGYA00244045_ERZ653684 | MGnify/ENA primary metagenome ERZ653684 (study PRJEB26926, sample SAMN06165264) | human gut metagenome | biome: ENVO:00009003; feature: ENVO:2100002; material: ENVO:00002003... | reverse complement strand
ATTCGAAACAACACAGCTCTAAAACATATTGTTGCAATATATGATAAATTAAATCGTTTTGGAACCATTCGAAACAACACAGCTCTAAAACAACGTAGTTTGTTCTGGCGGCCGTGGTTCGGTTTTGGAACCATTCGAAACAACACAGCTCTAAAACAATCGTATTCGTATAGGTCTGGTTCATATGGTTTTGGAACCATTCGAAACAACACAGCTCTAAAACACTTGGGAATGGGTCTGTCGTTATCCACGTGTTTTAGAACCATTCGAAACAACACAGCTCTAAAACCATTGTAAAATCTACTGACCAAATTAAATGGTTTTGGAACCATTCGAAACAACACAGCTCTAAAACACGGTCGTAATATGGCATTGGAATTGCAGGGTTTTGGAACCATTCGAAACAACACAGCTCTAAAACGAAAGCGTGTCACCAGATTGTACCGTGTACGGTTTTGGAACCATTCGAAACAACACAGCTCTAAAACTCAATGTCAGCTTGTATGTCCTCTGGTGCCGTTTTGGAACCATTCGAAACAACACAGCTCTAAAACCTTTTACAGAGTTGACAATAATTTGGAAAGGTTTTGGAACCATTCGAAACAACACAGCTCTAAAACGCATTGCTTCAAAATTTGGGACAAGCTACCGTTTTGGAACCATTCGAAACAACACAGCTCTAAAACCTGATAATACGGATTTTTAACCACTCATCGGTTTTGGAACCATTCGAAACAACACAGCTCTAAAACAGCTGATTACTCAGCAGATCCTTTTGTTAAGTTTTGGAACCATTCGAAACAACACAGCTCTAAAACTTAGTTCTAGCAAATCGTCCTTTGTCGCATGTTTTGGAACCATTCGAAACAACACAGCTCTAAAACGAAGCGTACTATCACACACTACACTGACGGTTTTGGAACCATTCGAAACAACACAGCTCTAAAACTTAAGAACTTACTTGAAGCACCTATTGTGGGTTTTGGAACCATTCGAAACAACACAGCTCTAAAACCTCGTGGACCATTTTTTCTCACGAAATTTCGTAATCGCGCCATTTGTCTCAGCCTGACTTCAGCTCCGAATAATTCCATACTTAATTATTTTATTCCCCAAACCAAAGGGCAATTTCGCGTTCTACTGATTCTGGTGAATCTGAACCGTGAACGATGTTAAATGTTGCAGCACCTTCAGCTGGCGCTTGAGCAAAATCACCACGGATTGTTCCTGGAAGAGCTTCTTTAGGGTTTGTTGCACCCATCATTGTACGCCAAGAAGTAATTACTTCTTCTCCTGACATAACACCAGCAATCACTGGACCACTTGTCATAAAGTCAACGATTAGTGGGAAGAATGGACGATCAACCAAGTCTTCATAGTGTTTTTCTAACAACTCAGGAGTTGCCATACGCATTTCTAATTTTTCAATTTTGAAACCACGACGTTCAATACGTTTAAGTACTTCACTAACAAGTCCGCGTTTCACGCCATCTGGTTTAATCATAAAGAAAGTTTTTTCCATGTAAACAATCCAACCTATCTAACTAAAATAAATTCACTTTCAATTTTACCATAAAAGAAAACTTTTGAAAAACATTGAAAGTAATTTTTACTACAGTTTTAGTTAGAGATTTTTTCAAAACAGCACAGCTCTAAAACTTAGTGGTGTTGTCTGGTGGGATTAAACAAGTTTTGGAACCATTCGAAACAGCACAGCTCTAAAACCGCCGTAACGACGTTTGTAAGATTCACGGAGTTTTGGAACCATTCGAAACAGCACAGCTCTAAAACACAAGCGAAGGGCGTAAGCTCTTTCTTTTTTGTTTTGGAACCATTCGAAACAGCACAGCTCTAAAACATGCAATCGGAGTTACTGGGTCGCAATTGGGTTTTGGAACCATTCGAAACAGCACAGCTCTAAAACTCAACGTGATATTCAAAGCACTCGTTCCCTTGTTTTGGAACCATTCGAAACAGCACAGCTCTAAAACTACTTGGTAAAATGCTACTGAACAACAATTTGTTTTGGAACCATTCGAAACAGCACAGCTCTAAAACTCAATGGTTTACCATCAAAAGCCATAGAGCGTTTTGGAACCATTCGAAACAGCACAGCTCTAAAACTTAGTTTAGTCATATAGGTCTCCTAGCTGCGTTTTGGAACCATTCGAAACAGCACAGCTCTAAAACTGGCTGTGCTTTTTAGTTTGAATTTTTCAAGTTTTGGAACCATTCGAAACAGCACAGCTCTAAAACTTGAATCTTGTATTGATTCGTGAGGTTTTCGTTTTGGAACCATTCGAAACAGCACAGCTCTAAAACCCACTAGTCTATATATGTATACCGTTTTACGTTTTGGAACCATTCGAAACAGCACAGCTCTAAAACAGTGGCGCTATCTTAGCCGTTCGACTAACGGTTTTGGAACCATTCGAAACAGCACAGCTCTAAAACGAAGCCCTGTGGTGATTCGGTTGTTAGAAAGTTTTGGAACCATTCGAAACAGCACAGCTCTAAAACGTGTTGAACCAGCTTCAATTGCAAAGCAAAGTTTTGGAACCATTCGAAACAGCACAGCTCTAAAACAGCACTACTGGATAAGTTCCTGCGGGAATAGTTTTGGAACCATTCGAAACAGCACAGCTCTAAAACATGCAAGCATGAACTAACTTTGTTTAATTCGAGTTTTGGAACCATTCGAAACAGCACAGCTCTAAAACTGGTTTCATATTCCTTTTTCCTTTTTGCATGTTTTGGAACCATTCGAAACAGCACAGCTCTAAAACGCTCAAATGTAAACCTCCTGTATTGTTGCTGTTTTGGAACCATTCGAAACAGCACAGCTCTAAAACGCGCGTCTTTTTTCTATTGCAAATAGCTTCGTTTTGGAACCATTCGAAACAGCACAGCTCTAAAACACGGAAAGTACCTAAGACAGAGTTGGTATGGTTTTGGAACCATTCGAAACAGCACAGCTCTAAAACGACTTGTTGGAACCTTTGAAAGGTGAAACGGTTTTGGAACCATTCGAAACAGCACAGCTCTAAAACAATCTCATTACCGTTATAATAATAAGGATAGTTTTGGAACCATTCGAAACAGCACAGCTCTAAAACAACTGTAGTGTCGTTGTTTGCTGTTGTAGTGTTTTGGAACCATTCGAAACAGCACAGCTCTAAAACTCGTGGACCAATTTTTCTCACGAAATCTCGTAATCGCGCCATTTGTCTCAGCCAGACTTCAGTCTCGAACAGCTCCATAATGTTAGTTTTATTATACCTTAAAAACCTTGATTTTTCAACGTTCCTGAACAATCTTAAAACTTATAGTTGCAACTTTTTTCTCCAAATCTTTTGTTAAAACCTCAGAATAGTTTACCTGCTCACAGTCAGCTAATCTGACTAACCATTCTGCTACCGTAACATTTTTACGAATAGCTTTTGTCTTTTTTAAATACGGTGAAGGATCAGCTTGAATCAGAGTAATGAAGCCATCATCAACGGTTAACTCACTCATATCAATAACTTTTGGAAGAGCAAGTCCTTCATCTAAATACGCAGCTAACGAACTCTCAAGCATTTCACGTGCATTCTTCATAGCTTCCTCGATATCTTTACCCTCAGTTTCACCACCGAATCCTGGAAATTCTACCCAAAAACTTCCACCTTCTTCTTTGTGAAAAATTGCAGGATACGTTTTTAACATCAGTTTTCCTCCTCTAATCTAAATCTTTTAAATTTTTTCTCACTAATCCTGCTCCAACGACCTTATTACCATGAATTGATATTGTAACAATATAAGTTTTTCCATCTTTTGTGAATTGATGATGGCTTCCTTTTATACGAACTTCCTTCCATCCTTTTGAAATTGCTATTTTAGCTAGCTCTTTCCCAATTTTTGGCACAGCTAATCTCCTTTTTCATCTTATACGTATTATGCGTATATGTCAAAGCATAAGAAAAAGTATCTACAAAAAATGTAGATACTTTTCATTCGTTTTTAACTCATGTTTTCTGTAATCAAAAAATAATCATTATCCAAAACATATTGTGGAAAATCATAAAGTTTTCGTGGTTCTAGAAAAAGAACTTTTTGATTTGAAAGCTTGATATATTCCATCAATCTCTCCATCTCATTTTGGGTCAAATAAGCTCCACTGTTCACAAAAATAAGTAACTTCTTTTTACTAAGATAGTTATATATTTGAAGAATTTCAAAGCATTTTTCAAAAATCGTATCACTTTGTGTTTCAATCTTAACACCAAGAGCTTTTATCAACTCAAGAACTGTGATTTCATCATATTCAAGATCAAGTTCATTTTCTAAACACTCATAAGCAATTAATTCTGCAATAGTATCCGCCAGATTTTCAATCATCGATTTTACTTCTGGTTTCTCATTCAATTGACTTTCTAAATCAGCATGAATTAATTTGAGCATAGATGAAGAATTAACATCAAATCCTAAAATATCTGTCACTAAAAGTAACTCTGACTCTTTCAATGATTTCAATTTTTTGTCAAACAATTTCAACTCACTTTCTTCTGTGTAAGAATACAATTGTCTAACAAGATTTGAAAAAACTGTTACATTTTCAACTGCTAGAATTGTGCCACCTGAAATTTCTATTGGCTCATCAAGTATTGGAAAATTAATCTTCATCACTATAATCCTCTCCTAAAAACACAAGCCGCTTATCAGAATTGGCCACACTCATATCTCTTTCACCATTAAGATAAATCATACGAGCAAATTGCTTTTCAGTCACAGTCAAAAGAGTAATATTCCCTTTTTTAGGATTATTAGCCTGAAGTCTGTCAATCATCGCTTTATTAGCAGAATTATTTAGCAGCAATTTACTATAAATAGAAAATTGGTGCATGATAAAACCTTCACTTAGCAAAAACTTGCGAAATTTACGGTAAGCTTTACGTTCTTCTACAGTCTCAGTGGGCATATCAAACATTAAAATCATTCTCATATATCGATAACTCATATCCTAAATTCAGGAACTCCTTTCCCGTTATGATTAAGAGCTTTGACTACTTTTTTCGTATAATCACTAACAATGTTATTTAAATACATTTCCTTATTGTTGTAAGAATAAGTTTCATCAAACATCGTAAACAACTCGCGTTTAATTTTGACAAAGGAAGCATTACGATTTTCGTACACAATTCTATCAACGATTGGACGAAATGGTTCCATTATGTCACTTGCTAGATTGAATTGATTAAACTGATTAGAATGTTTCAAGCCGAACTGAGTCATACAACCACAAACAACTAGTTCACGCGCAAACATGCTTAACAACAAAGTATAACCATAATCTAGCCCAGCATTAATGTCATTATCTTGTTCGCGAGAAAAGTCGTTGCCAAACAAGGTATTAAAATAAATTCTAGCCGAGTGTCCTTCGCGATTACTAGGGTCAAATGGTTCTAAACCATGATATAAGTCCATAATAGATTGTGACTTTTCAAAGTAAGAACATTCACCAAGATACATGCTTTGATTTAATATTTTTTGAGCAATTATATTAGTCCAAACATCACACTTAACTTCATCATCCCAAGCAATTTGATTTGTCAGCTGTAGACTAGAATCATGGCGACCATAATAAGGCGTCAGCATTGCAGTTGGCAAACGTTTCTCATCACAAAAAATAATTAAAATATTTCTATCAACCAAACGTTCAATTAACATTGTCGTCAAAATAATATTTGTCGTTTCAAGCAAAAGAATATCAATTTCTTCTAAATGAATCATCTCAGTATGATAAGCATCCTTAAAAATCAAATGATTATTCTTATATGATAATTTCGAATGCTCATTTACAATAACCGTACGCCATCCCATTACTCTTCTCCTAATTTACTCAAATCAATACGTGTTTCATAAAGGCCAGTGACAGATTGGTGGATAAGGGTGGCAGTCTTTAATTGTTTTAACATTTTTTCATCACTAGAAAATTGCCATCGCTTGATTGGTAACGATAAAGAATCACTTATTGTGATTTTCTTCTGTCCTGCACTAATTTTAGTAAAATCCAATGATTTAGCAGTCATATCTAAAATATTTATTAAGTCAACTTCGTCTTTTAATTGTTTCAACGACGCAAACAATTTCTTATCAATTAATTTAGTTCTTTCCATAAAAATAACCAATTTATTCCAGATAGATAATATTGTCTTTTCATTACCAACTAAATGTGTATTGTCGTTATCACTTTTTATATACTTGTATACTAACTCAGTCTCTTTACATGTTAAAAACAATTGATTAGCCCTTTTTAATTCCTGATTACTTACCATATATCTACGATAATTAGTGTTCTTTTCTTGAAATTCAAATAAACAGTACTTAGGAAGTTTAAAGATACTTTTTACATTTATTATTCCAATACTATTTAAATATGCAATAGGATTTTTCTCATATTTTACTTTATCAAGAAGTGGTAGACCTAGTAATTTCAATTCTTTATTTTTACCAAATTCACTAACAATCAAAATAGAATAAGCTATTGTAGCTCTAGCATATCCCCCATATGAAGTTGTAGAAAGTGATTTTTTAATTGGAAATAATTTTTTCTTATCATCTTTTTCAGGTTTGGCTAGGATATTATTATCAAATAAACCACCATTTTGTCCGACTGTCTGCTCTTCTACCTTCTTAACAATATTAACTTGAGGGTATGACAGAACTTTTCGAACAATGTCAAAATCTTTTTGCTTATTCCAGACAACTTCACCATCTGCATTTGTCTCAATATCTGGTCGTTCAAATACTCTACCATCTGCATATTTGACCTCAGTTTTAAAGAAGTTCATCAAATTTGAATAGAAGAAATATTTTGCTGTTGCTTTACCCATTTCAGAATAGTCATCAGAAGATTTGGCAATAAGTTTACGAACATCATATTTTTTATACTCACCGTATACAAATTCTGGTGTTAATTTTGGATATTTTTTAAGCAAAGCTGTTCCAACTACTGCGTTGAGATAAGCATCGTGAGCGTGGTGATAATCATTAATTTCACGAACTTTATAGAACTTAAATTCTTTTCTAAATTGAGAAACTAAGCTTGATTTCAAAGTAATAACTTTCACATCACGAATCACCTTATCATTTTCATCACGTTTTGTATTAAAACGGGCATCTAAAATTTGTGCGACATGTTTTGTGATTTGACGTGTTTCAACTAATTGGCGTTTAATAAATCCGGCTTTATCAGCTTCAGTTAATCCACCACGTTCGGCTTTCGTTAAATTATCAAATTTACGTTTAGAGATTAGTCCTGATTTATACAATCGAACCCATTCTGCCTTTCTAGCACGAACAATATCAAGACTTGGTACATCATCTGATTTACCTCGATTTTTAGCAGAACTTGTTAGTACTCGATTATCAATAGAGTTATCCTTAATAAAGGCTTGAGGAATAATGTGGTCAATATCATAATCGCTTAGATGGTCAATATCTAACTCATCACCAGTGTACATATCTTTACCATTTTGAATGTAGTAAAGGAAGAGTTGATCGTTTTGAAGATGACTATTTTCAACCTTATCTTCAATATATGACGGTTTTTCCTCATTAAGAATATTACTTCCTAACTCTTTTAATGAGTTCTGAAGTTTTTTCAAACGTTGTTGGGACTGGCTTCTTTCTCTATTAGTTGTTTGATTTTCACGCGCCATTTCAATAACAATATTATCAGGGTTATCTCCCATCACTTTAACTAGCTCATCAACGATTTTGACACTTTGTAGAATACCTTTTTTAATAGCAGGACTTCCAGGTAAATCATGAACAACAGCTTCAATATCATCGACATCACCTACAACTTGTGCTTCTTGAATAATAGTTTTAAATGATAATGACTCGTCGTTAATCAATTGCATAAAATTGCGGTTAGCATGACCATCATCAATCAAGAAATCAAGAATAGTTTTGTTATTTTCCTTATTGCGAATTCCATTAATCAGTTTATATGATAGACGTCCCCAACCAGTATAATGGCGACGTTCAAGTTTCTTCAACTGTTGCGAAGTAAAGAAATCACTGTATTTTTGAAGACGTTCATGAATCATATCTCTATCTTCAAATAAGGTCAAAGTCAACACAATATCTTCAATGATTTGTTCATTTGTCTTATCATCTAAGAAAGATTTATCCAAAATCTTTTTCAAATCATGATAAGTTCCAAGGCTTGCATTAAATGATTTACTATCTTTATCAAGACCAATTAAATCATTGATTCGAAACTCTTCGAACTCATTATTAAGATAGCTTAAAAGTTTAGCTTTCGTAACTTTCCGATTTTCTTTAAATACGTGGTCAAAGATTTCTTGCTTCATATTTGCATCGAAGAAAAACGACTCACCTTGTTCATTAACATACTTAATTTTTGTTAATTCATTATAAACCGTAAATGTTTCATATACATGACTGTGTTTCGGTAAAACCTTTTCTTCAGGTAAATATAAATCATTTAAAGTCATTCGTGTGATAAACTTTTCAGCTGATTTTTCTTTATCCACCACTTCATCAAAATTCCACGGTGTAATCGGCTCATCTGAATGGTAATTAGCCCAAGCAAAACGACTATCTTTTCTTGCTAATGGACCTACGTAGTAAGGGATTCTAAAAGTTAATATTTTTTCAATTTTAGCTTGATTTTCTTTTAAGAATGGATAATACTCACCTTGACGTCGTAAAATAGCACGCATTTCTTGTAAATGAATTTGATGTGGAATAGAGCCATTATCAAACGTTCTTTGTTTTCTCAAAAAATCTTCACGTTCAATTTTATCAAGGAAATATTGACCTCCGTTTTTCTCAGAAATAATGCTCTTAAGATGTTTATAAAAAATATCTTGCTTAACACCATTTTCAATATATCCAGCATAACCATTTTTACTTTTATCTTTAAAAATCTCATGATACTTATCAAAATTATTCACTTTAATAAATTTTTTTAACTTTTCTAAATCTTCATGGTGCTCTTCATAGCGTTTAATCATCGAAGCAGATAATGGTGCTTTAGTTGAATTATCATCTACTGTTAAGATACCTGAAAGTAAAATTGCATCATATAGATTTTTAGCTGCTGTAAAAAGATCAGCATAGTCATCACCAATTTTCCCCAACAATTCTTCCAAATCTTCATCATAAGTATCTTTAGAAAATTGTAATTTTGCATCTTCGGATAATTTAAAGTTTGTTTTGAAGTTAGGTTGCAATCCTAAAACTAATGCTACAAGATTTCCAAATAAAGTATTTTTCTTTTCTGTTGGATATTGTTTAATAAGATTTTCCAAACGACGTGATTTACTAATTTTGTTAGTTAGGATACTTGAAGCATCAACTTCCGACAAATGACTTTCATCAGCAATCTTATCATATGTTTCAACAAAATCATTGAATAACTTTTGAATATCTGTATTTTCAGCGTTCAATTCACCCTCAATTAAGAAATGTCCACGGAATTTAATCATATGAGCTAAAGCTAGATAAACCAAGCGTAAATCTGCTTTTTCAGATGAATCTGCAAGATGTTTTCTCAAATGGTAAATTGTAGGAAACTCTTGATGATAAGCATCTTCTTCGGCTTTATTTCCAAAAATTGGATGGGAATCAAAGGTTTTATCATCATCTGTCAGAAATGATTCTTCTAAACGTTGAAAGAAACTTTCATCAACTTTTGCCATTTCTTTAGCAAAAATTTCTTGCAAATAACGTAAACGATTTTTACGGCGTGTGTAGCGACGTCTAGCTGTACGTTTTAAACGAGTTACTTCAGCAGTTTCACCGCTATCAAATAACAGTGCACCTAATAAGTTCTTCTTAATATACTTTTTATCAGTATTTCCTAAGACTTTCATCTTTTTAGCTGGAACTTTGTAATCATCGGTAATTACGCTCCAACCCACACTGTTTGTTCCGATATCGAGTCCGATTGAATATGTTTTTTCCATTTCTATCTCCTTTTTTGCAATAAACACTTGCAAATTAATAAATAAAATACTACAATAGTTTTGTTGGAACTATTCGAAACAACACAGTGAGTTAAAATAAGGCTTTGTCCGTACACAACTTATAAAAGTGGCACCCGATTCGGATGCATTTTTTATTTGTGATTCAAATAGATATAACAAAACTAAACAAGTTTATTTTACTCCTCAAATTATTAAAAAACAAGCGTTTCCACGCTTGTTTTCTTTTTATTTTTTATTACTGCTTAACTCACCAACCAGCCCCAGAAGAGGGGGAGGAGAAAGGCGATGATGCCGCAGATGACATAGGTGATGCGCAGCCATTTTTGCGAAATGTCAGAGGATTTTACCCAAAATGTGATGGCAAATATCCACGCTACTGCAAACAGTAGCCAAAAGTACCATACAAATGTCATTTTTCATCCTTTCTCTCGTTATTTTTTAGGTGATGATTTAATTGCTTACGAGCTATTGCGACTAAACTTAGCATCATCACTTCATAAGCTACAAAGAAAATGATAAAGCAATGCATGAAGTATTCTTCTGGTAAAATCCAGATTATTGGATCAGTCGCTGGGTTAAAAAGCCAACTGCTATCACCAGGAAATAAGGCTTCATGAAAGAGAGTAAAGAATGGGTCAAAACCAATCAAAAGCCCTGCTACTGCAATGATAATCGGTAAAATTGCAGCTAAGGTAAAAGCTCTCTGATGAAGAAAAAGTGACTTTTCAGCTCTGCTATTTTTCAAAAAGCGCCAAGAAGGATATAGCAAAATCACAAAGACAGCTTGTGCTAAGTGAAAAAGATGTTTAACATCATGAAAATGCTTGAGTCCACTAGCTGATGAGTGAAAATCTGGCATGACAAGTCTGTGTGACAAGGGATTTGTCAGATAAGTCATCAAGATGTTAAAATTTTTCAAAAGTTCATCTTTTGTGATGGTCACTTGGAGGCTCAGTTTTAGCCAGTCAATCTCTAGTGGATAAATCAACCACGCGCCATAAATGGCTACAAGAACCGCGAGTGACAGTAGCCACAACCAAGTGCTAAATGTCCAAATTTTAGTTTTCATCGAAATTCCATTCATCAAGACTAGCAAGAACGTGATTAGGTTTTACCGGGAGAGTTGGGACTTCTTCAGGTTTAGTAAATCCAGTTGTAACAAGAAGAGTCGCAATATCATTTTGAATTCCCGCCATAATATCTGTCAGATAATTATCACCAACCATAATAGCTTCTTCACGTTTAACTCCAAGAACATCAAGAGCTTTATTCATGATAATAGCATTTGGTTTTCCAATAAAGACTGGTTGCACGCGAGTGGCTGCTTCCAATAATTTGTTAATAGCGCCCGCACCTGGCATCAATCCTCGTTCAGTAGGAATGTTCAAATCTGGATTTGTTCCGATAAAGACAGCACCTTTTTGGATAGCCAATGTCGCTACTGCTAATTTTTCATAAGTCAAATCATTATCAAGACCAACAACGACATAAGCTGGATTTTCAGTGTCTTCTACATAACCCGCCTCAGCAATCGCTGTTTTCAAACCAGTTTCACCAATCACGTAAACCGTTTTACCACGATTCAAATCGTTCATGTAATCAATCGTCGCCATTGTTGCTGTGTAGATTGTTTCAAGTGGGGTGTGAACGTTGAACTGAGTTGACAACATTTCTTGAACTTTTTCAGGTGTACGAGTTGAATTATTCGTTACTAAAACGTAAGGAATATTTCTTTCTTGAAGTCTTTGAATAAAACGTTCCCCTGCTGGAATACGATTTTTTCCTTTGTAAATAGTTCCATCCAAGTCGATTAAATAGCCTTTATAAGTCATTTTTCCTCCAATATAAATAGTAAATGACCTTTCTGATACAGTTAAAAGGTCACTACTCTTACTTCTTTTCTTAGTTACTTTAAAAATAGCAGAACTTTTATTTTGCTTTCCATTCTATGCGTGCTTGAGCTCGAAGGGCACCTTGTGTGACAATTTCATGTTTGGTTGTCAAGCCAATACGTTCAACACGTGACTTGATGTCATGACCATATTGAACTTCCTTCACATATTTCAAGTTAATGTGGTGTGGAATGTATTTTTCCAAAAAGTTAACGTCTAAAACATCATACATCCATTCAAGGTATTTGCTGTTATTGACATGACCATTCAAATCAAGGTCGAAGAAACGCACGTGATAGAGAGTTTCTTCTGGATTTTCCAAACCTTCATAACGAGGTCCACGATAGATTTTCTTCACTTTTTCAACTTGGTAAACATCGACAATGTCATCAACGACAGGGTGAACTTTTCGTGTGTCATAATCCATCAAAACAAAAGTTGAATGAATGGTCAAAATCTTCTCACCATCTTGACCGTAAACATTAAAATCACGGTAACAAAAGAGTTTATTATAAGCTGTTGGTACCGTCTCAATCACGATGTTTTCAGTGTATCTTGGCAAACGATCAATTTCAATCGCATATTCTGTGATAATCCAGACAAGGTTATAAGTTTGAAAAACATACTCGTCACTCATTCCAAGACTTAACGATTGCTTGCCAGAAACTTGCAAAACAAGCGATAAGAGCTGTGATAATTTCATATTTTGATTAATATCACTTTCATAAAAAGGTACTTGATATTTTTCTCGATAACTTAATCCCATCTTTTTTACTCCAATATAAATCTCTCTGCGACTGTGTCTCCCAAAAACAGTCCTTTTTTGGTCATGCGAATCACCTTGTCATCTGGTACTAAAAGCCCTTGTTCACAAAGTTCTCTCACGATTTGACCATAACGGTCTTCAAAAGACAAGCCGAATTTTTCTTCAAATCTAGCAATAGACACACCTGATTTTTTGCGTAATCCTAAGAACAATTCTTCTTCCATCATTTCATCTTTTGTTAAAACTTCTTCTGATAATCTAGCATTACCCTCGGCAACTGCCTTAAGATAGTGCTGAATTGGACCACGATTACGGTAACGAACACCATTTAGATAACCAGAAGCACCTGCACCCACACCGAAGTACTCAGCATTATCCCAGTACATCAAATTGTGACGACTTTCAAAACCTGGTTTAGTGAAGTTTGAAATTTCATAGTGCTCAAAGCCATTAGCTTCCAGCTCAGAAATAATATATTCAAACATCTTCGCTTCCAAGTCTTCTTTAGGTAATTGTAATTTACCGCGACGCATTTTATTCATGAAAACCGTGTGATGTTCCAGAATCAAGCTATATAAACTCAAATGTGGAATATCTAGAGCAATCGCCTTAGCCACATTTTCCTTGACATCTTCCATGGTCTGACCAGGAAGGGCATAAATCAAGTCAATTGAAATGTTATGAAAACCAGCTTTTTTCAAATTCGAAATCGTTGAATAAATCTGAGCTTCATTGTGACTACGTCCAATTTGTTTCAAATGCTTATCATTAAAAGTCTGAACGCCAAGTGAAACACGGTTAACAGCTGAATTTTTCAGCACTTCAATCTTATCTTCAGTCAAATCACCTGGATTTGCTTCGATAGTGAATTCTTCCAAAATACTTAAATCCAAATGCTTTGTTAAATTCGTCAATAAATACTCCAATTGCTCTGCGGTAATTGAGGTTGGAGTGCCGCCTCCAATATATAAAGTACGCAATTTTTTGATATCATATGATTCAAATTCACGAATAAGAGCCTGTAAATAAGCATCAACAGGCTGATTTTTGATGAATACTTTTGAGAAATCACAATAATAACAAATTTGCGTACAAAATGGTATATGTACATAAGCTGATGTTGGTTTTGTTAGCATGACGCTATTATAACATTTTTAAGAAAGATAACCAATGAAATAAACACAAAAAGGTCTGAGCCTAACACCCAAACCTTTTCTTTTTTATTGAATTTAGTCGATACCGATTTCGTTACGAACAACGTCAGCAATAGTATTTACATAGTAGTCAACTTCTTCATCAGTTGGCGCTTCAGCCATAACGCGAAGAAGTGGTTCAGTACCACTTGGTCGAACCAAAATACGACCGTTTCCATTCATTTCTTCTTCCATTTTGCTGATGATTTCTGCGATAGCTGGAACCTCCATGGCTTTGCTCTTCATGCTGTTTTCAACACGAATGTTAACCAATTTTTGTGGGTAAATGGTAACTTCAGCAGCCAATTCAGAAAGTGGTTTACCAGTTTCTTTCATGACTTTTACCAATTGGATACCAGTCAATTGACCATCACCAGTGGTGTTGTAATCCATGATAATCACGTGACCTGATTGTTCACCACCAAGGTTAAAGCCTGATTTACGCATTTCTTCAACAACGTAACGGTCACCAACAGCTGTGATAGCTTTATTGATACCTTCGCGGTCAAGTGCTTTGTGGAAACCAAGGTTTGACATAACAGTTGTTACGATTGTGTTGTGAGCCAATTGTCCACGTTCAGAAAGGTATTTACCAATGATGTACATAACTTTGTCACCATCAACGATTTCACCATTTTCATCAACGGCAATTAAACGGTCGCTATCACCATCAAATGCAAGACCAACTGCAGCACCTGATTCTTTAACAAGTTCTTGCAATTGTTCTGGGTGTGTTGATCCTACACCATCATTGATGTTAAGACCATCTGGATTTTCACCGATAACTGTAATATCAGCATCAAGATCTAGGAAAATATCACGTGCAGATACAGATGCTGAACCGTTTGCTGTATCAAGAGCAACTTTCATTCCTTCTAGGCTAATACCTGTTGATACAAGGAATTTTTCGTATTTACGAAGACCTTCTGGATAATCAACAAGTGTTCCCAAACCGTCTGCTGAAGGGCGTGGAAGGGTATCTTCTGGTGCATCAAGGAGAGCTTCAATTTCCAATTCTTGATCATCAGCTAATTTGAATCCATCACCACCGAAGAATTTAATACCATTATCTTGAGCAGGGTTGTGACTAGCAGAAATCATAACACCAGCGCTAGCTTTTTCAGTACGGACAAGGTATGAAACACCTGGAGTTGCTAAAACACCAAGTTTGTAAACTTCAATACCAACTGAAAGAAGTCCAGCTACCAAAGCTGATTCAAGCATTTCACCTGAAATTCGAGTATCGCGTGCTACAAATACTTTTGGACGTCCTGTTTCATGCTGACTAAGAACATAGCCACCAAAGCGTCCTAATTTGAAAGCTAATTCAGGGGTCAACTCAACATTTGCTTCTCCACGAACACCATCTGTTCCAAAATATTTTCCCATTATTTTTTTAGCGAAAAATTCGCTTCCTCCATTACTAATATTCTTTTCCTAAGGACAAGAAACTTACTTGCCCAGTATTCTTTAATATATAGTCCTAGCTATTATGAACTATTTTTTTGTCACTGTCAACTGTACCGTCACTACAGAAGGCTCTACTGCTACATTATCTGCTGTTAAGTTGACACTCAAATTGGTATCTTTTGTCATATTTGAAACATCGACATTAGCAACCACCTCGTTAACAGCGTTAAGGGCATCTTGACTACCAGTAATCGTCACCTGATTTTGACTGAGGCTATAAGAGATATTTGATAGCTTATCATTCATTTTCCCAGTCATCTTAACAGTCACTGGTACGGTTTTGGTCAATTTCTTAACTGTCACTTCAAGTCGAGCTTTTGACGGGTTGATGGCACTAGCGAGAATTGTACCATCTGAGGCAACGGCTTGCAAGGCAACTCGTCCATTGTAATTGTCGTTTAGAACTTCATTTTCGGGTAGTTTAGCAACCACATGATCGATTTGGTCAATGATTGATTCTGCACTTGTGACTTCAACTTCAGATATGTCTGTTGACACTTTCTTCAGCTCATAGTCTTTGGCGATTTGATTATCGTCAATGACGCCTTGAACATCAAAGGTCTTGGTTTTCTTTTTGCCAATAGTCACAGAGATATTATTCGGTGAAGCTGTCGCTGTAACACCTGATGGCAAATTAGTCACCTTAAGAGGCACTGTTTGAGTGCCTTCACCCAAGTTTGACAAGTCAGCAACAACCTTGAAACTTCTCGTGTCATTATTGATTTCAGAGTCCAATTTAACACGGTTGATTGATGTTAAATAAACTTCTGTTTCATAAGAATAACCACTGATAAAATACTTATCACTATCGTATTTGATATCGATAGGGACATTTGTTAGGGTGTGGGTAAAAGTCTCTGTTGCTCCAGATACCTGCGACCCAACATGCGTATAGTTACTTGTTGTGGCAGTCAAAAATAGGAGAATAGAAAAGATAATAGACACAATAACCAACCAGAATTGACTATTGAAAAACTTTTTCATTTTTTCTTCCTCCAAAATTTTTGATACCAGTGGTCTTTTTCCTCAACTTTTGTAATTAAATGTGTGCGAAGAATAGCTTCAAAATTTTCTTTTGTCAAATCATGCAAAAATTCACCTTTTGAAGTGATGGAAACCCCACCAGTTTCTTCTGAAACAACAATAGTCAAGGCATCTGAGTTTTCTGAAAGACCAATAGCTGCGCGGTGACGTGTTCCGAATTCTTTTGAAATGGCCATTGACTCAGACAAAGGAAGGTAAGAACAAGCTGTCGCAATTTTGTTACCACTAATGATTACCGCACCATCATGCAAAGGAGTGTTTGGAATAAAAATATTAATCAACAACTGACTTGAAATATCAGCATCCAAAGGAATCCCTGTAGAAATATACTCTTGCAATGTTTGCGTGCGCTCGATAGAAATCAAAGCACCAATTTTACGAGGGCTCATGTAAGCAACTGATTTTACCAAGGCTTCAACTAATTTTTCTTCGTCACTAACTTGTTGCGTTTGTGAAAAAACTTGCGTCGAACGACCAAATTTTTCAAGACCAGAACGAATCTCAGGAGCAAAGATAACAACACACGCGATAACACCATATGTGATAACTTGATTCATCAAATAAGTGATAGTTGTAAAACCAATCCACTCAGCGACAAATTTCAAAATGATGAAGAAGACAACACCTTGGATCAAGGACATAATCTTCGTGCCCGCTAAAGCTTTTATTAAACGATAAATAAAATATGCTACGATTAAAATATCTAGTAAATGAACAACAATAGTCCATGGATTTTCAACTAAAGTTGCCCAGAATTTGGCATCAATAGCCGCTAAATTACTCATACATACATCTCTTTTCTCTAACTAAATAAAACTACCTTTCTATTATACCACTTTTAAAACAGATTTTCTTTATTCGAATACTCCTTTTTGTGGTACAATATTCCTATGAAAGTAAACACATTAATGGGAATTACAGCTGGTAAAGCAACTCACGCCATTCTTTCAAAAATGGGACGTGGCTCAACCTTGCCTGGAAAAATCGCCCTCAAATTCGACAAAGATATTTTAGATACGATTGCCAAAGATTATGAGATTGTTGTTGTCACTGGTACAAATGGTAAAACCCTCACAACTGCTTTGACAGTAGGCATTTTGCGTGAGGCTTTCGGTGAAATCGTGACAAACCCAAGTGGTGCCAACATGATTACCGGAATCACATCAACTTTCTTGACAGCTAAAAGAGCTAAATCTGGTAAAAAAATCGCTGTGCTAGAAATTGATGAAGCTAGCCTTCCAAAAATCACAGAATACATCACTCCAAGTCTTTTTGTCTTCACAAATATTTTTCGTGACCAAATGGACCGTTACGGTGAAATCTATACAACTTATCAAATGATTTTGGATGGTGCAGCAAAAGCCCCAAATGCAACTATCCTAGCTAATGGAGACAGCCCACTCTTCAATTCAACAAACGTCATTAATCCAGTCAAATACTATGGTTTTGATACTGAAAAGCATGTACCAGAATTAGCTCACTACAACACTGAAGGTATCTTGTGCCCACAATGCCAAAACATCTTGAAATACAAACTTAACACTTACGCTAACCTTGGTGATTACGTTTGTGAAAATTGCAGTTTCCACCGTCCAAAACTTGATTATGCTTTGACAGACTTGACAAAAATCACAAACACTACATCTGAATTTGTCATCGATGGGCAAGACTACAAGATTAACGTCGGTGGTCTTTACAATATCTATAACGCCCTTGCAGCCGTGTCTGTAGCTGAGTTCTTTGGAGTTTCTCCTGAAAAAATCAAAGCTGGTTTTGACAAGAGCCGTGCAGTCTTTGGACGTCAAGAAACCTTCAAAATCGGTGATAAGTCTTGTACTTTGGTTCTTATCAAAAACCCAGTTGGTGCTAGCCAAGCTCTTGATATGATTAAATTGGCTCCATATCCATTTACACTATCAGTTCTACTCAATGCCAACTACGCTGACGGAATTGATACTAGCTGGATTTGGGATGCTAACTTTGAATCTATCTTAGACATGGATATTCCACAAGCCTTTGCTGGAGGCGTGCGCCACTCTGAAATTGCTCGTCGCTTACGTGTGACTGGTTATGACGAAGACAAAATTACGGAAGCTGAAAGCCTAGAAGATATTATGGCCTTGATTGAAGCTCAGTCAACTGATCATGCTTACATCCTAGCTACTTACACTGCTATGCTTCAATTCCGCGAAATCTTGGCAAGTCGTCACGCTGTTGGAAAGGAGATGAACTAAAATGACTTATACATCACTACAATCTCCTGCAAATAAAGATTATCAATACGAATTAAACGTTGCTCACCTTTACGGAAACCTTATGAATACCTATGGTGACAACGGTAATATTCTCATGATGAAATACGTCGGTGAAAAACTAGGTGCTAAAATGACCTTTGATATCGTATCACTTGGTGATAGCTTTGATGCCAATTACTATGATATGGCTTTCTTTGGTGGCGGACAAGATTACGAACAATCAATCGTCGCTAAAGACCTGCCAAGTAAAAAAGAAGCTATCGCTGATTTCATCAACAAAGACAAAGTCATGCTTGCAATCTGTGGTGGTTTTCAACTTCTAGGTCAATACTACGTCCAAGCAAACGGTGAAAAAATCGATGGTCTTGGGGTTATGGGACACTACACCCTTAGTCAAAATAATAATCGTTTTATCGGTGATATCAAAATTCACAATGATGAATTTAACGAAACATATTACGGTTTTGAAAATCACCAAGGACGTACTTTCCTTTCAGAAGATGAAAAACCACTTGGAACATGTGTTTACGGAAATGGCAATAATAAAGAAGACGGTACTGAAGGCGTTCACTACAAAAACGTCTATGGTAGCTACTTCCACGGACCAATTCTTTCACGTAATGCCAACTTGGTTTATCGCCTCGTAACCACGGCCTTGAAAAACAAATATGGTTCTAGTATTGCACTACCAAGTTATAGCGATATTCTTTCAAAAGAAGTTGCCGAAGAGTATACCGATACTAAGAGCAAGGCTGAATTTGAAAAATAAGATTTTACAAAAAATGCTTAAAGAAAATTTCTTCAGGCATTTTTATAATCACTTTTGTGTTCACTCAACCAAATTAACTTATCAGCAACGATGTCAATATACTTTTTAAAAGTACAAAAAACCTTAGCCTAAGCTAAGGTTTTTAACTTGATATAATCAGAGATTATTTTTTCAAGTTGTAGAATGATTTCAATCCACGGTATTCAGCTACTTCACCAAGTTGGTCTTCGATACGAAGCAATTGGTTGTATTTAGCGATACGGTCAGTACGTGAAAGTGAACCAGTTTTAATTTGACCAGCGTTAGTTGCAACTGCGATGTCAGCAATTGTTGAATCTTCAGTTTCACCTGAACGGTGTGATACAACTGCAGTGTAACCAGCTTCTTTAGCCATTTCGATAGCTTCGAATGTTTCAGTCAAAGTACCGATTTGGTTAACTTTGATAAGGATTGAGTTAGCAGCTTCTTCTTTGATACCACGTGCAAGGTATGAAGTGTTTGTTACGAAGAAGTCATCACCAACCAATTGAATGCGTTTACCAAGACGTTTAGTAAGTTCTTTCCATCCGTCCCAGTCGTTTTCGTCCATTGCATCTTCGATAGTGATGATTGGGTATTTGTTAACCAATTCTTCGATGTAGTCGACTTGTTCTGCAGCAGTACGTTTAGCAGCACCTTCACCTTCGAATTTAGTGTAGTCATAGATTCCGTTATCGTAGAATTCTGATGAAGCACAGTCAAATCCAAGGAATACATCTTCACCTGGTTTGTAACCAGCAGTTTCGATAGCTTTGATGATTGTTTCTACAGCGTCTTCAGTTCCTTCAAATTTAGGAGCAAAACCACCTTCGTCACCAACAGCTGTTTCAAGACCACGTTCTTTAAGGATTTTCTTAAGTGTGTGGAAGATTTCAGCACCCCAACGAAGAGCTTCTTTGAATGTAGGTGCACCAGCAGGTACGATCATGAATTCTTGGAAAGCGATTGGAGCGTCTGAGTGAGAACCACCGTTGATGATGTTCATCATTGGAGTTGGAAGAACTTTAGTGTTGAATCCGCCAAGGTAGCTGTAAAGTGGAACTTCAAGGTAGTCAGCAGCTGCGCGTGCTACAGCGATAGACACACCAAGAATAGCGTTGGCACCAAGTTTACCTTTGTTTGGAGTACCGTCAAGAGCGATCATTGCGCGGTCAATACCTTGTTGATCACGTACGTCGAATCCGATGATGTGTTCAGCAATAACGTTGTTTACGTTATCAACTGCTTTTTGAGTACCAAGACCACCGTAACGAGCTTTGTCACCATCACGAAGTTCTACTGCTTCGTGTTCACCAGTTGAAGCTCCTGAAGGAACCATACCGCGACCGAATGCACCAGATTCAGTGTAAACTTCTACTTCAAGTGTTGGGTTACCGCGTGAGTCAAGGACTTCGCGTGCGTAAACATCAGTAATAATTGACATTACAATACTCTCCTTATGAGTTAAAATTTTTTACACCTATATATTACCATAATATCAAGGCTTAAGCAAATTAAAACCAGAATTTTCTAGCGATTTTCTATTTTTTAATATTTTCAATTGTTTTTGAAAATCTCAGAAAGCAACTCAAATGAAAAGGAATTCAAAATATTGTATAATACAAGTAGAAAACTAAGAGGAGATTCCTATGACTTCACTTGAAAACAAAGTGCTCCAATGCGCTAGTGGCGAAAAACGCCTAAATCCCGATGAACTTCGTCAGTATTTTGGAACCTATGCGGAACGTGTAGTCCTAGCTGTTCTATTGGAAAATGCTGAAAAGAAAACTGTAATTGACCATTTTCCGCAGATTTTAAAAGACTTACAAGCCGTTTACCCGAATCTTAGTCTCAAGCTATCGCCAAAATTAGCTGACCAGATACAATTTACCTATATCAAAACGGCTCAAGCACTCAACATTTCAGCTACTATCGTGGACGAGGCCAAGGCCCATTCACCATACGGTCTTATTGTACATAGTAATCAAGCAGAGAATCTTGATAAAGTGTTATTTTCAGAGCTCTATCCTGATATCCTCGCTCCTAAAGAAACTGAACCTGTTACTGAAAAAAAGGGATTTTTTGCTAAACTATTTGGAAAATAAAAGCTGACGCAACGTCAGCTTTTTCTTATATCACAATGTTTTACTGAGCTTGATGAGATTCCCAATATTGAGTCCTGTTCGATAGAGATTCTCCTTGGCAGCAGCTAAAACTTGGTCTAAGTCTGCTACTTGACCAATAATGGGAAAGGCAGCTGAAATGCCCGCTACTGGAAAATCAGGCAAGTCATCCTTTAGACTACCGCAGATAGCAATGACGGGAATAGCTGATGGTGTCCGCCTAGCCACCCCGACCGGTGCCTTACCAGACAAGGACTGGCTATCCATACGTCCTTCTCCTACTATAACCAAATCAGCAGACTTCACACGTTGGTCAAAATCAACACAATCAAGTACAAAGTCAATCCCTGATTTAATTTCTGCACCTGCAAAGGCCACCAGGCCTGCAGCCATGCCTCCCCCTGCTCCTGAACCAGCCAGTTTTAAAACTTCAGGAGCAAAGTCAGTGTAGAATTGTGACATATCTTGATCAACTTTTTTAAATTGTGAAGGAGACAAGCCTTTTTGTCCACCAAAAATATAGGTCGCTCCATCTTGACCACACAAGGGGTTATCTACGTCAGTAATCAGACGAATGGTGACACCAGACAAATCAACCTTATTTTTAGAGGATACCTTCTTAATGAGACCAAGATTAGCACCTATTGGCTCAAGCTCCTGTCCCTCAGAATCATAAAAACGATAACCCAATCCATATGCCATACCAATACCACCATCATTGGTAGCAGATCCACCAACGCCTATAATAAACTCTCGGATGCCAGACTGAACCAAATGAACAATTAGTTCACCTACGCCTTGTGTCGTTAGAGCTAGAGGATTTCGTTTCTCCTTAGGAATATGCTCCAAGCCACAAATCGCAGCCATTTCAAAAATGGCAGTCTGGCCATTGCTGGCAAAAGAAACACTTCCGTCACTTGTATAGGCATGAGGAATCTTGATACTTTTCTTCTCAAGATTTAGATTTTCAGCAAGAGCATCTAAGGTGCCCTCGCCACCATCACCTATTGGCATGAGGTCAAAATCAGCGTCGGGTAAGGCATTTTCAAGGCCTGATTTAAGAGCTAAGGCGACCTCTTTTGCAGACAAACTTTCCTTAAACGAATCAGGTGCAATCAAAATTCGCATGATGTCCTCCTTCTATTTTTCTTTTAGGTAAGGGGATAAGGCCTGAACTAACTCTTCCGTCATATGTCTAGGACCTCGAACAGTTTTAATACCTAAACTCTTTAGTCTATCACTATCAAAGTCAGTGTCATTAAAAGTGTATAAGGGTTTAATCCGCATCAACTCCTTAATACTCTCCCCTTCACGATAACCTTGATTAGGGATATTTGCCTCTAAAACCTGACAGACGTAACGGATGGCCTTGGTAGGTGCCGTAATATAGATAGCCACAAAATCTCCCTTTTGCATACTAGCTTTCTGTGTCCAAAGAATCTCATCATTTGCAGAAAACTCCTCCCCAATATCGTAGTATTTCAAATTTACGGGGATAATCCAATAATGAGGCTCCGAAGCCTTTCTAAGATGTTTGGGAGCCACTAGGGAACGACTTTCACTAAGAAGCTCAAAAACAGTCTGGTCTGGCAAGGTCTCATCTAAAACAAGACTAACCCAGGTCTTCTTGGACATATGGTAGCTAGGAAAAACGCCATCCATTTTCAAGAGCTTATCCATTTGCGTCGGATTAACCTTCAGGTTAACCACATCATATGTTAATTCTGCCTTTTCTCCATCAAGCCCTAGTTTTTCTCCCTTAAGAGGAAAAAACAAGGCATACCATTTACCATCAACTCTAAAAGATAGATAGCTTGGTTCCTTCTCGAAAGGATGGTCTGCTTGGTCTGAAAATTCTTGAACTAAAAACTTAGCCAGGCGATTAGCTTGTGGAGATGAGAATAATTGATCTTCATAACAAGAATCAGCTACCTGTGACAGAAGTGCTCCATAAGCCTCTCTGACTTGACCAACGTAAGTTCCAGTAGCCTGAGGACTCCTGAAGATATCATAAGGCTCATCAAAATCACTATCGACAACCTGTCCCGTCAACTTACCTTCTAAATCAATAAACAATCGAGCTTCAAGTTCTTCAGCTATCAGTGTTTTTCTGAACTCATAGCCTTGCTCGGTAGCTGTAAAACCAAAAGGCTCTAGGCTATCAGGTTTTAGGACTTTCTTTTTAAAATAAGCATCCTCAAAAGTCATTGGTTCTCCCTTTTTCTAAAAAAGAGAAGTTGAGACAAACTTATGTCCCAACTCCTTTTTTATTTTGTTGACTGACGTAAGGTAATACCGTGATTAAGAATAACATCTTTTTCTTCAAGCTCTTCCTTATTCATGATTTTAGTCAACATACGCATGCTAACTGCCCCTAAATCATAGAGAGGATGATTAATACTAGAAAGGTTTGGACGCGTGTAGCTTGTAATTGGTGAGTCATTGCTTGTGATGATTTCGAAGTCTTCTGGAACTGATTTCCCTGCAGCAAAGAGACCATTCAAGAGACCTGCAGCCAATTCATCTTCTCCAACATAGGCAGCAGTGGCACCAGAGTTCAAGACACGTTGTGCTAAATCAAAGCCGTCTTTATAGCTATATTTAGCTTCAAAGACAAGTCCTTCATTGTAGCGCAAATTATTCTTTTCAAGTCCAGCCTTATAACCAGCTAGACGGAGCTTGCCATTAATATCATCAATTAGTGGTCCTGATACAAAGGCAACCTTTTCATTATTCTTGGCAAGCTGCGTTACAGAATCCTCAACGGCAGCTTTATAGTCGATGTTAACACTCGGTAATTGGTGTTCGAGGTCTACTGTTCCTGCTAGAACAATCGGCGTACGGGTACGAGAAAATTCTGCACGAATTTTTTCCGTCAAGTGGTAACCCATGAAGATGATACCATCCACTTGTTTGGCAAATAGAGAGTTAATCACGGTAACTTCGTGATCGTCATTTTCATCACTAGATGCAAGAACAATATTGTACTTGTACATCGTAGCAATATCATCAATCCCCCTTGCTAAAGTAGCAAAATAACTATTAGCAATATTTGGAATAACAACTCCTACAGTAGTGGTTTTCTTACTCGCCAAGCCACGCGCAACCGCATTTGGACGGTAATCCAAACGATCAATGACCTCAAGCACTTTTTTTCGGGTGTTTTCTTTTACATTTTTATTTCCATTTACCACACGAGACACAGTCGCCATCGAAACACCTGCTTCACGCGCAACGTCGTATATAGTAATTGTTTCATCAGTATTCATAAAAACACTTCCTTTCTCATTTTACGCTCACTTATTCATTCTAATTGTATCAGATTCTGAAAACACTTTCAATTATTTTGACTGATTTTTTACAAAAAAATGAAAGGGATTCCTTCTTTATGGTTACGAGGAAGAAAGCCATTTCAGAAAAAGGCCTCTCATTTCGTGTTTCCAAGACTATCCATCGCTTACAAAACTAGCCTAAAAAAGTCTCAATGAAAGTAAATGATTTAATGAAAAGCCAAAAAACAACTTGCATTTTCCCTATAAAAGTGACAGAATGAGTGTAAGAAATACAAAGGAGTTTTTTCTATGTCTAAACTTGATCGCATTCGTCATTTTTTGAATGAAAATAAAGCAGGGCTAGCTATTGTTTCAGATCCTGTAACTGTCAATTATCTTACTGGTTTTGATTGTGACCCACATGAACGCCAAATGTTCCTCTTCGTCTACGAAAATCGTGAGCCTGCCCTCTTTGTACCTGCTCTTGAGGTTGCACGTGCCTCTGCTGTACTCGACTTCCCAGTCTTTGGTTATGTGGACTCTGAAAATCCATGGCAAAAAATCAAAGCTGGTCTAGCAAGTACAGACAGCCCTATTATTTATGCAGAGTTTGACAATCTCAATGTGACTAAGTTCCAAGGATTGCAAACGGTCTTTGAAGGTCGCTTTGAAAACTTGACACCATTCATTCAAAAAATGCGCGTTATCAAGTCAGCTGATGAAATTCAAAAAATGATTGTTGCCGGTGATTATGCTGATAAAGCTGTTAATATCGGTTTCGACAATATCTCTCTTGACGTTACTGAAACAGACATCATTGCTCAAATCGAATTTGGCATCAAACGCTTGGGCTATGAAATGAGCTTTGAAACTATGGTCTTGACTGGTAACAATGCAGCCAACCCACACGGCATTCCTGGAAGCAACAAAATTGAAAAAGATGCTCTTCTTCTCTTCGACTTGGGCTGTATGGTGAATGGCTATGCTTCAGATATGACGCGAACAGTCGCTGTTGGAAAACCCGATGATTTCAAAAAAGAAATCTACCACTTGACTTTAGAAGCTCAACAGGCTGCCCTAGATATGATTAAACCAGGTGTAACTGCCAGCGAAGTCGATGCTGCAGCACGTAATGTTATTGAAAAAGCTGGTTACGGCGAATACTTCAACCACCGCCTCGGACACGGTATCGGAATGGATGTGCATGAATTCCCTTCTATCATGGAAGGAAATGACTTGGTTATCGAAGAAGGTATGTGCTTCTCTGTTGAACCAGGTATCTACATTCCTGAAAAAGTTGGTGTTCGTATCGAGGACTGTGGTTATGTTACAAAAGACGGCTTTGAAGTCTTCACACACACACCAAAAGAATTGCTCTATTTTGATGTTTAATTAATCCAGAAGGGTCTTCAATTAAGTTGAGGACCTTTTCGTTTGCACTCAAATTCAAAAGCCATATAAAAAGCTGACTCATCGTGAGTCAGCTTTTGCTATTTCTCCTCATGCTCTTGTCTAAGATAGTCAAGGCCTTCTTCAATCCATTCTGGCATTGCTTCTGCCAAAGGTTTAAAACCATAGTTCAAACGACTATCAGAAAAACGATGACGATGAGGGATTTTATTTTTTTCTTCCTCAAGGGTTCTCAAAGAAAGACTGGCCTTTTGTGTAAATTCATCAAAATCAACAACTTGAACTAAGACCTCCTGGTCTACCTTTAAGGTATTGTAGATATTGTCGATATAACCTGTCTTAATCTCTGAGATGTGAATCAAGCCTGTGGTACCATTTTCCAATGAAACAAAGGCACCGTAAGGCTTGATGCCTGTGATAACACCCCTAAGCTTGTCTCCAATTTTCATCTTAGTCTGCTACCTCAACTGTTTCAATCACAACATCCTCAAGTGGCTTATCTTGAGCCCCAACCTCAACATTGGCAATCTCATCAAGCACCTTGTAAGAGTCTTCATCCACCAATTGACCAAAGACTGTGTGGCGACGGTCTAGGTGAGGTGTTCCACCATTTTCAGCATAAGCTTCCGCGATTGGTGCTGGCCAACCACCACGTTCGAGTTCCTTTTTAGCATAAGGAATTTCAGGCGTTTGAACGATGAAGAACTGACTACCATTAGTATCTGGTCCAGCATTGGCCATAGAAAGCGCACCACGGAGGTTATAGAGCTCTTCAGAAAATTCATCCTGGAAGCTACCACCGAAGCTTGACTCACCACCCATACCAGTACCAGTTGGGTCACCACCTTGAATCATAAAGTCCTTGATAATACGGTGGAAAATCACACCGTCATAGTAGCCACTCTTGGCCAAATTGACAAAGTTAGTAACTGTTAATGGTGCATGATCAGGGAAAAGCTTGATGACCAAATCACCATGGTTTGTTTTAATTGTTGCGACTGGACCTTCTACTGCATCCAAGTCAAGTTGTGGGAAATGAAGTTCTTTTTCTACCAATCCGAGTTCCTCCAAGGCATTGAAAATGCCATCTTCTTCTACTGTTCCTGTAACGTAATCTGCTTTTTCTTTCAGTTCTGGTGTGGCATTACCCATGGCAACCTTAAGTCCAACATAGTCAAAAATCTCCATATCGTTTGGACCATCCCCAAACATCATAGCATTGACCGGTTTAAGGTTTTCATGCTCCAAGACATGCTCGACACCAGATGCTTTTGAGATACCATTTGCTACGACGTCAGATGAGTGTTCGTGCCAAGGTACCATACGAACATGTGTCGCAAGTTCTTCTGGTAACTCAAGCTCACCATCATTTTCCGCAAAAGTCCACATATGGTAAACATCGTTCGACAAATGGAAGTCTGGCTCCACATCACAAAGACCATAGACTGGTTTCATAGCATCATCAATCAAATCTGAACGCTCTGAGACAACTGGCTTATCCTTACCGGCAAAGCCCCAAGCAATCCCAATCTCCTTGCACCAAGCAACAAAGGCTTCTGTAACTTCACGAGCTAGGGGCTGGTTATAAATTTCTTCCCCTTTTCGATTAATCACATAAGTTCCATTGATGGTTACAAAATAATCGGGCTCTAGGTCTCGAATGTCCTCAACGACACCATAGTAGCCACGTCCTGTGGCAATCCCCGTCAAAATTCCTTTTTCTTTAAGCCCTTTGAAAACAGCCTTAATAGACTCAGGAATGTAGCCTGTCTTTTTGACACGAAGGGTGTCGTCAATGTCGAAGAAAACAATCTTTGTCTTCTTGGCCTTGTATTTTGTTTTAGCATCTACTGGCATCGCTAATCTCCTTTACAGTATCACGTCCAGAGTTAGGTATATCTGCTATCCTAACTAAAGACCGTATGGTACTCCCATTATATCATGTCTTAAAGCCAAAAACAAAAAATCATCTAGGACTATAGCAGTCTTAGATGATAGGCGTTTTAACGGTTAACACTCTTGATAATACGTTTAATATCACGTTCTTGTTCACGACGTTTGATAGACTCACGTTTATCGTAATCGTGTTTCCCTTTGGCAATACCAAGCAATACCTTGGCAAAACCGTTTTTTAGGTAGACCTTAAGAGGAACTAGGGTCATTCCTGTTCCCTTAAGGTCATTTTGAAGTTTGGTGATTTGCTTTTTCTTAAGCAATAATTTTCTCGTACGGTCTGGATCTTGATTCCAAATATTACCTTGCTCAAAAGGAGCAATATGAACATTGATTAACCAAGCCTCACCGTTCTTGATTTGGGCATAGCCATCTTTTAGTTGGATGCGTGCCGCACGAACGGATTTAATCTCCGTCCCTGTTAGCACGATACCTGCTTCAATAGTATCAACGATACTATAGTCATGTCTAGCCTTTTTATTCTGAGCAACAACATTGCCTTCACCCTTTGGCATAGCAGTCCCTCCATTCTCATCCTATTTTCGTTTTTTAGCAACGTCCTTGTAGAAAGGTTTGTTCCCTTTCTTCTTACGACGGCCACTCTCACGTCCCTTGTTATCATTATGAGGACGGTTTTGATTCTTACGCTTGTCGGGTTTCTTAGATGACTTACGTTTTTCGTCATAAGAGCCTTTACGACCATTACCATCTTGACGGTTACGGTTATCCCCACGTTTACCACGACGTTCGAAGTCTCCATTTTGACGGTCACGACGTGGACCTCTATTGCGGAAGGCTTTCGCCTTCTCTTCACGTTCCTGACGAGCCTTGTGGTCTACTTTCTCAGTAACATCATACTCGCTTGGAAGGTATTGGAAGTCAATGTCTCCTGTTTCCTTATCCGCACGTGTTAATTTGACACGGATAGGCTGACCAACTCGGAAAGTCTTACCAGTTTTCTCACCCTGAAGTGTCATGGTACGTTCATTGTAATTGTAAAATTCTGGAAGGGTCGTGATGTGAACCAAACCTTCGATAGTGTTTGGCAATTCCACAAACATACCAAATTTAACCACACTTCCGACAATACCATCGAATTCTTGGCCAACAAACTCTTCCATGTATTCCGCTTTTTTCATAGCTTCAACGACACGTTCGGCATCAATGGCACGACGTTCAAGAGTTGAAGATGATGTCGCTAACTCAGGAATAACCTCTTCAAAATGTTCACGTGTTTCTTGAGACATATTGTTAGTGTACTCACGAATCATTCGGTGAACCAAGAGGTCTGGGTAACGACGGATTGGACTAGTAAAGTGGGTATAGTACTGAGCCGCAAGTCCGTAGTGTCCATGATTGTGTTCTGAATAGCGGGCTTGTTGCATTGAACGAAGCAGCATCATGTTCATGACTTCTGCTCCAGGTTTTCCCTGAACTTTGGCCATAAACTCTTGCAAGTCTAGCTGATCCATCTTATTGGCAGTTCCTTTGATTTGAACACCAAAGATAGAGGCATAATCCATGAAGCGTTGCAATTTCTCAGCCTTTGGCTCTTCGTGGATACGGTAAATAAATGGCAACTTAGCCTTAGCAAAGTGCTCTGCCACACATTCATTGGCAGCCAACATGAAGGATTCAATCATTCGCTCGGCTGTTCCACGTTCACGCACCACGATATCCACTGGCATTCCCTTCTCATTAACCAAGATACGAGCTTCAGATGTATCAAAGTTAAGGGCACCACGACGCTCACGCATGTCTTCTAAAATCTTATGCAGTTCTGCCATAGCTGATACAGAGTCCATGATTGGCTTAAACTGCTCAATCTTTTCTGGATTTCCAGCCAACATCTCATTGACATCACTGTAGGTCATACGGAAGGTTGTATTAATCACAGATTGGCAAATCTTATGATTAACCACCTTACCTTTTGGAGTAATCTCCATAATGGCTGACTGAGTCAAGCGATCAACATTGGGATTTAGTGAACAAATACCATTTGAAAGACGCTCAGGCAACATTGGCACCACACGGTCTGTCACATAAACCGAAGTCCCACGTGCTACGGCCTCACGGTTAAGAGCTGAACCTTCAGTGACATAGTAGGACACATCGGCAATATGAACACCAAGCTCAAAATTACCATTTGGCAAACGTTTAATATGGACCGCATCATCCAAGTCCTTAGCATCAGCTCCATCAATAGTAAAGGTCACCTCTTGACGAAGGTCAACACGACCAAGGAGGTCTTCCTGACTAGGTGCATCTGGTACAGCTTCTGCTTCCGCCATGACATCCTCTGGGAATTCTGAAACAATATCCATTGATTCCAAGACTTCCAAGACATCAATACCAGCATCTCCCTGATGACCAATAATGTCACGAACACTTCCTACGAAATAATCATAGTGACGGTTAGGGTATTTTTCAATATCAACCTTGATAATTTCAGTACCATCTAGGGCAACTGGTTCTTTCTTGATATAAATTGGCTGCTGAATTTTTTGGTTTTTAGACTTAATGTAACCCGCATAGGGTTCTTTCTCGTCGCTAAGGATAAATTTCCCTACAACAGTCTTAAGCGAACGTTCTACAATTTCAACAACTCGTGCTTCCGCTGCTGTCCCACGCAAACGATCCGCTGGCTTCTTGATAACAACAGCAACAGTATCACCATCAATAGCATGGCCAACATCATTACGACCAATGAACATATCATCTTCACTGTCATCGACATGCAAGAAACCAAAACCGTTCTTATTGGCACGGAAGACACCTTCAACAGTCACCTGATTTGGATTTTCTTTCTTAGGACGCAAGGAAACAGAGCCATCTCGATTAAAACGCAACTGCCCCTTACTCTCCATGGCTGATATAGCCTTGATGAGCTGAGGAAACTTTTCTCCCCCAGCATGATTAAGAGCCTGGGCAATGTCGTTTACACTGGATTTCCCATGCTCCTTCAAATAATTTATAATAGTTTCTTTCATGATTTCCTTTTCTTTTATTTATTGACTATAACGCAAAAAATGAGCCAACCTCAGTCAGCTCATTACTTACTTGAGAGAATGGAAAGGACGATTGCATCTACAATCCATAGAAAAACCATGATTCCTGTAAAGCGTTGCATAAAGGCTTCAAAACCACGTGGTTTACTACGTTCAAATAGTGCTTCTGACCCACCACCATCAAAGACATTGCTACTTGGATTCTTTTGTGGCTGCATGAATACCGCAATCACAATAATAGCTGACATCACCAAGAGCAGCGTTAATAATAAGTCGTACATAGTTATTCCTCCGAAAAAGTCCTTTTTATTCTACCATAGAACCCTTTAAGATTCAACATGTAAGGTTACTTTTCTATCCTTGGGGCAGAATTTGGGTACCTGAATTTTCTCAGGATGATTTTGTTTATTTTTACTTGTGAGATAGTTGATGCTCCCACATTCACTACACTTTAAATTAATTTTAACTCTCACCTATATTCTTGACTCCTAGCGATTTTCTAAAGATGATTAAGGACCAGACAAAATTTCCAAAGACAATCATTGCGGTCACAAAGAAGACCCAGCGATAACCTAGTCCAGTCGCAACTGCTGAACCAACAAAAGGACCTAAAACTTGTCCAATGTATGAAAAGCTTTGATTAAAGCTAAATATTCTTGAGATTCCTTCCTTGGGTGTCATCTTGGTCAATAAAGAATTGACACTAGGCATAAGAGCACCTACACCGAAGCCATAGGCAAAACGTAAGATACCCAGTTGCAAGGCTGAACCGGCAAAACCACAGAGGAAATACAAGAGAAAGCTATAAAATAGCCCCATTAAAAGCAAGCGATGATTCCCAATACGGTCTCCCAATTTTCCCAGAAAAGGGGTACTCAAGAGGCTAGAGAAGCCCATAGCAGAAACAATTAAACCTGAGTAAAAAAGGATATTGTCCCTCTGACCTAAATAACGAATGTAAAGGGCCAACATAGGCGCAATCGATTGGGCAGAAATCTGGATAATCATACTGGTCACAAAAAGGCCAATCAACATAGATTTGCTGGGAATTTTCGCAAAAACCTGAGAAAGAGTCATCATCTCTCCCTTTTCGATAGGTTGAAAATTCTCTCGCAAACCAAAGACAGTTAAGAGGCAGCAGATAAATAGAATGAGGCCCACCAATAAAAAGGTCCCTCTCATACCAAACGCCTCAGACAAGGTACCCCCTAACAAAGGGCCAATCAGAACACCTGCCGTTAGGCCCGTAGATAAGGTCCCCAGGGCATAGCCAGAACGGTTCTGAGGAACCTGACTAGCAATTAAAGCTGTGGCATTTGGAACATACCCCGCAAACAAACCATTCAGCGTTCTTAAGAAAAGCAGCCAGAAAACATTTGGGACTAAGGCAAGACCTCCCATTGTAAAAGTCATCACCATGCTGGCTCTAATCATCATGGGCTTTCGGCCATAACGGTCAGCCAAGCGTCCCCAAATAGGAGAAACCAGGGCCGAGGCTAAAGCAGAGATGGCAACAGACAAACCAGTATACCATTCAACCATGTCTCCTTTAACACCTAGTTCCTCAATGTAGAGGGCCATGAAAGGCATAACAATGGAGAAACTAGCTCCAGTAAAAAAGGTTCCTATCCATGCAATTTTAAGGTTACGTTGCCAATCAGTACTTTTAAGCTCTTTTTGGCGCAAATAATCATCTTCTTTCTAAAATTCACTATCCATTATATCACAATGGCTGGCTATGAGGAGCTCGCTAAATCATTTATTGCGCTCTTCACTTTCTCCTTCAAATCATCGAGACTGCCGTTATTATCAAGAACCAAGCTGGCATAAGGTATTTTCTCAGCTAAAGACATTTGGCTAGCGATACGCATACTAGCTTCCTCAACACTTAAGTGATTACGTTTCATCAAGCGTTGGCACTGGACCTCTGGTGACACTGCCACCAACCAAATCTGATCAAACCAGTCCTGATACCCATTCTCAATAAGTAAGGGAATATCCATGAAAAAAACATCTTCTTTCTTGGCCAAACAATCCCTTTGAGTTGCTAGTTCCTCTCGAATAATTGTCCCTTGAATCTCAGCAGACCGATGTCTCATCTCCTCATTCGAAAAAATCAGTTGCCCTAGTTTAGGACGATTCAATTCTCCATTAGGAAGGAGAATCCCCTCTCCCAACCAATCAAGCAAGGCACGGTACAAACGCCCCCCTTGGGCCTGCATATCGTGTACAAGCTGATCAGCATCAATGACCTTGTAACCTGCCTCTTTAATCATTTCAACAACCGTTGATTTTCCTGAAGCAATACCACCTGTTAACCCAATAATCATCGTTTCTGACAACGAGGACACAAATGTGTTCCTCTCCCTCCTAACTTGATTTTCTCAATTGTGCTTGCGCAGCGTGGACAAGGCTGTCCCGTTTTTCCGTAAACCTGCAAATAGTTCTGCATGGTTCCGTCCTCACCAAGGGCATTACGATAGGTCCTTATGGTTGAGCCGCCTTTTTCAATGCCAAGCTGTAAAATGGCAATCGTTTGATCATGGACCCGCTTCATGGCTGCCTTGCTGAGTTCCTTTGCTGGCGTTTCAGGATGAACCTTGGCCGCCCAAAGCACCTCATCAACATAGATATTTCCTAGACCAGCCACCAATTTTTGCTCCAAGAGGAGACTTTTAATGGGCTTTGAAGAACTCATCAAGGCTCTCTCAAATAGAGCGTATTTAAAGGCCTTCTTAGTAGGCTCAGGACCAAGCTTTTTCCTTGTAAAATAAGCCTCCTCTTGACTTTTAGCCAATAAATCAAAGGTCCCAAACTTGCGGACATCCTGATAAACAAGAGTCGAGCCATCATCTAAGGTAAAGAAAAGATGGAAATGCTTATTAGCAGGAACCTGGTCTGTAAACAAGAGGTATTTTCCTTCCATGCGCAAGTGGGAAATCATAATCAACTGTCCAAAGTCAAAAATCAAGTACTTGCCTCTTCGTCGCAGGGCTTGAATGGTTTGACCAGGTAAATCAGTTAAAAAACTATCGTAGGAGGTCTTAATCATTTTTGGAACCTTGACCTCAAGCGACAAAATAGTCCGACCTACTACTAACCTTTCTAAACCTCGTCTAACAGTTTCTACCTCAGGTAACTCAGGCATCTGCTCCTCCTTCTAGCAAGAAAGCCGAGCAAATGCCCAGCTTTTTAATATTCTTTTTCATTGTAACCAAAATCGGCCAAATCAAGTTTTTTATCACGCCAATTTTTCTTAACCTTAACCCAGGTTTCAAGGAAGACCTTGTCCCCAAGCATGACTTCAATATCTTTACGAGCAAGGGTACCAATTTTCTTGAGCATGGAACCTTGCTTACCAATGACAATACCTTTTTGGCTGTCACGCTCAACCATGATTGTCGCACGAATATGAATCTTATCCGTGTCTTCATCACGCTTCATCTCATCAATGACAACCGCAACGGAGTGTGGAATTTCTTCACGTGTCAACTGAAGGACTTTTTCACGAATCATCTCCGATACCAAGAAACGCTCTGGGTGGTCGGTGATTTGGTCCGCTGGGAAATATTGGAACCCTTCCTCAAGGTTATCACTCAAGACATCCACAAGGTGGGAAACATTGTTTCCTTGGAGGGCAGATATCGGAATAATCTCCTTGAAATCCATTTGTGTACGGAAATCGTCAATCTGCTCTAGGAGCTGATCTGGATGGACCTTGTCAATCTTATTGATTACCAAGATAACTGGAACTTTAGCTTGTTTGAGGCGTTCGATAATCATATTATCACCCTTACCACGAGGCTCATCCGCTGGTACCATAAAGAGGACTGTATCAACCTCACGAAGGGTTGAATAAGCAGATTCCACCATAAAATCCCCAAGAGCCGTCTTAGGCTTGTGAATCCCTGGGGTATCGATAAAGACAATCTGTTCCTTATCGGTTGTGTAAATTCCCATAATTTTATTGCGGGTTGTTTGAGCCTTATCACTCATGATAGCAATCTTTTGCCCCATAACATGGTTCAAAAACGTTGATTTTCCTACATTAGGACGGCCAAGAATAGCCACAAATCCTGATTTAAATGTCATATAACTTCTTTCCTATTTCCTTTAATTGAAAATTAAGTGCCAAATTTTAGGTATGAAAACAATCATACCCGTAATGAGTGCATAACAAGAAACCACTAAAACAGCTCCAGCAGCCATATCCTTGGCATTTTTGGCTAGCATCGAAAAGTGATAATTACTGGCTAAATCGACAACATTTTCAATGGCAGAATTAACAATCTCTAGGGCAATTACGAGAAAAACTGCCATCAAAAGAAAGAGCCATTCTATCGCAGACACACGAAAGACTAAGCCAGCCAATACCACCAAGATAGCTGAAACCAAGTGCTTGCGCATATTGCGTTCTTCTTTGAAAGCCGTTATTATTCCTGTCAGAGCAAACTCAAAACTAGCTGTAAATTCTCTATTTTTCCACTTTTTTTGTGGATTATTGTCGCGTAAGTCCATAAGCAGTCAAAATTTCTTCCTGTAATCCAAACATTTCCGCTTCTTCTTCCGGGGTGTAATGGTCATAGCCATTGATATGGAGAAAACCGTGAACAGCCAAGAAACCCATCTCACGCTCAAAACTATGTCCATAATCCTCAGCTTGTTCGTGAGCCTTATCAACGGAAATAAAGAGTTCACCGATATAACTATCAAACTCTCCCATCATTTCAGCTAATTCAGGATTTTCAGCCAACTCTTCCTCATCAAAGCTAATGTCTAATTCAGGCTTATACTCCAAACTAATAACATCAGTTGGACGGTCCGTATCACGATACTCCAGATTTAGCTCATGGCTACGTTCGTTGGTTACAAATGTAACCGCCATTTCCTTGTCTTCCTTGCCAAGTCTTTGTGCTGCAAAATCTAGCAACTCCAAGGTTTGTTCTTTTAATTTCTCAGAGACTTGTCCAGTCTCATCAATCATTTCAATATACATAAGATACTTTAGGAACGGCAATGCTCACTTCAGGCATAGAACCGCTCGCTTCCTTTCACTAACTCATTAGCTTTTTTATACAAATACTCAAATACATAGAATACTAGCCCAGAGTATTTTTAGTCTAATATTAATCCTGTCTCTTATACACATCTCCGAGCCCACGAGACTAC
>ENA-OZHH01000175-OZHH01000175.1-human-gut-metagenome-genome-assembly--contig:-NODE-175-length-38366-cov-13.601263_pt1 | contig 38366 bp, 29 predicted proteins | sample MGYA00244045_ERZ653684 | MGnify/ENA primary metagenome ERZ653684 (study PRJEB26926, sample SAMN06165264) | human gut metagenome | biome: ENVO:00009003; feature: ENVO:2100002; material: ENVO:00002003... | reverse complement strand
CTCGACTAGTCGTCGGCAGCGTCAGATGTGTATAAGAGACAGCATATAAACTATGTATATTTCTCATATTAACTCTCAAGGGAGGATTACTATATGTGCTGGTGTGACATCGTAAGTAAAGCTAAAATTGGCAGTTTAAAAAATCTAGGAAATGGTATGGAACATTCCTTGCGTTTTCTTGCAGAAATCGTTGTAGGTCTCAGTTGTTTACGTGTAGTTATTAACTGGATTTTTGGCATCTAATAATCAAATAAAAAATTAATACATTAAAGGCGCCTAGCATTGCTAAGCGCCTTATTTTTCTATCCATAGATCTATATACTATTTTTATTACTACTCATTAGAGCTACAGCTAATGAATTCAATAATGATTTGGCATATATCACCGGCTTCGTCAAAAGCCCAATATACAGGATATAAACCATCACCAAAGCCAGATTGTATCATTGGTACATACAAATCGGTGTTTGGAATTTTAAAGTTAATCCAATCGCCACCAGGTCGTTGAAATTTAGGATAAGCGATAGCATTTAATTTAAATAGCTCGTCAAAGTAATCATCATAAATATTGCCATCAGGATGTTGTTCATACCACTGATGATCAAATTCTCTATATGCACGAACTGTGTCCTCATCTACAATGGTTGCTAATCCTGCGTCTACAGGAAAGCCAATATAGCTTTCACCATCTTCTAACTCGCTTAAATCCTCATGACCTTTAAGGGCTAATTCATATTGTACAGGCTTTGTATTCTTAAACAAAACTCTTGTTAATACATAACGATAATAATCTGTATCTAGTTCAGCTACTTTAGTTTCTATTGGATATGTTCCCGGATTTACGGTACGTATATATGTCTTATTATCAACAGCAGCTAAATGTGTTAATGGATCACACGCAAAAATACGACCTGTTGGTAAAGTTATATATCCCATCGGCAATGTATATAGTTTTTTACCAAATAGTTCATCAGCTTCGAATATGGCATGATAATCAACAGGTGCTTTTAATTTCCCCTCACTGCCGAGATGATTAAATGTGTCTATCCATTCTTTTGATATATCCTGTGTATTCATTATAGAAACTCCTATCTATGTGATTCTGCTTCATGCTTATTACGTACATATTGTTGTTCCAATGCTTCATAAGCTGCTGTTTTTTGAATGATTTGTTTAACTACAGTGTCTAAATCGGATCCATCTGTATAATCAGCTGATGCGTAATAACGAATGCGATGATGTTGCATCATTTTATATACTTTATCTTTATTCTTGCTATCTGGATCATATACACCGATTGAATGTCCACCATTGATATTAACAAGACTCATGCAAGGAATATCTGTATCACTATCACCTATATAAATCATGTTGCGGAACGGTACACGTTGTTCTTCAGGACGGATGTAATCGTTTACACCGGGATCATTTATATCTAACACGCCTTTTTGTATACGGAATAAGAACTGCGTTTTATTCGTATAATTGATGGCTTGTGCAGGCCAGACGGCCACGCCTTTATCGTCAAACATAAATGCGCTAGCATAGATTTTTTTGAAAGCTCCATTCTTTGCCATTTCAGTGCCTTCAATCATCTCTTTTAAACCAGAAGATATGATGTAATGTTCAATGCGTACACCCTGTTCTAAACCATATTCACGAATACGTTCAAACCAAGTGCGAACACCTTCATATAGTTCCACTTGATTGCCATATTCCATAAGCTTTTCTCGAGTTACATAAAAACGGCCCACTGCTTCTTGAATCATCTTGTACATATAAGCCAAGTTATTGTCCATATCATTTTTCTTAGCCAGTTGATTAGATTCTTGCCAGAACTGTTTGATTTGCTCTTCATCATAGCCAACAGATTGGATAAAGCCTTGTGCCTGCATATCATCAGGTGTTAAGGTCTTATCAAAATCATAACACATGGCAAGAACTGGCATAGATGATTCTAGTGATTGTAATGAATCTTTACTTTCATTCTTATAGGTGATCATACTCCACCTCCTTGTAATAAAACAATAAACAAAAATAGTCTTTACACTCTCTTATATTCTTGAGGTGACCCAACCCCTTTTGTCTATATTTTACACGATACGTCAACGCTATAGGCGTAAAAGCAGGTTATAATTCTCCTTAAAATAAAGAATCTTGTGTGTAATTTGTATCTACAATCCAGCTTTTTTCCGCACTTTCTTTAATAATTGCTGTTTTTGAAAGTTTTCCAATAAGCAAGCTAGAGTTCGGATCATGTAATAACCGATTTTGGCGAACTGCAGCCTGATTTGTATTAGCATAACAATAGCGACAAAAATGGCTACAAGTATCATAGGCACCTATATCACCATGTAAATAACAATTACACTCTGGTCTAGCTGGTGTACGTTTCGGTGCTTTTAATTTTACGTTCCAAGCACGTTCATAACAGTCTAGTGTAAGACAGCCCTCTGTATTAACACCTAATTCTTTGAAAACGTCCCCTTCTCCACAGGTTTTAAGTATCATATGATGAGAATGCGCTATAGATACTAACTCTTTAATAATCTTTGTTTGAATATCTAAACTCGGTCTATAACCTTCGGGAAAGTTCTGAGCTACCTTATCAAAAATATCTAAGAAACTTACAACTACCGTATCTGTATATCCTTCGAGGGCTTTAGCCATTTTATAAAAGCTTTCAAAATGAAAATCAACTGTATAGTTGTGGGTTAAAATAATAGGATCATAACGCCACACCATGGACTGAGGATTACGTTTTGTAGATATATGTTTAAATCCGTCTATTACTAAAGCCACTTGTGGAACATTAGTCTCTATATCTGCTCCATATGGAGTTATAGTCATATGCCAATACTGTCTATAATCATTTATTTCATGTAAGAGCGGAATGAAAGGCAACGGATTCTTTGTACAAAACGCAATACCATCTACAACCTCATGATTGATAGGATATCGTGTTATCTGTATCGGATTATAGGGATTGCGTACATCTACAAATCCTTGGCGGACGCGATTAATTAACCATTGCCCATAAAAGGCAGGAATATCCGTACGCTGTCCCGTCTGTAAAATCATTATCCTGTCCTTTCATAAAACAAAAATATAGATGTATTATATCATACTCAATATTAACAATTTATGGAGTAAGTGTGATATTTATAGTATGGTACATTCTCATTTTATGGTACTATTAAGTGTATTAAAAATGAGGAGAACTGAAAAAATGAATGATATATTTGAAAAAAATCATCCTATGAAGGATGATAAAAAGTTTATTACCTCCTATTGGAGTGACCGTGCTCGTGATTTTGGCTCTTTACGAGCTAAAGAATTAGAAAGCCCTAAACTTAAACTTTGGCGTGATGAGTTAATGAGTCATATTTTTGATTCTGACCGTTCTTTACGTATTTTAGATATTGGTTGTGGTGCAGGTTTTTTCAGTATTATTCTCTCTGAATTGGGTCATACAGTACATGGTATTGACATCACACCTAATATGATTGAAGAGGCAAAGCAATTAGCCCAATCCTTAGATTCTGATGCTACCTTCTCTGTTATGGATGCTGAAAATTTAAGTTTTGATACGAATACATTTGATATCGTTGTAGCTCGTAATGTAACATGGAATTTACCACATCCAGATAAAGCCTATGCTGAATGGTTGCGTGTCATCCGTCCTGGCGGATTAATTCTAAACTATGATGCGGAACATGCACGCAATCATCATAATTTACCACAATCTGTACATCATGCACATGAACATGTGAGTAATGAACTAAAGGAACGTTGTCATACCATTTATCATATGCTCGATATTTCTACCTTTACACGTCCACAATGGGACATAGAATTGCTCACTAAGCTGGGGGCTAGTTCTGTATCTATTGATCCTACTGTAGGTCCTCGTATATACAGCGAAGAGGATGAATTTTATATTCCTGTACCTATGTTTTTGGTGAAAGCGATTAAATAGAATTCGTATTATGCTAGACAACACAAAACCCACTCTATGAACTATATCATGAGTGGGTTTTCATTATATGAGGTATATAATCTTAGTTTTTAAAATACTCTTGAGCCTTATCGATTTCGCTACGCAATTTTTCTTCATCGATAGTCAATAGTTCTTTATTTTTCATAAGAACCTTACCGGCTACAATCACTGTATTTGCATCAGAGCTATTAGCTGAGTATACAAGTGCTGCTACATCATTATATCGAGGCATCCAATGCATACCAGATACATCATATAATACGATATCGGCACGTTGACCTACTGCAATTTTACCGAGGTCATTATAACCAAGAGCTTTGGCCCCTTCTACAGTCCCCATATTCCAAGCCGCTTGTGCCGGAATAGCTTTAGGATCATAGAGACGAGCTTTATGTAATGTAGCTGCTAAACGAACTTCTTCAAGCATATCCGCATTGTTATTTGATGCAGAACCATCTGTACCAAGACCTACAGTAATCCCTTTTTCTATCATTTCAGGAATAGGCGCAATACCACTAGCCAGTTTCAAGTTAGATTGTGGATTATGAGCTACAGCTACATTATTTTCAGCCATAATAGCCATATCTTCTTCTGTTACATGTACGCAGTGAGCTGCCAATGTAGTATTCCAGAACAAACCTAAATCATGCATATGAGCGATTGGTGTCTTACCAGTCGCTTTTATAACATTTTCCACTTCCCCTTTTGTTTCGGATAAGTGCATATGAATGCCACAATTTAGTTCATGAGATAAAGCAATAACCTTTTCCATATACGCATCTGGACAAGTATATGGCGCATGTGGTCCTAATAGGACCTTGATGCGGTCATTATCATAACCATGATAAGTGCGGAACAAATCTGCATTTTCCACAAGTGCTTGATCAGCTGTAGGAGAAACACCGGCAAGACCACGGGACAATACAGCTCGAATACCGGTTTCTTTCACAACATCAGCTGTTGTATTCATAAAGAAATACATATCGCTAAATGTAGTTGTACCAGAACGTAGCATCTCTGCAATACCTAGTTGTGTACCCCATTTAACAAGATTGTCATTCAATTTAGCTTCCGTTGGCCAAATCGCTGTTTCAAGCCAATCCATAAGTTCTAAATCATCAGCATAGTTACGGAATAATCCCATCGCTATATGCGTATGTGTATTGACGAGACCTGGTGCGGCCAATTGACCTTTACCGTCTAGTGTTTCCTTTGATTGTTCAGATTTTGCTTCTTCTCCGGTTAAGATAGCAGTAATATAACCATTTTCGATTGCAATAGCATGATTTTTTAATGTTCCATTGTCGGTAAGAACATCTACATTGGTAATTAATAAATCTGACATAATGCCTCCTTGTATAGGTATAACCGAGTCTATATAGACTCTGTTAATTAGATGTTCAAGTTAAAGATTATATTAGTTTACCTTTGTTAAGTAATCGATTTGATCTTGTGTTAATGCATCTAAATCGTAACCCATGGAGTGTAATTTAATTTTTGCTACTTCTTCATCAAGTTCACGAGGCAATACATACACTTTTGGTTCCATGTTTTTACCATTGTTTAATACATGTTCAGCAGCCAATGCTTGCATAGCAAAGGACAAGTCCATAATTTCAGCAGGATGACCATCGCCTGCTGCTAAGTTTACAAGACGACCTTCAGCCAATACATAGAGTTTACGACCATCAGCCATTGTATAGCCTTCAATGTTTTGACGAACACGTTCATGGCTAACCGCTACTTGTTCTAAATCATGAACATTTACTTCACAATCAAAATGACCAGCGTTACAAAGAACAGCTTTATCCTTCATAACTTCATAATGTTCTTTTACGATAACATCTTTACAACCTGTTACCGTACAGAAGATATCACCGATTTTAGCAGCTTCTATCATAGGCAATACAGTGAAGCCATCAAATACTGCTTCAATAGCTTTAATAGGATCCACTTCTGTAACAAATACGTGAGCGCCCAAACCTTTAGCACGCATTGCAACGCCTTTACCGCACCAACCATAACCGGCAACTACAACGTTTTTGCCTGCTACTGTAAGGTTGGTAGTGCGCATGATACCATCCCAGACAGATTGGCCTGTACCATAGCGATTATCGAATAAGTATTTGCAGTTAGAATCATTAACAGCAATCATAGGGAATGTCAATTGTTTAGCATGTTCCAATGCATATAGACGATGAACACCTGTTGTAGTTTCTTCACTGCCACCTAACAAACGTTCTTTTGCATCAGTACGTGTTGTGTGTAATAAATTAACAAGATCACCACCGTCATCGATGATAATATGAGGTTTATGATCCAACGCTTTGTTGAGGAACATAAAATATTCTTCATCTGTGCAATCGTACCAAGCATATACAGTAAGACCCATATCAACAAGTCCTGCGGCTACATCATCTTGTGTAGAAAGAGGGTTTGAACCTGTAACGATGACATCAGCACCACCGCGCTTTAACACAGTTGCAAGGTATGCAGTTTTAGCTTCCAAGTGAACGGAAACAACAATTGTTTGGCCTTTGAAAGTTTGTTCTTTTTCAAAACGATCGCCTAATGTATTTAGTGTAGGCATAAAATTAGAAACCCAATCGATTTTTTTACGGCCTTCAGCAGCGAGATTGATATCTTTAATTAATGATTGCATATGTACCCCTTCATTCTTCAATTAATAATATACAGGTTATGAAAAGAACTTACTTTAACATGATAAGTTTTATATACATCCGTAATGACATCTACTTATTGTCAACAACGGATTGTAAGCGAGCAATAGACTCTTGATAGTTTGGTGTTAAAACACCTTCTTCAGTAATAATAGCTGCTACTAGTTCATGAGGTGTTACATCAAAAGCAGGGTTTAATACATGAATACCCGTAGGCGCAGATGGCACACCTTGGAATGTCAACACTTCATCATCAGCACGCATTTCAATGGGAATATCCTTACCATCTTTGAGTGTAAAATCAAATGTACTATATGGAGCAGCTACATAAAATGGAATATTATGGAATTTTGCAAGCACTGCTAATCCATAAGTACCAATTTTATTAGCTACATCACCTTCCGTTGTGATGCGATCGGCACCGACTATAATAGCGTCAATTAAACCTTGTTGCATTGCATAGGCCGCCATATTGTCTGTCTCTAATGTAACAGGAATATCATCTTCATGGAGTTCAAAAGCCGTTAAACGGGCACCTTGCAACAACGGACGTGTTTCATCGGCGTACACCATTGCCAATTGGCCCTGTTCATGTAGTTTACGAATCACACCAAGTGCAGTGCCAAGGCCACCTGTCGCTAAAGCACCAGCATTACAATGCGTTAGGATTCGTAAATTTTGTTTTCCTTTAAATAAAGTAGCCCCATTAATAGCCATGCGTGTGTTAAGTTGTACATCCTCTTCATGGATAACAATGGCTTCATGCGTGATGCGGTCTATAATTTCATGCATAGACGAAAACGGACCAGCTTTCACAATCGCTATAATACGATTAATAGCCCAAGCTAAATTAATCGCCGTCGGTCGAGTTTCCTTTAATTCTTCACTCCACTCATAAAAGGTTGATAGCTGTTCAGAAAAGGGAACAGCTAAACGATTCGCCTCCGCAGCCGCTAAAATAAGGCCATACCCTGCAGCGACACCAATAGCAGGAGCTCCACGGACACGAAGCATCTTTATGGCCTCTGCCACTTGTCGCCAATCGGTACAATGTAAATATTCCACATGAGTTGGTAATTTTGTTTGATCTAATAAAATGAGCGTACCATCACGCCATTCAATATTGTTCATGAGAACTCCCTCCACATTGTCATATCAAAATGGATACGATCTCTTATAATTTAAAACCACCATACTCAGCCATGCGATGATGAGCTGCATAATCTGCATTCATATCAATCGCCTCAATTGTACCTAAAATAAGAGCTTTCAATTGAGATGCCATTTCGCCCATCATTTCAACTACTTCACTGTGAGTAAGAGCATTTTCAGAAATACCAGCTGCATAGTTCGTAATCATGGAGATTGTTGTGTACGCCATTTCCGCTTCGTTTGCTAGATTAACCTCTGGTACATTCGTCATACCAACCGTATCGCCACCAAGCATATGGAACATTTTAATCTCTGCAGGTGTTTCAAAACGTGGACCTTCTGTACATACATAGGTACCGCCATTATGAATAGACAATTTTTGTTCTTTACCTACAGATTCAATGATTTGACGAAGCTCAGGACAATATGGATTTGTCACATCTAAATGTGCTACCGGACGTTCGCCACCTTCATAGAATGTAGTGACGCGATTTTTTGTAAAATCAAGAAATTGATCTGTTAAGACAAAGTGACCAGGTTCAAAATTCTTATTCAAAGAACCTACAGCAGTCGTAGAAATAATAAATTTAACGCCTAGCTTTTTTAGGCCCCAAATATTGGCACGATAATTAATTTTATGTGGAGGAATCGTATGGTCTTTACCATGACGAGCTACAAAAATCACAGTTTTACCTTTATATGTTCCTTGAACATAATCAATCTCTCCATAAGGAGTCATCAAGGATTCTTCATGAATATTTTCAAATATAGACGGATCATAAACACCTGTTCCGCCAATTACACCGATTGCACTCATAGTTGCCTCCTATTAAAAATACTCTATCTTTATATTTTCGCATATAATGATAAAACAATCTATAGAAAAAGTTCTATTATTGAATTGGTCCTCTAGAGTAATCAAACATTTGTGACAAATACCTATGCCTTTTGATTCATAAAGTACTCTGTTATAACTTGGTTTGGTGATTTAAAGTTTAAGACTTTTTGTGCAATGTTATTATATCTATTAGCATATCGACTATGTGCTTTTAGAAAACTCTCCATACTATTAAACTTACGAGAATAAAATCTTTCACTATCAATTCGATGACTGCGCTCTACCTTTCCATTCTGCCACGGAGAAAATGGTCTTGTCGTTTTATGCTCTATTTCTAATCTTTTTAATACAATATCAAATAAACACTCTCGATCTTTTACTCCATAGTTTGTAAATTCACGACCATTATCTGTTTGTATTGTATGAATAGGAAATCCCATTTTGGCTTCTAAATTTAATAAGAACCGACTTGTATTAGTAACACTTTTTTCATCTATAATTTTTAGAATTCTCTTTCTAGAAAACTCATCAATAGCTGTAAGTTGATAGTAAGATTTTCCTTGTGTTGAAAAGGCTAAACTCTCGCGAGGTACGTATTTTATATCAATCTGAACCTTTTCTCCTGGATATGTTACTAGATCTGGTTTCCACTTGCTTTTTGGAACAGATTTAACAACCTTTTTCTCTTTAATGTGACACCTTATTTGTCGGCACATAGAGCCATATGAGCGTTTATAACCACGCTTTTTTGCCTCAACATATACTTGAGACAGCCCTTCATGTTTAAACTTAGAATGCATACGCTTGATAAGTGCTAGTTCTTCCTCAGTGTGTTGATTAGGATGAGAATGTGGTTTACGACTATACAATCGAAGTGAATCGATAGTCCCGTCGAAACGCTTCACCCAACGTTGTACTTGTTGTCTACTAGTATGATAACGGCGTGCAGCTTCAGCATTATTTCCATACTTTATAGCATATTCACATACTCGTTTACGAAATCTTAATTCTTCAGTTATAATAGAATGCATGAGAAGGAACTCCTTTTGTTGTAATGTTTGGATTAAGCAACTTCATTATAACAGAGTTCCTTCTCATTTTTTATTCACTTGTCACAAATGTATTATACTCTTACAAAAAGTTCTATTATTGAATTGGTCCTTTAGGTGTAAACATATCTTCTAGTTCTTTTTTAGAGAAATGATACTTTTCATTACAGTAATGACAAACTAGCTCTGTCGTTTCATCTTCTAAGAGGGATTTCTTATCATCTTCACGCAATGTCATAAGAACGCCAGCGAATCGATCACGACTACAACGACATTTAAAAGATACTGGTTCGTTATAGACTTCGCTAACAGTAAGTCCGTCTAGCACTTTCTCAACAAGCCCTTTACCATCAGGATGTGCTTTTAAATATTCTGTAACAGGTCCTAATTCATTGATATTCTTTTCTACCATAGCCAATGCGGCATCGGTAGCATCAGGTAAAGCTTGTACGATAAAACCACCAGCTACAATGGTATGATAATCTGGGTCTACGAGAACGCCTAAGCTAATCGTAGATGGCACCTGTTCAGATGTATAAAGGTAATACGCCAAGTCCTCTGCTACTTCACCACTTTGAATAGGACTAGTAGATGTATAATCTTGAGCCAATTTAGTGAATCTTGTAACTTGTACTTCCCCATGGTGGCCGACTGCAGCACCTACATCGAGTTTTCCAGCACGTTTTAATGGCACATCCACATGTGGCTCATCTACATAACCGCGAACAGTATTATCAGAAAATGCATCGACATGTACAACACCGAGTGGGCCATCACCTTTAATGCGAAGACTTACATTCTCGTGATTTTTAAAATCACCCGCCAATAATAGAGCACCCGTCATAGCACGTCCTAGAGCAGCTGTTGCGACTGGCCATAAATCATGACGTACGCGCGCCGTCTCTACCGTATCCGTTGTAACGGCTATTGACATACGGACCCCTTCACGGGTGGTAAAACGTTTTATATAATCCATTCAATCATTCCTTATATATAATCAAATTATTATGTATTACACTCTTTAGTGCCTATATAGTATAGCATGATATATGTATATTTTCCATTATGCGGGAACATATGTTTGTTTAAGTATCTTTTCTAGTAAAAGAACATATTTTCGATATAAAAAACACTCAGTATCATACGATACCGAGTGTTTTCAAAGGTTAATTTAGATTTGATCGATAAGATTAACCATTTCAATAGCCCCCATAGCGCAATCGTAACCTTTATTACCCGCTTTTGTACCAGCACGTTCGATAGCTTGTTCAATATTTTCAGTTGTTACTACACCGAACATAACAGGGATACCGGTTTCTAAAGAAACGTGAGCAATACCTTTTGCCACTTCATTACAAACATAGTCATAATGTGTAGTAGCACCACGAATAACTGCACCTACACAAATAACAGCATCATAACGACCAGATAAAGCTGCTTTTTTTGCAATTAAAGGAATTTCATAAGCACCAGGAACCCAAATGACTGTAATATCTTCTTGTTTAACATCATGACGCAATAAACAATCTTCTGCGCCACCAATTAATTTAGATGTAATGAACTCATTAAAACGAGAACCGATAATAGCAAATTTTTTACCAGTACCAACCAAATTACCTTCTTGAACCATCATGTTATAGCCTCCTATGAATGATTAGTTTACATATCTAAGTTAGTAGAGAAAAATTAGTCCTCTAACATATGACCCATTTTTTCTTCTTTTGTTTTTAAATAGCCTGCATTAAATTTGTTGGCAGGAATAATGAGAGGTACACGTTTGTGTACATCAACGCCCCAATGTTCTAATCCATGGCGTTTTTCAGGATTATTCGTCAATAAACGGATACTCTTGATGCCTAAGAATCGAATAATTTGAGCCGCTAATGAATACTCGCGCATATCTGCAGGGAAACCTAATTGTTCATTCGCTTCTACTGTATCAAGACCTTGTTCTTGTAATGCATAGGCTTTAATTTTATTTGTTAAGCCAATACCACGACCTTCTTGACGCATATAGACTACAACGCCTTTGCCTTCTTTTTCGATGGACCGTAATGCATTTTCTAATTGTTCACCACAATCGCAACGTTTAGAACCAAATACATCCCCTGTTAAACATTCGGAGTGAATACGTACAAGTACATCTTCACAATCTTGTACATCGCCCTTAACGATTGCCAGATGCTCTTTATGATCCAAATCATTTTTAAATACGAAGATATTGAAATCGCCAAATTTTGTTGGTAATTTGGAACAAGCGCCTAATCCGATCATATCTTCATGTTGTTTGCGGTATTCAATGAGTTCTGCTACGGACGCAATTTTCAAATCATGTTCCTTAGCAAATTCGATTAGATCCGGTAAACGTGCCATATCACCATCATCTTTAGTGATTTCACAGATAACAGCAGCCTCTTGCAAACCAGCAAGACGACAAAGGTCTACAGAAGCTTCCGTATGACCTTGGCGTACGAGAACGCCACCTTCTTTATATACCAATGGGAAAACATGACCAGGGCGACGGAAATCAGCAGGTTTTGCATTAGGATCCAATAGTTTTTGAATCGTATAGGCCCGTTCTGCTGGGGATACACCTGTTGTTGTATCTACATGGTCTACAGTAACAGTAAACGCTGTTTCATGGTTATCCGTATTCTTCGTAACCATTACAGGAATGCCAAGACGTTCTAAAGCTTCTCGTCTCATTGGAGTGCACACGATACCACGTGCATATTTAACAAAGAAATTAATGTTTTCTTGAGTAGCAAACTCGGCAGCGATAATTAAATCCCCTTCATTTTCGCGACTTTCATCATCAACGATAATAACAGGTTTACCAACTTTCATATCTTGAAGAACTTCTTCAATGGTGTTCAATGTATAATTCATGGAGACAACTCCTCCTTTTACATAAATCCATTCTCTACTAATAGAGATTCCATGGATTTTTGAGACTTACTTGTATGAGTAGGCGCATCTAATGTCATAAAATGACGAATATAACGGCCTGTAATATCTGTTTCTAAATTTACCTCTGTACCAATCGACGCATGTCCGAGCACAGTTTCGCTTAATGTATGTGGAATGATAGATACGGAAAAGGTCGATTCCGTTCTCTGCATAATCGTTAAGCTAATGCCATCGATTGTAATAGATCCTTTATAAATGACGTAATCCATAATCGACTTTGGTGCAGAAATCGTGAAAATAATAGCGTTATCTGTGCGTTTCATATTGACGATGCGACCTGTACCATCTACATGACCAGCCACGATATGACCTCCAAATCTTCCATTAGCAGCCATAGCGCGTTCGAGATTAACGGGTTGATTTACCTTTAAATTGGTAAATGTCGTCATACTTATTGACTCCGGCATAACATCTGCAGTAAATTGGTGATTTCCAATAGATGTGGCAGTTAAACAAACGCCATTAACCGCTACAGAATCGCCAATTTTTAAATCGTCAAAAATTGTATTGCCACCGATTGTCAATAATAAGGATTGAGCACCCTTTTTAACGTTTACTATTTTGCCAACTTCTTCAACGATGCCTGTAAACATAGGAGCCCTCCCTTCCTAAACGATAGGATTCAATACGAATATTATTATCTAGTATTCGCGAACTAGCAAATTCGAGTGTAGGCGCATCATGTAATGTAGCAAAACCGGTACCACCTACAGCAGCTGTACTATTCGCTCCTCCTATGACAAGATTGCCTATATAGGTAACAATTTTATCAAAGGCCAACGATTCAACAAAGGAACTGATAATGGTGGAACCACCTTCAACAAGCACTGATGTGTATTCTTGTTCCCCAAGATGTTCCAAACACGCTTGAATATCTATCTTCTTAATATCTATAGCTACATCGGTGGTACGACCTTGACGCACCGATTTTGTTGGGAGTTCTTCTACAATCGCTCCAACATTAGCCAAAGCAATTCTACGCTGTTCTGGACAACCTTTCGCTACATAAATGATAACCTTACGATTTGGTATCGTAAATACCTTTGCATCCGTTGGCGTACGCCCCTGACTATCCAGAATAATAATATCTGGCTGATGCACCTCTAATGTATTATCTATGGAGACATCGTATCTATTGATAAGTGCTTCATATAATTCATCTTTAGTGAGCCTACAATTAAGCAATGGATCATCAGCCAAGATGGTACCAATACCAACAAGCATCGCATCATGAGACGCTCGCAATATATGTCCGTCCTTACGGGAACTTTCATTCGTAATCCATTGAGATTGACCTGTGAAAGTAGCAATTTTACCATCTAGGGACATAGCACTTTTTATGGTTACAAACGGTTTATGTGTTTGAATAAATGTAAAGAAATGTTCATTCAACTGAATACATTCATCCACACATACATCTGTAGTTACCTCTATACCTGCCTCAGTAAGAATTTGAATGCCCTTACCAGCCACTAGTGGATTTGGATCGGTACTACCTATCACAACGCGAGCAATACCAGATTCTACGACACGCTTTGCACATGGCGGTGTCTTACCATAATGAGCACAAGGCTCAAGAGTTACATATAAGGTAGCATCCCTAGCATTGTCGCCTGCGGCATCTAAAGCATGCACTTCCGCATGGGCCTCACCAGCCTTATGGTGATACCCTTCGCCAACTATTGTATTATTTTTTACTACGACGGCACCAACCAAGGGATTGGGCGATGTATGTCCAGTTGCCATTTTCGCTAGAGAAATGGCACGCTTCATATATAATTCGTCGTTCATCATAATACCTCAATAAAAAAGGACTATATACATAGTCCTTGGGTCATCATATATACACATACAAAATATATGTGCTATTGTCTTTTCTCATCCAGACTCTACTGTCGGTATCGGAATTTCACCGATTCATGCCATATAGCTCGCGGACTATCACCGCCGGTAAGGAATTTCACCTATCCCCAAAGACTTATCATATTAATTTATATGTTTATAGTACCACTTTTATGATACTTTCGCAAGATTATACATTTGTATATGAGAAAACTTATTAATATCCATCTCAATTATATAGCACTTTTAGAAATTGAACTAATTTTGTGATGTATACAATCCATTGTGATAAAAGTCACATAATATGCAATCATAAGGTACTACTATTTATAGTATACAATGAATTATATTTCTAAATAACATTAATTATCATATAGAGGTGATAATATGGCAAAAAAACGTATATCAGATGTACTCATAGAGGTATTAGCTAACGCAGGTATTGAAAGAATTTATGGTATTACTGGGGATAGTTTAAACTCGGTAAACGATAGTTTACGTCGTAATGGGAAAATTCAATTTGAACATGTGCGCCACGAAGAATCTGCAGCCTTCGCTGCTGGTGCAGAGGCTCTATTAACAGGTAAATTAACCGTATGTGCTGGTAGCTCTGGCCCTGGTAATCTCCATTTGATCAATGGTCTATTTGATTGTCATCGCAATCGTGTACCAGTGCTCGCTATTGCCTCTCATATTCCACAATCCGAAGTCGGTCTCAACTATTTCCAAGAAACACATCCAGAAAATTTATTTAAAGAGTGCTCTTGTTTCTGTGAACTCGTTTCTAATCCAAAGCAAATGCCTGAAATCCTATTCCGCGCCATGAATGCCGCAGTTGGCAATCGCGATGTAGCCGTAATCGTTCTACCTGGTGATGTGGCCGTTATGGAAACAGAAATTGATGAATTACCTACATGGCATGCGCCTAAATTGCCACGCGTAATTCCTCAATCAGAGGATATTCTTGAAATGGTACAACATATAACCAATGGCAAACGCATTACACTTTTCTGTGGTGCTGGTTGTGCCGGTGCTCATGACGAAGTGGTTGAACTTGCTACTAAATTACAAGCCCCTGTTGTACATGCTTTCAGAGGCAAAGAATGGGTTGAGTGGGATAATCCTTATGATGTCGGCATGACAGGTTTGCTTGGTTATACATCCGGTTACCGTGCTATTGAGCAATGCGATACACTAATCATGCTAGGTACCGATTTCCCTTATCGTCCATTCTATCCTGAAAATGCTAAGGTAATTCAAGTAGACATTAATCCATCCGCTCTTGGTGCACGCGTTCCATTAACACAAGGTATCATTGGTTCTGTAAAAGATACCTTACACGAACTACTTCCTCATCTTACACAACGCGATGATACAGAATTCATCGATACCGTTCGTAAAGCATACACTAAATTCCGCAATGATTTAGACAGCTATGCTGTTGCAGAACAAGATGGTGTAGCAATTCACCCTCAATATTTCGTAAATCGTCTCAATAAATTGGCTGCTGATGATGCCATCTTTACATTCGATGTGGGCACTCCTGTTATCTGGACAGCACGCCATATCAAAACGAATGGCAAACGTCGTATCATTGGCTCCTACAACCATGGTTCCATGGCCAATGCAATGATGCATGCAATAGGCGCTCAAAATGCATGTCCAAATCGCCAAGTTATCTCCCTTTCTGGAGACGGCGGTTTTACAATGATGATGGGTGAAATGTTGTCATTAAAACAATTAAATCTCCCTGTAAAAGTATTCGTATTTAACAACGAAGAACTTAGTTTCATCGCCATGGAAATGAAAGCTTCTGGTTACTTAGATTATGCTACAGACTTCGTAAATCCTGATTTTGGTAAACTTGCTGAGGCAGCTGGTATCAAAGGTATTAGCATTACAAACTCTAGCGAAGTAGATGAAAAAATCAAGGAAGCTCTAAACTATAATGAAGGTCCTGTTATTATCAATGTCCGTGTTGATAAACAAGAACTTGCTATGCCTCCAAAAATTGCATACCAACAAGCAAAAGGCTTTAGTAAATACTTGATCAACGCCATTCTTGATGGACGTGGTACGGAACTTAAAGAAATGGCTAAAACTAACTGGATGAAATATAAATCTTTGTACTAAAATCTGCCAAAATAATTAAATTGCAAAACTTTCAAAAAAAGGTGTCATCAAGCGATGACACCTTTTAATGTTAATTAAATCAGATGAATTAGCCAAACAGCGACATTTGTTCGTCTTCTGGCAAATCTCCACAGCATTTAAGTTCTTTCATTGTTTCAATGATGGTAGCAGATACCTTACAACGACGTTGCAAGTCTTTTAACGATGTAAATGGTTTTATGTCCCGTTCTTCTACGATTGCATCAGCAACGGTTTCACCAAGTGAATCGATAGCTAAGAATGGTGGTAATAGTGCGCCGTCCTTAATGCTAAATCGGCGAGCACCGGAATGTTGAATATCTACGTTGATAAAACGATACCCCCGTTGATACATTTCCATGGATACCTCCAAGGCGGACATCAAATCCTTTTCCTTAGGACTGGCACCACGGTCGAGCGCTTTGATACGATTAAATTCTTTCAATTGTGTATTCAAATCACCTGTCATGATCCGTAAATCAAAGGCTTTTGCACGAATGGAGAAATAGGCAGCATAAAATGCTAACGGATGGTATACCTTAAACCACGCAATACGGAATGCCATCATAACGTAAGCAACGGCATGGGCACGAGGGAATAGATAGGAAATCTTTTTACAAGACTCAATAAACCATTCAGGAATATTATTTTCTCGCATTTCTTTTTCAAACTCCGTAGTCGCTTGGCCTTGTTTATTTCTCTTTTCAATGCCCTTCCCTTTACGAACATTTTCCATGACGAAGAAACTGTTTTTCTTATTCATGCCACGATGAATCAAAAAGTTCATTACGTCATCACGAGTAGAAATAGCTTCATTCAATTTACAAGTACCATTTTTAATGAGTTCCTGTGCATTATCGAGCCATACATTCGTACCGTGGGAGAAACCAGAAATACGAACAAGATCAGAGAAGGTTTGCGGTCTAGAATCTTCTAGCATGCCCCGTACAAATTTCGTACCACACTCCGGTACGGCAAGGCTAGCTACTTGGTCCCCTTGCAATTGTTCAGGCGTCAATCCGATACCCTCTGTTGAAGAAAATAGACTTAGCGTTCTCGGATCATCAAAAGGAATCGTCTTCGCATCAATACCGGTCAAATCCTCCAGCATACGAATAATCGTCGGATCATCATGGCCCAGAATATCGAGTTTTGTCATACGCCCTTCTATGGAGTGATAGTCAAAGTGAGTGGTTAATACGCCACTCTCTTTTTTATTCGCCGGATGTTGTATCGGCGTAAAGTGATGCACGTCCATATCACGAGGACAAACCATAATGCCACCCGGATGTTGTCCTGTCGTATTTTTTACATTTGTAAAACCTTTTGCGAGGTGCTCAAGGAATCCACTGCGAGCCTGAATATTTCTTAACTCTGCATATTTCTTTACATACCCAAATGCAGTCTTATCTGCAATGGTACCAATCGTACCGGCCTTAAATACATTATCACGGCCGAACAGTTCTTCTGTGTACTTATGAGCCTTCGCTTGGTAATCGCCAGAGAAATTCAAATCAATATCTGGAACCTTATCGCCTTCGAAACCAAGGAAGATAGCAAATGGAATGTCATGACCATTCGTTTGTAATGGATGACCGCAATTAGGACAGTCTCGACGCGGTAAATCGAATCCACCGGCGTATTCACCATTTTCATAAAATTCCGACCACTTACATTCAGGGCAAATATAATGCGGTGGCAATGGATTAACCTCTGTAATCTCTGACATGGTCGCTGCAAAGGACGAACCTACAGAACCACGAGAACCTACTAGATAGCCATCATCTAGCGATTTTTTTACCAGCTTATGAGCGATATAGTAAAGCACGCCATAACCATTGCTGATGATACAGTCGAGCTCATAATCTAGGCGTTCTTGTACAACACGAGGCAATGGATCACCATAAATCTTCTTCGCATTTACATAACACATTTCTGTGAAAGCTTCATCGGCCCCTTCGATTTTAGGTGAATATGTCCCATCTGGCACTGGTTTAATGTCTTCAATACTATCGTTGATGGCCCGTGTATTCGCTACAACAACCTCATAGGCCTTTTCTTCACTCAAATATGGGAATGAGGCTAACATTTCATCAGTAGTACGCAAATGTAAATCCGGTTGTTCATCCGCATCAGGGAACCCACAAGCGGTTAACATAATCTCACGATATATCTTTTCCTCTGGTGTTAAATAATGAACGTCACAGGTAGCACATACACGTTTATTGAGGGCTTCACCCAATTCAATAACCGTCTTATTCATATCAATCAGAGCTTGTTCATCTGGCACAATACCCTTGCGAATTAAGAATGTATTGTTGGTATGTGGTTGAATTTCAAGGTAATCATAGAAGGAAGCAATCGTTAATAGCTCTTCTTTGGAGGAACCTTTAACAATAGCCTGCATCAATTCACCTGCTTCACAGGCAGACCCTATGAGAATACCTTCACGATGCTCTTCAATGATAGAACGAGGCAAACGAGGTCTCCGTTTATAGTACTCCAAATGGGATATGGAAATCATTTTATACAGATTACGTAAGCCCACCATGTTTTGAGCTAACAAAATAATGTGATATCGAGGCGCTTCATCTTTTCGTTTTACAACGTCTAAGGATAATTCCTTTTCTAAATCCGCATCATCAACGAGATACCCTTCAACGCCATAAATAACCTTAACACCAAGTTCTTTACCAAGTGCTTGTGCTTCAGGAAAGGCTTGTACAACACCATGATCAGTAATAGCAACCGCAGGATGGCCCCATTTTTTGACAGTTTTAAATAAATCCTTAATCGATACGAGTGCATCTTTATCACTCATCTTAGTATGGAGATGAAGCTCAACACGAGAATCTGGTCTGTCCTCTGTCCGTTCATTTATATTGTCTTCTTCGATAGCTTCGATACTACGTATAGATAAAATATAGTCCTTATCAAATCGATCATCAAAGTTGACACTACCTTGAACGCGCACCTTTTGCAATTTCTTTAATTGTTTTAATAAGGCATCCCCTTCTTCTGGACTATTCGTAAACTTGATAAACTTCATACTGTTCGTATCATCTACGATACTGCCATTTACGATACTTTTACCAGTCCTAGTATCGCGTTTATCAAGGCCAACGAACACACCTTCAAAAATAACACTTGGTGTTTCTACAGTGCCCATGATGCTGGAGGTCGAGCCCTCAATGCGTGGACCTAAAATCATACCCTCATCAGTTGGTGCATCCTTAGGAGCACGTTGTGGATATTTCTTGCCCCCTTTGTGTTGATGCCCACTATTAACTGAAGATGTAGATGATGAGCTACTAGATACAGATGGATTTCTTGTAGTTACAGACTCATACGATGTGGGGTCCGGATTAAAATAGTCCAATTCCACCGCATCCATAAATGGCACAAACTCATCTGCATAATCGATTTCATCATCGTTATTGCCAGCAAAGGACTTTCCTCTCTCTGGCATGTTTTCTTCTTCTAATTTTTGTCGATGCGCTTCAACGTCTTCAATAAATTCACCTACACCACAACCACCGGCATAGTAGTATGGTGCAAATTCTTCATCATCGTCATCTACCTTCCACGCAAAGCAGCAAGATGTAGTTGCATTGGTAGGAATCGTATCAAAGGAAATATTTTTTTCTTTGTACCAAGCAGCTAATCGTTCTTGTAATGACACTAATGTTTTAAACGCTGAATCTGCTGCTTGTATGGTTACCTGTTTATCATCACAATTCACATAGAAAGCAGGTTTACTATTCTGTTTTGGTACTACTCGATAACGTACTTTCATTTTTATCCCTTATACCCACAATAGGTCAAACATAAATCCCTAAATCGCCACATATCCCCTTTGCTTGTGCGACTATCTAATATTACCTCATATAATCCTTTTAAGAGTGCTTTTAAAGCCTTTATAGAAATACGAGAACTTGCTTCATAGGCCAGTTTTATAGGGTATGGCTTATAAGAGGCCCCATTTTCTTTACAAAAATTTTCTACCTGTTTAGCTGTCATACCTGCAGCACGACATTCGCTTACCAATAATTGGAGCCGCAATTGCCCTTCGATATAGCCCATAGCACGATCGATTTCTTTATAGCTAAACATAAACGGAAATAATTCTAATAAGGTATTCACATCTTGTTTTAATAAAGCTTCTTTAAAGGTAAAGATATTTTTAGCTCCATAATTACTGCTATGTTCCATTAAAAAGGATTTATCTATTTTCTTATGATTACCTAATAACAGAAAATATCGATCAAACTCGGTACGCATAAACGCAACCGGCACATCTTGCCACAACTCCAATAGATGAGATAGATAGTCGTGCCCATCAAGCGTCAGCGTATATCCATTAGAGGTGCAATACTGACGAATCCACATCAATAAATCGTCACCTTCTAATCGCTTACATTCCTTATTAGGAATAGATTCTAATATCTTTTTATTTTGTTTTAATCGTTTATCCACCATATCGTGATAGATAATAAGTACTGGATTATCACCGGTATAATTCATCAGTAACTCGGCCAGTGCATCCCATTCTTGACTCTCTTTTGGGCCTGCTTTTTTCAAGATAGGTAGATTGATAAGACAAAATACCTTGGCCTCGCCAAATAAAGAATCCTCCATCAATTGTTCTGATATTTTAGAAGGACCTGCTTCATCATGCAACACGCGCACATCTAGGTTTTTATGAGATAAGAAAAACTTTTGTTTCTCTTCTTCTATGAGTTGTGGTTCATTACCATAGATTAGATATACTTGATTCATCGCCAGTCCTCCTTTCATAATCGATAGTCCGGAATATATTGATAGCCCCATAAATGAACATGTTCTGCATCGGGATCAATATCTCGCATCGCTCCTCGAGGCATGCTAACAAGCATGGGATAATTCAAATGTAATGCTACAATTTGATTCATCATATACGACTGAGAGGTAATCAAAATAGTGTTCCTCATATCATTTAATTGTAGTTTTTTTTCACCATTTTGTCTATTATAGACCATCACAGACGATATATCATTTTTGTATAAAACAGTATTTTTGCCCGTCGATTGAAATCGTTGAACATGAGCATTTTTTAATGGAATACCAAAACTTTGGAGTCCATTTCTTACGCGAATTTCACTAGCTTTCATTGGAATAGCATCAGGTGTATCAATATATACCATAGCTATTTTTTCATAAGGCTTAACAATGAGGAATGCATTTGACTGTTTCATAGGTATAATATGCAAAATCGTTTCATTCCTATATAAGATGCCACTATAAGCTATCGCAATTATGCCAATTCCCATAAGTACAATTCCTTTTGTGAAAGTTCTAAATTTAAGCTTTAATGAGACTAGGTTAATATATAGTAATCCCACACATCCATAGTATAACACCCCTAATGTGGCAGAAATGGTACCTATCCACCATAGACATATAGAACTGTTAGCGAGATGCGCATTTACATATAAACAGATAGTTAATATCCAGTCGATTACGTTCCAAACCATACCTATTGGTATAAGTAAAGATATTATGGTACAACCAAATAACATAACAATAGCTATATCAAGTAAAGGTGTAATAATAATAGCTGCAAAAAGACTTGCTAAACTCAAATAGTGAAAGTAATAGAGCTGGAACGGTATCAATAAAAGTTGTGCACTGATGCAGAGTACTAGTGGAGCTTTCACAATCGGTGGCAATACTGTGATCCATCGATATAATGGCATGCCAAATAATAAGAGTCCGTAGGTAGCTCCAAAGGATAGTTGAAAACTCACATCTAATAAAAGTAACGGATCATATAGTAAAAACAGTATAGCCGTCACTGCTAATCCTTGCTTCGCCGTATACATACGGCCCTTTACATAGGCTAAAGCAAGCCAAATCCCCATTATGGTGGAACGCACAACAGGTGCACTGAAACCAACTACTATACAATAAAAGATAGATAGTATAATACCACCCATCATAGCATAACGTTTCCTGATACGACATACTCTGCATAGGCCATATACGATAGAAAATAACAGTGCAATATGGGAACCCGATATAGATAAAATATGAATGATACCAGTGTAGCCAAATTGACGTAGCACATCTTGACCTAATTCTCCATAATGGCCTCCTAGAACTAATGAAATTCCTAGCCATTTGGTTGTATCTGATAGATACTGCTCCATCAATACTTCAACAGCACTACGCATCGAATCAATTATGTGAAGACACCGTTGATAATAACCGATATAAGAATCTATCTTATACTGTTTTAGAGCGTGTAAATCCACCACCTTATAGGTACCATCAAACATGGCACCCATATCTTCATTGCGAATTGCCTTATTTCGCTTATCAATAGTGCCTCTCTCTTCTGTCAAATAGAGAGATTTAGGCGTACCATAAACGATAATCGAATCCCCCATATGAAGATGTGTAGAGTTTTCTTGTATTGTTACTCTAATATGTCCATCGGCCTTAATATGCACGCCTTTTGCCGTATCCTTGTGTGGCACTAACCCTAACAATATAGCACTAAATGATCTATATTCTTTCCCATCAATCACTTTTAAATCTACCGGAGAATCAATGAGTAGTGCATATTCGCCTTCTTGTGATAAAAAGAATTTAGTGTGCCCTACATACTGATTAATTTGATGGTTTACATGTAAAAATGATATGCCACCTAATGCACATGAGACGATGCAGGTTACAACTATATATTTAATTGACAAAGACGATTGTAACCTATAGCGAACCACAGCTTTAACCAATGTATATAGTAGATAGCCAGCAGCACCAAACATACAATACCAACTCGTATCGAGCAATACATAATGCGAGCTATAGGCACATAAAATGCCTAGTATGATACCACTTAGAATATAATGGGCTATCTCCGAATAGGTGATCAGCATATTCAGTGTCAAATAAATAGGTAAATTAGACTGTAATTTTATCGCGTATCTTCTTAAATAATCCATCGCCGATACCTTTGACGTGCTTGATATCCTCTATAGATGTAAAAGCGCCCTTACTTTGACGATACTCTTCAATCCGTTTTGCCATGGTTGGCCCAATTCCAGGCAGTGAATCGAGTTCCTTAACGGTAGCCGTGTTAATATTAATCTTTTGATTTCGTAGTAATGATTCAGGATTCCCGTGAAAGTTAAATTTGATATGAATATGCTGCCCACCTGTCACTGTCTCTGCTAAATTGATGGACTCTACATCTCCATATGGTAGTGCACCTCCAGCCCCTTTTATAACATCGCCAATTGTCGAGCTAGATGCCACCTTATAAAGACCTGGCGATTGAATAGCACCCGTCACATACACAATAGCATCTGTACTTTCAGTATGTTGTTCAGGTTGAACTACACCATTATTAGCATGAATAGAATTACTTTCATGATGATTAATGCTATTCACGTCTGACGTATTAGCCGCTAATACAGACGAATCTGGCATTGTGGTGCTTCCTTCTGTTATAATAGGCCATAGGAAATAAATTCCTACTAAAATACACAGGATTATTACAATCCACTTATGTGACACAATCATTTGTTTCATATGGTCACCTCCTACTATTAGAGTTTCCATATACAACAAATAACTCCTACTTGTGACTCTATTAGTCACATAAGCAGGAGTTTTCAAAATTATATCGAATTAAAGGAACATACTTTACCGGTATATCCTATTACTATGTTAAGGAGTCTATAATGAATCAAGAATTATTACGTAAATACGCCCGTACTTTATTGCGGTCTGGCGTCAATTTACAAGAAAAGCAAACACTCATCGTATCTGTTGATGTAGACAATAAAGATTTTGCAGTCATCGTTACGGAAGAAGCCTATCAATTGGGTGCCAAAGAGGTTATCATCAATTGGCGTCATACCCCAATTACACGACAACGCTTATTACATGCTGATGCATCGGTTCTAGAAACACCGGCTAAATGGATTCCTGTATATTACGAGCAATATGTAGAGGAAAAAGCTGCCTTTTTATCACTTATCAGTGCCAATCCAAAGGCGTTAGCAGGAATTCCTACAGAGCGCATTAGCCTAAACTCACGCAATCTCAACAAGGTCCTATCCTTCTACCATACAGCCATCATGAACTCATCCGTAACGTGGTGTGTAGCCGCTGTACCAACAGTGCTTTGGGCTGAACTTCTTGGTTATGAAGGATCAGATGAAGAAAAAATTGATCAACTCTGGCTTACATTACTAAAGTTATGTCGTCTCAATGATGTAGAGGCAAAAGAAACATATGCGCATCACATGGCTAAGCTACGCCATCGTCGCGAAGCATTAAACGCTCTTGATTTGAAAGCATTGCGATACACATGTGCAAATGGCACAGATTTACTTCTCGAATTACCAGAAGACCATATTTGGCAAGGTGGCGAAGAGTTCTCTAAAGAGGGTATCAAATTCAATGCTAATATACCTACAGAAGAGGTGTTCTGTGCACCTCAATGGAATGGTGTAAATGGTAAAGTAGTCAGTACAAAACCACTTATCTACCAAGGCAATCCTATTTCTAACTTCTCCTTTACCTTTGAAAACGGTAAAATTGTTGATTACACGGCTGAAGAAGGGTTAGATATTCTTAAAGAACTCATCGAGACGGATGAAGGATCTCAATATCTTGGTGAAGTAGCCCTCGTGGATCACTATAGCCCTATTAGCCAATCCAATAGAATTTACTATGAAACATTGTTTGATGAAAATGCATCCTGCCATTTAGCAATCGGAGCTGCCTATCCAACTTGTCTAAAAAATAGCGATGGTTTATCTGAAGAGAAACTCAAAGAACGTGGTCTCAACCACTCCCTTGCTCATGTAGACTTTATGATTGGTCACGAAAACATGAATATTAAAGGCATTACCAAAGACGGCCAACAAGTAGATATCATGATCGACGGCCGCTTATTGGTATAACACACAAGATATAAAAGGGATGGTACATCCTCCGTAAGCTCCACCGGCCAGGTCTGACTCCGGCCTTCGGCCTCCGCAGGGCCAAAGTTGCTTTCGAAGGATACGCCATCCCTCTTTTATCTATTATAGTGTTATTTCCAATACGCGGCCCGTCGATTGATATTCAATAATATCTACACCGGCCGTCTTTAGCATACGTTTTGAAGCCTTAACCTCTTTAGTATCTTTGTACAAATCATCTCGATAAATAACGGCCTTTATGCCGCTTTGAATAATAGCCTTTGCACATTCATTACAAGGGAATAGTGTTACATAAATCTTAGACCCTTCTAAAGAACCACCGCGATAGTTTAGAATCGCATTTAATTCACTATGAACGGTATAAAAATATTTATTATCATCTGCCGTATCCCGTTCCCACGTAAAATCATCATCACTACAATTTAAGGGCATGCCATTATAACCGATGGATAAGATTTTATTATCATTGCTGACGATACAGGCCCCCACTTGTGTATTAGGATCTTTGGATCGTTGCGCAGCCAAAATAGCAACGCCCATAAAGTATTCATCCCAAGAAATATAATCGCTACGTTTTGCCATAATAACCTCTCTAGATAATAAAGCCCCCTTCTACCTATGTAGTTGGGGGCTTTCATTATATTAACAAATCATATATAGAAATATTATTTTACAACGATATTCACAAGTTTACCTGGTACATAGATAACCTTAACGATTTGTTTACCTTCTGTAAATTCTTGGACACGGCTAGATTCTTTAGCCAATGCTTCCAATTCTTCTTTCGTAATATTCACAGAAACAGTTAATTTATCGCGAACCTTACCATTAACTTGAAGAACCACTTCTACTTCGTCTACCTCAAGAGCAGATTCTTCGTATGTTGGCCAGTTCATAGTATGAACGGATTCAGTTTCGCCAAGTTCATGCCACAATTCTTCTGTAATATGTGGTACGAATGGAGCTAACAACAACACGAGATTATGTGTTAACTCATTAGCAAGATCAGCATTTACGAATTCTGCTTTGTCCTTGTGTGCATACATAGCATTAACAAGTTCCATAATTGCACTGATTGCCGTATTAAAGTTGAAGTTATTATCTAAATCTTCTGTAACCTTTTTAATAACACGGTGTAATTCGCGGCGTAATGTTACTTCGTCTTTTGTAAGGTCACCCGTATGATTTTCTTTTGCTGCTTGATCATATGCATCAACAATACGCCATACGCGACCTAAGAAACGATAGGAACCTTCAACACCTTGGTCACTCCAATCAAGATCGCGGTCAACTGGTGCTGCAAACAAGATGAATAAGCGCGCTGTATCAGCACCGTACTTATTGATAATTTCCTCTGGAGAAACCACATTGCCTTTAGATTTAGACATCTTGCTGCCTTCTTTAAGTACCATACCTTGTGTCAAAAGACCACGGAATGGTTCGTTAGCTTCGATGAGGCCTAAATCATGGATAACTTTCACAAAGAAACGAGAGTATAACAAGTGCAAGATAGCATGTTCAATACCACCGATGTATTGGTCAACGTTCATCCAGTAATTAGCAATTTTGGAATCGAATGGTGCTTTATCGTTCAATGCGTCAGTGTAACGCAAGAAGTACCAAGAGGAATCGATGAATGTATCCATAGTATCTGTTTCACGACGCGCAGGGCCACCACATTTAGGACATTTAGCGTTCATGAAAGCTTCGGATGTCGCCAGTGGGGATACAGCACCGGATTCAAATTTAACATCTTCAGGAAGACGTACAGGCAATTCTTCTTCTGGTACGAGTTGTTCACCACATGTATCGCAATATACAACAGGAATTGGCACGCCCCAATAACGTTGGCGAGAGATAAGCCAATCGCGAAGACGGAAATTAGTTTTACCTTCACCGATACCGCGTTCATGAAGTGCAGCCGTAATATTTTTACGAGCCTCTTCAGATGTTTGACCATCAAATTCACCAGAATTAATCAACACGCCATCTTCGTGGTCAGATTCTTCCCATGTATCGAAATTATAGTTTTCACCATTGTGAGACACAACAGGTTTAATAGGTAAATCGTATTTATGAGCAAATTCCCAGTCCCGTTCGTCATGAGCAGGAGAACCCATAACGGCACCAGTACCATAATCTACGAGAACATAGTTAGCAATCCAAATAGGCACTTGTTCACCAGACATAGGATTTACCGCATAGGAACCGGTAAACATACCTTCCTTAGGTGCTTCTGTAGATGTGCGGTCGATGTCGCTCATGTTGCGCATACGCGTGATAAAAGCATCTAAATCAGTTTTGTTAGGTGCATTTTCAATTAAACGTTCTACATATGGATGTTCAGGAGCCAATACAACGTAACTTACGCCGTAGATTGTATCTACACGAGTCGTATATACAGAAATACGTTCATTAATGGATGGCACATCAAAAGAGAATTCTGTACCTTCAGAGCGACCAATCCAATTCTTTTGCATCAATTTAACGCGTTGAGGCCAACCATCGAGTGTATCGAGATCATCTAACAAGCGATCTGCATATTCAGTGATACGGAGGAACCATTGAGATAAATCTTTTTTCTCTACAGGATTATCACAACGCCAGCAAAGACCATCAATAACTTGTTCGTTAGCTAATACAGTGTGGCATGTTTCACACCAGTTAACCTTAGCTTCTTTTTTATAAGCTAACCCTTTTTTATAGAATTGTTCGAAGAACCATTGTGTCCATTTATAGTAATCTTCTTTACATGTGGCAACTTCACGGTCCCAATCATAGGAAAGGCCCAATGCTTTTTGTTGCTTTTTCATGTTCTCAATATTATCAAGAGTCCATGTTTTAGGTGCAATACCATGTTTAATAGCTGCATTTTCTGCAGGCATACCAAAGGAATCCCAGCCCATTGGATGCAATACGTTAAAACCATTCATTTTCTTAAAACGCGCTACTACGTCGCCGATGGAATAGTTGCGCACATGACCCATATGCAAATTGCCAGATGGATATGGGAACATTTCTAATGCATAGTATTTCTCTTTACTTTCGTCATATTCAGTTTTAAAAGTATGGTTCTCATCCCAGTACTTTTGCCACTTTTTCTCAATATCTTGGGCTACATATTTTTCGTTCATGTAGGTGCCTCCTCAAATCTGTTTGTGATTCTAATTAATAGTATTATTGTACTACTTCGTACCATAAACAGTCAATTTATCTACTTTTTTACTACTTGAACAGCGGGAACGATAGACGCTATATCATTATCAACCTTTTGCTTTTCATTCAAAGTCTTAGCATTCGCTTTTGTACGTTCTTTAGATGCTTTAGCTTCGGCTTTTGTACGTTCTTTAGATGCTTTAGCTTCTGCTTTCGCCTTTTCTTTTGCAGCTTTAGCTTCTGCTTTCGCCTTTTCTTTAGCTGCTTTTTCAAGAGCCTTACGTTCAGCTTTTGTTAATGGTTTTTCAACAACAGGCTTAGGAGCTTCAACAACTGGTGCTGTGTTAGGTGTACCTTTACCTAAATCAACGCCTTGAATCATTGTAATTGTATTATCATCTTCAAAGCCTTTACGCCATGCAGCAAAGCCGGCCAATTGTAATTCTTTCACTAGGTTTAATTTATATCCTAAGGATTTATTATCTTCAAACCAAATCTTATCGGTACCACTAGTTGTTGGAATAGCTGCATAATAAGATTTTAACGTATCATTCCAAATAATATTCGATGCGTGATTTGTGAAATAAGATGATTCATTTTTAATGGCCAATGTTTCACCCCGTGCCACACCGCCTGATTCATGCCAAATTCTAGTGTAGAATGGAATGCCAAGAACAAGCTTATGACTTGGTACCTCTTGCAACATCTTCTCAGCATGATCGCGTACCCAAGGATAACTTGCAACCGGTCCTGCCGTAGTACTCTTGGCCCATGTTTCGTCATAAGCCATTAATACGACATAATCTACACTGTTAGCGAAGGACTTACGGTCATATACAAGAGACCAATTTGGACTATTAGAATATCCCGTTACATCTACAGAGGATTGAATATTATACTTATGTAATTCGTCAGCTAAGTATGCTACGAATCTTGTCAATTTATCACGGTCAGAATAGTCTACATTTTCAAAGTCAAAATTATATCCATCAAATCCATAAATATAAGCGTATTGAATGAGATTTTGAGCGTATTTCTTCCACACTGCTTCATCGGCTAAGATACCACTCGTAAAATCTGGATCAAAACGATTTGTAATAAGCGGCCACACATGATATCCGTTGACCTTGTATGCTTTCACATAGTCCACATTAATATTAGGACTAGATTCTAAACCAAGGCTATGCAATTTGAACCAACTTGGAGAAATGATGTTATCTCCGCTGACATTCAATTTTTTCGCATACGGCGCATCTTGGTTAGGCCATGGGTCAAAGGCCCAAGATAGAGGTCCTTGTACAGGTTTATTTTGCAATACTTGCATCGTCTCTGGTGCAGCGGTCAATTGAACGTGGTCACCATCCTTCGTATAGGTGACGCCTATCAACGGTGTTGCATTTTCTACATCAACATACTCGGCACCATCCCGTTTGGTAATCGGCAATTTAACGGGCTCTCCAACGGCTTTAGGATTCATCGTAATGGTTGTACCATTCAATTCTAGCTGTGGTACATAGATTGTATAAGATGTCTTATATTGATTGGCCTCATAATTACGGTTAGTCGTATTTAAATATTGTTGTAATGGCACCAATACTTCAGCCTGTACAGTATTACCAGAAATACTAGATAATACAGCAGCTGCCAAGGTAGTGACCATAGCAAATTTACGTAACATGTATGTCTCCTATAATTTATGCTGACTAGCTTTTGTTTACATAACAATTCTTATATTATATCATACATATATCGACACTTATAATTTCTATGCTTATAAAAGCATGAACGTTTATTCATAAAGGAGTTCATATGCATCAATATCTATTTTTCATAGGCGATTTCCCGATTAGGGCCTACGGTGTCATGTTAGCACTAGCCATCATTAGCGGTGCCTCTGTAGCCTATTTCTTACTCAAAAAAGACGGTCGTGGATGGCACGAGCACATTGTTGATTTCTCCATTACAGTCGCTATAGCAGGTCTTATCGGCGCCCGCTTATGGGATGTATTTTTCTTCGATTGGCATTACTATGGCAATCATCTCCTCGAAATTCCTTTCGTATGGCAAGGAGGCATGGCCATTCAAGGAGGCGTCGTACTCGGTACATTAGCCGGTTATTGGTATCTAAGAAAACATAATATCGATTTCTGGGCCTTTGCCGATATTTTTGCGCCAGCCCTCATTTTAGCTCAATCGGTTGGGCGTATGGCCAACCTGTTTAACGGCGATGCCTTTGGTCATCCTACAGGTGGAAATTTTGGTATTCTCTATCCTGAAAGTACCCTTGCATACCGCACCTATGGTAATCAACCATTATGGCCAGCTGAAATTTGGGAAGGCCAAATCGATATTCTAATCTTCGTGATCTTACTACTCTTTAGCTCATTCAAACATGCTAAAGGACAAGTGTTCGTTCTATACGCTATCTTGTATTCCGCAGCGCGATTCTGCTTAGAATTCTTACGCGGTGATTATGTAAACCTCACAATGGGACTTAAATCAGCACAGATGACGAGCCTCATTGTTATGATTGTAGGTATCTGTTTATTTATCTACTTTGGTTATCTAGATAAAAAGCAACAAGATGTGGCTGAAACAGTACCAGAAGCACCACAAAAACAAAAGAAACGTAAATAACAAAATCCTTCATTCACGGATACACAACATCCATGAATGAAGGATTTTTTATATCTATTCAATTATTCTAACGGTAGACCATGAGCGACAAGCATCATTTACAGTTGTTCTTGTGCCTTTAATGCGTCAAGTTCTTCTAATGCACGATTGGCAATGAGAGCATTTTTCTCTTTTTTCTTACGAATCCGTTGAGGCCATGATTCCATAATACCAAAATTAACATTCATAGGTTGGAAATTAGATCCTTCATAGGAAGATATATAGTGGCTCAATGATCCGATAGCCGTCGTTTTAGGGAAGTTGATAAATGCATTATCATCAAGGTATCGTTTTACCTGTAACCCTACCATGAGCCCTGATGCGGCTGATTCAAGATACCCTTCTACACCTGTCATTTGACCAGCAAAGAATAGTCGATGATCAGACTGTAATTGGAATGCATGATTGAGCAATTCTGGCGAATTGATATACGTATTACGATGCATCACACCATACCGAATAAATTCTGCATTTTCAAGGCCAGGAATTAAACCAAACACGCGTTTTTGTTCGCCCCATTTTAAATGAGTTTGGAACCCTACGAGGTTAAACATAGTGCCATCTTTATTTTCTTTACGCAATTGCACAACCGCATAGGATTCTTCATTGGTACGCTTATCCACTAAGCCTACTGGTTTCAATGGACCATAACGCAATGTATCTTCGCCACGAGATGCCATGATTTCCACAGGCATACAACCTTCAAAGTAGATTTCCTTTTCAAAATCCTTAGGCTGTACGGCCTCAGCATGGGTCAATTCGTGCCAGAAGTGTTTGTACTCTTCTTCATTCATAGGGCAATTAAGATAGTCCGCATCGCCTTTATCGTAGCGAGACGCAGCAAACACCTTATCATAGTTAAGAGACTCTGCAGTCACAATAGGGGCCGCTGCATCATAGAAATAAAAACCCGTATTGCCGGTTAATTCTCTAATGGCATCACCTAGTGTTTCAGATGTTAATGGACCAGAAGCAAAGATAACGGTTCCTTCTGTAGGGATAGATGTCACCTCTTCATGATGCACTGTAATATTAGGGTGACTTTTTATCTTATCAGTTACCATAGCACTGAATAGATGACGGTCAACCGCTAAGGCACCACCAGCAGGTACAGCTGTTGCATCTGCACATTCCATAATTAACGAGCCTAATCGACGCATTTCTTCCTTTAGTAGACCAACAGCATTCTCTATATTACCAGCGCGCAAAGAATTGCTACACACTAGTTCAGCAAATTGATCTGTTTGATGAGCCGGAGAACTCTTTACAGGACGCATTTCATATAAATCGACAGCAACACCACGATTGGCAAGTTGCCACGCTGCTTCAGAACCAGCTAAGCCAGCCCCTATAACAGTAACTCTATTTTCACTCACTCTTTGTATCCTCTTCTTTCTTTACTGACTCATCAGACTTTTTCTTTCTCGTTTTCTTAGGTGGTCTAGTTGGACATGTTTCATTGGAGCAGAATTTCTTCGTCGTACCATTTTTATATGATTTTTCAACGATAATGCTACCACATGTATCGCAGAACTCATGAGTAGGCTTATCCCATAACGTAAAATCGCATTGTGGATAACGATTACAACCATAGAAGATACGACCACGCTTAGATTTCCGTTCTACGATTTCTCCTTCACCGCATTTAGGACAAGCAACACCGGTACCAACCGTAATCGGTTTAGTGTTCTTGCATTCTGGGAAGTTAGAACATGCTAAGAATTTACCATAGCGACCGAATTTATAGACCATAGGATGACCACAAAGCTCACAGGTTTCATCACTTTCCATGGATGCAATTTGAATTTTGTCTACATCGCTAGCATCATCCAATTCTTGCTTAAATATATTGTAAAAATCAGTCAATACCTTCACATACGTATCCTTACCATTAGCGATGGCATCGAGCTCCTCTTCAAGTTCTGCAGTAAACCCAGTGTTGATGATTTTTTCAAAATAGGCCACTAAAAAGTCTACTACTACAAAGCCGAGTTCTGTAGGTATGAATTGTTTATTATTTGTTTCTACATAGTTACGGCTAACGATAGTATCTATAATTGGCGCATATGTACTTGGGCGACCAATGCCTAATTCTTCCAATGTTTTGATAAGGCTTGCTTCAGAATATCTAGCAGGCGGTTGCGTAAAATGTTGTTCTGGGTCGATAAATACAGTTTCCACCACATCAGATTTCTTCAACGCTGGTAATTGTGGCGTATCTTCTTTCTTACTATCTTCATAGACTGCACTAAATCCAGGGAATAACACACGAGAACCAGTTGCCTTAAATGTATAAGTATCATCAATATCTAGTTCAATGGTAGTGGACTCATTTTGTTGTGGTGCCATTTGGCTAGCCATAAAACGATTCCAAATCAGTGTATATAACTTTAGTTCATCGCGATTTACAAATGGTTCTACCATTTTAGGTGTCAATTCAAGAGATGTAGGACGAATGGCTTCATGCGCATCTTGAGCTGATTCCTTCTTACCATATACATTTGGTTTAGCAGGGCAATAGTCATCGCCATAGGTTCTCTTAATATAGACTCTTGCCTGTTCTTGCATATCTTTGGATATACGTGTAGAGTCTGTACGCATATAGGTAATTAAACCTACGTGACCATAAGAACCGATTTCCAAACCTTCATATAAATGTTGAGCAATCATCATGGTCCGTTTAGCCCCAAAATTAAGCTTACGAACACCATCTTGTTGCAATGTAGATGTGGTGAAAGGCGGAGCTGGTTTACGGCTTCGTTTACTTTTCTTAACAGATGTAACAGTAGCCGTATGGTCCGCAATAGCCTTTTGGATTGCTACTGCATCTGCTTCACATGTAATATCTAGTTTGTCGCCCTTTACATGAGTTAGTTCAGCGGCAAACTCTTCATTAGTTTTCGTCTTAAATTGTCCTTCAATAGACCAATATTCTTGAGGTACAAAAGCTTGTATTTCACGTTCTCGTTCACAAATGAGACGTACAGCTACGGATTGAACACGACCAGCGCTCAAACCTTTGCAAACCTTTTTCCATAATAGAGGGCTTAATTTATACCCTACAATGCGGTCTAGTACACGACGTGCTTGCTGTGCGTCAACCATGTTCATATCCACAGTACGTGGATGCTCTAAGGCCTCTGCAACAGCAGTTTTCGTAATTTCATTGAACGTAATACGACAATTAGATGTGGTATCCACATTAAGAATGTATGCTAAATGCCAAGAAATAGCTTCCCCTTCGCGGTCCGGGTCAGTTGCGAGCAATACGGCGCTACTTTCATCAGCATGGGCTACCAAATCGTCAATCACCTTTTTACGCGCTACCAGATTACTATATCGTGGGGTAAAGTCATGATCAATGTCGATACCCATTTGAGATTTAGGCAAATCCCGAAGATGGCCCATACTAGCTTTCACAATATAATTAGGGCCTAAAAATTTCTCGATAGTCTTAGATTTAGCCGGTGATTCCACAATGACAAGGATTTTACCATCCGGATTATATACGCGAGGTTTTCGTTGCTCTGGCGGCATCGATGTAGCAACAATCGATTTGTCGCGTACAATACCAACTGGTGTCAACGCTTCTTTTGCTACCTTTTTATTGATCGTAGTCTTTTTCTTTTTTGTTTCTTGTTTTGGTTCTTTCGGTTCCCCAATAACGATTGATCGTTTAATGGACAAGTGCATCACTCCCGATTATGTTAATATAGCCCTTAGAATGAACCTTCTCAATCATATGTTTCATTTCAAGGTCTAATAAAATACTTTGTAATCGTTGTAATGGAATGTGTGTTTTCTTGATTAAATCGCCTACACTAATACATTGATCGGTAGGAATTGTGCTCAACACGACCTCCCATTCCACCTTAAAGCTTAACACATCGGACCCTTGCGTATCAACTACACGGGGCTTTAACTCATAATCCTCGATTATATCTTGTGCTTTCGTTAATATATTAGCCCCTTGGCGCATGAGCCAGTGATTGCCCTCCGCTACATTGCTTAAAATACTGCCAGGCACCACATAGATTTCACGGCCTTCATTGGCGGCCATATCAGCCGTTATTAGAGACCCACTGCTCGCCTTGGCCTCTACTACGATGATAATTTGTGAAAGCCCACTAATAATGCGATTCCTTGCGGGAAAATGGACACCTGACGGCGGTGTACCGGGAGGATATTCTGATACTAATAAACCATTGTTCTTAAGAACGGCATCAAATAACCGCTTATTCTCCGGCGGATATACAATATCTAAACCGCATCCCATAACAACGATTACTTGTCCCTTTGCTGCTAAAGCACCTTCATGGCTATGACTATCTATTCCCCTCGCACCACCACTGACTATGGCTACATTATACGCGGCTAGTTCCTTACCAATCCGCAGTGCCACATTACGACCATAATCGGAACATTTTCGAGCTCCTACCATGGCAATTTTCATCGTTTCATCATCTAACAACGATACATTTCCTCTCACAAATATGACGGCTGGCGGATTGTATATCTCTTGCAAATGCCCAGGAAATAATACGTCAAGGTACGTAATATATTCTATATGCCAGTTCTTAAGAGCCTTATAGATAGTCCGTAATCGTTCATCGGTCGCCTCTTTCTCGATTTGCCTATATTTTGTGGACGGAATGCCTAGTATTGTCGTTAGGTTCTTACGATTTTGTAAAGCACACCATGCCTTATAAGGATCTCCAAACTTTTCGATTAAATCACGTATCGTAGCCGCTCCTAGTGAAGAAATACTCTGCATGGCGGCAATGTAAAAATTACTTTCATACTGTTGCTCCATCATGAACTCCTATCCTCGACACATGATATGGAATGTGCCGATACATCATCGCTTCTGAAATATGTTCGTTTTCTATATATAAGGATCCATCTAAATCTGCAATGGTTCGACTCACCTTCAGCAATCGATCAAAGCTACGCCCTGTAAAATGAAATCGTTCATATACGTCTCCTAACAAGCCCCAGCAATCATCGCGTATATTACAAAGTTCACGAATAGCGCCATGTGGCAAGGCACCATTTGACTTAAATGGTTGGTCTTGGAAACGTTCTAATTGCATCTGGCGCCCTTGCTCCACGAGTTGTTTCATATCTGCACTGCTCATAGAATCAGAATCCATACATAACATATCGTTAATACTAGGTCTCTCTACAAGGATGAATAAATCTATGCGGTCCAATATAGGTCCAGATATTTTATGCTGATATCTTTCTAATTCTGTAGAGCTACAAACACACTCCTTATGAGGGTCCCCATAATATCCACAAGGACATGGATTAGCGGCGAGTATACATATAAAATCTGCTGGATAGTCATAACTATTTTGTAACCGATTTACAGTAATCATATGAGATTCTAATGGTTGCCGTAACGCATCTAATACATAGCGCGGAAATTCTGGTGCTTCATCAATAAATAGCACCCCTTTATGGGCTAATGTAATTTCTCCCGGTTTTGCATTACTACCGCCCCCTATGATGCTCGCCAAGGTTGCTGTATGGTGAGGACATCTAAAAGGCCGTTTAGCAATCAGCCTATTCTTTTCTAGCAACCCTGCCACATCATGAATTCGTGTTGTTTCTAGCCGCTCCTCCCAACTTAGGGGTGGTAAAATGGTTGGTAATCGTTCTGCCAACATAGTTTTACCAGATCCAGGCGGACCTATCATCATCACGTGGTGAACACCAGCAGCAGCAATAACCATGGCTCGTTTTCCTAGTTCTTGGCCTTGCACATCCTTGTAATCAATGAGGCTGTTGACCGCGTCATTACAATCGTCATCAACAGTGTCTACACGATATTCATCCGGTCGTATTACAAGTTTCACAATATCCGCCAATGTATGTGCACCATAGGATGTGATTGCTTCTATATTGTGCAGCAATAATACATTATCCGAACTTGTAAAGATCGTAAGAATCTTGTCATCAAGTGCATTCATAGCCATACTAAGAATGCCTTGTGTCTTTTTTAGACTGCCATCTAAGGATAATTCGCCTATAAACAGGGTTGATTGTAATAATTTTGTTAATTTAGGTTTGCGTAGCCTAATTTGACCTGATGCGGCTAACACGCCTATGGCTATAGGCAAATCTAATCCAGAACTACTTTTTCTGACCTCTGCAGGCCCTAGATTAACAACAATACGACGCATAGGAAAATCAAATCCACTATTTTTAATGGCTGCTCGTACGCGTTCTCTCGATTCTTTTACAGCTTGATTTGGGAGTCCCACAATGTCAAAGACAGGTAGCCCTTGAGATATGTCCACCTCTACTGTTACAACGACGCCATCTAAACCATCTATGGTAGCACCATAGACCTTTGCATACATAATGGACCTCCTACAGGAAACACTGAGGCATATAGTGTACAGTGGCCTTAAAATCCTCATGTACATATACCTCAACTACATCAAAGGATAGTTCCTTCCATTTGCGGTTCTGAGCTCGCAAATCCCGTATAAAATACATAGCTGCCTGCTTAATATGCTTTTGTTTACGTTTTGAAACAGCCTCCCGTGGCAATCCATGGGTGACACCACGACGCGCCTTGATTTCAATAAAATGATAGGTTAGCCCATTTTTGGCGATAATATCGATTTCACCTACCTTTGTTTTGTAATTGGTCGTTACAATTTTCAATCCTTGTTGCTCAATATACTGTCGAGCAATATCTTCTCCCCAATTACCAAGAGCTTTTGCATCTAATAGGTTACAATTTTGTTCACAATTCATCGTATTCATGATTACCTCCTTATGTATATAGATGCTTTCGAATACTTATATATACAACATAAGACGGTCTGACCATGAATGTAAATAGAAAAGAGGTTCCTA
>ENA-OZHH01000137-OZHH01000137.1-human-gut-metagenome-genome-assembly--contig:-NODE-137-length-43791-cov-7.541270_pt1 | contig 43791 bp, 37 predicted proteins | sample MGYA00244045_ERZ653684 | MGnify/ENA primary metagenome ERZ653684 (study PRJEB26926, sample SAMN06165264) | human gut metagenome | biome: ENVO:00009003; feature: ENVO:2100002; material: ENVO:00002003... | reverse complement strand
TTTCTCTCGATGAGTTCGACATGAGCCGAAACGGGATCAAGCACCGGAATATCCGCGATTTCCTCTTAGCTGAGGAATGGAACTGAAGAAGAAATCTGAAAATTGCGATCATGTCACCTGTCAGGTAAGGATGGCAGCGGATAACGGGTATCCGGTGTAAGCCGGATGCCCGTTACTTTTTGCGCGCATGAAAAGCTAACAGATTTATTGCGGCTTCCCGATATAATTGTGAATTCGTGTCTACTTCTTGAATATGGCCGAAAACTACACCCTGACCGTTAGCCGTCCGACAACCTGACCGCTGAAAACGGACACCCTTTCCGCTGGTCCTACACCGAGGCCGTGGTGCATGCACCACCACGTCGGTCCACGGACACCGCCCAAATGGTGCACAGCGGCCGGGCACATGGTGCACCCGGCCGCCGGGGAAATCGCTCTGTCATACCCATGCGCTTGCGCATTGACTCGCCCTCGATCTGAACCGTGTACGCGTTGTAGATGATCCGGTCGCAGATCGCGTCCGCCAGAGTTGGATCATACAGATTTTCATGCCACTCGCTGGTGTCATACTGGGAGCAGAAGATGGTGGACGCCACTTTGTTCCGAGCTTCCACCAGCTCCAGTACATCCCGGGCTTCTGCCTCCTTCAGCGGGTACAGCAGCCACTCGTCCAGAATGAGCAGCTTCACCTTTTTCAGCTACTTCATATATTCCCGATAGGTCCCATCCCTCCGGGCTACAGCGATCTCCACCAGAAGATCCGGCAGCCGGAGATACCGAGCGGCGTAGAAATTCCGGTTGGCTGCCACACCCAGGAAACAGGCCAGTAATGTCTTTCCAGCACCGGTAGCGCCCAGGATGATCACATTTTGTGCCTCCTGAATGTACGAACAGGATGCCAAGCGGAGGATCTGCTCCCGATCCAGATGCCGTTCGGCAATATACTCGATATTCTTCACGCTGGCCTGTGTATCCGCATAGCCGGCCTTCTTGATCAGGCCAGTGAGCCGGTTGCTTTTCCGCGCACTCCATTCGGCATCCACCGGCATGGCGAGCCGATCCTCGAAGGGCACATTCCGGAACTGCGGGTCTTCCAGCTGGGCAGAAAGCTGCTCTGCCATGACGCCCATGTGGATCTCTCTGAGCTTACGAATCGTTTCGTTACTGAACATTATTTCTTCCCCCTTCTGTAGTACTCAGCACCACGGGTAAACCTGTGGGCCTTCTGAGGCACAGGTTCTGGATCCACATCTTCCGTCTGAAGCAGGTCCTGCTCAGACTTCAGAATAGCCTGTACACTTTTCAAGCTAGGAGAAGGGGTGAAGGTCAGAGCTTTTCGACAGGCGTCCTCCAAGCGGACCACAGAATAGTGGTCAGACAGCTTACTGACGGTTCCGCAGCGCAGCAAGGATCCAAGTGGAGACAACGCCGACGGAGACCTCCACGAACGCTTTGTCCTTCGGTGTCCGTGGACGGGTGGGGATAATTGCGGTGCCGTAATGCTCCGCCATTTCCTGGTAGGCTTTGTTCAGGACGGTCTCCGTGCGGGTATTCTTGATGACGCCGGCCTTGAGATTGTCCGGGGTCAGGATTCGGGTGACTCCACCGAAATAGTTGTAGGCATGAACATGAGCTGTGATCCATGCTTCCTGCTTCATGTTGAGGAACGCTTCCGTATAGGCGTAGCCGCTGTACGGAAGCACTGCTACAAAGAGATAGGCGGGCAGGCGCTCGCCGGTGTCCGTGTCCGTAATCCCAGCGGTCTGACCGGCCCAGTCCACCTGGAGGTTCTCACCGGGCTTGTGCTCCAGGTGCATGGTCGCTTTCGTTTTGTGAACATAGTCGGCGTAGTACTTGTTGAACTGCGTGGACTTGTAGGGGAGCTCACCGTTTTGGCGGCACCGTTCACAATACTCCACCCACAGCAGGCTGAGCGTGACGCCGCTCTTCTGCATTTCCTTGTGGACCCACTCGTAGTCCGGCATACTGTACCGCTGCCCCATAGATGCGGCAGGGTACAGCTTACGGGTCACTTCCTCAGAGCTAAGGTTCTTCACCGGATTCCACGAGAGGCCGTTTTCTTCAGCCTTGTGCAATGCCGTGATGACGGTGCTCCGGGCGCAGCCACAGCTCTCGGCGATGCGCGTTTTGTTGAGACCCAGACTATGAAGTCTGATGATCTCTTTGTAGTTGGTCATCGTGTTTTCCTCCTGTTGTTAGATTACATCTTTCGATGCAATTCCATTATACAGGGGGTGTCTGACCGGCGGCGAGAGTGTATGATTTCAGCGGTCAAGCTGTCTGACCTATGCGGTCAAAGTGTCCGTCGGAGGGTGGCGTATTTAACTTCTTACGACAAAACTCTGCAAAAGTTAAGAAAAAATACAGAAATACGCTAAAATGTTGCAAAAAAATCCGAGCTGGCTATAATGAAATAAGCTTTATTGACCGCGCGGATGTGCGCGGCAGAAAAAACCGCGCACGTTTCAGGCGCGGACGATCAAGGGGGCGATGGGCGCGAACCGTTGGAACAGGCAACGAACGCTCCCCGCGGCGGGGAAGGAGAGAAAAAAACAGGAATAGGAGGAACAGTCATGGACAAAAACAGGCAGAGCGGCTTTACGCTGGTCGAGCTTGTCGTGGTCATCGCAATCATGGGCATTTTGGCCGGCGTCGGCTCGGCGGCGTACTCGGGCTATGTGAAAAAGGCGAACGAGGCGGCGGACTTGCAGCTTCTCGGCGCGGTGAACACGGCCTTTGCATCCGCGTCCTACGACGCGGGACAGTACGACGGCAGACCCTCCGGCGGCGCGGCGTCTCTGGCCGAGGACGGCAAGGTGGAAAAGGTCATCTCCTCGGTCGACCGCAAAGGTGAATTCTTTCAGAAGTATTTTTCCGGCAATCGGGACAGCCGGTTTAAGCTGTATACGAACCTCGCGTACGACAGGGCGACGGGCACCTTCCACGGCGCGGTGCTCACCGCGGCGACCGACAAGGACGGGAATATGGTGTTGCGCTATACCATCAACGGGAAGGACTATGAATTTACAGCGACAAAGGAACAGTTAGCGGCGTTTCGCGCCTCGACCTTCGGCGGCAAAAGCATGACCATGAACGACCTCACCGGCAATGTGGGCGGAATGATCAATGCCTTGAGTACTGCCCTTAACAGCGGCAACTACCTTGCATTTCTTCTTCAGAACTCCGGTCTGGACCTCGAAAAGTTGGGGATCAATTCTGAAAATGGCAAGTACAGCGAGCTTGATAAGCAGAGGCTGGCAAACGCGGCGCTGTTGCTGACTGCACGGATGACAACGGACAAAAACGAAGAAACTGGCGGTTTTCTTGTTAAAGAGGACTTGGTTGAAGCGCTTGCCTCCGGTAATACAAATTCTCTTGTAGATTTTGGCGATATCCCCGGGACAATGAGAAATGTGGGAGCGATCTACGGCATCATGACCGCCTTTGCTCATTCCGAGCAAGCGAAGGGCTGGAGAACGACCGTAGATGGCAAAGAATACAATGCAGAACAGTATTATAACTATGTCAATCAGCAGATCGCCGCTGCCGGTGAAAAAGAAGGTGCGGAAAAAATTCCTGATATCTTTGCCGCGCTTGGGCAGCTTGGGGCGTTTGCTCAGAACGAGGACGGCATGACGCCGCAATTCATGGAGTATATCGACGGCACGGAACAGCTGGATGAAAGCGCGCAGATCAACAAGGATCTGGACGGCTATATCAACGCGATGCAGGCGCTCAGTCAGAATCAGGAGGGCTTAATCGCCGCCGGCATCCTCGAAGACGGCGCGGACGGCGGAAACATTTCCCCGATCCTTGACCTGCTCTTCGCCCCGCAGAAATGAAGCGCCCTCCCCCATCGGACAGGCACATGATAAAAACGACCCCCGTGAGCGATCAAATGAACCGCTCACGGGGGATTTTTTGCTCGGATGCGGGGAAGATGGCCGCGCGGAACGCTTAGCCCTCCTCTGTGTAGCCGTTTGGATTTTGCACCTGCCAGTTCCAGGAGTCTCTGGCGCAATCCTTATAGTCATATTCCGCCGTCCAACCGAGGATGTTCTTTGCCTTTTCGACGGCGGCAAAGCTCAAGGGCACGTCGCCCGCGCGCGGGCCGACGATGCGGTAAGGCACCTTCCTGCCCGATGCCTCTTCAAACGCGGACACCAGCTGCAGCACGGTCGTTCCCTTGCCCGTCCCCAGATTGAAAACGTCATATTTGCTGTCCGTTTTTTCAAGATAGTTCAGCGCCGCAATGTGCCCCTTTGCCAGATCGACCACATGGATGTAATCACGAACGCCCGTGCCGTCCACGGTATCATACTGATCGCCGTAAACGCTCAGATACGGGAACTGCCCGAGCAGGGTGCGGGTGATGTAGGGGGCAAGGTTGTTGGGGGCCTTCTGACCGCAGTCCTCGCCGATGAGCCCGGAGGGATGCGCGCCGACGGGGTTGAAGTAGCGCAGAGAGGCAAAGCGGAAGTTGTCGCGCTGCCGCGCGAAATCATGCAGGAGCAGCTCGTTGAGATACTTGCTGAACCCATACGGGCAGCAGACCTTGCCGACAACATCGCTCTCGCGGTTCGGCATGGTCTCGGGCGTGCCGTACACCGTGGCGGAGGAGGAGAACACCAGCTTGTACACCTGATGCTTTTCCATTGCGTTGAGAAGATGGAAGGTGGACGTCAGGTTCGTGTCGAGATATCTTCCGGGGTCTTCAACGGACTCCGCGACGGATTTTAAGCCGGCAAAGTGGATCACGGCGTCCAGACGATTCTCTGCAAAGACCTTTTCAAGCGCGGCGCTGTCCAACAGGTCGATCTGATAGAAAGCAGGCCGTTTGTTCGTTATCTTCTGGATGCGGTCGATCACTTCGACCTTGGAGTTGCACAGATTGTCGGCAATGACAACGTCATAGCCGGCATTCAGAAGCTCCACCACCGTGTGGCTCCCAATAAAACCCGTACCGCCCGTCACCAATATCGTCATGACTTTAATTCCTCTCTCTTCCGTTTGTTTTCTGGCTGCTTGCCGCTCAGAGCAGTCCCTTCTGCTCTAACTTTGTCATATACCAGGACTTTTTCAGACTCTTTTCGTTGGCATAGGTATAGACAACGGTATCCACAAGCGTGAGATCGCCGTTGTTGTCCCGGATGAGCGTTTCCATGGCGCGGATGACCTCGTCCATCTTCCCGTCGCACTCCTTTTCCAAGGCGTTCGCCCGGGAAAGATAGCCCTTTGCCATCTTCGCAAGCTGAGTCGTTGTCCGCTTTTCCGCGGGCAGCGCCAGATACTCCGCCTTGGCGTCGGCATACATCGTATCGAGCGCCAGCGTGTACTCCTCGCGCAGGACGTAGACCTTGGCGATGAGAGCCGACAGCTCCTTCTGATAGCTGCTTTCCGCGCTTTGTTCGCTCTTCTCGCCCGCGGCCGCCGCGTCCGGCGTCTCAGGTGCAGCGTCCGTTTTGCCGCCGCTTTCCGGGCGGCTTGCCGGGACAGCGCTCTCCGCATCGGGTTGGGAGGGTTCCCCTCCCTCGCTGCCCGTCAGGCGCTCCATAAGCTGCTCCTGCGTCATCGAGCCGTCGCGCAGCGCCTGACGCTCCTCCTCCGTGACCTCGCGCACCGTGACCTCGCTCGCCGAGCGCACCGCCTCTTCGATCATCTGACGGTTCTCCTCCAGCTTTTCCTCCAGCTCGGCCGATGTATGCTGCGTCGCGGCATGGATCGCTTTTAAGTTATCGCGCTGCCACCAGAAAAGCCCCGCCAGCGATACCGCCAGCAGTACAAGAATGGTGCAGAGAATGGTTTTACGCCGTTTCAAGCCGTTTCCTCCACTTTTTTGAGATCCATTTTCCTCATCCACCAGTTCCAACGCCTGTTATGAGACTTCTGCCGTTGCTCAACCGTTGATCTCCTCCGGGGAAGTATATGTCGGGACCATCTCCCGTAGCATGGTGATCAGATCCTGAGGCGGTATGTCGCGGGTGACGGCTTCATCCAGCCGCAGCAGGTCGTCCATGATGACATCCTTTGAAATCTCCTGCTGCTGTTCGATGAAGATCTTCTCATTGCTTGTTTTGGAGAGTGTTTCACTGCGCATCAGCAGCTCCTCATAGAGCTTTTCACCGGGGCGCAGGCCGATCTCCTGAATGGTGATATCCTTATCCAGCTCCAGTCCGGACAGGCGGATGAGGTTTTCCGCCAGTTCCAGGATCTTCACCGGCTCGCCCATGTCCAGAACGAAGATCTCGCTCCGCTTTGCCATGGCGCCCGCCTCGAGCACCAGCTGGGCAGCCTCGGGAATGGTCATAAAATAGCGGATGATGCGCCTATCCGTAATGGTGACGGGGCCGCCCTCCTGGATCTGCTTTTTGAAAAGGGGCACGACAGAGCCGTTGGAGCCGAGCACGTTGCCAAACCGCACCGCGCAGAATTCTGTGGGGCTGTCCGTCCTGCTTTGCAGGATCATCTCGCAGAAGCGCTTGGTCGCGCCCATGAAGTTGGTGGGATTCACAGCCTTATCCGTGGAGATCATGACAAACTTTTTGACGCCGAACTTCTCCGCCGCCCGCACCACATGATATGTGCCGAAAATGTTATTCTTGATGGCCTCCTCTGGGCATTCCTCCATCAGCGGGACATGCTTGTGGGCCGCCGCATGGAGCACGATGTCAGGGCGATACATCTGAAACAGGCTGTAAACTTTTTCCTTATCTCGCACGGAGGCAATCTCCACCCGCAGGTTCAGCCGATCGCCCCATACACGCCGCAGCTCCTGCTGGATATCATAAGCATTGTTCTCGTAAATATCCAGAATGATGAGCTGCTTGGGTTGATATTTGGCGATCTGACGGCAAAGCTCGCTGCCGATGGAGCCGCCGCCTCCGGTCACAAGAACGGTCTGCCCTTGCAGGAAATTCAGCAGGACCGCCGTATCCAGCTTGATCGGCTCTCTGCCGAGCAGATCTTCTACCTGCACATCCTTCACCGCCGCCATGCTCACCTCGCCGTTTACCAGCTGGTAAATTCCCGGCAGGCTCCGTACACGGCAGCTCGTTTTCTGGCAGATGTTCAGGATCTCTTTCTTATCCTTGGCAGACGCTGCGGGAATGGCAAGGACGATCTGTGTGATCCGCTCCTTTTTGACCATCTCGGGGATCTTCTCCCGCCCGCCGACGATGGGCACGTTCCCGATGTACTTGCCCTGCTTGCTCTTGTCGTCGTCGATGATGCAGCAGACATGGCTTTTTAGCTGCGGCGTGACGGAGATCTCCCGCAGGAGCATCCGCCCCGCCTCGCCCGCGCCGATGAGCATGACGCGCTCGCCCTCCTCCTGCCTTGCCTGACGGGCGGAGCTTGCGAACATCCGCAGAAAGCGGAAGGTGCAGCGCCCGCCCACCAGCAGGAACAGCTGGAACAAAAGCTCCATGAAGAGCACGCTCCTCGGCTGGTGATAGCCGAAAAGCGCCGCTGGCACATGGAACGCGCAATAGGCCAGGACGACGGATATCACCATCTCGGCGACATCATGGGCGCTGACGTAGCGCCAGAGATAGCGGTACATCCGGCGCGGCCAGAAGACCGCCGCTGTGACCAGAAACTGAACGGGCAGAGCACGAAACCACGGCTCAAGATATCCGGAAGGCACCTGCTCAAAGTCGAAGTCGAAGCGCACCAGCAGCGCAAGACCGCCCGCCACAATGATGAAAATGGCGTCCATCAGGAGGAAGAGCACCGTCTGGACGGGGACGCTTTTTTGAATCGTTTTCATACTATGCCCCCATGGATCTGCGGTAAAAGGCAGTCCCTCCACTGCCTTTTACCGTACTCTTTTGAATTCTCCGCTCAGCGGAGGGCGACGCCGTCAGACGCCTCGCAGATGTTCTTCCACGCCCAATGGGTCTGGGGGACATCCGGGTACTGGCGGGCATTCTCGTAAGACTGACCTGCCATGCAGCGGCCCAGCAGACGGTTCAGCAGAACGGCTGCCTGCGCGCGGGTGATGTGCTGATTGGGGGCAAACTGCCCGTTGCCGACGCCGTTGACCCAGCCGAAGGACGCCGCCGTAGAAATGGCGTCAAACGCCCAGTGGCTGGCGGGCACGTCGGTAAAGGTCTCTCCGCTCGCGGAGACCTGGGTGAAGCGGGCGCAGATGGTGACAAACTCGGCGCGGGTGATGGACTGATTCGGGGCAAACTTGCCGTTGCCGACGCCCTCCACGATGCCAAGAGAGGCAAGGGCATTCACCGCCTCGGCGCACCAGAGCGTGTCGGGGACGTCCGTAAAGGTGGATTTGGAGGAAACCTTCTGCTCCTTCAGCAGGCGGTAGAAGATCTGCGCCACCTGTCCGCGGGTAACGGAGCTTGCGGGATAGAACCTGCCGTCCGCCATGCCCTGCATATAGGCAATGTCCTGATCGGTGTTCAGCTGCTTGGAGATGCCGGTCATATCGGGGTCGGCGACCATCATGGCGCGAACGGACACGCTGCTTTCGGGCATGGTGAAGGTGTAGACGCCGTCAGACTGCTTGCTCACGGGAATGTCGTTGCCGCTCACATCCTTGACCGCCAGATCGGAGAGGACATAGCCGTTCGACGCGGCGCTGTCCCGGATGACGGCGGTCTCACCCTTGGGCAGGGTATTCTTGTCCGCGCGCAGCGTGTTGTTCGGCACAGGCTCCACAACGATCTTGTGGCCGTCGGGCGTGGGCACGACGGGCGGATTCACGCCGCTGTCCGAGCCGGTGGTGTAGGCCTTGAGCGTCACGGTCACGGTATAGAGACGGCCGTTGTCCCGATAGGTCACGCGGTTGACGCGGTCGACCGTGAGGTTCGAGAAGGTGGAGGAAAGGCTCTTGAGCGTATCCTTGAAGGAGCTGTCCACGCTGTCATAATACTTCTCCACGTAGAGGTTCCACGCGCTCTCGCCCTCCCGGAACGCCTGCGCGCCCGTGTCCACGATATTTCGCAGACCGGTCCCAGCAAAAACGGTTTCCATTTCGTGGTATGCGCTGTCGACAACGGACGCCAGTTCCGCTGCAAGGGGCGTGTCCATCGTGCCATACCGGCTGGAGGAGGCGCTGAGCGTCCGCTCCACGCCGTCGGCATCGGGACCGGAGATGGTCACGTCGACATAATAGGTCGTGGCTGCCAGCGCGGTCTGCGACAGCAGCGTGCACAGCACCAGCATCAGTGCCAGCGTTCTCGCAATGTTTCGTTTCATGTTCATCTTCATCCTCCATTGTATAATAACTTGTAAGAATCACGTTTCTACTTTTTCAGACAATGCCCTCAAGATGCAGCATCTCGCTGTGCAGCCTGCCCGGCAGGGCGCTGTGATGGGTGGCGAACACCGCCGCCGGATACGCGCCCGTCAGCTCTGTCAGCAGCCGTGCCTCCGTATCCTCGTCCAGCGCCGAGGTGATCTCGTCAAGCAGCAAAAAGCGCGGGGCGGAAAGCATCGCGCGGGCGATGGCAAGGCGCTGGCGCTGTCCCGCCGACAGACCGCCCCCCTCTTCGCTCAGGACGGTTTCAAGGCGGTCGGGCAGATCGCGGACAAAGCCGCACTGCGCCCGATCCAACACCTCCCAAAGGGCGGCGTCATCCGCCTCGGGCTTTGCCAGCAGCAGATTTTCGCGAATACTGCCGGAAAAGAGCCAGGGCGTCTGTGGGACATAGCCGAACAGTCCCCGCACGGCAGCGGAGCAAGGGAGCTCCCCCCGCTCGGTTTCAAGGTATACCCGGCCCTGCTGCGGGTGGTACAGCCCCAGAATAAGGCGGAAAAGCGTGCTTTTTCCGCTCCCGGATATTCCCGTGAGGCAGGTCCAGCGATCGAGCGGCAGCCGCGCGGAAAAATTCCGCAGAACAGGCTGTTCCTCGCCCTCATAGGAAAAGGTGACGTTTTCAAATACGATGGCGCGAAAGACGTCGTCCTCCGCCGCCGCTTGTCCCGGCGCCTCCCCGGGCAGGGAATACAGCTCATCCAGCCGCGCCTCCGCCGCACGGACGGCTGCCAGCCGGGACTGAACGCCCGACAAGCCCGTGAGCGGGCTTTGGAACATCGCGAGGAGCTGTAAGAGCGCCGCAAGGTCGCCGAAGGAGAGCCTTCCTTCCCGAATGGCGATGCCGCCCCAGACAAGAAGAACGGCGTATCCAAGCTGCAATACGGCGGAAAACCCGGTTCCGACCCCCGTTGAGAAGACGCGCAGGCGCTTGCGCTCGCGCAGCCACTCCTTCTGCCGTCCTTCAAAGCGGCGGACAGCCTCCTCCCCCGCCGTCATGCTGCGCAAAAGCTCCGTATGCTCCAGGATCTCCTGCGTGCAGCCCGTCAGACCTTCCTCCGCCTGACGCACGCGCAGATGCCGCCGCGTCAGATACTTTCGCAGCAGCCGCCCGCCGGCGATCGCCAGCGCGCCCGCGCCTACGACCGCAAGGGCAAGGGGGATATTGACGAAAAACAGCGCGGATGCGGCGCAAAGCAGTCGGATGAGCTGCCCCGCCACCTGGGGGCGGCCGACGACCCGCCATTCGCAGACGGTGTAAGCGTCCTGCGTCAGGCGGCTGAAGACCTGCCCGCTGTGGTAGCGGCTGTATGCCTCCGCATCCTTGCTCAAAAGCGTATCAAGCGTGTCGCGCCGCAGCGATACCGCCGCGCGGTCGACCGTCCTGCCGGAAAGCAGGTCAAGCCCGCCGTCGAGCAGCGGGAGAGCCAGCGCCAGAAAGAGCAGCGCGCCCCCCCATGTCCTGCCGCCCTCGTCCAGCACCCGGCGGCTCACCAAGGCAAGCGCCGCGATGCCGAACGCCTGCGCGGCGATGCCTGCATACAGCAGCGTGAGCGGCGCTTTGTACGCGCCCGCCGCCTTTTTCTTCGACTGACTCATCTCATCTTCTCCCGCGTATCAGTCCCCTCCGTGCCCGCTGAAGGGATCGCAGCAGCCTCAGCAAGGGGCGACGGGCGGGAAAGGTATAGACCCAGAAGTGTTCATAAAGCCGGTAGGGTCGGGACAGGGCGGTTTCCCGCCAGCGTCCCTTGCGGCGAAAGGCGGTGACGTACGCAATGATCTGCGCCTCATCGACCTGCTCCCCTTCCCACTGCGCGTCGCCGCAGCAAAGGCAGACGCCGGACGCACACAGGCGGATGACCCGGTGCAGGATATAGCTGCCGTCCGCCTTCTGATAGAGGGCGATATCGCCTGGTTGCACGCGGCGATCGAGCCGCATGAGACGTACCATGTCCCGCCCGCCGGCAAGAAGCGGCCACATACTGTTTCCCGTCACCGGAAGGAGCGCTTCTCCGTGCGCGAGCTGCTCATCGAGCAGTTCGCGCAGCTGCGCCATGGGGATCTGCCGGACCTGCATCTTACAGACCGTCCACCGCGCCGACGGGTCTCAGCTTGTCAAGAAAGGCGGCTGCGTCTGCCTCCGCCTGCTCCCGTTCGACCGAATACACGGCGCACAAGGCGTCTCCAAGGCTTTGAAGCGTCTGTTCCTGTTCCAAAAGGTCCCATAAAAATGCGCCGGTCTCGTTTACGGAGATCATTCCCGGAAACGCTTCGGCAGCCGCCCCCAGGGGGACGATGACCGACATATCTGCGACCCGGCGCAGGATGAAATTCTCATTTCTTCGCATATTCCCTCTCCTGTTCTGCGCGCGCTGCGGTGAAGATCGCGTCGCTGCGGTGAAGGAGCGTTTCCAGCGCATCCCCCGCCATCCGCTTTCTTGCGGCATCTGTGGCAGGGCCGAGATCGGGTGCGCGGCGCTGCGTGTCGTGACAGTCGGTGGCAAGGAAAAAGGCTTGCCCCTTCCCGATCAGCCGAAGGAGCCTCCATCGCTCCACGGGATGCAGCAGGCACCCGGCACTGAGCTGGATGGGGACGTTCAGGCGATACAATTCCTGTATGTGCTCCTTCTTCTGCCGCCCCAGATACCGCTCCAGATGCGCCAGCACCGGCGTGACGCCGCTCTGTGCCGCCAGAGAGTAAAGCTGGTCGATCATACTATTGTTCCAGAGGGTGAAGGGCAGTTCCAGCAGCAAATAACGGCTCGAACCGAGACACAGCGCCTCAAGATCGTCCCAATGGTTCATATTTGGCATCCATGCCACCTCTGCACCCAACACAAGGTCAGGAAAAGGTTCGGCGGTTTTCTTCATCGCTGCGGAAAGATGCTCCCAAGCGGCTTGCCGACGCGCGAGAAACTGCTCTATGCTCTCCCTGTCCCGATGAAAATGGGGGGTGAGCGCTACACCCGTAACGCCCTGCGCTGCCTCCATGCGGAGCATTGCAAGACTGGCTGCCGTGTCCGGTGCGCCGTCGTCCATGCGGGGCAGAATATGGGTGTGAAGATCGGTCATGGGATGCTCCGTTCCCCGCTGTCCGGCTTCTCCTGTCCGTATCCGTAACCGTAGCCGTGCCCATAGCCGTAGCCGTAACCGTAGCGGTGGCGCTGATAGCCGTATTTCCGATATCCGTAGTATCCGCTCTCCCGCGGCACTTCGTTGAGAACAAAGCCGAGGATCTTCGCGTGGGAGCGCTCTAACTGCTCCACCGCGCGCAGGACGCTCCCGCGCTCGGAAAGACCTGCACGTACCACGAACAGCACGCCGCTGCTCTCAGGCACCAGAACGCAGGCATCCGTCACCAGATTGACGGGAGACGTATCGAGAATGATGTAATCGTAGTTCTTCTGCAAGCTGTCAAGCAGCGCTTTCATGCGGGAAGAACCGAGCAGTTCCGACGGGTTGGGCGGCACGTCGCCGGCAAAAATGACGTCAAGATCCTCAATGCCGGAATCATGGATGGCCTTTCCAAGCAGCTCCGGCTGGATAAGCAGGTTGCTCAGTCCTACCTTTTCCTTCGCGGACAGCAGACGCGCCAGCTTGGGACGGCGCAGGTCACAGTCGATCAGAAGGACGCGCTGCTTCATCTCCGCATAGGAGATGGCAAGGTTGAGTGCGGTGATGCTCTTTCCTTCGGATTGCATGGCGGAGGTCACGATCAGGACCTTGCACGCCGTCTCGTCGGCAAGGGAGAAGGTCACGTTGGTCCGCAGGGTCTTATAGGACTCGCGGATGAAAAAATCGCTCTTTTCCGAGAGGATGTTTTTCCGCTCCACTTCCATGATCGCGGCAGTATCCGGCGCGTCGTGCCGCCGGGATCTCCGCAGAAGAGAAAAATGCTTTTTTTTCATGTCGCCTTACCTCTCTCCGCCGTGCTCATCGGCTTTTTGTGCGCTGAGACCCGCCTTTTTCCGCTCATTCTCCGCAAAGGAGGGGATCTGCCCCAGCATGGGCAGGTCGAAAAGCTGCGTCAGGTCTTCCTCGTTCTTGATGCGAACGTCCATCAGATACAGCAGCGTGACATAGACGACCGCGAGAAGCAGACCCACCGCGCAGCCCAAAAGGGTATTTTTCCGATAGCTTGGGGTATAGCGGCTCGTGGGCACCTTGGCATGGTCGATGATCTTGGTGGAGCTGCCCTCGACAAATTCCTCGATCTCCCCGGGGGCGACGGTCGCCACCGCATTGGCGATCTTTGCCGCCATCTCCGGATCGGGGTGGGAGATGTACACGGAGAACAGCTCGGTCTCATCCACCTGCGCCGTCGTCATCATGCCGCGGATCTCAGCCGCAGAGTAATCGAGCTTCGCGTTCTTTACCACCTTTTCCAGCACGGTATCGCTGCGGATGATATTGACATAGGTGTTGACGAGCTGCTGGGAGGTCGCCAGGTTCGCCGCACTGATATAATCTACCTGCTGATTCGCCTTTATATTGTTGACGTAAATGGTGACGTTGGCACGATACAGCGGCGTAATGAAATTGGCGGTGTAGATCAGGGAGATCACCGCGGCGGCAAGTGCGCACAGCAGGATCAGCCGCCACCGCCTGAGGTAAAGCAGCAGCAGCTTCCAAAGGTCGATCTCCAGAATGTCGCTGGATCGGTTGATGTTGGATTCGTTCATGGTTGTATTTCCCTTTCTGTCTGCGTTTGGACAGATCTTGAGCGGGGCTTTCCGCCCCTTTTGGCGAGAGACCGCCTAAATAGTCTAAAGGCGGCACAAAAAGCCGCATATCAGTCGGTACTCTTTGTGCCGCTTCCGTCCACTGGCAGCGGGCAGCACGGCGTTTGCGTACTGCCTCCTGTCAATCGATGGCTTTGGCTTGATCCGGGAACAGTTTCTCCCGGACAAAATAGGCGGCGCTGTCGTCATTCCGGCAGATCAGCCGGAACACGTTCGTCTCCCGCAGGAGACGGTCTGCCGCGGCAAGCAGCCGGTCCATATCCTCCCGATGCAAACGGAAGGGGGTCTGGCTCAGCAGCAGAGGTAAAGCCTCCGCCGGAGTGAGCGGCTGTAAAGCGTTTTCCTCCCCCTGAAAGAGGAAGCAGATCGCGCGCAGGGGCGCGCTGCGATTCTGATGCAGCGCCTCCTTGCCGGACCACGGCGTGCCGTAGACCTGCCACACACCGCTTTCGCGGCGCAGGGCGGGCTTGTCATCATTCAGAATGGACGCGCCGAACAGGCGCACCCATTTTTCCGTGTGGGTGGATTTTCCCGTGCCCGGCGGCGCGGAAAAGCACACGGCCTGTCCGCCGTATTCCACCGCAGAGGCGTGGAGCATCATCCCCTCGTGGGAGAGAAGCCCCACGGCAAAGCAGTCGCCTGTGGCGATGTACTCCGCAAGGTCCTCCGTTTCCAGCTCGGGGCAGAGCGACAGCGCCTGCGCGCCGCCCACGCGGATGGTGATATCCGCCGCGCCGCCCCGGGCGGAGGTCCGATAGACCTCCGCCTGGGCAGCCGTGCGTCCCTTGGGGGACATTTCAACGATCAGGTCGGCGATTCGGTAACGCATTACTTTTTGTTGATCTTTCCATTATCGCCCCAGTAGGTGCGATTGCTCGTGACGCTGGCGGGCGAGAAGACGTTTTTTCCCCACTTATTTAAGGCGATTTGGTCTCCAGTGGATAAAGTCTGCTGATTGGCCAGCGCCTCCAGCGGCGCAAGCAGGATCAGCTCGGCGGACGGAGCGATATAAGTTTTTTTTACGTTATTCATCATGCTGATTCACTCCGTTTACGGGTTGAAGTCCAGATCGGGCAGGAAATTTTTGAGGATCGCCTTCTGCTCAGGAGTAAGTCCCTCGGCGTTCTTCCAAGCATCCTCAAAGCTCCACAGTTTCGGTTCGCTATCCTGCGTTCCGTTATTTTTGAACATTGCCTGCGCGGTGGCGGAGATCTTCTCGGTATAGGCAGTTTTATCGGTCGAATTCCTATCGAAGGAACGTTTCAGGTACGCCTCGAAGAGAAAGGCGCCGTCTTTGGTACGAACGACTTCGCTCGTGCTCTCCTTTCCATCATCGGGCATATCGGGGATGTCCTCCAGATTCTCAGGAATCGGAGAGCTGTCTGTACCAAGCTGCGTGCCTTTTCCATCCTTCAGGGTAAAGCCCAGAGACGTCAGGTGTTTCTTTGCCGCATCGTCGCCTTGGAACTTGCCGATGAAGAACAGCGCGCACTCCGGGGCTGCCAGCTCGAAGCGGTAGCCGGTGACGGAGATGTTGAAGCGGTGGAAGGACAGATTTGTGGTTTCTTTATCTGCTTCCTTCCCCTGAATGGCAACATAGCAATCGTTGGTATCACCCGGCGTCTGGTAGGTCGGGGCGTAGCCCGTCACCTTGCCAACGATCTTGCCGCTCGGGGCGATATACTCCTTGCTCGAGTTGTCCATGCCGTAAAGCTTATAGCCGCTCGTTACCGAGATATCGCCTGTCACCGTGCGGCCGTTCAGGTCGAGGCGGAGACTCTTGTTGTTGACGCTGATAGGTTTCTCGGTGGTGTTGTGCAGCAGCTTGATATAGTTCGTCGGAGCGGTGTTGCTGTCCGGCGAGTACGCGTTGACCGCGGCTTCCAGGGTGGAATAGGTGTCCCCCTGCGTGCCGTTGTTGATGATCGCCGCGACATCCTTCACCCATGTGCCGTTGCCGCAATCCTGGCATTTGCAGTAGATAAAGGTATCGTTAGCCACGGCATCCTTGGTTTCGGTGTATTTGCCGTCGGCGTTTTTCAGCTTGGCGGGGGTGATGGGGATGCTGACGTATGTAATGTCCTTGTTTGCTTGCGTGCACTGGTAGGTGTTACTACCGGTACCAGGCGCACCCGTCTGGATAAACCTGCCGGTCCCCTCGCTGGAGCAGATGTTCGCGCCGCTCTGCGTGGTGTAGACGCTGCCCGCCGCCGTCAGCGTACCATTGACATCGATCTTCGCATCTGTGAGTGTGCGTGTTCCTGTTTTCGTCGGCGAATAAAGGACAGGTACAAATTCCTTGTTGTTGATGCAGTAGGGTCCCCACTCGCCTGTCTCTATGTTGTAGTCATAAACATACAGCGATTTACCGGACACTATATTCAACTCTGCGTCCTTCGCAATGTTGATCTGCGCCCCCGGCAGCAGTGCCGCGTCGCAGTTCATCGCAACGCTTCCTGACAGGATATTTAATGTCATATTGCTGTTGACGGGCAGAACATAATCCTTTGAGTCAATATTATAGCCCGAAATACCCAGAGCAAGGCTGTCGAGCGAGGCTGAGCCTGTCGTTGTATATGTCGTGCGGTCGGTTTTCGAATCGTACTTTTTTGTGAGCGTTCCTCCGTTGCCAAGTCGAAATAGGCTATTAGTGCTTCCGATAAAGTCGATCGTCGCTGTTTTTACAGTGTCGATAAAAAGGACTTTAACAGAAATAGATATATATGTGCGCTCCGCGGCTCCCGCCTGAATGGTCAAAGCCGCTTCAATATTCTGAACATAGTATTGAGAAAGAGGAAACACTTTTTGCTTTTTTCCGAGCATATCAGAGGTTGCCGTACCGCCGCGCCAATCCCTTACTTGGAAGTACTCATAGACCGTCGCGCCGAATTCGGCGGTGATCTGCCCATCGCCGGTGATATAACCCCATGCATAGAGGTTCGCGCCGTTCCTCAGCGTGATGGTACTGCCCGCAGCCATGTCGATCTGTCCGTAGGGACCGCTCGGTCCGAGAGACCCCATGGTGTGACAGTGCTTTCCGCCGACGCTGATCGCGCCGTCGACTGTGATGGACGAACCGGGCGCCATGGTCAACTTTCGAAAGGCTCTCGGCGTTTCGTATTTTTCAATAGACTCCGGTTTGTCTGTGTAGAGCGTTTCCGCCTCGTCAAACGGGATCAGCAGGGTGACCCCGGATGGGATCGTATAGGTTCCTGTGATTTTGCCGTCGGAAGCCAGCGTGATCTTGTTCTGGCTGTTTGCCTGCGCATAGGCAACCGCTTCGTTCAGATCGTCAAAAAGCTGACCGCCGGTTTCAAAAAGGGCTAAATCTTTGCTCCTGAACCGCGCTGTGATGGTGCAGTCGCTGTCGAAGCTCAGCGCCGTCGTAGCATTGGTGTTGATGCACGTCCCGGTGTTCACATCATACCAACCCTTAAAGCGATACCCGTCCGCCGGGGTTGCGTCAACCTTATAGGCGATCGAGGAGCTTTGCGCGTTGGTATACTCCTCGGTGATCGTTTTTCCGTCCACGGTGTAGCTGCCGTTCTCGGCGGGCTGGAAGGTCACGGTGGCAGTCGTATCGGCGGATACAAGTGTCACATTGGTCATCGTGATCTTGGTGTCGTCGCTGGTGCTGCCGGATTTGATGTAGACCGTGGCTGTGCCATTCGGCGCCAGTTCCTTAGAGAAAGAGTCTGTGCCGTTTTGCTGAACTGTTTTAGAGTCAACTCTAATCGTGCCGCTGCTTAACGTAGCAACGTAGTCAAAGGACAGCGTTGCCGTCGTGGTCTTCTTGTTGGTGATGGTCAGCGTGGACGTATAGTCCGTTTGAGACTCCCAAAACCATTTCGGAGGTTTGCTTCTCGCATGGCCTTCGATCTGCTTGCCGCCGGCCTTCCACGCATTGTCCACGCCACCTGTAAAGCTCAAGCCGATGTTTTCATCGGCTAAACCGGTCACGGGTCCGCTGGTCGCCGCCAGCGCCGGCAGCGTCATCGCCGGAAGCATCGTCAGTACTGTGACAAACGTCAGGAGCAGCGACACCAAGCGCCTGCCGATCCGTTTTTTCATTCCGTCGTCCTCCTGTTTTTCTTTCTTTCATAATTCACCGTTTTTGCTGCCGTCCCTGCGGCAGCAAAAACGGATCTTTTGTCTTACTTCTTGGAATTCAGCACTGCCTGCAGCAGGGCAAGGGTCTGGTCGTCGTTGAACGCGTTGGAGCTGGAGGTGTCGAAGGTAACGCCGTATTTCGTCTTGCTCTCGCTGATAATCTGCAAGGCGCTGAGATACGCATTCATATCGGCCTCCGCACCCTTGCTGTTGTCATTGACATAGTCGTGATATTTCTTCTGCTCAGCCTCTGGCATGGAATCAAATTTCGTCACAAATCCCATGAGAACCTCTTGCGGGTTGCTTTTGTAGGCCTGCTGGAGCTCCGGGTCGGCGTAATTCGAGTTCAAGTAGCCAGCCGCCACGCCCAGTGCCAACGCAACATTGCTGCCGTAGTCGCTCCCGGTAACAGTGGCCAGGTTCAACGGGCCGGTGCCATCTTCCTTTAGTTTTGTTAAATAGGTTTGCAAGTTGCTCTTCATGCCGCTTGCATTTCCGGCGACATGGAGCACGATTTCATTTGCCAGTTTTGTTTTGGTCTCTTTGTCTAATTTTGTTAGATCGTCTTGCTGATTCTTCGGAACCCCTATTTTATTCAGTATTTTCGTCAATTCTTCTTGACCAATTGCGGTTTTAGCAAGGTTTATGTAGTCATTAGTGGCAAACAGGGTCGAAATTGCGTTGCAGGTATCCGCCAGTTCCTTCTCATGACCGTCCAGATTGGACTTTCTGAAATTCTCCAGCAGGGTCTTATGAGTACTATCCAGCGTGATCTCCATGGCGGGAAGGATAATCGTTCCGCACGTGCCGTTCGCGTACTTGTCCGTGTGGTATTTCACCGTGGTTGCCCAGTTATCGCCGAAGGCGTTTTTAAGCCACTTCTCAACGACAGTCGCGTTGCCGGAAGCGCCGACAGCCTTGACCTCCGCGCCTTCCTTAGTGACGATCACGCGGCCCGTTACGCCGGGGTTCTGATACTTGCCGATCTCACCGGCGTACAGGATGTTCTTATACAGGGTCTCGTCCAGACCCTCGTTGGTGCGCTTAATGTAGCCGCCGTAGCCCACCGTGCCGACGCCGGCTAAAATGCCGATGATCGCGATGACCACGACTAGCTCCACCAGCGTAAAGCCTGCGCTGCCGCGCAGCTTGTTCCTCACTTGCTTTTTCATGTTGTATCCTCCTCAATATATTTGATTTCTTTTTGAGAATTATATGAACAGATGATTACTCTGTGGTTTCCTCTCCTGTCTTCCAGTTCAGCACGCCGTAGCCCACGATGCGGGAATCCGACAGCGGGTAGCGGTTGACGGCGACCCTGCCGCCGCTATTGCCCTCGATGGTGTAAAGGTAACCGTCCTTCACGCACAGCACCGCACCGACGTGGTCGGGGTCGGTTCCCCCGTCCCAATCAAAAAAGACGTAGTCGCCAGGAATGGGCATATTTTTGGCGTCATTGGGGCGGCGCCACTTGTTGTTTTGCGCCTGGAAATCCGCCATGCCTTTGTCCACGTCTGCGAATTTGGGCGGATCGCCGTCGATGGTATCGCGCTGCTGCTCTGCTCCCCACGAGAGGAAACAGCCGCACCAGGGAGTGTACTTGTTCCAGCCGGGGTGGTCGGCGTAGTTGCCGATGTACCATTCGGAGAAGTAAGTGTAAGTGCTGTCGCCGCTTTTGATCTCTCCCCTGCTGTCGTACTGGTTAGCGAGGGTCTGCAAAAACTGAAAGCGCGCTTTTTTCTCCGCCTCGGACAATGTAGCGGAATCCGGCAGGGTCGGCGGGTCTTTCAGGATATCTTCCGCCTCTTCTCTGCCGACGCTGTCGCCCTCGATCCCGGTGCGGCAGAAAACGGAGGTGCTGTAGCTGTGCGCCGCGGTCGCGAAGGTGAAGGTCACGAGGCTGCCGTCCAGATCGACCCGCGCGCCGCGCAGGTTGTCCAGCAGCACCTGATCGCCGCTCGCGCCGCTTGTGAGCGTTCCGCTGTTGTAGCGCAGCAGCACCGCGCCGGGAGTGCCGTCGGCAGTCTTGCCCTGTAGCTGCCAGCCGTCGGAGAGCGGCTCCACGCGGTAGATCTTGCCGCTGGCGGAGAGATCCTCCAGCGCGGAGAGCACGATGCGCACGGTCTGCTGCTCGCCCGCCTCCTTCTGCGTTGTTTGATGCACCCGCAGTCCGAGCAGCATCAGCGACGCTGCGGCTGCCAGCACGATGGAGCTGACAGCGACGGTCACCAGCAGCTCGACCATGGTAAAGCCGCTGTTGTTTCGTTTCATTCGCTCGTCCCCCCCTTTTCCGCTGTCAAGTGGGTGATGGTATAGGTGCTGTAGCTGTGCGCCGCCTTACTGACCTTGGCGGTGTACTTTATGACTTCTTTGAACGTTCCGCCGGGCTGTGGCTCCTGTTTCTCGATTTTTTTCACTTTGTATTTGAGTTCCATTTTGAGCTTTGTCTCGATGCGAACGGCGTCGTTTGCGCGGGTAAGGGTAAAGGTGCAGAATTCGACGTCGGTATCGGTGCCATCAGGTGGCAGGGTGCAGCCGCCCGCTAAAGTCTTCAAGTGCTCAACGTATGCAGCCTTTGCCTCAGCCTTTGCCTCATCTTCCGAGTTGCATTCCGCGGAATCCTGCAAGGAGCTTACGTGCTCCGCCAGCGCCACGAATTTTTCGATCTCGCCCTCCGCCTGATAGAGCTGCCGCGTCTGGCGGATGGAGCGCTCCTGCGCCTGATAATTTTTCAGCGCCGCGGTGCAGACGGACACGGCGACGGCGCACAGCACCAGAACGACGATGAGCACATATACCAGCGCGTAACCGCCGTTGTCTTTCCAGAGCTTTTTCATGTGCCACCGCCTTCCGGCAACACGGCGCGGACGAAGGTTTCCACCGTGACGAGCGGCTCTGCGTGCTTATCCGTCACCGTGACGTGATAATAGGGGTTTTCGCCGTCTTTTTCCGTTTTGACCGTCACATTGGGGAACGCACCTGCGCGGTAGTCAGCGCTTGCCTCCGTGACGCCGTCCTTCATCAGGGTCTCCACGGCGGCACGGACGTTCAGATGGGCTTCCATCACGACTTGACTGTGGGCGTTGATCCGTCCCGCCAGAATGAGGCTCGTGCAGATGGGCGCGGAGATCAGGCCGATGATGGCGATCGCCACGACGACCTCCAGCAGCGAAAAGCCCGCTGTTCTCTCTTTCCCGATCTTTTTCATGCCTTGTCTCTCCCAATGGGTCAGTTGAAAATGTCTGTCTTACCGGTCGCGGGCGGCGTTACGCCCGGTTCCTCATAGGTGTTCTGAGCGGACGGCATCAGATACAGCGTCAGGGTCATCTGCCCGTCCAGCAGCTTCTTTTCGCTGTCGTAGTTGAAGGTGGCATACCGGATGGAGGTGATGCGCTCATCCGTTGCCAGCGCGTGCACCATGTTCTTGAACTCCTGATAGGAGGCGTGATAGTACACCGTCAGGTTCAAGCCCTCAAGGAGTGCGCCATCGCTCAAGGCCTGCATCGGCGTGATCTCACCGAAAGAAAACTCGATGTCGCCGCCGCTCCCGAAGCGCTGAAGGAAAATATCGTGCAGCTTCTGAGTGTAGCCCAGCTCCTTACTGCCGGTCCCCAGCGTTTTTTCCAGATACAGCAGATAGAGGAGCTGATCTTCTTCCTTCATATCCGCGGGGAAGTTCTCATAAAGCGCGGCGCGGCTTTCCTCGATCGCGGCCTCTGCCGACTCAAGCTGATCCTGCACGCCCTTGTACTTCTCGTTTTCGACGATGGTGGTTTGCAGCGCGGTGATCTGAGCATTTAACTGATCCCGCTCCATGACGTAAGCCTCACTGCGGGGGCGGTAGCCCAGAACATACACCAGAACGGCGACCAACAAGAGCAGGACTGACAGGACAGCCTTCCAGTTTCTACCGATCACTTTCACTGGCCCACCTCCACTTTCTCAACCTTGGCGTCGCGGTCCAGACCCTTGCGCGTCTGCTCCGCCTGGATCAAGGACTCGTCATAGGCCAGCACGACCGTCAGGTAATAGCGGTTGTCGGCAGGCTTCTGCGTCTGAGAAGCGCCGGTGTTGAAGATATCCGGGATGCCTGAGCCGCCGGTTTGATTTTTGAGTTGATTCATCAGGATCCACATCAGCAGATCGTTTTCATCCATGCCCGTGCTGCCGGAGGTGCCGGATGTACCGGAGGTCTGCTGATTCTTCCGCAGCAGCGCGTTGACCGCGGCCACAGTGGCGGCATCCCGCTGGAACGCCGCGCCGCTGTTGATCTCCTTTTGGAGCATCGCAAGGTCGAGCGCGGTGTTGACCGAGCGGAGCTCGCCCATTTCCTTGGCAAGATGGAGCGCAAGCTTGCCACTCAGCGTCTGATTCTGCCGAATGAGCGCGATCGCTGCGTTGACATTCGTCTTGTTGTCGGTCAGGATATTCAGCAGGTTCGGCAGATATTTGTTCAGCATCACATCGTCGCTCTCATAGAACATGCGGTGCTGATCGGCGTTTTTCCAAATGTCGTCAAAGATCTTGTCGTACAGGATCTGGTCCTTTTCCTCACGGGCGATATCCTCGCGCATCAGCAGGAAAAACTGATACATGGCGGCAGGATCGTTTTGCAGCAGGGACCGGATCGCGTTCTTCTCCTGGGTGGTATTGGAGCGCTTGCGCAGGTCATCCAGCGAGAAGGTCTTTTCCTGCACCGGCCCGTAGACGGCTTGCAGCGCGTCCAGCTGGTTGGAGTTCAGGTATTGCAGGCTGAGACGCAGCTTTGCAATATCGACAGACTCAATGCCAGAAGCAGAGGACGTACTGCCGCTGCTGGGCGTGGTAGGCGTGACCGTCGTGCCGGAATTGCCCGGCGTGCTGGGCGTGGCAGGCGTGGCAGGCGTGGCAGGCGTGACCGTTGTACTGCCGGAACTGCCCGGCGTGCCGGTCGTGCCGCCGCCGGGGAGCAGCCCCTGGATCCCGGAGAGGATGCCGAGGTTATCCGGGGTAATGGTCACGCCGAAACGCTCCATCACATCCGCATAATTTTCCATCTTTGCAATGGTACTGTCATCGGCACCCGCCGCTTTCAGCAGCGGGATCATATTCCGAAGCGTTTTTCCGTCGATGGCAACGCTGCCACTGGAAACGTTGGGGAACAGCTCATCAAGGGAATAGCCGCCCTCGGTGGGAGGTTCTTCCGTACTGCTTTCCTCGGTACTATCCGTTGTGCTTTCCTCGGTGCCCGGCACGGGGGACTCCTTCCCCGCTTCCTCGTACAGCGCAGCGATCATTTTGTCCGGGGAGTAGGCTTCCTTCGGGCCGATGGTCAGGCTGGAAACGGTGTTGAGGGTCATGAAGGGCACGTCGCGCAGCGCCACGAGGAAATAAGCGGCGTCCTCCTTGCTCTGGAAGGCGACCTGCGCCGCAAGACACAACTCGGTCGTGCTCAGAGCGGTCACCGTTGACTTCTTGGGGAGCTTTGCCTCCAGCTCGCCCAGCACCAGTTCAAGGTTGTCGTTATAGGTCCGAACGGAGTCGAATACGGTGTCCCAGTCGGCGCTGTAAGCGTCGTACATACTCGAATAGTTGTGGTAGTTCTCCGCGCAGCCAGCATTCTGCTGGGCAAGCGCCGTCAGGCGGTCCTGCTGTGCGCGCAGACCGTCCAGCTCCGTGCTCCACGACAGCTTGGAGGTCAGCAGCAGCAGTACGGACGCCGTCAGCGCCGCGCCGCCAAGGAACACAAGACCGTACTGCCACGCGCGGTTGATGGGTGCGCGCGCGCCGGTGATGTGGTTCAGCTCCGGGTCGCCGAAGTCAAGGGCGGTGAGCGCCGCGCCCTGACAGAGCAGCCACTGCGCGCCGTAGTCGGTCTCCGCCATTTCGACGGGGACATTCAGCAGCGACGCGAGCGCCGGGGCAAGCCCCGCCTCCTTCGCCTGACCGCCGGAAAGCACGGCGCTCGTCAGGCGGGCGCGGCCGGGCACGGCGGAGAAGTAGTCGAGCACGATGCCCGCCTCATTGAGGTCGTCCTGCTGGGAATAGCCCCGCTGCAGCAGACGCTGCAGCTTGACCTGCCCGTTGTGGACGAAGGTCAGCAGCAACAGCTCGCTCTCGGCGTTGATATAGAGGCAGACGCCGTCGTCCGTATCCGCGGAGGACTTCGCGTGCTTTGGCAGGGCAAAGTCCGCGTCCACGGCGGTGGCGTGGCTGTGACCGCAGAAATCGACGGCGGCAACGCTCAGCCCCATGCTGTTGGCAAGGGCGTAGTAGCGGTGGAGCATCGCGCGCGGCACCGCCCAGAGCTGCACGCGCAGAAGACGCGCGTCCTCGCGCGCCTCAACGCCCACGCTCTCCCACGAAAGCTGATACTCGCCCGGGTCGATGGGGAAATACTCGTCCATGTTCGCCAGCAGCATCTGACCGAGGCGCTGCTGCTTTTTCACCGCGGGGACGGTGACGCTCTCGCTGATGACCTGCGTGGAGCAGAGCGAAAAGACCACCTTACGGCAGCGGCGGAACAGCCCCTGCCGCAGAACCGGCTCCATCGCGTCCCGCAGGGCGTCCAACCCCACGAGCTGACCGTCCTCGACCGCGTTCGGCGGCGTGGGCAGGATGACCTGCTCGGAAATGGCGTCGCTGCCCAGCGTCATCTGGGCGATGCGGATCTCCCGCTCGGTGATCTGCACCACCAGCGCCCTGCCGCTCAGCTTTTGCTTGCTCATAAGTGTTCCCTCCCGGACTGTGGGAATGGCACAGCCGTCCCGAAGAACGGTTCTGCCCCTCCCACAGGCTCTTGTTTTTCTCTCTCGCGGGCAGGTCCGCGCCTGCCCTGTTTCTCTCCCGTGTTACAGCCCAAAAAGGCCAAGGTACGCCGCGATGAGCCGGTCGCCCCACAGCGCCGCGACCCAGATGCCCGCGGCAAGATACGGCCCGAACGCCAGCTTGCGGGGCGCGCCGCGTTTCATGCGGACCGAGTGGATGATCGCGCCGGAAACGCTGCCGAGGATCATCGCAAGCAGGATGCGCTGCCAGCCGAGCAGCAAGCCCGCCGCCGCCATCAGCTTCACGTCCCCCATGCCAAGGCCATTGCCCTTCGTCACGAACCACAGCAGGAGGAAAAAGAGGCTCACCGAGAACATCCCGATGAGATACGTTTTCCAGTGAGATGCGTCCGCGGCAAGCTGCACCGCGCCCAGAAGGAAGATCGCAAGGTTCAGCCCGTTGGGGATCTCGAAGGTGCGCCAGTCGATGAGCGCCACGACGATGAGCGCGGAAAAAAGCAGCGAATACAGCACCGCGCGCAGCGGCTCGGCCTGATACAGCCACGCCGCCAGCAGCCATGCGCCGCCGCTGAGCGCCTCGACCACGGGGTACTGGGCGGAGAGCCTTGCGCCGCAGGCGCGGCACTTTCCCCCCTGCGCAAGGTAGCTCACGACCGGCAGCAGCTCATACCAGTGCAGGCGGTGGCCGCAGGCCATGCAGTGGGACGGCGTTTTCACAAACTCCTCCCCGCGCGGCAGGCGGAAGATCAGCACGTTGCAGAAGCTGCCGACGCACAGACCCAGCGCCGTCCAGAGCAGCAGCAAAAGACAGGTCATGGGAAATCTCTCCTTTTCGCTCAGGGGTCTCCCCCTCCCGTCCGGGTGATAGGGATACCGGACGGGCAGGGCGTTGTTTCAAATTGCTTGGGGATGATGTAGGGGTGGATTAGGGATTGCTAGGCGCAGGAGTCGTGACCTTTTCCAGCTTCCAGCCGGTGGTAGGCGTCCACGTTGCCTTGTTGTTGTCGCTCTTGAACGTGTTCTTAGTCACATCGTAGTAAGGGGAGATATCAAGAGTGGTCGTGGGAGTAACTGCAACAGCAAATTGATCACCACTCTTGGTGACGACGATGGACTGGATATCCGCGAACGTATCGTCCTTGACGTGCGCATCGGTATAAGCAAAGACAACGGCGGTCTTGATGGCGTCGAGCTGGGTGTAGTCGGCGGCCTCGTTGGCCTTCTTGATGTAGCCGGAGTAGGCGGGGACGGCGATGCCGGCGAGGATGCCCAGGATCGCGATGACGACGATCAGCTCAACGAGAGTAAAACCGGACTTGGAACCAAACTTTTTCATAGGAGTTTTCTTCCTTTCTTTGTTTTGCGTCGGATTTTATATCATCGCCATGCGGCACGGGCCCCTATCTCCCACACCAGAGGACATGGCTTGGATATACGGATTTACAGGTATTTGTCGAAGGCCTTGGTCATGTTGATCATCGGCAGGTAGATGGCCAGCACGATGATGACCACAAAGACCGCCATGAAGATGATGATGGCGGGCTCCATCAGGTTGAGGAGCTTTTTGGTGGCCTCATCTACTTCTTCATCATAGTAGTCGGCGACCTTGCCCATCATGCTTTGCAGGTCGCCGGTCTCCTCGCCCACGCCGACAAGATTCGACACCATGGGTGGAAAAATACCCGTCCGCACGAGGCTCTCCCGCAGGGGGGTACCCTCGGCGACCAGGGCGCGCGCGTCGCGGATGGCCTCCAGATAGTAGATGTTGCCCATGTTGCTGGCGGCGAGGTCCATGCTGTCCGTCAGCGTCAGGCCGGAGCCGATCAGCACCTCCATGGTGCGGCAGAAGGTCGCGCAGGCGGTTTTGACTGTCAGGTTGCGCACGACGGGCGTCTTGCGGGCGAGCCAGCCGAAAAAGTGCTTGCCCTTGTTCGTCCTGTGAAACAGGACGCCGCCCACGATCAGCGCCACCAGCACCAGCAGCGGCACCCACCACCAGACCTTGAACCAGTTGCACACCGCCATCACGCCCAGCGTGATCTTTGGCAGCTCCGCGTCCATATCCTCAAAGGTTTTGAGGAAGTTGGGGATGATCTTCGTCATCATCACGATCAGCACGACGATCATGACCACGATCAGCACGCAGGGATAGATCATGGCGCTGGTCACCTTGCTCTTGGTGCGCTTGCTGCGGTCGAAATAAAGCTCCATCTGGCGGAAGGATTCCTCCAGATTACCGGAGGATTCGCCCGCGGCGACCATGTTCACCAGAATGGCGGGGAAGATCTTGGGATGGCGGCGCATGGAAGTAGCAAGCGATTCGCCCTTTTCCACGTCCGCCTGCATTTCGCGGATGGCGGCGCGGAGCTTTTTATTGCCGGTCTGCTGACCGAGCATGGAAAGCACGGACGCGACCGACACGCCCGCGCGCAGGATGGACACAAACTGACGGCAGAACACCGCCATGTCCTTCGCCTTGGGCTTGCCGAGGAACGGGATCTCGATATCGCGGTTGAGGGTGGTCTGCTCCTTAATGTCTAAAATCGTATAACCGGCGCCGCGAAGGGAGCTTTTCGCGGTCTCGATGGACGACGCATCCAAAGAGGAGCGGACGCGCTTTCCGTTTCGGTCGATCGCCGTATAGTTGAATCCGGGCATGGAGCCGCCCTCCTTTCTCAGGTCTGCCGCCCTGTCTTGAATTTATCAGGCTCGTTGGCGGCGGCGAGGGCAGTCTCCAGCGAAATCACGTGACGGTCGACAAGATCCTCCAGCGCGTCGTCCAAAAGCTGCATCCCGTACCGCTTGCCGGTCTGGATGGCGCTGACGATCTGGAAGGTCTTGCTTTGCAGGATCATGCTGCGAATGGCGGGGGTGACGACCATGATCTCGAATACCGCCGTGCGGCCGCCGCCGATCTTCGGCAGGAGGGTCTGGCCCACGGCACACTCCAGCACGTCCGCCAACTGGATGCGGATCTGGTTCTGCTGCTCGGCGGGGAAAGAGTCGATAATACGGTCGATGGTGTTGGCGGCGCCCTTGGTGTGGAGCGTGCCGAACACCAGATGGCCCGTTTCGGCGGCTGTGATGGCGGTGGAGATGGTCTCCAGATCGCGCATCTCGCCGACTAAGATCACGTCGGGGTCCTGACGCAGCGCAGCGCGAAGTCCCGCGGCAAAGCTGCCGGTGTCCGCGCCCACCTCGCGCTGGTTGATGATACATTGATCGCTCGCGTGCAGGTATTCGATCGGCTCCTCCAGCGTGATGATGTGGCGGCGCTGGGTGTGGTTGATGTGGTCGAGCAGCGCCGCGAGCGTGGAGCTTTTGCCCGAGCCGGTGGGGCCGGTGACGAGCACCAGTCCGCGGGGTTTATCCGCCTGCGCCACCACCACGGGCGGAAGGCCCAATTCCTCGGCGGTGGCAATGCGCAGCGGCAGCAGGCGAAGCGCCAGCGACGTCATGCCCCGCTGACGGAACACGTTACAGCGCATACGCACCAATTCGTGATAGGTCACGGCGAAGTCCGCCTCGCCCATTTCATGAAATTCCTTGAGAAGTCCGGGCGTGATCAGCTCCTGCACATAGGCGGTGGTATCCGCCTCGGTCAGCGGGACCTCCCCAAAGTTGGTCAGCTCGCCGTCCAGTCGAAAAATGGGGGGCTCCCCCACCGTGAGGTGAATGTCGGAGGCGTTGCGCTCCAGCGCGTCATGGATGAGTGTTTCCAGGTCGATCATGCGCCGTCCTCCAAAGGATGAGTTTCTTCCGCCACATTTTCAACGCTGATGCGCTGCATCTCGCTGATGGAGGTCGTTCCCTCCAGCACAAGGCGGCGGGCGCTTTCGCGGAGGGTGTGCATCCCCTCGGCGATGGCAGTCTCCCGCAGCGTGCCCGTGTCGCAGCAGTGGGAGATCATCGTGCGCATACGGGGCGTGATCTCCATGATCTCGTAAATGCCGATCCGGTCGAAATATCCGGTACCGGCGCAGCGCTGGCAGCCCACCGGCTCGTAAACCTCGGCGCTGTCCTTCTCCTCCGGCGTCAGTCCCAGATATTCCAACTCATGCTCTAAAAGAACGTGCCGCCGCTTGCAGTTGGGGCAAAGACGGCGCACAAGGCGCTGGGCGATGATGCCGGTCAGCGCGTCGGCGATGAGGTAGCTTTCCACGCCCATGTCCAGCAGGCGCGTGACGCTGCTGGCGGTGTCGTTGGTATGCAGCGTACTCACCACGAGGTGACCCGTGATGGACGCCTGCACCGCGATGGACGCCGTTTCCCGGTCGCGGATCTCGCCGATCATGATAATGTCGGGGTCCTGACGCAAAATGGAACGCAGGGCGTTGCCAAAGGTCAGGTTCGCCTTGGGATTCACCTGCACCTGATTCACGCCGTCCACGTTCGCCTCCACGGGGTCCTCCACCGTGACGATGTTCACCATGTCGCTGTTCAGCTCGTTCAATGCGGTGTAAAGCGTGGTGGATTTACCGGAGCCGGTAGGTCCGGTGACCAGCACGATCCCGTTGGGATGGCGCAGGATCTCGTCGAATTTTTCCAGTTCCGACCCCGTCAGGCCAAGGGCGCGCTTGCTGCGGCGCAGCGCCTTTTTCTGCGTCAGTCGCATCACGCACTTTTCGCCATAGACCGTGGGGAGCGTGGAAACACGCACATCGTATTCCCGGCGGTCCACCAGGATGGAAAAGCGGCCGTCCTGCGGTCTGCGCTTTTCGGAAATGTCCAGATTGCTAAGGATCTTAATGCGCGCGATGATGGCGGGCAGCAGCTGCAGGTCGTAAGTGGCGGTGGTGTACAGCACGCCGTCCACTCGGCAGCGGACCCGGACCTTGTCCGGTCCGGACTCCACGTGGATATCGGAAGCGCGTTGGCGCACCGCCTGCTCCACAAGGGAGTTCACCAGCACCACCACGGGGGAGGCGTTGACATCCTCCTGAAAGACCTGATCTTCCAGAGAGGCGCTCTCCCGCTCGTTGGTCTGGGTGTAAAGCTCGGCAGCCTCCTGCATCTCCTCGCTGCCGTAGCAGCGGTCGATGGTCACGAGAATGTCGGATGTTGTCGCTAAAAATGGCTTAATGCGACACTTGCTGGCAATGGCGACCATGTCGCGTCCCTTCATGTTCATGGGCTCGTTCATGGCGACATACAGCGTGCCGCTGTCCTCCGGGTCGAACCGGAAGGGCATCATTGTATATGTACGCAGGATATCCGGGCGAACCGCCTGTCGGACATCCATGGGGATAGTCATTTCGTAAAGGTGCACCACGGGGGTGCGGGTCAGCGAGGACAGGGCTTCGATGACCTGTTCCTCGGGCAGGATGGCGCGCTCCAAGATCAGCTCGCGGATGGACTTGTTCGTTTCCTCCTGAGCATGACGCAGCTCGTCCGCCTGTTCCGCGGTCAAAAGCTGCTGTTCCAGCAGGTATCGCAGGAGCTTTTCGTTCATGCGCGCCCTCCTTTCTCTTGTTTTTCGGGGCAGAAATTACTTTTGAATCAGTGCTTTTCAAAAGTGTGAGACGACAGACCCGCCAGGCTCTCAAACGCGAATGAGCCGCTGCCGCGCCTAACGTCTCTTTTTTTATGCTCCCCCTCCCCCGGCGGGGCGGAATTGCCCCGCCGGGAAGAGGTGGTCCGAATGGTTGATCTGTCTTACGTCGTCAAATTACTTGACGTTGATGATGAGGTTCGCGCTGGCGCTGCGGGTGTTGTAGTTGACCGTCACCTTCTGACCGGCAGGGTCAGCGAAGCTGTTGATGCTCAGCTCGCCGAACTTCTCAATGAGGTTCGCAAGAGCCGTGACAGCAGCCTTGGTGGTCGTGGCGGTCTTGAGCTCGTTGAGGTCGTTCTCCGTAAGCGTCACACCGTTGACCGTCACGCTCGCACCGTCGGGCAGCAGGTTCTGCGCCTTGGCAACGATCTTGCCGAGGTACTGCGCAACATAAGTGTCGCCCTTGCTGCCGACGATGTCCTTCATGGTCTGACTCTTGAGCGCGTCAGCAAGCTGGGTCGCGGTCTTGGTCTGGATGCCATTGGCGGCATCGAACTTCAGGCTGTTGAGCAGATCGATCTTCTTCTGATACTCCGCCTTTTCAGCAGAGCCGCCGTTCAGGATGGAAGAAACATCGATCGCGCCAAGCTTGGCATCCAGCTTTTCGGCAAGCTTATCCTTGCCCTCGGTCTTGATGGTGGAAACGAGATTCGCCAGAACCGCACCGTCCTTGGCAGCGGCGGTCTTCTCGGCATTGAAGTTGAGTCCGAGCTGCACGAGCGCGCTGTAGATCAGGTAATCCTTCAGATCGGGGTTCTTCGCCAGCATATCCTTCAGCGTAGTGGAGGAATTCAGCGCAGTATCAAGCTCATCGGCTGCCATCTTGACGATCTCACCCTTGAGGGTGGCAACATCGACCTCAGCCTTTATAGCGCCTGCCTTGACCGTGATGGTCTTTTCAGCAAGGATAGCATTGATATCGCCGACCGTCTTGAGATCCAGCGTGATATTGGAGGGCGTAATGGTAGCCGAGGGGTACTTGGAAAGAACCATCTTAGCCATCGACAGCATCTCGTGGTTGTTCGCCTTATCGACGATCCAAGCCTCGTTGATCTTCTTCTCCGTCAGCTTCTCGCTGATCTGGTTCTGGATCAGAGCGTCCACATTGAGCGCGTCAATATCCTTCTCGATCAGCGGCCACACGGCGTTGATGAGGGCGGTGTTGTCAAGACCCTTCAGGGTGCCGCTGGTGGTGGTAGAGGCAACGATCTTCGTCCAGTTGGTATCGACCCAGCTCTCCACCACGGGCATCAGAGCATTTTCAATGCTCTCGGCAGTGGTGTTCGTCAGCTTGATGTCGTACTTGGCAAGCGCTTCCGTGACCTCAGTGTAGAGGGTGGGGATCTCCTTCGTGAGACCCTTCTTCGCCTCAGCGACGACCTTATCCTTGGTGCCGTCGTTATAGGTGAACTGCGCGGCGATCTGGTCGAGGCCGTCGTTATAAGCCTTCTGGATGTCCTTGCTGATGTTGAGACGCAGATAGTTCTCATTGCCCTCGTACTTGTACTCGACGAGACCGTTGCTGTTGAGCGTCGGCTTCACGACCAGCTTATAGTTGTAGGTGTAATTGTCGGTCTTCGCCTTGATATCCGCGTTGGCAGCGGGATCGAAGTTGACCTTCAGCTCGATATTGAAGGTGAAATTATCCGTGTAGGAGGTACCCTGCGCCTTCATCTGCTTGTAGATCTCCTTGGAGATGGCAGTGCCAAGCTCCTTGGCGATCGTGGACTTGGCGGCGGAGAGAGAGGCGCTGCTTGCGCCGACCTGAACGGTGGCGTAGGTCTTGCCGTTGAACACAACGTCCACATTGCCGCAGAGGTAGTTGTTGTTATTGTCGCGGAAGTTCGCCCACAGGCTCTTGCCTTCCTTCTTGAGAAGTTCGACGACCTGCGTCTTGATCTCCTGCAGGGACTTGTTGGTGAGCACGATGCCGGTCTCGGACTCGACAGCGTTCTTAACGCTGGTCAGGAAACCGTCGATATCGTCGGGAGTGGGCTTGCTCGTGGTGCCGGTGATGATCGCGTTGGCGAGCTTGTTCGCCTGCTCGATGGCGGAGACGACCTGACCGTCCTTGACCTCGAGAGCGACGTTCCAAGTGACCTCGCGCTCGGTCTTGTTGTCGCCGGAGGTGAAGTTTGCCTTCACATCCTCGACCTTGACCATGTCGTTGACAATGTTCTTGACCTGCTGGAGCTGCGCGTCCGTCAGGTACTTGTTGTCCTTGTTGACCTGATCAACGGCGCTGACAACGGCGTTCTTCATGTCGCTGAATCTGTCGTTGACCTGCTTGACGGACTTGAGAACGGCATTGCCGATGAGGTCCTCGGAAACGACCACGGGCGCCTTCGCCTGCCAGACCGCGTACAGGGTGATAATGGGATAGTTAGCGGTCAGCGTGATGGTGCTGTTCGCGGGGTACGTCGCGGCCGTGGCGGTCTTTTCCGTCGCCCAGCCCAGGAAGTTGTAGCCGTCGCGGGTGGCGGTAGCGGTCACGGGGAAGCTGTAAGTGGTGCTCGTCGTCGTCATGGAGACGGGAGACGCACCGTTCAGCGTGCCGCCGTTGGCGTCAAAATACAGGGCATAGGTGTAGGCAGTCACCGGGGGATTCACCGGAGGATTCACGGGAGGATTCACGCTCGGGGTGTTATCCGGCTTCGCGTTCTGCACGAGGTGAGACATACGGTAGATCACCGCTGCCACCTGCGCACGGGTAGACAGATCGTTCGGGCGGAACGTGCCGTCCTCAAAGCCGTTGACCAAGCCGTGACGCTGGCACTGCTTGACCGCGGCGAGCGCATACGCGGGGATCGCGCTCTCGTCGACCATGACGGAGACGGAGCCGGTCTCGGGCAGAGTCACCTTCCAGGCCTTGCGATAGAGGTCGAGGTAACGCTCGATCATGGTGCACATCTGCGCACGGGTGATGGGATCGTTCGGGGCGAACTTGCCGTTGCCCACGCCGTCTACGATCCTGTTGGCAGCCGCCCAGTTGATGGCCGCGGTGTACCATTCACCGGGAGCCACATCAACGAAAGCGCTCTGCCTGCTGTCGCCCTTCGCACCGTGGAAACGGGACAGGACCGTGACGAACATCGCACGGGTCATGTTCTCCGCGGGGGCGAAGGTCTTGTCCGCGACGCCGTTGAAGTAACCCTTCGACGTCACATAGTCTACGAACTGGTAGTACCAGTCGGATCTGCTGACGTCCGTGAAATCGTCAGCTTTTTCCGCCAGCGCTGTGGGCACCAGGGAAAAGACGATGCACAATGCCAGCAGAGCACTCAAGATACGCTGCTTTTTCATCTTCTTAACCACTCCTTTTTTTTACTGATGATCTTCGAGTACCGCAAAAGGGTGTCAGCGTTTCCGCCCCAAGCGCTGCTCGCAGCATCCAAAACCTGTCCCTGTCCGGGCGTGCGGATAGGCGCACGTACTGACAGTAATACAGTCTACATAAAGTCTATCAGATATTTTCTCTTTTTGCAAGCAGTTCTTGCTTTTTTTTCTATATCCTTCCAGGGGTCTTATATTCGAAAATGAATCGCCGCGAATTGCTCGGACAAGTCTCACGTGAGACCGCCCTATCCTTCTTCAAAACAGGAGAACGCCGGATAGTAGCGCAGCGGGATGGGCTGTCCGAGCGCGGCAGAGCGATTCTTGAGGATCTTGAGCTCCAGCTCGCGGGGGTCCTTGCGCTTTTCCTCGTCGATGTTGAAGCCGGGCCGCCCCGCCCCGCGCGCCTGAAGTCCCATCAGCACGTCGGCGGAATAGTCAATGCCGCCGGATTCCTTGAAGGCGTTCATGGAGACCTCAAGGTTGTAGTTCTCGCGGTTGAAGGAGGAAATGGCGAGGATGGTCAGCCCGTGCTGGCGGGAGAGCTTTTTCAGCGCGCACACGATGCGGTCAAGGTTCTGCTTGTCCGTGAAATGGACGTCCACCGGGGCGATGATCTGGAGATAGTCGATGAGCACCACGGGCTTTTGTCCGGTCTCGGCTATGTGGCGCGCGACCTCCGCGCGGATGTAGTCCAGCCCCGTTTCGTGGTCGCCCTCGCGGAAATAGAGGTGCTTTGCATAGGAGGCGTAGCGCGTCTGCGCCAGCTCCAGATGCGCGAGATCCTGCGCACTGTAGCCCGCCCAGCGCCTGCCGTCTAAAACACCGCGCGCGGTCTTGGCAAGGCGGCGGCGCGCGGAGGTGTCGAGCAGGAAGGATTCGCGGGAAACGGAACGAGCCATCAGCTCCCATGTCATCATTTCAAGGGAGAAAATGAGCACGTCGCGCCCCTGCATGGCAAGCTGATCGGCGATCTGCATACAAAAGGCGGTCTTGCCCAGCGAGCTGACCGCACCGATCACATAAAGTCCGTCGTAAAGTCCGCCGTCCAGCGTCTGATCCAGCCCCTCAAAGCCGGTTTTGAGCGCGGGGCGCTTTGCCTGCGCCTCGATATAAGCGCGGAATGCCTCCATCTGCCCCGCGGCGGAGGTCTCGGCATAGGGGGGCGGCTGCTGCGCCTGCCGATCCTCGACCGCCTGCGCCAGAAATCGCGCCGCGCCCTCGCGGTCGGCGCAGAGGAATTCGTTCAGATCCTTGCCGGTGGGAACGCCCGGGCAGCGGTACAGCCAGGGGAATTCCTCGGCGAGGGCAGTTGCCCACGTTTCCCCTGCCGCGTCGTTGTCCGTCAGCAGCAGGATGGGGGCGGGTCGATCCAGTCCGCGCAGCAGAGCCGCCGCCTTTTCGCGGTTGCCCGCGCCGTTCAGCGCGGCGGCCCGATAGCCCAGCTCCTCTGCCGAGAGCGCGTCAAAGGCGCCTTCCAAAAGGAAGACCGGCTCTTCCCCGCCCGCAGTCAGCAGCTCCGGCTGAAAGAGCGGCGAAGGCAGCCCCTTCTCGTTGAGATAGCGCTTTTCCGCGACGGCGCGGCGCACGCAGCGCCCGTTTTCGCATGGCAGCACCACGCAGTCATGCTCAGGGTCGTAGCCAAGGCGGAATCTCGTCACCGTGGCGTCGGAAAGCCCGCGTTTGGCAAAATAATCGGTTTTTCGGCGGTGAGAAAAGCAGCTTTCGGGGTAGGAGGCGGGCAGCGTTTCCCTGCTCAGGCGGTCAGCGGGGCGCGCCTCTCCCGCGTCGCCGTGCCCGTAGCGCTTGCTCGCAAGCGCCAGAGCGTCGTGCGGCGAGGTGAGGTTTTCGTCGATCGCCAGCAGATCGAAGAGGTCATAGTCCGCGCCGCAGGCGAAGCAGTGTACCTTTTGCCGCTTTGCGTCGTATCCCATGGAGGGATCGCGGTCGAGATGCGTTGGGTTCAGGCAGCGAAAGCGCTTTTGCGGGTCAATGCCCCGATCATAGAGATAGTCAACGATGCGGGGGCGCAGGTCGTTAAAGGTGTCAGGCATAGGATCGCCTCCTTTTCTTCTCGTTATTATAGCATAAGACCCCGCGGAGGAGCGATTCCCGCGGGGTCTGTAAGATATCTTAAGATATCAATAAGGGGATTTTCGGTAAAAATGGAAAATATGAAAAAAATTAGATGAACTGCATGAAAATGAGTGATTCGACAGAAAATATCAGTATAAAAGTTGTAAAAGAAAGGAAAAATGCAAGGGGCGATTTTGGGCGCGCTGCACGACTTGAGGTCGCCTTTGCACGAAATGAAGTCGTCTTAGCACGGCTCGAAGTCGGAATTGGACAGGCTGTGACCCTCGTTTTTTTCACAGGATGGGCACAGACGGTGGATAACTTCCGTGGAAAGTAGGCGTTTTGGTGGGAAAATCGGACTTTTGTCGTCAAATTTCCGTTTTTTGTGAATATCTTTTCCACGGATGTTTTGTCTTCCAATCAGCGGCCGCGCAGAAATTTGAGGAATTCAGACGTGGTTTCGTGCAGTTGCTGAGGGGTCACTGCATGCTCTGGGGCGGCTTTTTGGCGGGCTTTTTCTTCGCCTCGATCTGCTTGACTGTCTTGTTTTTTTCGATCTGCTGGATGTAGCTCTGCATGGTGGCGTCAATGCCGACGTTCATCTTGCCGCCGAGGAAGGTATTGATGTCGTCATAGTCGAAATCCATATGGATGGAGCCGCCCGAGACGTCCTCGATCTCCTCCACCGCCTTATTGAACGGGCGGATGATCGCCTCGTCATAGTTGCGGTTTTTGACGTCCTCCTTGGTCGGCAGGCCGATATAGTGGATGATGTCCTGAATTTTTACGCGGAAGCTGCCGTCGTCATCGACGGGCGCTTTCCGCGCGCGGTAGAAGAGATAAAACGCCATGCGGTAGGCATTTTCGCTCAGATGACCCATCCAGTCGGGGATCAGCTGGTAATACTGGGTCAGGAAGTGGCGCACGTTCTCGGCGAAGGAAATGCGCACCTCGCCGGTGTACTTTTTGATGGATGCCTCGGTCGCCAGATGGGTGATATAAAAGGATTCAAAATACTTTTTGAAGGATTCCGCGGTGATCTTCATGCCCGTGATGGACTGCATATCCTTCTTGATCTGGCGATAGGCGGCGTCTCTGGATCGCAGACCCGCCCAGTCCATGTACTCTTCAATGGAGAAGGTCGCGGTGTTGTTTCGCCAGTTGTCAGCGTTGCCGCGCATCAGGGTGTAGATCAGCAGGCGGTGCGCCGTCCAGGAGAGATTTTTCGTGTATTCCGCGACGGCCTCAAAGATGATGGTCATTTCGTAATCCTTGTTGCGGTAGCGGATGTTCTGGTTGCCGTAGGCGTCAGGCTCGGAATAGGTCACGGTGATGCCGTTGGAGGAGGGATGAAATTCCCTGCCGCGCTTCATATTCGCCCAGACGCCGCAGATGAAATAGGTGGCGGGGCTGTTGCCCAGCACATCGTATTCCTGCACCCTCGCGGTGACGGTCTTATCAAAAATATCCAGCAGCGTGGCGGCAAACGTGACGGTCTCCGACGCGCCGATGGTCACCGCCTCTGTCACCGCCTCCGGCGAAGACAGATCGTGTGTCTGAAGATAACTGTCCATCAGGGGGTAAATGTCGCCGAAGTCAAAGACGTTCATCTGATTTTTGAACTTTCTGGGGTGCTCTTTTTCCAGCGGCTTCAGCTTATTGTATGTATCCAGCATTTCCTGAAACTGTTCGGATTCCAGAAAACGCAGGGGGGTGTCCTTCAATTGCTCTGCCGGTTCGGGGAACTGGGACATGGTGCGACCCTCCTTTTGCGAAAAGATTGCTTTTTTAGAACCTTAGTATAGCATAAGTTGAAAAAAAGGGAAAGAAAAAGTTTTTTTTCGCAAATCGCGAGAAAAATATTCTCATCGTTCGGACAGGTCTCACGTGAGACCTGTCCGAGCGGCGCGTTATTTGTCCGTCAGCAGCGGCTGCCGTTGATGATCTTTCGGATCTGGCGCTCGCTAAGGCGGAATTGGGCCGCGAGACTTCGGTAGTTAGAGCCATTAAACATGGCGCGAATGTCCCGATCGCGGGCGCCGCGCTCCAGCGATTCCCGCTTGGGAACGTACAGCGTTTGTCCGCCGCACAGCAGCGTCAGGTGGACGAACGCCTCCATACCGATGGCGTCCACGATGTCTCGGTACTCCTCCGGGATATCGTCCGTGCGGATGTGGCGTGCAGGGGGGATGCAAGTGGTAGACATAACATTTTTCTCCTCTCTGAAATCAGGTGTGAAACAGGACGAGTTCCTAAGTCTCACGTGTGACTTGTCCGGCTTTGTCCAAAGAACTGTTTCTACCATTCAGCGCCGCCGAGGGAGGCGTTGTATCCTTCGGTCAAACAGAGCGGAAAAAATCTCCCCCGAGAGAGGATGTCATTTGCAAAAATTAGAAAGTAATTTGTCCAAGCGTCTTCGTCACCGTTCTGCGCTTTGCCGGAGTGATGAGAAAAAAGGCAGAAGACCGACTTGGAAACGTGCAGTTCGCTGTGTGTAATTTTCAGAATTCCGACGTGCTTTCGTGCATTATGTTTTAGGCAGATGTTTGGGAAAGTACGACTTGAAAACGTGCAGATAAGAAAAAAATCAGTTCCAAGAGATTGGATATCGGCGCGTGATTAAAACACCAGATGTAGTGAATTTGGACAAGTCTCACGTGAGTTTTTGTGGGAAGGCGTTCCGATTTCGGCAAGAAATCGAAAGAAGTCTGCACGAAACCAAGTCGGAAATCAGCTGGAACAGGGAAGCGTGGGTGCACGAAACTAAGTCGGAATTTGTCAGAAGCAGGGGAGAGCGCTGCACGAAATCGAGTCGGAATTCGTCGGGGAAAGGGGAAAGCGGGCGCACGAAACCAAGTCGGAACTCGTCGAGAAGATGGAGGAGATGCCGCACGAAACCGAGTCGGAATTCGGCGAAAGCGGGGGAGAGGCGCTGCACGAAATCATGTCGGATTTCACCGGAGCGATCACCGCTGATCGGGGCAGGGGAGGGGGAGGCCTTTTTTCCCGGTGCGGCGTAAAGCCCTTCGCGCAGAAGATGACCATTTACCTCAAATTGAGATCGTTACGATGGTCGGTGCGTTCTATCGCCTGCTTGACATGGTGCACGAATTTTCAATGCTGCACACGCGCTCGGCGTGGAGGCAAAAGAGATCGCGCAGTATGCCGACAGATGTATGTTCTGTGTGTCCGAGGATTTTGGCGCGCCGATCGGCTCACTGGTCTGCGGGAGCAAAGAATTCATTTATGAGCTTCGCCAGACGCGCCGCCTGCTCGGCGGAGATCTGCGCCAGGGCGGCGGTGCCGCTGTCCCCGCGATCTATGCGCTGCGGCACAACATTCTCCTTTTGAACGAGGATAACCGCCGAGCGGAGAAGCTTGCCGAGGCGATTCAGGGCTTGGACGAGACCCGCGTTCGTCGGGTGTTCCATCTGGGAATTTCTGAAGAGGACTGCGGTAAGGACAATTCAGATCTTCAAGACCGTTGACTGCGAAATGACGCAGTAAACGGCAGAGCGCAAGGATAAGAGCGATCCCCGAACCGGTCTGACAATGAACGGTTCAGGGATCCTTTTGTATTTATGGACTTGGCGGGCTTTACCGGGGGAGGGGAGGAGGTCGGCTGCTTTTTTGCTTTTTCAGTATTGCGATGCGCTCCCGCGTGCGTTACGACGGAAGTTCGTGCTTGAGGTTGCGAAGATGCAGATAGACCGTGTTCTTTGAGATCCCCAAACTGGCGGAGACATACACGACTGCGTCCTTGATGTTGAAGATGCCCTGTTGGTAGAGCTGGCGGATGATCTCCTTATTGCGGTTGGTGGAGGGAATATTCGGTGATGCAGAAACGCTCTCTCTCGCCTTTGCCATCGCGGTGGAGATGACCTCATCAATGTCGGCATTAAAGCTCTCGGTCTCTCGGGATATGGTCAGGTCGGAGGTGGTGGGGAGGAATGTGGAGATGAACTGCGAAAACGGCACATCGCACTGGAAGTTCATACAGACGAGTCCGATGATGCGCTCCCTCTCGCCGATCACCGGGATCGTCACAGATTTAAGAGTGCGCCCCTCTCTCCTGTTGAAGTAGACCATGGAGTGCGGGGTCTGGCTTTTCTGAATGTCGTGCAGCATGGAGAGCGCCAGGTCGGTGATCGGCGCGCCCACCTCGCGCTTGGTGTAATGACCGTTGATGATTTTAATTACAGAGTGGCTCAGCTCCTCCAGACTGTGGAGCACGATCTCATAGCTGTCGCCAAGATAGAGCGCGAGACCGTCCAGCATATATTGGTAGGATCGAAGGATCTCACGATCCACTTCTGTCAGCTCAAATTTTTTTGGTGCCACAGGTTTTTATCCTTTCTTGAACAAATCTTTTCTCTATTATACCGCCAAAAATGGCAAAGTGCAACAAAAACCTAATAAAAATTGATGCAAATGAGATAATTTAACATGAATGAGAAAAAAACTATTGACTAAATTATAATTCATTGCTAAGCTAAAGTTAACCTGACCGGCAGCCTATTTCATATGTGTGTGCTGGGCTGCCGGGGCAAGAAATACTATGCCGCGCCAGCGGCAGGATGGGAGACAATTTATGGAAAAAATCGAAACGACTCAGGCACCGGCCGCGATCGGCCCCTACTCTCAGGCAGTTTGCATGGGCAGGGCGGTGTTCACCTCCGGTCAGATCCCGGCTGTTCCCGAAACCGGCGTTATTCCTGAGGGCATTGAGGCGCAGGCGCACCAGTCCTGCAAGAATGTGGCCGCCATTCTGACCGCTGCGGGCAGCAGCATGGAAAAGGTCGTCAAGACGACCTGCTATCTGGCGGATATGGCGGACTTTGCCACCTTCAACGCCGTTTACGAGCAATACTTCACCCAGAAGCCCGCGCGCTCCTGCCTGGCGGCGCGTGCGCTCCCCAAGGGCGTGCTGTGCGAGATCGAAGCGATCGCAGAGCTCGACGCCTGAAAACGATCCGATAAACCACATTCTATCTGAAGGAGGAAATTACAGTGAAAGCAAAGAAAGAACTGTCCACGGGACTGGCACTGCTCGGCTTCTTGCTGCCGCTCGCGGTGCTGCTGACTCTCATTTTCCAGGGCGTGAGCATTATGCTCGGCCTGACGGCGGCGATTTGCGTGGAGGGTCTCTTCGGCATCTACCTCGGTTACTCCTGGGATGAGCTGGAAGAGTCCGCCATGAAGGGCATTGGCCGCGTCAACCAGACTGTGATCGTGATGATCCTCATCGGTATGCTCATCGGCGTGTGGATCTCCGCCGGCAGCGTGCAGACCATGCTCTACTACGGCGTGAATCTCATCAACCCAAAGGCATTCCTGCCGATTGCTTTCATCATCTGCATCATCACCTCCATCGTCACCGGTACCTCCTGGGGCACCGCGGGCACGATGGGCATCGCACTGATCGGTATCGCGCAGGGCCTCGGCGTTCCTGTTGAGATGGCGGCAGGCGCTATCATCTCCGGCGCGCTGGTCGGCGATAAGCTCTCCCCACTGTCCGATACCACGCTGCTGGCCTCCGCGACCTCCGGCGTCAAGCTGTTCGACCACATCACCTCCCTGCTTTTCGTGACCCTTCCCGCCTCGCTCATCTCCATCGTGGTGTATGGGCTGCTGGGGATGCGCTACGCCTCGGGCGATGTTGACCTCTCCGCCGTGAAGGTCCTCTCCGACAGCCTGCTCGGCTCCTGCCATGTCAGCGTGCTGATGCTGGTGCCGCTCCTGTTCGTTCTGGTGCTCTCCGCCATGCGCAAGCCCACCATCCCCGTCTTTGCCGGAGGTCTGGTCATCGGCTGCATCTGGGCGATGGTCTTCCAGGGTGCTTCCCTGAACGATGTGATCTCCGCTGCCATCAACGGCTTTGTGAGCGCAACCGGCAATGCGGATGTGGACAAGCTCCTCTCCCGCGGCGGCGCCCTCAGTATGGCGGAAACGATCTTCCTGTGCATCGGCGCGGGTATGTTCTCCGGTATTTTCGAGCGCACCGGCGTGCTCCATCGCCTGATGGACAGCCTGTGCAAGGTTGTCAAGTCTGTCGGCGGTCTGGTGCTTTCCCTGACCGTGACCGGCATTGTGCTGATGTTTGGCGGCGCGGGTCAGTCCTGCACCCTCAGCCTTCCCGCCATCGCGTTCAGAAACGCGTTCGACGATATGGACGTCAATCCCTGCGTCATGTCCCGCACGCTTGAGTGCACGGGAACCGTGCTCGGCTCCATCGTGCCCTGGGACGCCTCTGCCATCCTGTATACGGGTCTGTTCGGCGTGTCCGTCGCCCAGTATCTCCCCTTCAACCTGATCGCGCTGCTCTCTCCCATTCTCGCGGTCGTCACGGCGTTTATCGGCTTCGGTGTGTTCAAGAGCAATGAGACGGTGCATTTCACGCTCAAGTGCAAGAAGTACGACAAGCAGACCGGCAAGCCCCTCTAAGGAGTGCGCATATGACAGGAATCGAACTGGAAGCTGCCCTGACAGCCTTTCCGCGCAGCAGGCTGTGCGATTTTGCTACCCCTGTGCACCGTCTGCCGCGTCTGGAGCGGAAGCTGAATACCTGCCCGCTCTACATCAAGCGCGACGACCTCAACGGCGTCGGCTCCGGCGGCAACAAGGTCCGTCCGCTTGAATACCTGCTGGGCGAGGCACAGGCGCAGGGCTGCGATGTGGTGATCGCCTCCGGGCAGGAGAACTCCAACTTGTGCTCTATCGCCGCATCCGCCTGCTGCCGGCTGGGGATCCGGTGCATCCTGGTGCACAACAATGATCAGCCCACGCGCCTTGCGGGCAACATCCTGCTCAACAAGCTCTCCGGTGCGGAGGAGCACTATGTGGGGCCCATCCCGGAAACGGAACGCAACGACTATGTGGCGGCGCTGGCTGAGCGGCTGCGGCAGGAGGGCAAAAAGCCCTTTGTCGTAGAAAATGGCGCGACCTCCGTTCATGCCGCCGTCGGCTATTTCCACCTGCCGATCGAGTTGGTGAACTCTCCCGCCGGCGCGCAGATCCACGATCTGTTCGTCCCCGGCGGGAACGGCGGAATGGCCGCCGGCATCGTGTACGGCACCGCTCTTCTGGGCGCTCCCTTCCATGTGCACGTCGTCTCCGTGGAGAACACGAAGGAGGAGCTTGAGAGCATACTCGACGAGCTATTCCGCGGATTGGAGCGCTATACCGGCCTTACGCCTCCTGTTCCCATCTCGTCCGTCATGACCGTTCACGGGCAGTACCGCGGCGACGGCTGGGGAATTCCCACCGAACAGTCGGACGCGATGATCGAGCAGATGGCGCAGTTGGAGGGCGTGCTCCTTGAGCGCATCTACACGGCCAAGACGGCTTGGGGTATGTGCGATCTGCTCCGCCGCGGCGAGGTAAAAAGCGACGGTGCGTGCCTGGTCCATTCGGGCGGCTTCGCCTCTCTCTTCTACCAGTACGGATAAAGGTACAGACACCTCAAAAGGCAATAGAGAAGTCTCTTTTGACCGGCAGCACGACTTGCACAGTGCTGCCGGTCAAGCCTGTTCAGGGGCAGGCGCAGCACACGTTTTTCCGCGCAAAGGTCATAATTCCAAGGCATTTTCTGAAATTCGGCGTATCGTGCTGCAAAAGCGGCGTTGTCCAGAGAAGAAAAAAATCCGACGCATTTGCGTCGGATTTTTTTGTATAGGACCCGTTTTGGGCGGTTTTTGTTTTCCGTAAGTCAGTCGTCCAAAACCATTTTGAGCGTCTCCACGGTGCGGCGCAGCTCCTCCAGATTTTCAAGGCAGGTGTCAAGCTTTTTCCTGGCGGTGTCCTTGTCCACGTCCGTGCTGAGATCCAGCTCCTTCAGTTGGGCGATGCTACGCCGGACCGATCTTCCGAAGGAGTCGACCGTCCGCAGGGGGTTGGCGCTCTGGGCGGGCT
>ENA-OZHH01000124-OZHH01000124.1-human-gut-metagenome-genome-assembly--contig:-NODE-124-length-45694-cov-8.619339_pt1 | contig 45694 bp, 36 predicted proteins | sample MGYA00244045_ERZ653684 | MGnify/ENA primary metagenome ERZ653684 (study PRJEB26926, sample SAMN06165264) | human gut metagenome | biome: ENVO:00009003; feature: ENVO:2100002; material: ENVO:00002003... | reverse complement strand
CTTAACCACATAAATGATTGAATTTAAATTATTTAATTGTTAGAACTAAAATTTCTTTTACAATATGTTATTTCTTGTTGCAAAATTAGAAGTTTTCCGCGAGATTACAAGGAATTATGGAAATAATTCTTTAATCTCGTTTAGGGAAATCCATTCCCGGCTTCTCCAGCAGTTCAAGAGCCTTTTTCATACTGTCACTCAAATCATTAATCACTCTGAAATATTCGTTCATATCCCACAGGTCACGGGCGATCAAGGCTTTGAGCTGTGTCTTGATCAACGGAAGAGCAGTCTGAAACTGTTCCTCGTTATACTCTGCTCCCATCGTCTTGCCCAATTCGACCAGTTCATCCAGCATCTTGGAAGAAATCTCAAAGTCCTTATAGAAACGGTCAAAGTTCTTATACTTCTTCAACCATTCTGCCCGATGACGATCAATCAGTTTGATATTCATCTGAACAATTGCTCCCTTATCCCGCAGAGCCAGATAATAGTCTGTGTAACGGGTTGTATCAAGCGGAACAAAATAATCCGGCATGATACCGCCGCCGCCATAGACGGTACGTCCCAGTTTATGGGTCTTATATTTTAAAGAATCCGGGAAATGAATGCTGTCTGCACTTAACATTTCTCCCCGGTTATAGCGGTCTATCAGATCTTTGTTGTATTGTTCAATACTTTCATACGGCTTCTGAATACAACGGCCGGAGGGAGTATAATAACGGGCCACTGTCAGACGGATCATGGAACCATCCGGCAAATCAATGGGTCTCTGGACCAATCCTTTACCAAAAGTCCGGCGTCCGACGATCATTCCACGGTCCCAATCCTGAACGGCACCAGAAACAATTTCACTGGCCGAAGCAGAATATTCATCTACCAGGACAACCAGACGTCCGTTCAGAAAGGCTCCATTCCCTTTTGCAAAGAATTCACTCCGAGGATTGCGTCTTCCTTCCGTATAAACGATTAATTCTTTCTTGCCCAGGAACTGGTCTGCCAAATCAATAGCCGCGTTCAGATAACCGCCACCATTCCCCTGAAGATCCAGAATCAGGTCTTGCATGCCTTGTTGCTTCAGCTTCTGCAAAGCCTCCATAAACTCTTTGCTGGTAGTAGCTGCAAACCGGTTGACACGAATGTATCCGATTCTGCGGTCTACCATATAGGCTGCATCCAGACTGTAAACCGGAATCTTATCACGCTTTACGGTAAATGAAAGCAAATCTTTCACTCCCTTACGCATAATCTTCAGATTGACAACCGTTCCTTTCGGCCCGCGCAAGCGGCGCATCACTTCGTCTATATTCATCTTCACTCCGGCAATAACCGTATCGTTGACCTGAATAATACGATCACCTGCAAGAATTCCTACTTTTTCAGAGGGGCCTCCGGAAACAGGCTGAATAACAAACAATGTATCCGTCGCCATATTAAATTGGATACCTATACCGTCAAAGTTTCCCTGCAACGGCTCATTCAGACGTTTCACTTCTTCCGGATCCGAATAAGTTGAATGCGGATCCAGCTTTTCCAACATGCTGACAATAGCAGCTTCGACCAGTTCCGGCTCGTCTACTTTATCCACATATAAATTGGCAATGGCAAATTCAGCCAACTGCAGCTTACGTGCCGGAGAATCCAACAATTTGTTTTGCGCCTGCATTCCTCCTGCGGACAAACAGGCCAGCATCACAATTAAACAAGTTCTTATCATGTCTTTCATTTTATTCAATCTTCATTCCTTCAGGCAAGAACGGAGTCACATCTTTGCCATATTGCAGCAGTTCACGAACAATTGTTGAACTGACAGAAGTGAGTTCCGGTTCCGTAAACAACAGGATGGTCTCGATACCGGAAAGTTTCCGATTGATATCAGCAATCGTTTCTTCATATTCAAAATCACGTACCGTACGAATGCCCCGGATAATGAACCCGGCACCACGTTCGCTGGCAAAATCAACCGTCAGGCCGGTATAAGCCTCTACACTGATACGCGGTTCATCCTTAAAAAGATCGCGTATCATCTGCACACGTTTTTCGGTAGGGAACCATGTACGTTTTCCGTCATTCACTCCGATACCGATGATTACCTCGTCCATAAACGTCAAGGCACGTTTCACCACTGAATAATGTCCGATCGTAAAGGGGTCGAACGTCCCCGGAAATATAGCTTTCAACACATCCAGAATTAAATGTTTCTACTCTCTTTCAACCGGCTTTCACACCTTATTATATATTATACGTTGTCGGTTATCAGATCTTCCTCCACTACCAGGTTATCGATAATAAAGTTCTGACGCTCCATTGTATTCTTTCCCATATAAAACTCCAGCAATTCCCGGACAGCGTCCGTCTTACGGAGAGTTACCTGCTCCAGCCGCATATCTTTTCCAATAAAGTTCCGGAACTCATCAGGAGAAATCTCTCCAAGTCCTTTAAATCGCGTAATCTCCGGATTGGGCCCTAACTTCTCAATCGCTGCCACACGTTCTTCATCCGTATAGCAGTAAATGGTTTCATAGACTCCTTTCTTCCGGTTGCGGACACGGAATAACGGCGTCTGAAGAATGTATACATGGCCTTTCTTGATCAGATCAGGGAAGAACTGAAGAAAGAAAGTCATCATCAGCAGACGAATATGCATACCGTCCACATCCGCATCGGTTGCTACAATCACCTTATTATAACGTAATCCGTCCAGTCCATCTTCAATATTCAAAGCGGCTTGCAAGAGATTGAACTCTTCATTTTCGTACACTACCTTTTTCGTCAGTCCGAACGAGTTCAAAGGCTTACCCCGCAGACTGAATACCGCCTGCGTATTGACATCCCGGCTCTTTGTAATGGAACCGCTTGCTGAGTCTCCCTCTGTGATAAAGATAGAACTTTCTGCCCGTGGATCATCTTCATCATCCTTCTTGCCGGTTTTAACGTCATTCAGATGAATACGGCAATCCCGAAGCTTGCGATTATGCAAGTTTGCTTTCTTGGCCCGTTCACGTGCAATCTTTGTCACACCGGCAATCGCTTTCCGTTCCTTCTCCGACTCCTGAATCTTCTGAAGCAGGACTTCTGCTACATCCGCATGCTTATGGAGATAATTATCAACATTTTCTTTGACAAAGTCCCCAACAAACTTATTGACACTTACTCCCGACAACGGATATGGATTTCCGTCCGAATCCTTCTCCGGCGCCATGGTAAGCGAACCCAGTTTGATCTTGGTCTGACTCTCAAAAGTCGGTTCAATCACATTAATGGCAATAGCAGCTACCAGTCCGTTACGGATATCCTGGAACTCCATGTTCTTGCCGAAAAATTCCTTGATCGTCCGGGCCAGATGTTCCTTGAAAGCACTCTGATGCGTTCCACCCTGAGTGGTATGCTGCCCGTTGACAAAGGAATAATATTCTTCACCGTACTGCGGACTGTGCGTAAAAGCAATCTCAATATCCTCTCCTTTCAGATGGATGATCGGATACAATCCCTGTGAAGTCATGTTATCATTCAGCAGGTCTTCCAGTCCGTTTCGGCTGATAATGCGATGTCCGTTGTAATAAATAGCCAGTCCGGTATTCAGATACGTATAATTACGCAACATGGTTTCGATGAACTCCGGACGGAAATGATAATTCAGGAACAAAGTATTGTCCGGCTCAAAGAAGATATAAGTACCGTTCTCTTCGTCGGTGGAAGAAGTTGTATCGCTTATCAGATTTCCCTGAGTAAATATGGCCTCACGCATCTGACCGTCACGAACACTCCGTGCGACAAAACGAGAACTCAGGGCGTTGACCGCCTTGGCTCCCACACCATTCAGACCGACACTTTTCTTGAAGGCCTTTGTGTCATACTTACCTCCCGTATTCAGCATCGAAACAGCATCCACCAAACTTCCCAACGGAATACCACGACCATAGTCACGCACGGAAACACGCAGGTTATCCTCCATCTGGATATCAATGCGCTTTCCCGCTCCCATTTTAAATTCGTCGATACAGTTGTCCACCACCTCCTTCAACAGGACATAGATTCCGTCTTCAGCTTGTGAGCCGTCTCCCAAACGTCCGATGTACATACCCGGACGGGTACGCACATGTTCCATGTCACTCAGATGGCGAATGTTCTCCTCTGTATAGGAAACAGGGGTATTCTGTTGTTCATTTATTTCTTCCATGCTCATTGTCGGTAATCAGACTTAAAATACTTTCTTATAAGCACGACGACGCTTGTGCTGTACCGATTCAAAGGCACTCCACTGCGCCTGTACTTTCTTGTTTACTTCCAGTTCCGGATTGCTCTCACCATACTGGAATCCCATCTGCTGATAAATTGGAACCAGATCATAGAAAAGCAAAGCATTCACGCCCTTACTTTGATACTCTGGCTTCACTCCCACAAGCAGCAGGTCGAGCACTTTAGGTTTCTTGAAGAACAGGGCTTTCAGCAAATGATACCATCCGAAAGGCAGCATCTTTCCTTTGGCTTTCTGCAATGCCTCTGAAAGCGAAGGCATCGAAATACCTACGGCTACCAGTTCGCCTGCTTCATCTTCCACCAGCGACACCATCCGCAGGTCAATTAACGGAAGATAAGTTTTAATATACTGATTGATCTGTCCCTGCGTCATCTTGGAATAACCGTACAGAGGCGCATAAGCTTCATTGATCAGATCAAAGATTTTCTGTCCGTAATTCTTTTCCTTAATCTCACTACGCTTCAGCTTCTTGATCTTCAGCTTATATTTCTGGAGAATAATTTCGGATATGCGTACAAACTTCTCAGGAAGTTTATCGGGGACTGTCAATTTAAATTCCACCCAATCGGCCTCTTTCTCAAAGCCCAGACGCTCCATGTGTTGAGAATAATACGGATAATTGTAAATGGTGGACATCGTACTTAACTGGTCGAAGCCTTCAACCAGCATACCTTCTGCATCGAGATCCGTAAAGCCAAGAGGGCCTACCATTGCTTCCATCCCTCTTTCCTTTCCCCAGGCTTCCACCTGATCAAGCAAAGCTTTCGAAACCTCCGGATCGTCTACAAAGTCAATCCAGCCAAAACGAACTTCCTTTTTGTTCCATGTTTCATTGGCACGACGGTTAATGATGGCGGCCACTCGCCCTACCACCTTGTCGTCCTTATAAGCCAAAAAATAGTCCGCTTCACAAAATTCAAACGCCGCATTCTTCTGCGGGCTGAATGTTCCTAACATATCATCATACAAATCGGGTACAGAATAAGGATTATTCTTATACAACTCGTAATTGAAGCGGATAAATGTTTTCAGCTCTTTTTTATTGCTTACTTTCTTAATGATAATGGCCATCGATTCGTAATACTATGAAATTTCAGGGAGTAAAGATACGATTTTTTATTCGAAGAGCCTGCACTTCTTTTAATTTTCATAAAAACTTGCTGCTTTATACACCTTATATAATAAGAGGTTCATGTCAGGAGGCTATCTCTGGAAAATTTCTTCAAGTGAAAATGCCCAATAAGCCTTATCCAAAACTTTTTTCTTTATTTTTCTCCAGATTACACCGAGAGAAAGAGATACAAGCAAGATCAAAAAGACACTTAGCACAGATATATAGCAACAAAAAGAAACAAGATAAAGCCAAATAAAAGAGCAGAGCACAATTTCAAAACAAGACAGAATCAAACAAGAAAGTATAGATTCTGTCAGAATCGAAAAATCAGGAATATTTCACCACCTCCCCGGAAATTTTTAATTCTCACCAATTTCAGAACCACTTGTCTTCCGGCAAAGAAAGAATCATTCCTATCACTTCAGCATAATTCCGCTGCCCCGACGAAATACGGTTTCCTTTTAAGTACCAGTTATAGATCACATGCTGTACTGATCCGATCCATGGACTATAACGCTCCGACCAATAACGCTGGCCGTCGGCCAGCTGACGAAGGATGGCCGGATGAATAGTTTCCAGCCAGGCTTTCCAGGTTTGTTCAGGAAGAGTCGCCGCCGCATTGGACAACACATACGACAAAAGTCCAAAATAACCGCTGTATCGCACGGCAGGTGATGTCGAACGAATGCAAATCTGGTAAGCCCAGAAATTAGCTTCGGCTTCGTTGCTTATGCCTAACAGATGAGACAGCTCATGGGCATAAGTAAACGGATATTGCAAAGGAAGAAGTTCATGGTTAAGATGAGACTCACCGAAAAAAGGTCCCATAAATCCCAAGACACCGACTCCGGAATAAAGAGAATTAAAGAATAAGTATTTTGGATGTTGGAAATTGCGAGGAAGTGCCAGTCCGTAATGTCCCGGAATCTGTGCATAGAGTTTCTTCACTTCAGCCTCCAGATTCATCCGGTCAGGAAACAACAATGCTCTTTCCGATCTTTCTGAATCTGCCAGACAGGAATCATTAAGCGAAATGCCGGAAGCGGCCGCATAGGAAGCATTCAACCGGTCGGCATAATTCTGTAAAAAACGACAGAACACCTCTTCTTCATACGGACGTGGTGCAACGTTGGCCCGGAGATAAAAACTGTCACGATAATAGTTCATTCCCCATCCCCAATAAAACCAGACATAAATCCAAAGCAAACACTCGGCCTCATATCCCAATATGCGTTTCCAGCGAAACTTCCGATGACGGGCCCAAAAAGGAAAAACCACCAGCAGCACCAGAGAGAGAACAACCACCCATTCGTCAAGAGAAAAAGGAACAAGCGAAGCTATTGCAGAAAGGAAAGTGGAAATAGCCGGATACATGCGGCATGCATAAAATTCGCCGGCATGAGGAATGAACCGGAATGCAAGGCTACCCACAACCAGGACAGCAAGCAAAGACCAGCGGATGACTTGGATTCTCTTCATAGAATATCTATTTATTGAAAGCAAAATTATCTTTTTCTGTTGAAAACACTTATTTTTGTCCGGATAAAGATTATTAACAACAGATAAAATATTATTCATCATGGTCTTGAACTATATCTGGCTTGCCTTTTTCCTGACAGCTTTTGCCGTGGCTTCCGTACGTCTCATTTTCTTTGGCGACACTACTGTTTTTCCCGATATCATCAATTCAACCTTTGCTTCTTCAAAGACGGCCTTTGAGATTTCACTCGGACTTACCGGTGTTCTCTCCCTCTGGCTGGGCATCATGAAAATCGGCGAAATGGGCGGAGTGGTCAACTGGTTCGCACGAATTCTCAGTCCCCTGTTCAGTAAACTTTTTCCCGATATTCCGAAAGGACATCCTGTCACAGGAAGCATCTTCATGAACCTTGCCGCCAACATGCTGGGGCTGGATAATGCAGCCACCCCACTCGGTCTGAAGGCTATGGAAGGCCTGCAGGAACTCAATCCCCGAAAAGATACGGCAAGTAATCCGATGATCATGTTTTTAGTCCTGAATACATCCGGACTGACCATTATTCCCATCAGCATCATGGTCTACCGCGCGCAGATGGGAGCAGCCCAGCCTACCGACGTATTTGTACCGATCCTGCTGGCAACTTTCTTTTCTACACTGGCAGGAATCATCACCGTCAGTCTTTATCAGCGCATCAATCTGCTGAACCGTACCATTCTTCTTTTTCTGGGTGGAGCCAGCCTGTTCATCGCTGGAATCATCTGGTTCTTCACCACACTCTCACGCCAACAAATTGACACGTATTCCACCACTACTGCCAATGTGTTCCTCTTTGTCATCATCATCGGATTCATCATAGCAGGCATGCGTAAGCGCATCAATGTATACGATGCATTTGTAGAAGGAGCCAAGGAGGGCTTTACCACAGCCGTACGGATCATCCCTTATCTTGTCGCCATCCTGGTGGGCATCGGAGTATTCCGAGCTTCCGGATGCATGGACTACCTGATCCAGGGTGTAGCGAAGTTAACGGAACTCTGTGGCATCAACAGTGATTTTGTCGGCGCACTTCCTACTGCTTTGATGAAGCCATTAAGCGGAAGCGGTGCCCGCGGACTGATGGTCGATGCAATGAGCACGTACGGAGCCGACTCGTTTATCGGACGTATGGCCTGTGTTTTCCAGGGATCCACAGATACGACGTTCTACATCTTGGCCGTCTATTTCGGAAGCGTGAGCATCACACGTACCCGTCATGCGGTTCCCTGTGGACTACTTGCCGATCTTGCAGGTGTCCTTGCCGCGATCTTCATCTGCTACCTCTTTTTCGGATAAACAAAGAAGATGCCGCCAAAAATGCGTAACTTTGCAACCACATTTAAATGTATAGACAATTATGATTACTTATCAAACGGAAGGCGTGGATATGCCCGCCATCAAGAAGCGTGAGACTTCGGCCTGGATTAAAGCCGTAGCTGAAACTTACGGAAAGAAGGTCGGTGAAATAGCTTATATCTTTTGCTCGGACGAAAAGATTCTGGAAGTAAACCGCCAGTATCTGCAACACGATTATTACACGGATATCATTACGTTCGACTATTGTGAAGGCAATCGGATTTCCGGTGATCTTTTCATCAGTCTCGACACCGTACGGACCAATGCTGAACAATTCGGTGCCACTTACGAAACAGAGTTGCACCGGGTGATCATTCATGGTATCCTTCACCTTTGCGGAATCAACGACAAAGGGCCGGGCGAGCGTGAAATCATGGAAGCTGCAGAGAACCGTGCCCTCGATATGCTGGCCGATTTCCAATAAAAGAAGATCCGTTCAATCCCGTTCCCTATTCTGTTTCCGTCTCCCGGACACTGGATTTTTGTCAGTGTCCGGGAGATGTTTTTTTGAGAAAAATTCCCCTAAAAAACGTCGAAGCGTTTTACCTTAAAGCCCGAAATCTTTTCACTGAAACGTCGAATTCTTTTTTAAAAAGTCCGAGGCCTTTTTTCTGGTTATTCCACCCCTTCCCGCATCCTCCCGGAAAACAAAATCTCCGGCACCGGTGTTCTAAATAAAAGCCCTATTCTTTTCAAGGTTACACCTTCCGGTAAGCCGCTAATTTTTCGTAACTTTGCAGACGACAATAAAACTAGAAACAGTATGAATTTCAATTACGACGTTATTGTAATAGGAGCCGGACACGCAGGTTGTGAGGCTGCAGCTGCAGCCGCTAATCTTGGCTCGAAAACATGTCTCATCACAATGGACATGAACAAGATTGGCCAGATGAGTTGCAACCCGGCCGTAGGAGGCATTGCCAAAGGACAGATCGTAAGGGAGATCGATGCACTGGGCGGTTACATGGGACTGGTAACAGACCGTACTGCCATTCAGTTCCGCATGCTCAACCGTTCGAAAGGTCCTGCCATGTGGAGTCCACGTGCACAATGCGACCGCGGTAAATTTATCTGGGCCTGGCGAGAGATTCTGGAGAACATACCGAACCTTCATATCTGGCAGGACACCGTTGAAGAACTCCTGGTTGAGAACGGAGAAGTAACGGGAGTAGTTACCTGCTGGGGCGTTACGTTTCATGCCAAATGCGTAGTTCTGACTGCAGGTACATTCCTGAACGGACTGATGCATATCGGCCGTAAAATGCTTGCCGGAGGACGGTGTGCAGAACCTGCATCCTATCATCTGACGGAATCCATCACCCGACACGGAATTACAGCAGGACGTATGAAAACCGGTACACCGGTTCGCATTGATGCACGCAGCGTCCATTTTGATTTAATGGAAACCCAGGACGGTGAAAACGATTTCCATCGTTTTTCTTATATCAGCGAGCCACGCAAGCTCAAGCAACTTCAGTGCTGGACTTGCTACACGAATGAAGAAGTTCACGACACCCTGCGCAGCGGACTCGCAGACTCCCCGCTTTACAACGGACAGATTCAAAGTATCGGTCCACGCTACTGCCCCAGTATCGAAACCAAAATCGTGACATTCCCTGACAAGCCGCAGCATCAGCTGTTTCTTGAACCGGAAGGAGAAACAACACGCGAACTTTATCTGAACGGATTCTCTTCATCCCTGCCGATGGAGATCCAGTTAGAAGCATTGAAGAAGATTCCGTGTTTCCGCGATCTGGTAGTTTATCGTCCGGGATATGCCATCGAATATGATTACTTCGACCCGACGCAACTGAAGCATACACTCGAATCAAAGATCGTAAAGAACCTGTTCTTCGCAGGACAAGTAAACGGAACAACCGGCTACGAAGAGGCAGGCGGACAAGGAATCATTGCCGGCATCAATGCACATATAAACTGTCAGGGTGGAGAACCATTCGTACTCGGACGTGATGAAGCCTACATCGGAGTGTTGATTGATGACCTCGTAACGAAAGGTGTGGACGAACCTTACCGCATGTTTACTTCGCGTGCCGAATACCGGATCCTGCTTCGTCAGGACGATGCGGACATGCGTCTCACCGAACGGGCCTACCGTCTGGGACTGGTAAAACAAGACCGGTATGACAAACTCTGCAGCAAGCGTGAAGAAATAGAACGAATCGTTGAGTTTGCAAAGACCTACTCCATCAAGGCAGATAAAATCAACGATGCTCTGGAATCACTCGGCACAGCAAGGCTCACCCACGGATGTAAGCTGATTGATATCATCAGCCGTCCGCAAATCACCATCGACAACATTGCGCCACACGTCCCCGCTTTCCAGGCTTTACTTGACCGGATTGAAGACCGGAAGGAAGAGATTATCGAAGCGGCCGAAATACGAATCAAATATAAAGGCTACATCGATCGCGAGCGTACCATAGCCGATAAGATCCACCGGCTGGAATCCATCCGTATTAAAGGAAAGTTCGACTATGCAAGCCTTCAGTCTCTGTCAACCGAAGCTCGCCAGAAGCTGGTTAAGATAGATCCAGAAACCCTGGCACAAGCCAGCCGCATCCCTGGCGTATCGCCAAGCGATGTAAATGTGCTGCTCGTCCTGCTAGGCAGATAAAAGGACGATGTTTCACGTGAAACAATTTGTTTAAGGAAAACATATAAAACATTGGATATGAATAAAGAAACATTAAAGAAAAACCTGCGCGAAATTCCGGATTTCCCCAAACCGGGAATTCTGTTCTACGACGTGACAACTCTCTTTAAAAATCCCGAATGTCTGCAAGGCATGATCGATGAACTTTACGAGATCTATAAGGATAAGGGTATTACAAAAGTAGTAGGAATCGAATCACGCGGCTTCATCCTGGGAGGTGCACTGGCTGCCCGTTTGGGAGCTGGCTTCGTCATGGCACGCAAACCCGGAAAACTTCCTGCAGAGACTATCGAAGAAACCTACGACAAAGAGTACGGAACAGACACCATACAGATCCATAAGGATGCAATCGGCAAGGATGATGTCGTACTGCTTCACGATGACTTATTGGCAACCGGAGGAACCATGGCTGCAACTTACCGTCTGGTAGAACGCTGCGGAGCTAAACAGGCATTCGTCAACTTCGTCATCGAACTGAAAGGTCTAGACGGACGCAAAGCGTTCCCCGAAAATGTAGAAGTAACCACTCTTCTGCAATTGTAATCGTCTTTACTATTCCCGGCGGTCATGCGGACATACTGCCGCAAGACCGCCGGGAATTTGTTTGATTCAATTAGTTCCGAAACAAGATGGAGAATAAAGAAAAAGCCATAGCCAATGATTACCTGCGTTCCATCGTGATGAACCTGCCGGAGACCCCGGGCATCTATCAGTATTTGGACAGCGAAGGTACCATCATTTATGTAGGCAAAGCAAAGAACCTGAAACGGCGTGTCTACTCTTATTTTGCCAAAGAGCACGAGTCGCGTAAGACCCGGGTACTGGTTACCCGCATTGCAGACATCCGCTACATTGTCGTCAACACCGAAGAGGATGCGCTGCTGCTGGAGAATAACCTCATCAAGAAATACCGTCCGCGATATAATGTCTTGCTGAAAGATGACAAAAGCTATCCGTCAATCTGCGTCAGCAATGAATACTTTCCACGGGTCTTCAAGACACGGAAGCTTATCCGCGATGGCTCCACTTACTTCGGACCATACAGCCACGTTCCTTCGATGATGGCTATGCTGGAACTGATCAAAAGGCTTTACCCTCTCCGCACCTGTAACCTGGCTTTAACTCCGGAAAACATCGCAGCCGGAAAGTTCAAGGTATGTCTGGAATATCATATCAAGAATTGTAAAGGGCCATGCATCGGCGCTCAGTCGCACGAAGAGTACATGAAAAGCATCGCTGAAATCAGGGAAATCTTGAAAGGGAATACACAGTCCATAAGCAATGCACTGATGGAGGAGATGCAGAAGCTGGCCGAAGAGCTCAGGTTTGAGGAAGCACAGAAAGTAAAGGAGAAATACGAGCTGATCGAAAACTACCGTTCCAAGAGTGAAGTGGTCAGTTCTGTCATCCACAACATCGACGTTTTTTCGATTGAAACGGACGAAAGTTCTGCTTACATCAACTATCTGCACATTACTAACGGATGCGTCAACCAGGCCTTCACGTTCGAATATAAGATGCGGGTTAACGAAAGCAAGGAGGAACTTCTCCAGCTCGGTATTGTGGAAATGCGGGAACGTTACCAAAGCCAGTCGAAAGAGATCATCGTACCTTTTGAGCTGGACATGGAGATGAATGGAGTGACTTTCACTGTACCGCAACGAGGTGACAAGAAACATCTGCTGGAACTCTCATTGCTGAACGTAAAACAATATAAAGTGGATCGGCTGAAGCAGGCCGAGAAACTGAATCCTGAGCAACGGAGCGCCCGGCTGATGAAGGAAATTCAGACGCAATTGGGACTGGACCGCCTGCCCGTGCATATCGAATGCTTTGATAATTCAAATATCCAGGGGTCTGATCCCGTAGCTGCATGCGTAGTATTCCGGAAAACCAAACCCAGCAAGAAAGAATACCGGAAATACAACATCAAGACTGTGACGGGGCCGGACGATTATGCATCCATGCAGGAAGTGGTCCGCCGCCGGTACACGCGTATTCTGGAAGAACAGGGAGAGCTTCCTGACGTAATCCTGACTGACGGTGGAAAGGGACAAATGGAAGTCGTACGGCAAGTCATCGAAGACGAGTTGCACTTGAATATTCCAATCGTCGGACTGGCAAAGGATAACCGTCACCGCACTTCAGAAGTACTTTTCGGATTTCCCCCATTAACCATCGGAATCAAACAGGGTACTCCCCTGTTCCATCTGCTGGAACAGATACAGGATGAAGTGCACCGTTTCGCCATAACCTTTCACCGGGACAAGCGAAGCAAGAGTCAGGTAGCTTCAGCACTCGATTCTATCAAGGGAATCGGAGAAAAACGGAAGTCAGATCTGCTTCGGACATTCAAGAGTGTGGCACGTATCCGGAAAGCATCCCTTCAGGAAATAGCGGCTGTTATCGGTGAAGCTGCAGCAATAAACGTGAAGGAAGCTTTGAAATAAACGAAGCTTCAAAACTGCATATACAGAACATCAGAAATCTCGATTAATTTCGTATTTTTGTAACAAGAACAGAAACGTATGAGAGTAGTAATACAACGAGTAAGTCATGCCTCAGTTACCATCAACGGGGTATGCAAGTCTGCCATTCAGGAAGGCTTCATGATACTGGTCGGCATTGAAGAGGCCGATACCAAAGAAGATGCCGACTGGCTCTGTAAAAAGATTACAGGCCTGCGTGTATTCGATGACGAAAACGGAGTAATGAATAAATCTATCCTTGAGGTAAACGGAGAAATACTGGTCATAAGTCAGTTCACACTGATGGCTTCCACCAAGAAAGGAAATCGCCCGTCTTACATACGGGCAGCCAAACATGAAACGGCTATTCCTCTTTATGAATACTTCTGCAACGAGCTGAGCATTGCTTTGGGAAAAGAAGTCGGAACCGGTGAATTCGGTGCAGACATGAAGGTCGAGCTGCTGAATAATGGCCCCGTTACCATCTGTATGGACACTAAAAACAAAGAATAAAATGACTCTGGAAGAAGCACAAAAAACCGTAGACAACTGGATAAAGACGTATGGTGTCCGCTATTTCAGCGAACTGACCAATATGGCCGTACTGACAGAAGAAGTGGGCGAACTGGCCCGTGTGATCTCACGCACCTACGGAGACCAGTCGTTTAAACCGGGAGAAAAAGCGAACCTGGCCGATGAAATGGCGGACGTTCTCTGGGTCTTGATCTGTCTGGCCAATCAGACCGGTACCGACCTGACCGAAGCTTTTCAGAAAAACCTGGAGAAGAAAACAGCCCGCGACAAAGAGAGACATAAAAACAACCCCAAACTATAAGCCTTATGAAGAGTAACAACAATTACGAAGACTACGAAGATTTGACACTTCCCTACGATGAAGAGGACAAAGAACACCTGCATCAGCCAAGCAAGTATGACATTGCATTAGGCAAGTATGAGACAAACCTGGATGATGACAAAATCGCCCGGGAAACTGCCGCTCTCATCGAAAAGCATCTGTCAGAAAACGATACTGCAGAGGTCAAGAAATTCCTCTTTCACTGCATCGATCTGACGACCCTGAAATGTACAGACAGCGAGCAGAGCGTCATGAAATTCACGGAAAAGGTGAATGAGTTTGATGATAAGTACCCCGACCTGGATAACGTAGCGGCTATCTGTGTTTATCCTAACATGGCAGAAATCGTCAACGATACACTGGAAGCAGACCATGTAAACATCGCCTGCGTTTCAGGAGGATTTCCTTCCTCACAGACCTTCACGGAAGTCAAGGTAGCAGAAACGGCAATGGCTCTTCATGCAGGCGCTGATGAAATCGACATCGTGATTCCGGTAGGCAAATTCCTGGAAGGTGATTACGAAGGCATGTGCGATGAAATCGAAGAATTGAAAGAGGTATGCGGCGACAAACATTTGAAGGTTATTCTGGAAACCGGCGCCCTGAAAACAGCTTCCAACATCAAGAAAGCTTCTATTCTTTCGATGTATTCAGGCGCAGACTTCATCAAGACTTCCACAGGAAAAGAGAATCCGGCAGCAACTCCGGAAGCTGCGTATGTGATGTGTAATGCCATCAAGGAATACCACCGCGAAACAGGACGTAAAATCGGTTTTAAGCCGGCTGGAGGCATCAATACAGTGAAGGATGCCCTGACCTATTATACCATTGTCAAAGAAGTATTAGGAAAAGAATGGTTAAACAACCAGCTGTTCCGTCTCGGAACCAGCCGTCTGGCAAATCTTCTTTTGTCGGATATTCTCGGACAGGAAACCAAATTCTTCTGATAAAAGCAGACAGGCAGAACGGAACGGATCCGCTCTGCCTGCTTTCACACCAGATATATCTATCTGCCTATTTCTTTCTTTCAATGACGTAATCAATATAAGCAGTCAGCGAGAGACGCAAAGCTTCATCTGCCGAAGCCGGCAACAATTGCAAGGCACGGTTCCGGTATTCATACATTACCTGCTCTGCATGGGCTATTCCTCCTTCCCGCTTTACCAGTTCCACGAACGAAGCAATTTCTTCTTTAGAGGCTTTTAAAGCACGAATCCGGAGTGCCAGTTCACGGACTGATTCATCATTCAGCTTATTGATGACATAAAGTGCCGGCAAAGTAAGTTTGCCTTCCAACATATCATTTCCGGTAGGCTTGCCCAACTCCGGTGATTCATAATAGTCAAAGATGTCATCCTTTATCTGAAATGCAATACCGATCATTTCACCGAAATCCGCCGCCCGGCTTACTTCTTCTTCCGATGCTCCGGCTGAAAGTGCCCCACTCTCTGCACTGGCAGTAAAAAGAGCTGCTGTTTTCTTGCGGATGACATCAAAATAAATGTCTTCCGAAAAATCGCGGTTACTGATATTAGCCAATTGAATGATCTCGCCTTCCGACAAAGCTTGTCCCAGCCGGGCAACCAGTTCCACCAGCTCGACTTTTCCGGTATGAGCCGCGTGCCACAGGCTTGTTGCCAGCATATAATCACCTACCAGCACCGAGATCTTATTGTTATAAACAGCATTAACCGACGATTGTCCTCTCCGTTCGTCACTTTCATCCACGACATCATCGTGTACCAGACTAGCCGTATGCAGCAACTCCAGCGAGAGAGCCACATGCAGCGTAGAGGAATTAATATGCCCAAAGAGCTTGGCCATCAACATCACCAATATAGGACGCATCATTTTCCCGTTGCGCTTTCGGATATACGACAATACTTCTCCCAGCAGCGGATTACTGCTTTCCAGTGATGATTCGAACAGTTCTCTGAATTCACCTAATTCCTTTTCTATCGGTCGTTTGATTAATTCTGTCTTGTCCATGGATATTTATTTGCGTACAAAAGTAATAATAAAACAGCTAATCCCGTATTTTTTTGTACTTTTACATGAAAAAACTTAATATTTTTACACGAATGGAGAAACTGTTTCTATTGGATGCGTATGCGCTGATTTATCGCGCCTACTACGCGCTCATCAAAAGCCCCCGTATCAACTCGAAAGGTTTCAATACCTCAGCCATCCTCGGATTTGTCAATACACTGGAGGATGTCCTGAAAAAGGAAAACCCCACTCACATCGGTATAGCATTCGATCCGGCAGGCCCTACGTTCCGTCATGAAGCCTATCCGGAATACAAGGCACAACGTGAGGAAACGCCGGAAGTGATCCGTCTCTCCGTCCCTATTATCAAGGATATCATCCGTGCCTATCGCATTCCGATCCTTGAAGTGCCCGGATATGAAGCCGACGATATCATCGGAACACTGGCCACGGAAGCCGGGAAACGCGGCATTACCACTTATATGATGACCCCCGACAAAGACTACGGGCAGCTGGTCGGCAAGAACGTATTCATGTACCGCCCCCGACACAACGACAAGGCTTTCGAAGTCATGGGTGTCGAAGAAGTCAAAAACAAGTATGCCATTCAGTCGCCTTTGCAAGTCATCGACCTGCTGGGACTGATGGGAGATGCTTCCGACAATATTCCGGGATGTCCGGGCGTTGGAGAAAAGACGGCACAGAAACTGATTGCACAGTTTGGCAACATTGAGAACCTCCTTGCCCATACAGATCAGCTGAAAGGAGCCCTTCGTACAAAGGTGGAAGAAAACCGTAAGCAGATCGAGTTCTCCAGATTTCTGGCAACCATCAAAACAGATGTCCCTCTCCCACTCGACATGGATGCACTGAAACGTGAATCACCCGACGAAGAAGAACTGAGAAAAATTTTTCAGGAACTGGAGTTCCGCACATTATTGGAGCGCATCTTCAAAGAAAAGCCAAAAGAAGCTCCGGCCGCAACACCCGGACAAGGCGATCTCTTTGGATTTTTTACGCCCGAGACTACGAGCGAACCTGAAAAAACGAATCTCGCAACGCTTCATACGCTAAATTGTAACTATCAACTCGTTGATAATGAAGAAAAACTGAACCAACTTCTTCAAAATATCGTTACACAGTCCGTTCTCAGTCTAGATACGGAGACTACAAGTACTGATCCGATACGCGCAGAACTGGTCGGAATGAGCTTCAGTTATGCCGAAAACCAGGCTTTCTATGTTCCTGTACCGGCTGATCGAAGCGAAGCACAAAAAATAGTAGACCGGTTCAGACCTGTCTTCGAAAACAGGGAAATCATGAAAGTCGGACAGAACATCAAATATGATATGCTGGTCCTCGCTAACTACGGTGTGCAACTGCAAGGCCCGTTGTTCGACACCATGGTGGCTCATTACGTCCTTCAACCCGAATTACGCCATAACATGGATTATCTGGCAGAAATCTATCTGAACTATCAGACGATCCATATCGAAGAACTCATCGGACCTAAAGGCAAGAATCAGGGTAACATGCGCGACCTCCCTCCTGCTTCTGTCTACGAATATGCCTGTGAAGATGCAGACGTAACTCTGAAACTGAAAAACAAACTGGAAAAGGAACTGGACGAAAACAATGTACGGAAACTTTTTGAAGAAATAGAAATGCCACTCATTCCGGTGCTGGCTTACATGGAACGCAATGGAGTACGCATCGATACCGAGGCACTGAAAGAAACCTCACGACACTTCACGCTTCGCATGAAACAGATTGAAGAGGAAGTTTACCAGCTGGCCGGAACTGAATTCAACATCGCTTCCCCCAAACAGGTAGGAGAAGTACTCTTCGACAGACTGAAGATTGTGGAAAAAGCGAAGAAAACCAAAACCGGACAATATGTTACTTCCGAAGAAGTACTGGAAAGCCTGCGCGGAAAACATGAAGTTGTAGGAAAAATTCTGGAACACCGTGGACTGAAGAAGTTACTGGGAACCTATATCGATGCGCTTCCCCAGTTGATCAATCCTGAAACCGGAAGAATCCATACTTCGTTCAACCAGACTGTAACTGCTACCGGACGACTCAGCTCCAGTAATCCGAACTTGCAGAACATCCCGATCCGGAACGAAGACGGCAAAGAAATCCGAAAAGCTTTCATTCCTGATGACGGATGTATCTTCTTCTCTGCCGACTATTCACAGATTGAACTCCGTATTATGGCTCATCTGAGTGGAGATCCTCACATGATCGAAGCTTTCCAGAAAGGTCAGGATATCCATGCCGCCACCGCCTCTAAAATATATAAGGTGCCTTTGGAAGAAGTAACCCGTGAACAACGAAGCAAAGCCAAGACAGCCAACTTCGGTATTATTTATGGTATCTCCGTCTTCGGTCTGGCCGAACGCCTGAACGTAGACCGTAAAGAAGCCAAGGAACTGATCGACGGATATTTTGAAAACTACCCGCACGTGAAGGAATACATGGACGAAAGTATCCGCATTGCCCGCGAACGGGGATACATTGAAACAATCTTCAAGCGCAAACGTTACCTGCCGGATATCAATTCAAGAAATGCAGTAGTAAGAGGATATGCGGAACGTAATGCCATCAATGCGCCGATTCAGGGAAGTGCTGCCGACATCATCAAAGTTGCCATGGTACGCATTTACCAACGCTTCCTGAAAGAAGGAATTCAGTCAAAAATGATCCTGCAGGTACACGATGAATTAAACTTCAGCGTACTGCCTGAAGAACAGGAAAAAGTAAAGCAGATCGTGATTGAAGAGATGGAGTCTGCTTACAAAATGAAAGCACCTTTGCTTGCAGACAGCGGATGGGGACAGAATTGGCTGGAAGCACATTAAGAGAGATGAAGTGTTAACATATCTTTAAAAGATAACATTTTGCTAAGTTGCATAAAATTTTCATGCAAAATATATGCAACATATCAAAGCTTTTACTATTTTTGCACCGCAATCAAAAACAAAATGATAGTAAAACCTAAAACTTTAAAGATATGAAGACTATGAGCATAATGAAAACTTTACTGGTTACAGCAGTTATCATGATTAGTAATGTTACAATTTCAGCACGTACCGCAGAAAGCAATCTGGTGTACAATGCCGAAGAAGTAAATGGTGTAAAAGTTGCAGAAACCGTTTATAAACGCAACGGAGACATGCTTACCAACTACATGAAATATAATTACAAATATGATAATAACCAGCAAATGACCGAAAACCTGTCACAGAAATGGAATGAGGACGAAAAAGCCTGGGAAAACGACTTATGCATCCGCTATACATATGATAGCAAGAGCATTACAACTAAGTATTACAAGTGGATTCCCAAGAAACATACCTTTGTTCTAATTCCGAGCATGACAGTCACCATGGACAAGTAAGCATCACAAAAAACAAAAACAACATTCATAAACTCTCTTATTATTGAAGAGGCACCTCGTGAGAGATGCCTCTTTTCTTTTTCCTTCCTCATCCCTATCAAAACATTTCTCAAAGGAAGCCTCAAAAGCCAATATTACTTATAATTTATAACCAAACTTTACTTCCCTTCTCATAAATTCTCTTTCCATCTGCCTAAGGAAAAATAATTTTCTTGGCAGTTGTCTGATTATTTGATAACTTTGCCGGACAAATCAGAAACAAATAATTAAACAGATATCTATGGCATTACAATGTGGTATCGTCGGTTTGCCGAATGTGGGCAAATCTACGCTTTTCAATTGCTTATCAAACGCAAAGGCCCAGGCAGCAAACTTCCCTTTCTGCACCATTGAACCTAACGTCGGTGTAATTACCGTTCCGGATGACCGCCTGAACAAACTCGCCGAACTGGTTATTCCTGACCGTATCGTTCCGACAACCGTTGAAATTGTCGACATTGCAGGTCTTGTAAAGGGCGCCAGCAAAGGAGAAGGACTTGGAAACAAGTTCCTGGCTAACATCCGTGAAACAGATGCCATCCTGCATGTATTGCGCTGCTTCGATGATGACAATGTAACTCATGTGGACGGAAGCGTAAACCCTATACGCGACAAGGAAATCATTGATACGGAACTTCAGCTGAAAGATTTGGAAACCATTGAAAGCCGTATCCAGAAAGTTCAGAAACAGGCTCAGACCGGTGGAGATAAGGTTGCCAAACAAACTTATGAAGTATTGGTACGCTACCGCGATGCCTTGCTGCAAGGTAAATCGGCCCGTACCGTACAGTTCGAAACCAAAGACGAACAGAAAATCGCACACGATCTTTTCCTGCTGACTTCCAAACCGGTGATGTATGTCTGCAACGTAGACGAAGCAAGTGCCGTCAACGGAAACAAATATGTGGATCAGGTTCGTGAAGCTGTCAAGGAAGAAGGAGCAGAAATCCTGATCGTTGCAGCCAAAACCGAAGCCGACATTGCCGAACTGGAAACGTATGAAGACCGTCAGATGTTCCTGCAAGAGGTCGGATTGGAAGAATCCGGTGTCAGCCGTCTGATTCGGGCTGCGTACAAACTTCTGAACCTGGAAACTTACTTCACCGCCGGAAAAATGGAAGTCCGTGCCTGGACTTTCCACAAAGGATGGAAGGCTCCCCAGTGTGCAGGCGTTATCCATACCGACTTTGAAAAGGGATTCATCCGTGCTGAAGTTATCAAATACAACGATTTCATCCAGTATGGTTCTGAAGCAGCCGTACGCGAAGCAGGAAAGCTGAACGTGGAAGGTAAGGATTATGTAGTGGAAGACGGTGATATCATGCACTTCCGCTTCAACGTATAAGACCTTTAAAACTTATTCAAATGAACTATCTTGTCATTGGAACCGGCGGCGTAGGAGGAAGCATCGCCGGTTTCCTTGCTTTGGCCGGCAGGGAGGTTACCTGCATCGCCAGAGGCAAACATCTGGAAGCAATCCGTAAGCAGGGACTTCACCTGAAATCGGATCTGAAGGGAGATCACTTTCTTCCGGTAAAGGCTTGTACGGCCGATTCTTTTGACGGCAAGGCTGATGTGATCTTCGTCTGTGTAAAAGGTTACTCCATTGAATCTATCCGTGACGTACTGGAACGCGCTGCAAAACCGGACACGCTGGTCATCCCTATCCTGAATGTATATGGTACAGGACCCCGCATCGGACGAATGACACCTGCGGTTATCGTACTCGACGGCTGTATTTATATCGTCGGATTCGTTTCCGGTGAAGGTGAAATCACCCAGATGGGAAATATCTTCCGGCTGGTATTCGGAGCCCGTCCCGAACAGGGAGTTACCCGTGAACGCCTGGAAGTCATTGCCAGTGATCTGCGTGCCTGTGGCATCAAAGTGGATGTTTCAGACGACATCAACCGCGATACGTTCATTAAATGGTCCTTTATTTCTGCCATGGCCTGTACAGGCGCTTACCACGATGTCCCGATGGGAGAAGTACAGAAGGGAGGTGAAGTTCGTGACACCTTTGTCGGACTCTCCCGCGAAAGTGCGGAGATCGGACGCCGTCTGGGCGTTGTATTCCCGGAAGATCCGGTCACCTATAACCTGAAAGTAATCGACAAACTGGATCCGCACAGCACGGCTTCCATGCAGAAAGACCTTGCACGGGGCCATGAATCGGAAATACAAGGCATGCTGTTCGATATGATCGATCTGGGAAAGAAACTGAATGTTCCTCTCCAGACGTATGAGAAAGTGGCTGAAAAGTTCCGAAAATAAGGAATGAAAGGTTTAAAACAACAATCTCCCGGACAGGTCTTTATAGAATCTGTCCGGGAGATTGTTGTTTTTGATGCTCTCTCAATCCTGAAGAATCCGCATGGCCATATCCATGTAGCGGGTTATATCTGTTGTGATTTCCCGGTCATATAGATCACAGCGCTTGCGCCCCAGGCGCACGACAATGGCATCCTGACTGGGAATCGCGATGATATATTGTCCCAGCATCCCGCGCATATAAGGATTCACCTGACCGTGATAGTGCATGATCCAGGTCTGGTATCCATAATAATTCAGTGAATCTTTGCCCCACTGGTCCTTCAGCCAGGAAGCAGGACGCATCATTTCGTCCATATAAGCCTGCGAGACCAGCTGACGGCCGTTCCAGTTGCCACGATGAAGCATGAGCCGTGCAAAGCGGGCTACATCACGGGCCGTCGTATGAAAACAGCAGAATGCCTTCTCATCTCCGTCCTGCTTGTCCAACAGCCAGTAGGCATCGCGTTCAGCCTGCATCGGCTTCCACAATTTCTCTTCCGCATACTGGCTCAGAGTCTTTCCTGTAGCCGCTTCAATGACAAAGGCCAGCAACTGCGTTTCCCCGCTGCGATATGAATATTGTACGCCCGGACGGTCACAGACCTCCAGTCCGGTCACCAACTTGTACAGGTCATTGCCGTAATAACCGTGAGTGGTTACGGAAAACAACGAGGAATAAGCCTCATCCCAGGCCATTCCTCCGCTCATGGTCAGCAGATGCCGGATTGTAACATCGGCCTGCATTCCTTTCCGGTAAGAAGGTATATAACGGCTTACCGGGTCATCCAGACTCTGAATTTTCCCTTCGTCCAGGGCAATTCCGGCAAGCATCCCGACAATTGTCTTGGTTGCAGAATAAATATTTGAGGTCAGAGTATCGTTCCAGCCATCCCGATATGTCTCAAACAACAGGCTGTCATGACGGATCACCAGAAAGGCAACCGTATGCAGACTGTCCAGATAATGTACGTCCGGCTCCGGAAGCTGACAACGGTTGTAGTCAGCCGACAGCGGCCAGTTCCACACACGATCCGGATCATGCCGGACAGTGTGCCGGTGGAAAGTCTCAAGATCATCGATGACCGGCATCCAGTGAATCAGTGCCTGACGGGCATAATAAGGCAGCGAGCAATAGACCACTGCTGCCACCACAATCACACCGAGAACGATACGCAGTTTCATCTCTCCTACCTCCTTTTCCAGCCGTTTTTATTTTCTTTATGCTTCCGGAACCGTCCGTTTATTTCTTCAGATACGCACAAAGCTTCTGAACCGCACGTGCCCGGTGACTGATCTTGTTCTTTTCCTCGTTCCCCATTTCAGCAAAGGTTTCAGTATATCCTTCGGGAACAAAGACCGGATCATAACCGAAGCCGGAAGTACCACGGCGGTGACGGATAATCTCGCCCCGCACGACTCCTTCAAACAGATGTTCCTTGCCGCCCTCAATCAGACAGATTGCCGTACGGAACTGTGCCCGGCGGTTGTCCTGTCCTTCCATTTCATGCAGCAGTTTCTTCATGTTCGCTTCCGAGTCATGTCCTTCACCTCCGGCATAACGTGCCGAATAAATCCCCGGAGCACCATTCAGAGCCTCTACTTCCAGACCGGTATCATCGGCAAAACAGTCCAGCCCGTAGTTGCGGTATACATACTCTGCCTTCAGGGCTGCATTGCCTTCCAGCGTATCGGCTGTCTCGGGAATGTCTGCTTCACAATGAATATCCTTCAGGCTCAGAACCTCAACCTGATCGCCCAGAATGGCCCGGATTTCTTCCAGTTTGTGAGCGTTATTTGTAGCAAAAACCAGTTTCTTCATACTTACATTTTTATTTGACCTTCAGTTTGTCGAATCCTTCTCCATATACTCCCACCACGTTGCTTTGTGAAATAAACGCGTTCGGATCTATGTCCTTCACCAGGCGGAAAATATCAATCGACTCGCTCTTCTTGGCCAGCACGACAACAACCTTGATCTCCTGCTTGCTGTACCATCCCTTGCCGTCAAGAAGCGTCACTCCACGATCCACGCGGGTAGCAATGCCTTCGGCGATCTCTTCATACTTTCTGGAGAAGATCAGGAACTGTACCGACTGACGAGTCGAATTGATCACATAGTCAATCACAAGACTCATGATGAAAAGGACACAAAAACCAAACAGCACACGGCGCCAGTCGTGGAAAATAAAGTAACACGACGAAATGATGACAATATCACAATACATCATCATGCGTCCCAGCGTCACATCCTTGTATTTGTTGATAATCCAGGCAATGATATCTGTTCCTCCCGTACTGCCGTTGTTGCAGAACACGACTCCAATACCAAAGCCCAGCATACCGGCTCCAATGACACAGGCCATGAAATCCTGGCCGGGTCCGAGCAACTGAGGCAGCTTTCCGTCGTCTCCTTCCAGCAGACGCTGGAACAGCCAAAGCAGAAATGTCAGCATGAAAATGGCATAAATGGTCTTCACACTGAATTTCGGACCGAGAATCTTCAACGCAAATCCCAGAAATACGGCATTGATGACGAAGTAGGAAACCTGTATTTCCACACCTGTGGCATAATAAATGATAGCCGCAATACCGGTAACACCTCCGGTCGTAATCTGATAAGGAAGCAGGAATGCCGCCCACCCCAGAGAATAACAGATCAGACCAAACGTGATGGCCAGGTAGTCTCTCGACTCCCGGCCCAGTTTTCTTTTCAACACGGCTTCCATGTGATTAAAGCACTACGTTGACAATCTTCTTCGGAACAATGATGACTTTCTTCGGTGTCTTGCCGTCAATCCACTTCTGAGACTGTTCTTCGGCCATAACGGCAGCCTGGATTGTATCGTTGTCGGCATCTGCCGGGAATTCCATTGTGAAACGTGCTTTTCCGTTGAAGGAAATCGTATATTTCACGGTATCTTCCTTCAGATATTCTTCGTTGCATACCGGCCACTGTGCATCGCATACGGAAGTTGCATGGCCCAGTGCTTCCCACAATTCTTCAGCCAAGTGAGGAGCAAACGGTGCAAGAAGTACAACCAGCCCACTCAGTACATCCTTGTTGCGGCATTTCAGTGAAGTCAGTTCGTTCACACAGATCATAAAGGCACTGACTGACGTATTGTAAGAGAAGACCTCAATGTCGCCTGTTACCTTCTTGATCAGCTTATGAAGTGATTTCAGTTCTTCCTTCGTTGCTTCGCCTTCTGTCGGGAGGAAGTTGTCCTGACGGTCGTAGAACAAGCCCCAGAGTTTCTTCAGGAAGCGGTGTACACCGTCAATACCGTTGGTATCCCACGGCTTGGACTGCTCTACCGGACCCAGGAACATTTCATACATACGCAGGGTATCGGCTCCGTATTTCTCAACAATCATATCCGGGTTTACTACGTTGTACATGGACTTACTCATCTTTTCAACCGCCCATCCGCAAATATATTTGCCGTCTTCCAGAATAAATTCGGCATTGTTGTATTCGGGACGCCAGTTCTTGAAGGCTTCCACGTCGAGCACATCATTGGAAACGATGTTGACATCCACATGAAGCGGAGTTACGTCATACTGATCCTTCAGGCCCAGTGAAACAAAGGTATTGGTATCTTTGATACGATATACAAAGTTGCTTCGTCCCTGAATCATTCCCTGGTTGACCAGCTTCTGGAACGGTTCTTCCTTGATGCTGACGCCGAGGTCGAACAGGAACTTGTTCCAGAAACGGGAATAGATCAGGTGACCGGTAGCATGCTCGGTTCCACCTACATACAGGTCGACATTCTGCCAATAGCGGTCAGCCTTTTCAGAAACCAGTGCCTGATTGTTGTGCGGATCCATATAACGCAGATAATATGCACTTGATCCGGCAAAGCCCGGCATGGTGTTCAGTTCGAGCGGGAAAACGGTTACATTGTCGATCAGGGTATTTTCCACTACTTCTCCCTTTTCTACATCCCACGCCCAACGGGTTGCATGTCCCAACGGCGGCTCGCCGCTTTCTGTCGGCAGGAACTTGTCTACTTCGGGAAGTTCCAGCGGAAGCTTGCTTTCGGCAATCATGTAAGGCATGCCGTCCTTGTAATATACCGGGAACGGTTCGCCCCAGTAGCGCTGACGGGAGAAGATGGCATCACGCAAACGGAAGTTTACCTTCACGCGTCCCAGGTTGTGTTCCTTCACATATTTCTTGGTAGCAGCAATAGCTTCCTTGATGGTCAGTCCGTTCAGACTCAGGTCGCAATAAGGAGTTACACCGGCTTTCGGAGAGTTGCAGACAATTCCTTCCTTCGCATCGAAGCTTTCTTCGCTGACATCACATCCTTCTACCAGCGGCACGATGGGCAGATTGAAATGCTTGGCAAAAGCATAGTCACGACTATCATGAGCAGGCACGGCCATGATCGCTCCCGTACCATATCCGGCCAGTACATAATCGCTGATCCATACCGGAACAGATTCTCCGGTAAACGGATTCACGGCATACGAACCGCTGAATACACCTGTCACTCGGCGGTCGGAAATACGTTCACGTTCGGTACGTTTCTTGGTACGTTCCAGGTAAGCTTCCACCTCTGCACGCTGTGCATCAGTTGTCAGCTGCGGAACCAGTTCACTTTCCGGTGCAAGTACCATGAAGGTCACACCGAACATCGTATCGGCACGGGTAGTAAAGATGGTAAATTCCAGATCGTTGTCTTTCACCTTGAAGCGGACTTCAGTACCTTCTGAACGGCCGATCCAGTTGCGCTGGGTTTCTTTCAGAGAATCTGTCCAGTCCACTGTTTCCAGTCCGTCGAGCAGACGCTGTGCGTATGCCGATACACGCAGACACCACTGGCGCATCTTTTTCTGTACAACCGGATGTCCTCCGCGTTCTGACACACCGTCCACAACCTCATCATTGGCCAGTACGGTACCCAGTGCCGGACACCAGTTTACCATCGTTTCGCCCAGATAGGCAATCCGGTAGTTCATCAGGATTTCCTGCTGTTCCTTTTCTGACTTGGACTTCCATTCTTCAGCAGTAAAATGAAGTTCTTCACTGCAAGCCACATCCAGACCTTCTGTACCGGATGCTTCGAAATGAGCAACCAGTTTGCTGATTGGCTGTGCCTTCTGGCAGGAATTGCAATAGAAGCTGTTGAACATCTTCTGGAAAGCCCACTGTGTCCAGTGATAATAGCCCGGTTCGCAGGTACGCACTTCCCGATCCCAGTCGAATGAGAAGCCGATCTTGTCCAGCTGTTCACGATAACGTGCAATGTTGGCAGCCGTAGTTACGGCAGGATGCTGTCCGGTCTGGATGGCATACTGCTCGGCGGGCAGTCCATATGCATCATATCCCATCGGATTCAGAACGTTGAATCCCTGCAGACGTTTGTAACGGGCATAAATGTCGCTCGCAATATATCCCAGCGGATGGCCTACATGAAGGCCGGCTCCCGACGGATAAGGGAACATGTTCAACACATAGAATTTCTGCTTTGATTCGTCTTCGACAACCTTGTAGGTCTTGTTGTCAACCCACTTCTGCTGCCATTTCTTTTCAATCTCTCTGAAATTATACTCCATAGCGGCTTAATAATATATTTATTTGATTTCTATTGTCTTTACAAAACATTCGCAAAGATAGCAAGAGTTCGGGAATAAAACCTCAGAGAAACAGCTTAATTTCCGCAACAAGACTATTAAAGTAACAGGATTGTCCGAAAGGATGAAGCCTTTTCCTCAGGTCATTCAGGCTGCAACGTCAGGAGAAAAGAGACGTTTCATCCGGTAAAAACAAAAGATCCACCTGGTGAAAATAAGAGTTCCACTTAGTGAAAATAAAAGTTCCACCAGCAGAAAACAAAAGTTTCTTCTAGACGAAACAAAAGTTTCATCAGCAAGAAACAAAAGTTTCTACAGGAGAAAACAAAAAATACCACGAGGGAAAACACTTGTTTCGTCAGCCCAAAACAGCTGTTTTCTCTCGTGGTATTCAGGCAAACGGACCGGTCTTCCCCGCCAGACGACTGGACGAGGCAAAGAAAACACCGTGTCTTCCCCATGAAACAGATAGAGCGTCTATCTTTTCATTATTAAAAGATTATCATTATTTTTGTAAAAAATATATCATTAACCTCAATACTTATCAGATGAAAATTAACCGACTAGCTTACCTTTTCATGCTTTCCATGCTGCTCCCCGCCGCAGGAAACGCACAACAGCGACAGGAAATGTTACTGGAAAAAGGATGGAAATTCACCCGTGAAGACAACAAAGGTTTCAGTCAGTCTCAATGGGATGATAAAAAATGGCAGAATGTGACCGTACCTCACGACTGGGCGATTTACGGACCGTTCAGCATTGAAAATGACAAACAGCACACAGCCATTGCTCAGGACGGACAGACAGCAGCCATGGAACATGCCGGACGAACCGGAGGACTTCCGTTTGTAGGTGTAGGATGGTATCGTACAACCTTCAGCACGCCTCAGATGACGAAAGGCGGTAAATGTATCCTGCTTTTCGACGGAGCCATGAGTCATGCACGCGTTTATGTCAACGGAAAAGAAGCAGGTTACTGGCCCTACGGTTACAATGCTTTCCAGATTGACGCAACGCCTTACCTGAATGCGGACGGAAAGAATGTACTGGCCGTACGCCTTGAAAACGAAACAGAATCCTCACGCTGGTATCCGGGTGCGGGACTTTACCGCAACGTACGTGTCATCGTGACCGGAGATGCTTATGTTCCCGTATGGGGAACTCACCTGACAACTCCCGTTGTCAAGAAGGAATATGCGAAAGTATGTCTGGCAACCAGCCTGGAAATGCCGGAAGGAAAGAAGCTGACTGACTATACCATCGTTACCGAACTGAAGGATGCCGACGGCAAAGTGGTGGCTCAGGGAAAACAGCAAGGCACAGCTTTCACCGGAAAGCAGTTTGAACAGGAATTCATCATCGAGCATCCGTCTCTCTGGACTCCGGATACTCCCGCACTCTATACTGCCGAATCCAAAATCTACGAAGGCGAAACACTGAAAGATACTTATACAACCCGTTTCGGTGTCCGTTCCGTGGAAATCATTGCCGGAAAAGGCTTCTTCCTGAATGGAGAACCGCTGAAGTTCCGCGGAGTATGTAACCATCACGACCTCGGACCGTTGGGAGGTGTTTCCAACGAGGCAGGCATACGCCGCCAGATCCGCATGCTGAAAGACATGGGATGTAACGCCATCCGTACGTCGCACAACATGCCGTCCAACGAACTGATCGCTGCCTGCGACGAAATGGGTATGATGGTAATGGCTGAATCATTTGACGAATGGAAATCAGCAAAAGTGGAAAACGGTTACCACAAGGTGTTCGACGAATGGGTGGAACGTGACCTGACAAACCTGCTCCGTCACTTCCGCAACAACCCGAGTATCGTCATGTGGTGCATCGGAAACGAAGTACCCGACCAGTGGAACGGCAACCGCGGCCCGAAACTGACACGCATGCTTCAGGACATCTGCCACCGCGAAGACCCGACACGTCCGGTTACACAGGGTATGGATGTACCCGACGCTGTAGTCAACAACAACATGGCTGCCGTGCTCGATGTTCCGGGATTCAACTATCGTCCGCACAAATATCTGGAGAATTATAAGAAACTTCCGCAGGAAATCATTCTGGGAAGCGAAACTGCATCTACCCTCAGCTCACGCGGTGTGTACAAGTTCCCCGTAGAAAGACGTTCGATGGCTAAGTATGACGACCATCAGGCTTCTTCTTATGACGTGGAACACTGCAGCTGGTCAAACCTGCCCGAAGACGACTTCATCCAGCATGACGACCTTCCTTATTGCATCGGTGAATTCGTATGGACCGGATTCGATTATCTGGGTGAACCGACTCCTTACTATTCAGACTGGCCCAGCCATTCTTCTCTCTTCGGTATCATTGACCTGGCAGGACTCCCGAAAGACCGCTACTACCTCTACCGCAGCCACTGGAACAAGAATGCCGAAACCCTGCATATCCTGCCCCACTGGAACTGGGAAGGACGCGAAGGAGAAGTTACTCCGGTCTTTGTCTATACCAACTATCCTTCGGCAGAGCTGTTCATCAACGGCAAGAGCCAGGGAAAACGTACGAAAGATCTCTCGGTTACCATCGAAAACAGTGCTGACTCTGCTTCCATGGCCAGCCTTAAACGCCAGAAACGTTACCGCCTGATGTGGATGGATACCAAGTATGAACCGGGTACCGTGAAGGTTGTAGCTTACGACAAGAATGGCAAGGCAGTGGCTGAAAAAGAAATCCATACAGCCGGCAAGCCTCATCACATTGAACTCGTTGCCGACCGCAGCACAATCAAGGCTGACGGAAAAGACCTTTCATTCGTAACCGTAAAGGTTGTGGATAAAGACGGCAACCTCTGCCCGCATGCAGACAATCAGATCTCATTCCGGGTAAAAGGAAAGGGTACTTACCGTGCCGGAGCAAACGGAGATCCGACTTCTCTGGAATCATTCCAGACGCCACGCATGAAAGTATTCAACGGAATGATGACGGCTATCGTCCAGTCAACGGAAGAAGCAGGAACCATTACGCTGGAAGCTACGGCTAAAGGCCTGAAGAAACAGACACTGACCATTATCACAGAAAAACCGGAATAACACCAGTATAAAGATTAAAAAGGGGAGCTCTTCAAAATGAAGTGCATCCCCTTTTTCTTTTTTTAAAGTTCATCATCTTTTACAAACCCTCCTATATGAACTCTTCCAGCAAGGCATATTTCGCAAAAAGGAAAATATGAATACCTACACATTCTTTATGAACAGGAATAATTCGCAGTAATCACCTACATTTGCAATGTATTACAAAACAAACATCATGAAAAAGAAATTATTCATATTTACGCTTGCAGGTCTGTTCACCGCTCATATGAGTGCACAGAAAATACTGACTCTGGAAGATTGCCTGCGCACTGGAATAGAAAACAACCTTTCTCTGAAAGATAAACGTAACGAAATACGAAAAGGAAAGTACGCCATTTCAGAGAACAGAGCCAAACTTCTGCCACAGATCAACGGGTTTGCCAATTTTAATGATAACTTCCGTCAACCGGTTTCTGTTACTGACGGATCTTCTTATGGTGTTCCATACAATGTGACCAATACCCTGCAATACAACGCTAGCGCCGGAATCCAGTTGCAAATGCCACTCTACAATCAGACTGTCTATACCGCCATTTCGATCAGCCAGACAATGGATCGCCTGAACCAACTTTCGTACGAAAAAGCCCGTGAAGATCTGATGATGGAAATCAGTAAGCTTTATTATCTGGGACAGGCCACCACTGAACAACTGGAGCTGATTAAAAGCAACATTACTCGTCTGACAGAACTGAAAGATATCACCGTAGCCTTCTTCGACAATGGGATGGCCATGGAAGTTGATGTCAAAAGAGTTAATATCAATCTGGAAAATCTGGCTGTACAATACGACAACGCCAAGGCTATGCTTGCCCAACAACTGAATATGCTAAAATACATGATAGACTATCCTGCAGAACAGGAAATTTCTCTCACTCCTGTGAAAACCAATGATATCATGTCGGTAGAACTGACAGGACTTTCAGAAGACCTCTACGAACTGCGTATGCTGGAGTCACAGAAAGAACTGGCCGAAAAACAGAAAAAGATGATCACGCAGGGATATCTTCCTTCGCTCAGCCTTTCCGGAAATCTTTCATTCTCCGCTTATACTGACAAAGCCCGCTACTGGTTTCACACAAATCCATCTAACAAATGGTATGATGCCTGCGGGCTGGGACTCTCATTACGAATCCCTTTGTTTGACGGACTGGACAAAAAATACAAAGCCCAAAAAGCTCGTATTGAAATCGAAAACATCCGGCTGGCACAGGAAAATACACGTAAGAATCTGCAAACCCAATATCTGAATGCAACCAACGACCTGATGAATAGTCAACGAAATTACCGTAAACAAAAAGATAATTATCAACTGGCAGAAGATGTCTACACAGTGACCAGCGACCGATACAAAGAAGGGATTGCATCCATGACTGAGGTCCTGCAAGATGAAATGCGCATGACGGAAGCACAAAACAATTACCTGAATGCACATTACAACTACCGGATAACTAATCTGACTCTCCTGAAACTGACCGGAAAAATCAATTCATTAATAAACTAACATTTTATCACGTTCTAACAACATCACTACATGGAAACTATGAAATCAAATCAGCCCTCCCACAATCATCAGGAAACAGTCCGCAAACTCAGAAAACAACGCAGTCGCCAACGGCTGATCAGTCTGTTGGGAATTCTCATCCTGACAATCGGAATCGTACAAGTTATACTTCTCTTCACCAGATACAAACGGTCAGAAACCAGCAACGATGCCCAAATAGAACAATATATCTCCCCTGTAAACCTGAGAGCTTCGGGATATATCCGCAAGATCTGCTTTACCGAACATCAGAATGTACACAAAGGGGATACCCTGCTGATCCTTGATGACAACGAGTACAAAATCCGTGTTATGGAAGCTGAAGCTGCCTTGAAAGATGCACAGGCAGGAGCTACTGTTATCAATGCTACCCTCCAGACAACACGCACCAATGCTTCCGTCTTTGAAGCATCCATTGCAGAAGTTAAAATCCGACTTGCTAAACTGGAAAAAGACCGTCAACGCTATCGTAACCTGGTGGAACGAAATGCAGCTACTCCTATCCAATTGGAACAGATTGAAACCGAATACGATGCTACCCGCCAGAAACTGGATGCACTGAGACGACAGCAGGAAGCGGCAAACTCCAGTATCAACGAAGTGTCACATCGCAGAGAAAATACCGAAGCTGCCATCCAGCGGGCTCAAGCTGCACTGGAAATGGCTCGGCTCAACCTTTCATATACAGTAGTGACCGCTCCTTGTGATGGCAAATTGGGACGTAGGGCTTTGGAAGAAGGACAATTCATCAATGCTAGCCAGGCTGTAACTTATATTATCCCTGATACCCAGAAATGGGTTGTGGCCAACTATAAGGAAACTCAAGTAGAAAACCTCTACGTAGGACAAGAAGTTCTTATTACTGTAGATGCTATCAGCGACCGGACATTTACTGGAAAAATTACCGCTATTTCCGGAGCTACAGGTTCAAAGTATTCTCTGGTTCCTACCGACAACTCTGCCGGAAATTTTGTAAAGATTCAACAGCGCATTCCCGTCCGTATTGATTTTACAAATCTTTCACAAGAAGACAACGAACGCCTAGCTGCAGGAATGATGGTTATTGTCAAAGCTAAAATCTAGAAATCAAAATGATATCCTATACTAAAAATTATCCGTTTTACAATTGGGTTCCCAAACCCCTTGGCATTCTTATCCTGTTATTCCTGTTTCTTCCTATTTTGACTGTGGGAGGAGTCTATACAGCCAACAGCGGAGAAATGACAAGTGGTTTAGGTATTCTTTCTGAACATATTCAGTTTGCCGGATTTGTCACGTCCATCGGAATGGCTGCTTTCTGTCCGTTCTTCTACCAGCTGGTATGTATCCGTCGGGAAAAAATGATGTGTCTGGCCGGTTTCTCAATACTGTATCTGCTCAGCTACATCTGCGCAAAAACCGACAGCATCTTCCTTCTGGCCTTATGCAGCCTCATCATGGGATTCCTCCGCATGGTCCTCATGATGGTCAACCTCTTTACACTTATCAAATATGCATTCGGAATGGAAGCAACCCGCAATATAACACCGGGCAACGAACCTACCGATGGAGAAGGATGGGATAAACTAGATCTGGAAAAAAGCAACAGCCAGCCCATGATCTATCTGTTTTTTATGATTCTGGGACAACTTGGAACCTGGCTGACAGCCTGGCTTGCTTACAAATATGAATGGCAGTATGTTTACTACTACATGATGGGGATGCTACTAGTATCTATTCTACTAATTATGGTCACCATGCCCTATCACCGATATACAACCCGACGTTCCCCTATCTCTTTCGGCAAGTTTGCCAACGTCACAGTATTCAGTATCTTTTGGACTTGTATCATTTATATACTGATCTACGGTAAGGTACTTGACTGGTATGATGCTCCATCCATCCGATGGGCAACCATATCGGCTGTCATTTCAGGAATCCTCTTTGTCCATCTTGACAGCAACAGCCGTTCACCATACTTTCTGTTTGACATACTGCGACTGCGCACCATCCGCATCGGTATCCTACTCTATCTGCTGCTCATGGTACTCAACACCAGTTCCTTATTTGTCAGCGTATTTTCCAGTATAGGAATAAAAATTGACAACTGGCAGAGCGCCACACTGAATAACTGGTGTCTTGCCGGTTATGTCATAGGAGTAGTGATTATACTTATCCTACGTAACAAAGGCATTCATTTTAAGTATCTTTTTGCAACCGGATTCCTACTTATCGGGCTTTCTTCTTTATTTATGTATTTTGAAGTACAGACAATAGGACTTTATGAACGAATGAAATATCCGGTTATCATCCGTTCCATCGGCATGGTGATCCTATATGCTTTAACTGCTGTTTATGCCAACCAGCGCATGCCATTCAAATATTTATCTACATGGATCTGTATCATGCTCACGGTACGTATGGTTCTAGGACCAGGAATCGGAACAGCTTTATATACTAATGTGCTCCAGGAACGTCAACAGTACTATATCACCCGATATACTCACAATGTGGATCTTGTCAATATGGATGCAGCTACATCATACCAGCAGACACAAACTGGCATGCAAATGCAAGGGAAAAGTCTAAAAGAAGCAGAAACAATGGCTACTCTATCAGTCAAGGGACGTATTCAGATACAAGCTACTTTGTCGGCTATAAAAGAAATGGCAGGATGGACATTCTATGGGTGTCTGGCTAGTGCAATATTTATCCTCTCCATCCCTTACCGTAAAAGAAAATTAGTATCTTAGTGGCATACAATCTCATGCCGTATGAAACAAGAAGAATTTTTAAAGCAATTGAATGAAGCACTGATGAACAAAACTTTTTTATGCAGTTCCAAAGGTACAGTCAGTACCTTTCCTGATGCCTTGAGATTACCTTACCAGGTGAACGGCATTGGGCTGATTGTATGCCAAAACGGAAGTTTCAGCTTTACACTTGACGAAAAACTCTATTCTGCCTCCAAAGGACAAACAGTATTCATTCCAGAATACTCATCCTTACAAATAGAATCTGAATCAGCCGACCTTGAAATTTTTCTGCTCATTTACCAGGTAGAACCAATACGAGAAATTATGGGTAATCTGGTTCTTTCCATGTATCCATATTATCGAAACGAGCCCTGTTATGTCTGGCAAACAGGAGAAGAAGACGAAGTAGTGAGGTATATGAAACTGATTGATGACACTCAACAGAATGAATACGATCTTTTTAGCCAACACGAACAAAAGCTCCTGCTTCTGGCTCTTACCCACCGTCTCTGCTCTATCTACAGCCGAAAATTATTTACCGGTCCTGACAAATTAAAGCATAAACACGAAACATTTCTAAAGCTGGTTCGCCTGATCGAAAAGTATTACACAGAACAACGAGGTGTAGAGTTTTATGCCGATAAGCTCTGCCTGTCACCCAAATATCTGTCTGCATTAACCAAATCAGTCTGTGGCTATACCGTACAAGAGATTGTTTTCAAAGCAATCATACGTAAAAGCATTTCTCTTCTCGCCAATACCCAGAAAAGTATTCAGGAAATTTCCGATGAACTGAACTTTCCCAATGCATCCTATTTTGGTACATTCTTCAAAAAACAGACCGGGAAATCACCCCTACAGTATCGAACAAATAAAGAAAATCAAATTCAATAGAGTTTATATCGAATAATTGATTAAAGCGTTCTTTGACTTATCTTTGTGTTCTAAAAAGTTCAATAGATGTATTACGACAAGATTCGCCACCGTCATAGCCAAGTGCTTGCAGCGACAGGATTAACTCCTGTTGAGTTTGACGCCTTATTAATAACTTTCAAGTACCATTGGGATGAATATTACAGCCATTTTACCTTGGAAGGTAAAGTGCGTCAACGTATATCTTACAACAGGAAGACCAGTGTGTTGCCTCTGATTCAGGACAAAATGTTCTTCATATTGGTATATCTGAAGACCAATCCCCTTCAGGAACTCCATGCCATTCAGTTTGAGATGACCCAGCCCCAGGCCAACAGATGGATTCATCTGCTTTCAGAGATTCTCCGGCGTACATTGAAAACGCTTGGTGAATTGCCGGACCGTAACTCCAAACGTCTGATACACATCCTTCAAGGATGAGAAGAAGTCTTGTTGGACGGAACCGAGCGACCTATTCAACGCCCTTTGGATGAAGACAGGCAGTCTGCATGCTATAGTGGTAAAAAAAACTCATAGCATAAAGAATAACCTGTTATGTACCAACAATCTTAGGATTGTATGGCTGAGCTCCACATACGAAGGTCATGTCCATGACAAAAAGATTTGTGATGAAGAACCTCTTCTACTTCCCAAAGGTATTAGACTCTGGCAAGATACAGGCTTCATCGGACACAGGCCGGATGGGGTTGAAATATGCATGCCCAAAAAGAATCCTAAAGGAAAAGAGCTTACTAGTGCTGAAAAACAAGAGAACAAGCGGATTTCCGGAATCAGGATTAAAGTGGAGCATGCCATAGGTGGTATGAAAAAATGCCGTATTGTCAAAGAACGATTCAGATGTCATAAATTCGGTTTCGAAGATATGGTGATTCTTATTGCTTGTGGATTACACAATTTCAGAATCAGTCACAAAATGAGTCATATAACAAATTAATCTATATAATGTTTCACTAGTGTCCACTAAAAATTAGAGGACGAGTTAAAAATTATAATTACTAAATAAATTTGGTCCATCAAGACCGCTTTGTTCTTTGACATCATTGAATTTAGTTTTGCTGAAGAGATCCCTTAATGGAGTCTTGTCCGTAAGAGAAATGCCAAGAATTTGTAGAACCTCGTATGTCGATCTATCCAGTTTCATATCATGTTGCATGATAGCTACAAGACAGTAGGCAATGATTGCTGAGTAGACTTGTATCTTTACAGCGTTCTCGGAAGTACCCCAAAATTTCTTTATTTTAAGGTGTTGCTTGAGCCATTTAAAGAACAGTTCCACTTGCCAACGATTCTTGTAAAGTTCCACGACCTGTAAGGCTGGAATATGATATGTTTTGCATTTGTAAGATAAATGAACTCCCTTTCGTCTTCTTCACCCCAAAACCTCACCAAACGAATCGTTTCAGGGTATGATTTTGGGGTATAGAAACTGGTAAGTTCAATCTCACAGTCTGACTGTATATTCTTAGGTAAACGTCGTTTCCATTTGAGTACTTTCGCCTTAATATTTGTTTTAGCCCGTACAACAAAAAAACGAATCCATCATATGTATCTTATAGAGACGATGATAATCGTTATATGCACGGTCGAAAACATAGAAAGAGACAGACTCATAAGGTATTACATCCATTGCCTTGACATCGTTTATCTTTGCTTCAGTTATATGGATAAAGGCAGATACTTGAGTCTCTATATCATACAAAGTATGGATTTTGATACCTCTCTTATGTGTACGAAAGTTTGCCCAAGGAAACAGTTTCAGACACAAGTCAATCGTGGTAGAATCGAAGGCATATACATTTCCGTTTAGTTTGAATATGTCATTTACTCTTTTCCTTCTGGCCTCGCTTGTCATATAGAATGCGAAGTCCTCAAAGATACGGTAGTCCCGGTTTTCATTTGCTTTTGCAAGGTTACTCCGAGTGACATGTTTCCCAACCCCAAGATGGTAGCATTTCTCTTGATGTGCATTCAGCGCAACAATCAGATCACGAAGACTTTCGCGGTTGCACAATTGTCCGAACATCAAAGTAAGAAGTTGATTCCAGCAAGTAAAATGCTTAACATACTTGTTGCCATCATACTTCTTTACGATACGGAGAAACTTGTAGTTGTCTAAAAACTCAACCATTTGGACGAAAACGTATTTGTCTTTATTCATATACAGCCTAAGTTAAGGCCGCAAAGTTATGATTTCAAATCCTTGCATAAGAAAACCTCTTGTATCAAACTATAATTCAATTATTTCAAAGAACCATTTATTCACTTTTACGGGCCGTCCGGAAAATTCCGGACAGCCTTCTTCAATATCAAATAATTACGTTTTTCATTTTCTGAAACATCAAATGAATTCAAATTTAATGGAACGCTAGTGACTCAAATTCATTTATAAAGTCTCCTACTTTAAAATGCAGCAAATAAACGAATTGGACTTAAATTACTTTGCTTAAAACCTGGTTCAATTTTACCAATCTTAATTGCTATTGAATAGGCCTTAGCATTATTATATTCCGTACTAGTATAATAACCATACATGCCTTGACTTCTTTGACCACCAACAGCTGTTAAGCTAGAATCTATAGTTGAACAAACAGAGTTCCATTCTTTATATCCTTGTAAAGATGGGAAAAACCATGTTGATGTTTTACCTTTTGGTAAATCATCATTAGAAGCTATTTTTTCAAAAACTCCTAACGCAGTAACAGGATAAGTTTCTTTAAATTTACTGTTATAAAACTCTAAAATCTTAGTATTATTATATCCCTGCATATTATCGGTATTACTTAAAGGTAAATACCCAGTATCATAAAAAGCCTGATCTTGTGCCCATGATTGTATGGATGTATCTGCATATTTAGCCTGATATGGCGTTTGAAGCTCTGTTAATGATATTATCAATCCATGAGTACATTTTGAAAAATCCTTTTTCAAAATCGGATCATAAAAAGTAGGGTCACCCGTCCACAATACAATACCAACACAGCCTGTTTTGTCAGCCGATGTATTTTTAGGTAATATGCTACCATTACTCATATAAAAATCACCCACCTGAGGAATATATTCAATTTTTCCTCTAGAAGAAGCAAAAGGTTCTACACCTACATTATATGTTTTATACAAACCAGCTGTCACAATTGAATTACTTATAGTATACCTTTTTACCGTTTCATAAGTCATAAAACTTCCATTAAAAGATTCTGTATTTTTTCCTGATTTACATACATAACGGTAACCGATTGACTCCTTAAGTGGTATAGTTCCGTCCGTACCTTTAAGCAAGACATCTGATAGATTTGCTGGAAGTTCTTTATCTTGTACTATCTTCCAAGTAAAATTTTCATCACCTTTTAAGTAATAATTTATTTCCGTTACAGTCACCGTTTCTGGTAGCTTCACCATAACCAGTCCCATCAGATGATTCAGTGTCAGTGTAAGTGCCTCACGAGCTTCTTCCTTATCATTTACCATTACCATACAGGCCATTACATCTGCCTTACGGTAATCTGCCAATGAACTCTGGTTACTTATATCCAGTTCGTCAATATATGTCTTGAAGAAATCAGAATAATTATCAGCTGTTGAATCCACTTTTGCAATGATTTCATCATCCGGTACATAAGGATAGTAGGCAAACACACGGACAGGATAACTTTTGGTACGGATATTCTCCTTTGTAGTCCAAACATCACCTTCCTTAGTATAAGGCACATTGGCATACAATATTTTATTCTGGCTATTCACAACAAACAACCCTATCTGATCACCATCCTCAAATTTTGTAGTCAGACCTTCATCGATAGCACGGGAACCGGTATTTGCATCAATAAAACCAGCATCGCTTACCTGAAGGCGAAGGATCTCTCCTTCTGCCTGACCCGAACCTTCCGGAGATTCCACATCGCTACCTGTTTCAAGACTTGACAGATCTTCCAGTTCCTTGCCGCAGCCTGAAAAAAGAAGCAAAACGACTAGAAGGGATATAGACATTAATAATTTTTCTGCTTTCATTGCTATGTTCTCTTATTATTTATACAATATTATTCAGCAGTAACAGTTTCAGCCTCTTCACTTCCCCATGTTCCACCAGTTACTGTACCTGGAGCAGTAGGAATACCCAAAGCTCCTTCGGTCAAATCCTGATCTGTCACTGTGAAAGCCTCACCTTCCACCCAGTCTTCTACCTTGATCCTGAAACGGATATCTCCCGCATCCACACGAAGGTAAATCAAATAAGCATTGTTACGCTTCAGGCCGATAGGAACCATCGGAGCATCATCCGCTTCCGATTCGGGAACTTTCAGCTCCACCGTATGCTTGAATTCCTGTTCACCACTATCATCTTTCGTATAGTAGATGTCCACACTGGGCTGGTAGATACCCTGTGTTTGATCAGCCAACTGCTCGTAAGAATAAATTTTAGCCTCGTATTTCGCAGGGGTATCCATGTTTCCAACCAAAGCCGGTTCAATCGTATATTCTTTTGCATTCGGGACTTCGATATAATCCTCCTTCACTTGTAAGGTAGCATCGTTATAGAGCAGAGATTTGATCGTACGGTTATGGAGCACTGCACGTGTGACTATCACACCCGGTGCCATATTGATGATGTCAATACGCGACATAATGCGGCGAAGGTACACAGTACCCAGATTCACCGGCTCTATCAGACTGGAGTGAAAACGGATGAAGCCGCTCGTCATCAGCATGCCCGGCTTTGTATCCGGAGACTGAAGAACCTCCAGGTTCTTAAACTGTCCGATCGTGGTCACACCTTTCTGAAAGCCTGCTATTGCTTCTGCAAGATCAGGATCTCGTTCTTTATCAATATTCGCCACGAAAGTCACCAGATAGTCTCCTTCGTCCCCCACAGAGAAGGTCAGGTCATCAATAACCGGATCTGTCTTCCCGCCAAGATCTATTTCCACCATACGGAAGAACTTGTCGTTATCATTATCCTCCGTATCTCCGCCCGGATCTTCATCTTTAAAGATAAATGCCAGCAGAGTGTTTACCTGTTTTTCCAGATTGGTCTGTAATTCCTTACCATCAGTGGTTTCAGCTTCTGCTCTACTTGAAGAAGAACTGCCTGCCGCGCCACCCAGACGGAAAGCCACCTGGCAAATATCTGTACCCTGCGCAGGATCATCTTCAGCAGAAGAGCTGCAACCACACACCAGAAGGCTGCAGGCTGCAAAAGCAGCGTATAATATGCTTATTATGCCTGTATGTTTCATATAAGTATTTTGTTAGTCGTTTTAAATTCATTTATTTTTTCTCAAGGTTCGGGTACTGCTTCACTATCGTCACCGGGAAGGAACTCATGGATTTCATTGGGTTCCCAGTCGTCCACATCGATCCGGAAAACAACCTTACCGTCGAGAGTACCGTCACCCAGTACCACCGTATACAGATGGTTGCGTACGGTATTGACATAACTTTCCGTTCCCTCAGCCGTTACCGTCTTGAAGGGAATGCTCAGCACACCTTCCTGCTCCACACCATTCGCATCGGGAAGTGTGTAGGTAACTTCTATCGTTGCACTGTTTTCCTCAGCAGTATTTACCTGCTCGTAGAGGTAGAACACGTGTTTGAGTGTATTTCTATCACGCGTCACTTCCTCCGGCTCAGTGTCTGATTCCGGTACCTGATAGCTGAAGCCTGCTTTATCGTCACCCAGTACCTCCGCATATTGGGATACAGGAAGCAGCGGATTAGTTGTCAAAACACCAGATGGTACAGAAAAAGGATCTTGCGGAAAAAGATAAGCCTGCTTCCAAGTGGTCTTTAATACTGCGTTCTTCAGTTTCAGTTTCTGCTTGTTCAGGCGAATGTCAATACGCGCCACATTACGTGTCAGCAGTGCATCCAGTTCCAGCGAAGAGGCTGCGGCAAGATGAATTTCCTCACTTTCTCCTTTCTTGGCCACACCGCTCATCACAATGCCTGTATATGTCTCCCCTGTCAGATCCGTTTCATCTGTATACACTCCACCGGAAATTACATCTGCACGCTGGCCTGGTCCATCCGCCAATACAGCAGTGGCTATCAACCTTTTAAAAGCATCCAGAGTAGTACCGCTTGTTCCATCGTAATTTGTATCAAGCGTTAGATCGCTCAAAGATTTTTCATTAGCTACCAGCAGCACTTTCAAATAGTTACCCAGCATCTTATCTTCCAATGGTTCTGTATAGCTGTACTCCCCATTGCCCAGATCCGTACCCGATTCTCCAGGAACTCCCGTCTCACCAAAGGTGATGTTTTCCGTCTTTTTCACCAGATGATATTTCGCATCTGAAGCACTTTGACTAGAGGCCATAAAGATATATACCCCCAGTTTTTTCACCGTCCACTCCTGTTTTTCGTGCAGCACAGTTTCCGGTATGTCCCCATCTGTTTCCTCACCTGCCACATCCGCACGCGATCCGGGATTGATCACGTCATCGGGCGAAGGCGTGCGGATCACAATCCGCAGGCTGCCTGCTTCAGTTCTCCCGCCGTCCGTTTCAGCAGACGAGTCCGGAGAGGAAATCACTTCACGGCTACAGCCCAGATAAAGGACCGCCGCGCAGAGCAGCCAAAGAACCCATACAAAACTCTTTACTCTGTTCATGTCTTTCGTTTTTTGGTTACACATCATTGTTTATTATTTACCAGTTTTCATTTTTCCTTATTCAAAAGCTCCTCCATCCGTCCAGTCGTTTACACCTACGTCCAGCGAAGGGCTCAGTTTCACCGACCCGTCACGGTAGATGAGCATGTGGAGTTCATACTCCTGCGCCGGAGTAGCGTCAGGGTACCATCCCCACTGACGGAACACGGGCTTCAGATCAATCAGATCTGTCTCCGCACGGCTGCCGTGCCATACACGGATAGAAGGTATCTTCTCATTCGTATAGCGCAGCGTGACAAACTCCGCCTGAAGGGACATACTCAGCAGGCTGCTCTCTTCCACCGCGCTGCGAAGCTCTCCGTTGTATTCCGGAAAAAGACGCTCACCCAGATACCACGCATCTCCCGGAAAGAAGTTATATCCGTCGTACACTCCAGAAAGCTGAAGGTAATAGTTTCCTCCTCCCGGAGGAAGGCCTTCCCACTCTACCATCACCTTCAGATGACAGTGAATGTTCGACAGTTCTGTCACATATTCGTTTGCCTCACCCGCCACCATGTGAAAGCGTTTCGCTCCCCAATACAGCTGGTCACCATGCGAAAGCGCACGTGTCTCACGGAAAAAATCGGTAGCCCCGAAGCGCAGGTTCTGCACAGTCTCTGCAAGGCCATCTATCTCACCATAGTCATCCAGATTGCCTACCGCAATCATTCCGTAATATCCTTCTTCCAGCCCCGAAAGGTCTACCCGTTCCGGCCGCCCGGGCATCGTAGGAAGCTCCCGCAGGAAGCGCCCGTCGTCTCCCGAAAAGAGGAAACACCGCAGGTGCTCCACCCGCTTGGGGAAATAATCATACCCGTCGTACGTCAGGCGGTAGGTCATCCCGCCCTGGTAACAACACAGGTCGCGGTCGTCGCCAAGGTCACACCCCGCAAGCAGAGTACACAACAGCAGCGTCACCAGCAGTCTCATTGTCCGTCTTCCTCCCACCGTTTCAGGCGCGAAAGGTTCACCTCAGCCTCCGGGGTCACGCCCGAGGCACGAAGGAAGTATTCGCGCGCACGATCCGTATCTCCACACATCCAGCAGTATACCCCCAGATTGTTCCAGGCCAGAGGTTCTTCGGCCAGTGCCTCCAGGTAACAGCCCGCGGTTTCCAGGTCATAACGCAACAGGGCCGCAGAAGCTGCATTCACCAGCGTAGGTACGTCGTCCGGATGGAGACGGGCCGCTATATCGAATGCACCGTTGGCAGCAACCGATGCGGTACCTCCCTGCAGACGGGCTGCCTCGTACAGTTCGCGTGCATCGAGATCCTGCGGCCGGGTGGACAGCAGTTTTGAAGCTTCCTCAGCACTGAAACGGCGCACTGTATAGGAAACTTCCAGTTCCATACGCCGGAGCACAGGATAGATATGCGAAAGCAGGTAACGGTAAGCGTGTCCTCCGTTCAGCGAAACGAGGCGCCGCTTCCGTTCATGTGAAGCTGCAAAGCGATCAATGAGGGCTATAATCTCTGCTCTTTCTTCCAGCAGGCTGTCCCGGTCTACCTGTTCCCGCAGGCCGTCCCAGTCTTCTCCGCGACCCGAACGGCTCACTCCTTCGGGAGCAAGACCATAGTGCGAGCAAAGCCATGAGGCAAACGACTCAGCACGCCGTTCAGAGAGCATACGGTTATGGTTCTCAGGACCTTCGGGAGAAGCATAGCCCGAAACATGGAGACGTTCCAGCAGATAGTCTTCCCGGTTCAGGAACACGGGGGAGAGTACGCTGTCCAACCGTTCCAGACAGACACTATTGTCCAGATAATCTTCCTCCACAGCCCAGCGGTTCACCCGGAAGCGGAGTGGCAGACACACACGCTCACGCCGCTGTTTCAGTGATTCGCCCATAGGAGAACGGAACACGACCGTCGTACCGTCCAGGGCAATCCGGTTTACAAGTACCGGAAGAGGAAGCAACTGGCGTACCCCTGGAAAACCTCGTGGTACGGGAACCGTATCGGTGAGCAGCAGATGGTCATGGCAACAGTCTGTATAATAGTAGTCAAGTACCAGTGCCCCTTCAGCAACCGCACCTACAGCCAGTGTATCGCGGTACGTGTATAATGTTCCGGGGGCGCCCGCTTCAGTAACCAGCACCCGTGCCTGGGCCAGCGAGGCATCCGGCTGATATTGCTGCCGGCGCTCGAAATAACGGAAGCCTGCACGGTTCAGATAAACCACAGGAGGGAAATACACCGGACGGCGCCCCTCACGCTTTACTGAAGGGCAGATGCGGATCATTGTTTCCCCTCCCATATCAATCGAGCGGGGACAAGTGAAGGAAAGGGCAAGGACACCGGGTTCTACCCAGCGGGCACTTGCACCACGGGCAATGGCCACTTCCGGCTCACGCTCAGAAACGTGAGAGAAAAGCGGCTGTGACAGAAGTGCTGCCAGAAGGCACAGGATCATATGTTGTTTCAGAGATTTCATAGGCATATCCGTTTAGAGGTCAGTACAGATAATAAATGATGGAAAAACGTGCCCGTGTCGGACCGAAGAAGTGACGCCTCGCATTCTTCAACAAACCGCCACAGGCCCCTGCCTCATAACGGGAATAGTCCAGACAAAGATAACCCATACCCAGAGAGGCCTCCAGCCCCCATCGGCGCGCAAAGGCCCACTGATAGCCCGCACTCACACCTGCCCCCCAAAGGGAACCTTCGTAACGGTTTTCTTCCAGATGGCGCATTCCGGCCAGGCGGATTCCCCCCACGTTGTAACGGCCGAAATCACCATAAACTCCCAGGTACCACCGTTCGTAAGGACGACAGAACCAGTATTTGTATTCCGGCACAACCAGAAAATGGAAAAATTTTGGATTAGCTCCTCCGCAACCCTCGTCAGGGCCCGGAAAACGAAATGGATTAAATCCCGCAGAAAGCCCCACAGTGGACTTGCGGGAGATGAGCACCTCCACACCAAGATTAGGCGTTGTAGTCAGCCAATATAAGCCATTGGTCTCTAACCCTACACGCTGGGCACACCCCACTGCAGCCAGCAGGGAAAACAACATGCCTGATAAAAATTTTCTTTTCATAGGCAATTCCTTTACGCCGTCAGCAGCGACAAGCGATAGTCCTTATTTTTTTACACAAACATTTTAATTCACCACAAAGGATGCAATAAATACATCTGTCTCTTATACACATCTGACGC
>ENA-OZHH01000092-OZHH01000092.1-human-gut-metagenome-genome-assembly--contig:-NODE-92-length-52649-cov-6.881336_pt1 | contig 52649 bp, 41 predicted proteins | sample MGYA00244045_ERZ653684 | MGnify/ENA primary metagenome ERZ653684 (study PRJEB26926, sample SAMN06165264) | human gut metagenome | biome: ENVO:00009003; feature: ENVO:2100002; material: ENVO:00002003... | reverse complement strand
GTATTAAAGGAAAATAGAACAACATGGATAAATCAAACAAAATATCATATGCCAGAAGACTTATTAATTATTTTAAGTCCAAAGAAGTTATTCCAACCAAGGAAGAAGAAGACATGATATGGAATAATATAATTTCCCAAATAAAATCATCCCAGCATAAGCAATTTAGTTTTAACAAATGGCAAACATCCGTCATTTCATTAAGCATAGCTGCCATGCTGACTGGAATTGTATTCCTGATAACTTCCAATCGTAAAGATGAATCAGAAATTCTTTATGCTGCATATCAGTCCTTAAATGAGAAATCTGATCATTCAAGCAGTGAGATACTGATTTTATCCGAAAACAAAAAAATTACCAATGTAAACAATCACACAACCATTGATTACAGCAAATCTGCAAAGGAAGTAACAATAGGAAAGAAAATAATAGAAAAGTCTCCCGAGACAAAATATCATCAATTGATTGTGCCTAACGGAAAACGAACTTGCCTCATTCTTGCAGACGGATCAACCCTCCACGTCAATGCAGGAACCCGCGTCGTTTATCCTGACAGATTCAAGAAAGACCGTCGTGAAATATTTGTAGATGGCGAAATCTATATAGATGTCGTGAAAAATGCAAAGATGCCTTTTGTCGTCACTACAACATCTTGCAATATAGAAGTACTTGGTACATCATTCAATGTTAATTCTTACAGTAAAGATACCGACACCCAGATAGCTCTGGTAAATGGTTCCATCAAGCTCAAAGATAAACAAAACAAAGAAATAATACTTAAACCGAATGAGCTTGCAGTCCTTAGCCAAAGCAATATAAAAGGGAAATATAAAGTAAATGCATCAGATTACGCTGCATGGACAGATGGATTACTCAAACTTAATGCCACTCCTCTATCTTCTGTATTCAAAAGTCTGGAAAGATATTATGGAATAACAATCAGCTTCTCTAAAGAAGTCGGACAAATGAAGATGTACGGTAGTTTAGATCTGGAATGCCCTATAGAAGAAGTTCTTCGCCGTATAAAATATACAGCACCTATATCTTATATTAATAAGGACGATAAATTTGAAGTAACCAAAGAGAATCAATAATAACAGTATTAACCTTTAAACATTTTACACTTATGAAAACATAGCGGATAAAAAAATATCCGAAAGATATTGCCGTACCTTCCGGATATACAATAAGTTTAACTTTGAATGAACACAATTAAACCTTTTATGTAATTACAAAAATATGGAAAATAAAAAACAACGAAGAAATTTTGGTGTTAATAGTATTAAAACACTCTGTACTCTTCCACTATTTTTACTTCCTGTAACAGAAATTTCTGCTACAAGTGTATATGCACAATCTGTACAATTCACTTTTAGTGTATCGAACTCAACAGTGAAGGAGGTCTTAAATAAAATTGAAAATGAAAGTGAATTTGTATTCGTATATTATGAAAACACATTTGATCCGTCACAGAAAGTAACGATCAACGCTAATGGTAAAGATATCACAGAAGTGCTTAATGAAGTCTTTACCGGACAAGGTGTAAGCTATGAAATCATTGATCGACAAATTGTTTTAAAAAAAGAAAACAAATCAACTTCCACCGTATCCCAGCAGCAGACTAGAACCATAAAAGGTGTCGTAAAAGACAACTTGGGAGAACCTATCATTGGTGCCAATATATTGGTAAAAGGTACAACCAGCCATGGTGTAATAACTGATATTGATGGTAATTTTGTGCTTGAAGTTCCAACAGAATGTACACTTCTTGTATCTTACATTGGTTTTAAGACGCAGGAAATAAAGGTTACAAGCCTCACAAAAGAGCTGAACATCAGCTTAAAAGAAGATTCCGAGATTCTGGACGAAGTAGTGGTAGTCGGATATGGAACACAAAGAAAAGGCAATCTGACCGGTTCTATCTCATCAGTTAAGTCAAAATCTCTGACTGTTACACCTGTTGCCAGTACTGCCAATGCTTTGGCCGGCCGACTTCCGGGTTTGACCTCTTTGCAATCAAGTGGTCAGCCAGGTGCTGATGCTGCCAGTTTGTCAATTCGTGGTTTCGGTGATGCCTTGGTTATAGTTGATGGAGTTGAATCCAGCTTCAACAACATAGATCCCAATCAGATCGAATCAATTTCAATTCTAAAAGACGGATCTGCTTCCATTTATGGTGCAAGAGCCGGTAATGGAGTTATTTTAGTGACTACCAAACGAGGTATTGAATCCAAGCCGACTTTTTCTCTGAATGCTTCTGCCACAATGCAGGGTGCAACCGCCATGTTGAAACCACTTACCAGTGGACAATCCGCAGAATTAAAACGGGAAAGCCACTTTAATGCGGGAGGAGCAGAAGAAACCGCTCCATACTCAGAAGAACAAGTCAGAAAATACTATGAAGGAACAGATCCTTTATTCCCCAATACTGACTGGTACAATATTTTAATGAGAAATTGGGCACCCCAGCAACAATACAATTTATCCGTAAGAGGTGGTTCCGAAAAAATCAAATATTATGGTTTTATCGGCTATACGGATCAAGAAACAATGATCAAAAAGAATGGAGGTAATTACAGACGTTATAACTTACAATCAAACATTGATGCAAAGATCACTGACAATTTCTCTTTCCAGCTTGACATAGCAGGAATTCATGAAGAAAGAAACTCTACAGCTCGTAATATGGGAGTAGGCGGTTTCTTATGGCAGGATTATTGGACAACTTCACCAATGTATCCTTCTGAATTCCCAGATCCGACCAAAGTTCCTTTTGCAGAAGGTGGTGGCACAGGTGGTTTACATGTAACATCCGACAGTGAGCTTTCTGGCTATAACAGACAGAGATATCAGAAATTTCAGTCTACGCTGGTTCTAAACTATACATTCCCTTCTGTTACGGGTTTATCAGCCAAAATACTGGCTAACTATATTCAGAATTATACCTTTACAAAGAACTTTACAAAGAATGTACTTCTATACAAATGGGATCCGACTGCAGATACATACACAGTTGCCGGTTCATTTGGTGAGAATGCACTGAATCATTATATAAACAGAAATCATAATGTCACATTTCAGGGCATGCTGAATTATAACAGAACGTTCAAAGATAAACACAGCGTAAACGCTTCTGCTATTTTTGAGTGTATTGATTATAGAAACGAAGACGTGTCTGCAGGTAGAAGAGGCTTTTTATCTACAAGCATAGATTATCTTTTTGCCGGAAGCACCGTAGGTATGTATAATGGAGGTTCTGCTTCTGAAATGGGACGTATGAGTTTTGTCGGCCGCTTTAATTACGGATATAAAAATAAATATTTGCTGGAAGCCATTATAAGGGCCGATGCTTCAGCTAAGTTTGCTAAAGAACACAGATGGGGCTACTTCCCTAGTGTATCTTTAGGATGGGTTTTAAGCGAAGAAGATTTCATGAAGCGTTTCTCCAATCTGAGCAATCTGAAACTGAGAATGAGTTACGGACGTTCCGGTAATGATGCGGTAGGTGCATTCCAATATCTGTCCGGTTATGGATTCAACTCCAGAATAATGATAGGCAGTACCATCTATCAAGGACTTGCACCGAAAGCTTTACCAAACCCATATTTGACATGGGAAACAATGGATATCTATAATATCGGTGTCGATTTTTCTCTATTAAACAGTTCTTTATATGGAGAGGCTGAAGTATTTTACAGAGACAGAAAAGGAATACCTGCAAACAGATTGAATTCTCTGCCATCAACATTCGGTTCTGCACTTCCTCAAGAAAACATTAACTCCATTAATAACAGAGGATTTGAGTTAATGTTTGGATATAGAAACAATATAAATGATTTTTCTTATGACATCAGTGGAAATATCTCATATTCAAGAGCTAAATGGGGACACTATGAAGAAGCAGAATATACGGATCCTGACCAAAAGCGAATCAACCAGAAATCTGGACAATGGATAGACCGCACAATAGGTTATAAATCTGATGGTCTGTTTACAAGCCAGGCAGAAATTGACGCTTTAGGTTACGATCAGGATGGTCAGGGCAACAAGACCTTAAAACCTGGTGATATAAAGATCGTAGATACAAATAATGACGGAGTGATTGACTGGAAAGACCAGATTGAAATCGGTAAAGGAACAACTCCAAACTGGATGTTTGGTATGAATGTCAATCTTCAGTATAAAGGCTTTGATTTGTCAATGCTGTTCCAGGGTGCTTTTGGATTTTATAAAAACTTCACCATTGGGGCAGGTTCAAGACAAACCTTTGACGAAAGATGGACGGAAGAAAATAATGTTTCTGATGCATTGGTTCCTCGTGTAGGCAGCCAGGCTGTCACAGCCGGTTATTTTACGGATTACAGTTACAGATCTTCCAATTATCTTCGACTGAAAGTCGCGTCATTAGGTTATTCCTTGCCGAGAAGTATAGTAAGTAAGATCAATCTTGAAAATGTAAGATTCTCCATATCTGGAACAAACTTATTGACTTTAAGTAAACTATACAATTTCGGAGTGGATCCGGAAGCACCTAATATGGGTAATTACTATCCGCAACAGAGAACTGTAAGCTTTGGTATAAACGTAACATTTTAATGAGTGAACCATTATGAAAAAAAATCTTTTTATAGCCTTGACTTTCATGTTGGGGTCTTGCAATATACTGGACAAAGAACCGCTTGATACAATTTCAGATAATACTTTATGGAATGACGAAGCACTGGTCACCGCCTATCTGTATGACCTGTATGCAAACACTCCTGTTTTTGTCAATGATGCGAGTGCAGTAGGCTGGGATCCGTACAGTACAGACATCGTAGGGATGTTTTATGTAAACGAACTTTCCGATGAATGTTATTATGGCTGGAACTTCTATAACAGACCTCACATCATTAAATACAAGGGTGGAGATCTGAAAGTTGACGGTGGCTTGATGGAATATTGGGAACTGCCCTATAAAACGATCAGAAAAGCAAATGATCTGATAGAAAGAATGTCAATGTCAACATTATCTGATGACTTTAGAAAACAAATGATAGCAGAAGCAAGATTCGTTCGCGCTTTCAACTATTTTGCTATGGTCAAAAGATATGGTGGTGTTCCCTTGATCACTCAAGTCCAGAATATGACTGACAGTGAAGAGGTTCTGTATCCTAAGCGCAATTCCGAAAAAGAAATATATGACTTCATCATCAAGGAAATGGAAGAAGCTGCTCCGGACCTGCCTGAAGAAATACCGACTGCACAGAAAGGTAAACCTGATAAATATACAGCACTGGCATTACAGTCAAGAGCTGCATTATACGCAGGAAGTATAGCCAAGTACGGGAAAGTTCAACTGGACGGCTTGTTGGGTATCCCGGCAGATAAAGCCAATGAGTATTTCGAAATTTCATATAAGGCCTCAAAAAAAATTATAGATGATGGTAAGTATGCTTTATATCAAGGAGATGCAGACAAATCGGTCAATTTCAGAAATATATTTTTGGTAGAAGATAACAGTGAATGCATCTTTGTAAAAAAATATGATGGAATTCCCAATGGTGGTGTTGTATGGGATTATGATTTTTCTCAGTGTCCCAAACCACATTCCTGGGGAGCCGGTCAGAAAAATTCACCTTATCTGGAAATGGTAGAATCTTTTGAAAGAATAGATGGAACATCCGGAAAACTGAATTATGAAGAACTTGAAAGCAAACTGTGGACATTGGACGAATTATGGGGTGGCAGAGACCCTCGCTTCTATGCAACCATCTGGACTGAAGGAACACCATGGCAAGGGTCTACTGTAGGGTTCTACAAAGGTATCATAACAGAAAATGGTGAAACGATTGTTGATGGTTCTTATAAAGGAGTTCCGGCCTGTGGTTCACAGACATTAGGAAACCAGAACTTTTATACTAGTTTCGGAGTTCTGAAATATCTTGATGAATCGTCCAACAATGTATCCAGAGAAATGGCTTATTCTAAAACCGATTATATCGTATTCCGCCTTGGAGAAATCTATCTGAACTTATCAGAAGCTGCATACGAACTAGGAAAAACGGAAGAAGCCTTGAATGCACTCAATGTCATCAGAGAAAGAGCCGGAATGCCTGATAAAACAACCATTGATATGGAAACCATCAGAGCTGAAAGAAAAGTAGAACTGGCATTTGAAGGACACCGATATTGGGATTTGAAACGATGGAGAATTGCAGAAGAAAAATTAACCGGAGGAAATACCGGTATTAAATACGAATTGGATTATGCAACACGGAAGTATAAAATAACGATCATAAAAAATGTAGAAGAAAGTTATGGAGATGGCAGCAGATCACCTTTATTCTTAAGTCATCATTACTACTTCCCCATCACTCTTGGCAGAACAGGAGCTAATCCAAATCTGGTAGAAAATCCTGGATATTAACTTCTTTTGTAAAAGAGGGTGTGACCACAAACGACTGTAACAAGGAAAAATGTCTTTGAATGAGATTTCTGGCACACCCTCACAATTATGAAATTAATAAGACTTGTATGAAAAAAAAACTCTTTTTATCGCTGCTTCTGGTTTCTTGCTATTCAATGAACGCCCAACATATAATAAACGTATCTGTTAATGGCAATGATACTCATGCAGACGGATCTTTACAAAAGCCTTATGCAACCTTACAGAAAGCTTACAATATTGCTTTGGAATATCAAGGAAATGATACTGTATTTATTAACCTTGGCCCCGGCATATTTCAGTTTGAAAAAACCTTTACCATTACCGAAACCCCTAAAACTCCCGTTGTAATAAATGGCAGTAAGGAAGGAATCTTTCCTTCCACATATTTTAGTGGCGGCATTAAATTAGGTAAATGGGAAAAGACTTCTGAAGGGTACTGGAAAACAAAAGTCGAAGAAACGGAAAAATATGGATTCGTTTTTGAACAACTTTACGTCAATGGGAAACGGGCTCAAAGAGCTAAAACTCCTGATAAAGACTGGTTCTTTATAAAAGAGACCAAAGAAGATATCCATTACAGAGGTACAGGCAGATTTCCCGAATATTCAACCTTGCGATTTACTGTAGCCCCCCAAGATCTGGAAACGCTGAAAGGTATTGATTATGAATCATCAAACGATGTCATGGCCATGTTCTTCCATCACTGGGACAACACCCGAAAATACTTTTCAGAAATAAAGCCGGATTCAGGATACTTATTTCTTAACGGTATAGGTCTGAAGCCCTGGAATCCCATTACAAAGGGAAGCAGATATATTCTGGAAAACTACAAATCTGCCATGACTGTACCGGGAGAATGGTTCTTGGATAAGACCAATGGTGATCTCTTTTATATACCTCGTGAAGGAGAAGACATGAACAGTGCGGAGGTATATGCTCCTTGCGTATCAACTTTACTAAAATTCGAAGGAACCAAAAATAGTCCCGTAAAAAATATCATTGTCCGGAATATTGCTTTTGAGCATTCTGCCTATGTAATGCCCAAGACAGGTAACGATGCAGAACAGGCCGCAGCAAGTATCCCGGCAACAGTTCATCTTGACTTTGCTGAAAATATCAGATTTGATAATTGTCTGATTACAAATACCGGAAACTATGGCTTCTGGTTCAGAAGAAATTGCAACAATTGCATGTTGACAAACTCTCTGTTGACAGATCTTGGTGCCGGAGGTGTAAAAATTGGTGATAATATGATTCCCGAAGAAAATGAAGTAACCAAACATATTCATGTCGAAAATAATATTATCCAAAAAACAGGAATGGTTCTGCCGTGTGGAGTTGGCGTAGCTATATTTCATTCCTCACATAATAAGGTCCTGCATAATGAAATCTCAAATCTCATGTATTCCGGAGTTTCTGTCGGTTGGATATGGGGTTATGCAGACAGCTATGCTAATCATAATGAGATTGCATACAATCATATTCACCACGTAGGATGGGGAGAATTATCTGATATGGGTGCTGTTTACACATTAGGAAAATCTCCGGGGACACATATACATCACAATGTCATTCACGATGTTTATTCATACGATTACGGAGGCTGGGGATTATATACGGATGAAGGCAGTACAGGAGTCATTATGGAAAACAACCTGGTTTATGGTTGTAAGAGTGGTGCGTTCCATCAGCATTATGGTCGTGAGAATATTATAAAAAACAATATCTTTGCATTTGGACAATATTTTCAGGTCCAGCTTACAAAAGTTGAAGAACATTGTTCTTTCACCTTCTCCAATAATATTATATTGGGGGATTGTGGCGTAATGTTTGCAGGTCCTTGGGATAAAGCCAACATAGATATGAAGAAAAATCTTTACTGGGATTTGAGAACAGACAATCCGGACTTCCTTGACATGAAGTTCAAGGAATGGAAAAAGAAACGTGATAAACAATCCGTACTGACAGATCCTTTATTTATCAATCCTCAAAAAGGTGACTTCAGATTTAAGAGTATGAAACATGCCAGAAAAATAAACTTCATTCCATTCGATTATACCCAGGCTGGTGTATACGGCCCCAAAGAATGGAAAGAAAAAGCAAAAATGTCAGAAAACGACATCAAACGCTTCAGCACAATTATAAAAGAAAGAGAAAAGTCTTACAGCAGTTATTATGGCTCATCTAAATAAAACGAAATACTGACTGATCCCGATGGCTCCAGCTTATGTTTCGAATTATACAGAAACTGCTGGAGCTATTTAAAGGAAAATAAATAATTACAATGAAAAAACTATTTGTATATCTTATCCTCACTGTATTTCTTGTCGGATGCACAAGCACTGATCAGCATACTTACAATTCAGGAATAAACATCATTCCCAAACCGAAAAATATTAATATGAACTCAGGAGAATTCATATTAGACAACAGAGTAAAGGTTTTTTATAATAATGAAATAATACATCAATATGCTGACAGTTTAATAAACAAGATTTTCTTATCTTCGGGCATAAAGATTGAAACAAGTCCACATAAGCTGAAAAACAAATACATCAACTTTGAACTGACAGAAGGATTTGATGCTGAAGAATATATACTTGAGGTAAATAAAAATGGGATATGCATACAAGCATCTGATGCTGGAGGTATATATTATGGATTACAGACATTGATACAACTGTTTCCGGCAGAAATTGACTGTAAAGGAGGATTTGAAGACTCTGAATACAGAATTCCATGTATGAGAATCAATGATTATCCCACCATGGCATACAGAGGAGTTTTAATTGACGTATGTCGGCATTTTTTCACTGTCAGTGAAATTAAAAAACAAATAGACATTTTAGGCTCCTTGAAAATCAACAAACTACATCTGCATTTAACAGACAATCAGGGATGGAGAATAGAAATAAAGAAATACCCGGAACTAACCCAATATTCATCCATAGCAGAAACCTATAATAATAAGAAATACGGTCCTTTTTACTATACACAAACGGATATACAGGATATAGTAAAATATGCTAATGCACATAATATAGAAGTAATACCGGAAATAGAATTCCCGGGACATTCCTTGTCTGCTCTTGTTCCATTTCCTGAACTGTCATGTAATGGAGGCCCATTTGTAAGTGAACAAGTTTTTGGTTATGAAGAAAATGTCTTCTGCGCAGGTAATGAAAACGTATACCAATTCATGCAGGACGTATTAACTGAAGTGGCTGCATTATTCCCTTCCGAATACATACATATAGGAGGTGACGAATGTGCCAAAACAATGTGGAAACAATGTCCCAAATGCCAGGCTAAAGCCAGAATGCTGGGATTAAAAGCAGAAAAAAATAAAACGATTGAAGAACAATTACAAAGTTATGCTATACATCGCATTGAACAGTTCATTTCAACAAAGCTGAAGAAAAAAATGATCGGATGGCACGAAGTGCTTGAAGGAGGCATCAATAACAATGTCACAATAATGAGCTGGAGAAATCCTCAAATAGGATATAAGGCAGCAGAAGAAGGACATAAGGTCATCCTGACACCTATGCCTGAAGGTTTTTACTTATGTGATTACCAAGGAGCTGTAGAGGTAGAACCTGCTGCCAGTGGAGAGTTCTCATCCTTGAAACAAATCTATTCCTACAATGCTGTTCCTGACACTTCCAGCGTAACATTGAAAAAAAATATCATAGGATTGGAAGCCTGTGCATGGACTGAGTGGTGTAAAGATTTAAGCACCCTGGAATATTTTATGTATCCTCGAGTAACAGCATTAGCTGAAAACGCATGGAGCGACAATAAGCAAAAAGACTGGTCTGACTTTCAGAAAAGACTGAACAACATGTATGTACGGCTCAATTATAAAGGAGTAAACTTCCATATTCCAATGCCGGAAGGAATTCTGACCCAGAATGTTATAATAACGCATGATACCGTCCATCTTTGCCTCAATAATTCACGTGCACTACCAATGGTATATACCGATGATGGCACAGAACCAAATAAATATTCAAAGATTCTACCTGAAAAACTGATCATCAACAAAGCATGTACACTTAAGATCGCAACTCTTGTATCAGATTGTTTGCTCAGTTCCACAAGAAAAATTGTCGTAGAAAAACAAAGCAAACCTAAAAAAGCATTGGATAAAGCAGCAGACAAAATCAGATTACAAATTGCAGAAGGTTTATATTATTCGGAAAATGACAGAGAAAATCTGACATTTACCAAAGATACACTAATTAATTCATTCAAAGATTATAATAAAGAAAAGTTTAACTTCAGAAAGCCCTCAGTTGCTATTTATACGGGATATTTTAATATTCCCGAAACCGGTGTATACATATTCACGTCTAACGATGATGAACTATGGATTGATCATGAAAAAATAATAACGAATCCATTCTCTTCCAGATTCAATGCCAACAAAAAAGAAGTCTTTCTGGAAAAAGGTTATCATCAGTTTAAACTGATTTTCGCTAACAGACTGAAAGATGGGTTTGCCACATGCTGGTATACAATTGGATTCTCTTATAAGAAATCTATTTGATACATTACATATTAGGAATATAGTTTACAGTAAATATCTTAATGCTAAAAATTCTATGAGAAAAAGTTTTATGAGATTAAGGAGATTTATTCTTTCGCTTACGATTGCCGGATTGTGTTCCAACTTGTCAGCTTATTGCCCGACCGATTACTTAAATGAATCCAATGAAGATTTTAAGGAAAGGATGCAATGGTTCGTTGATGCCAAATTCGGAATGTTCGTTCATTTTGGCCTCTACAGCAGTCTGGGAGGCGTATATAATGGAAAAACTGTTGACGGATATGCAGAGTGGATACAATCTACGGCTGACATACCCTCCGCAGAATATGCCACACTTATCAATTCATGGAATCCGAAGGATTTCAATGCAGATCAGATCGTATCTCTGGCCAAGAAAGCCGGAATGAAATATCTGGTCATAACAACCAAACACCATGAAGGCTTTTGTCTGTGGGATTCCCAGTATACGGACTTCGATATTGCCTCATCACCTGTACGGGGACGTGATTTTATAAAGGAACTCTCTGATGCATGTAAAAAATATGGCATTAAATTCGGAACATATTACAGTATCATTGACTGGCATCATGCCTCTCAGGAAAGAAACAGCAACGGCAAAGACTCATGGGGATGGTGGGCGCAGATTGCCATGAAGCCCGACAAAAAGAACGAATATGTAACTTACATGAAAAACCAGATCAAGGAACTGATAGAAAAATATGACACTGACATTCTTTGGTTTGATGCAGACTGGGTAGACTGGTGGACACTCAACGACGGAAAGGAACTGTATAATTACATCCGCAGTCTAAAACCTTCCATCATTATCAATAACAGAGTGGCCAAACGTTCTGAATTCAAAAAAGATTTCGGTACTCCGGAACAAGAACATCCGGGAAAAAAACAGGATCATGTGTGGGAAGCCTGCTATACCTTAAATGAATCATGGGGGTACAAAAGTAATGACCATCAATGGAAAAGCCCCGAGGATATTGTCCTAAAGCTTAAGGAAATAAATTCCAACGGAGGCAACCTGCTGTTAAATATCGGTCCGGACGGCAAGGGTATGATTCCCCAGGAATCTGTAGAAATTCTTCAAAAGGTGGGAACAATCCTGAAAAAATGAGATTGGGAAATAACATTATCTTGACGCATTCTGGAATTGCCGCAAGTATTAGTAAAACTGCTTTGGCTAAAAACTTGAACAATACCGAAAAGCCTGCAACCAAGAACAACAACCACGGATATAGCCGATAAACTGAATCTTTTTGCCATAAAAAAGTGTGTCTGTAAAGTTGATTTTTCTTTACATGACACACTTAATCTCATATTCTCGTTTTTTGTACTTAATTTTTCTTCCAGATACTTTCTAGATTATATATCCTCATTTCATTGACCTGGGTTGTTCCTGCAAACGAGAATAGTTCAATCTTTGAGAAGGATTCGCGTGGATAAAGCAACTGCGAAAAAGCTTCGCGACCGCCATCAATAAAGACTTCGAATGTACTGACATCCCAATATATACGTAGCTTAAGATGACTGTCCTTTGCTATATAAGGCATTCTTGAAATACGGTTGTATCCATTTCCAAGATGTCCCGGTACAGTACCGGCATTGGTTCTGTCGCCCAAGAAGTGATGATGCCAATCATCATATTGGAAAACATAATCTTCGCCAAAATCATTTTTCAGACGGATACCAAATAAGGATCCTTTATCAAGAGTTACATCCAGTTCTATTTCTAATGGTTCGTGTGAGCCTACGTGTTCTTTTATCACCTTTCGGCCTAACAGAGCGATCGACCGGAACAAAACAGAATCAGTACGCAACTGTTTGTATTCATCAATTGGATTTGAAGTAACATAATATTTCCCCTGTTTATCTACATGCAGCGAAAGCTCACGAATCAGGTTCATGGTACCATTAAATTTGGAAGTTCGGCAAAGTTCTGTGTTAATTTGACAAGGCCAACCAAACCAAGACTGGAAAAGAACACGATTCTGCGGTGCATTTGCGAACACCAGACCTGCATAAAAATCTGATCCCCAGTCCATCCAATGTTTCGTTTTTGAAGTGTCTTCAGGGTGGAATTCATGTCCATCAAAGGTTCCTACATGATAACAAGTGCCATGCGATGAATTTGCTACTCCCCCATTGGTACTGGTAATGAGCAACACTTTCTCTTCGCCTGTTTCTTCCACCTTCATTGTGGCCAAGCTAGGACATTCCCAAGATGGATAAGGCAACGTTTCACTCTCAAACTTCCAATCTGTAAGATTGGTAGACGAATAGAAACGAATGTGCCCCGTACCTGCAGTAGCCATTACCCACTTCTTGCTAGGTTCGTGCCAGAATACAGAAGGATCCCGTTCTGAAGGAAATTGCTTGTTCTCTACAGCTATGCGGTCTTTATTGTAGGTCCAGGTTTTTCCGTTATCTTCGGATGTAGCTATACAGATGCGATTTCGGTTTGGAGTTTCGGGATAGATATCCATAAAGTGATTGGTATAATAAGCCCACACTTTTCCTTTATCGACAACAGCCCCACCTGACCAGTTTGCAATCAAACTATCTCCCTGAAGCACTGTAGGTTCATTCTTCCAATGCAACAAATCGGTACTGGTAGCATGTTCCCAATTTGTTCCTACTTTAGCCCAGGCTACGCGATTTGACATACCCTGAAACATAAGATGCCAAACACCATCATTATAAAACAATCCATTCGGATCGCTTAACCAGGCGGTATCTCTAGAATAGTGCATTTGCGGACGATAAGGATCAAGGTAGAAAGGATCAATATCATTAATCATTTGCACCGGACGATGATCACATCCAGGCAAAACTGTCAGTGTTCCCATCATAACTAACGTTAATACGGGAAGGATTTTTTTCTGATTCATTTTAGTGGACATAAGAAATTGTTTAAATTTTATCAAAAACTCTGTTACACACCTATTCAAAATAATAAATATCAAAAAGATAATTGACGTAAAATTTATAAGTCCAATCAATTTTATGGAAAAATACCCAACCTTACTGATAAACAGCAGCAAGTTATTGAAAAAATCATTAATTCGCAAGAAAGAAAACAGAAACATTCTCTCTGAAACATCATGAATACGATTTTTATCTACTCAAACAGGGTGCTAATGTTGCAGGGTTCTAAAGGAATTCACTTCTTGGGAGATCGTGTACTACTTCTGCAAGTAGAAAAAACGAGGATAACTACAATGTGCGTATCATGTGAAATAACATCCAATAACAAGCTTGTTGGAACAGTTTCCTAAAATAATCTGACAGACTGCTGACTTTTTTCAGATTTATTCGTATTTTTGATGCGAATTACAAGAATGTGTGCCAATTGATGCCAAACACCAGCCGGCACACAATAATTTATAGGGGTTTTTACAAACTAATGAAAAAAAACACAGTTATGAAAAGCATGTTTTTGTTTTTATCTTTATTGTCATGTATGCCCGCAGTGGCCAGTAATGTATCCGACAACAAACAAGATCAGGTAGATTTGAATCAGACGGCAACAGGAGGTTACGGGTATTTTATAAACCAGGATCAAAAAGCCTCCGTCTGGTGGGCCGAAGGCGCTTACAAAGTATTGAAAGATGCACCGGTTCCCAGAAAAAGCCAGAGCAGGGTTTCTCTGTCGGCTGCCAAGAATGAATACGAATCGTTTATCATTGTGGTAAATCCGGAAAGTGAAATGGAAAACTTCCGCATCTCGGTGGCAGACTTTACTTCTTCTGACGGAAAGACGATCCCCGGTGACCAGGTTGAAATCAGAAAGGTGGAATACGTCAAGGTCTCCCACCCTACGGACTATTATGGTTACAAAGGATATTTCCCGGATCCGCTGCCGTTGTATGAAAAGCCTCTGACATTAAAGGCATCCGAGAATACACCTTTATGGATAACAGTCCATGTTCCTTCGCAGACTGCGGCTGGCCAATATACATCGGAAGTGACACTTACGGCAGCCAACGGCTGGAAAACTACGGTTCCCGTTGATCTGACGGTGAGAAACTTTGAACTTCCTGCTGTTCCTACCATTCGTTCCGGATGGGGAATGAACATGAAAAATGTGGAACTCTATGAAAATCTGACCACCGAAGAACAGAAACGTGACAAATTCGAAAAATACATGGAAATGTTCAGCCGGTACAAAATCTCTCCTTACGATCCTTTCCTGTATGCTCCGATTCATGAAACCGTTTCCGGAGTGGACTGGGAAGGCGGATTTTATGACAGCAAAGAAAAAGTCAGCGGAAATTACGGCTATAAGGTTGTAGATAATTCAGCCACTGAGAACATAGAAGCCTGTACACGCGAATTGCAGCCTGTAACTCCGGGAAAGACCTATGAGTTAAAATGGAAAGCCAAAAGCCAGGCAGAGAAGCAGACTTATGTAGTAGGTGTAGAATGCTATGATGCCGAAAAGAATCTGATCGTCTTCGAAAACCGTTTTGAACAGTTTACGGCGAACCCGGGATGGGAATCATTCACTTTCCCGCTGGGAATGTTCGACGAAGAAATCCGCTATGTCAAAGTCATCCTGTGTGCAGCCAACCGTACCTATCACGGAGAAGACAAAGGGGTTGTCTGGTTCGATGAGCTTTCGATGAATCAGAAAGAAACAGACCAGAATCTGCTCGCATGCGGAAATTTTGAAGTGGATCTGGACAAGATCGACATCCAGCTGGATTTCTCTGATTTCGAAGCGGCTGCCAGAAAATACTTTGCACCTCCCTATAACTTCAACTCCTTCCGCCTGAAAATAAAAGGTCTGGGATCAGGAACCTACTATTCCCGCCAGAATGGTATCTTCGAAGGATTCGAGCAGGGAACGGAAGAGTATAACAAACTTATGAAGCGCTATTTGCAGCAGATTCAGGATAATCTGGAACGAATCGGCGTACTGGGCAAAGAATACATCTACTGGTTTGATGAGCCGTCGGAAAAAGATTATGAGTTCGTATACCAGACCAACAAGATGATCAAGGAGTATGCTCCGAAACTGACAACCTTCCTGACAGAACATGTGGCAGGTCAGGATATCTCGGACGTTACCGATATCAGCTGCACCATCTGGCACCAGCTGAACCACGAAAAAATCGACAAGATGAACCAGCGCGGACTGGAATACTGGTCTTATCTCTGCGTATGGCCGAAAGCTCCGTGGATTTCCGAATTCATCGACCACGATGCCGTGAATATGCGCATGTGGCTGTGGGCATCCTACGTCTACCGTCTGAAAGGAGTACTCATGTGGGAAACCACCTACTGGAATTCCAATGAAGCTTCCCCGAAAGGATATCTGCAGAACCCCTGGCAAGAAGCCATGAGCTGGGTAACCGGATACGGCTGGCCTTATGGAAAACAGACAATCTGGGGAAATGGTGACGGACGGTTCTTCTATCCGGAAAACAGAGATCCCAACAAGGACAAGACAACCTATCAGGGATATCCGATCCCGTCCATCAGACTGGAATTCCTCAGAGCCGGTATTGAGGATTACGAATACATGTGCATTCTGGAAAAACTGATGAAAGGGGCTTCAAAGAAACAGGCGTCACTGGTGAAAGAAGCCAGACAGCTGTTGCAGATTCCAAAATCCATCTACACCGATGAGAAGACCTACAACAAAGATCCCCAGGTTTTGCTGGAACACCGGCAGAAAATTGCGGAACTGATTGAGAAGTTTATGAAATAAAAAACTGTAGAAAAAATGAGCTTCGGGCTTTTAAAAAAACGTTTCGGCGTTTGCTTTAAAAGCCCGAATTCTTTTTTATAAAACATTTCGACGTTTTTTCAATAAAACGCCCCCTTTTATTTAAAGAATCACATTCTCCTGTTTCCCGTCCATCCAGTTGGAAAGGTTACTGAATACGATCGCAGCACGGGCTTCCATCGACTCTTCAGACGCAAATGCGACATGCGGAGTGGCCAGTACATTCGGTGCCTGAAGCAGCGGATGGGCCGGGTCAAGCGGGGGTTCAGTCTCGAACACATCGATTCCGGCACCGGCCAGATAGCCGTTCTTCAAGGCTTCAGCCAGAGCTGCGGAGTCAACCACTCCCCCACGGGCCGTATTGATCAGATAAGCACCCTGTTTCATCATTCCCAGACGGCCTGCATTGATCAGCTGACGGGTTTCGGCAGTCAGCGGACAGTGGAGGGAAACGATGTCGGACTGGGACAGAAGTTCTTCCAACGGCATGAACTCAATAAAGGAAGGTTCCTTACCGGTCAGATGGCGTTTGTTGCCCAGCACCCGGCAGCCAAAAGCCTTGCACAGTTCGGCCGTACGTGTTCCGATGGCTCCTGCACCGACGATTCCCACAGTCTTGCCGCGCAGTTCACAGCCGACCAGACCGTCTTTGGTCTTTCCCTGACGGCAACGGCCGGCCACCTGCGGCACGTTCCGCAACAGTGACAACATCATGCAAAGGGCCAGTTCGGCTACTGCCTGAGTGGAATAGCCGGCAGCATTGCTCACCTTCACTCCACATTCACGGGCAGCATCCAGATCCACATGATCGACTCCCGTGAACGCTACATCAATAAATTTCAGATGCTTGCAGGCGCGGATTACCTCTCCCCGCAACGGCATATTGGCTATAATGATCACATCTGCCTCGCGGGCACGCTCTATCTGTACCTGTATGTCCAAATCCCGGGGATAAGCGTTAAAAGTATGCCCGGCCTCAACCAGCGGACGGGCATATTCACTCAGCCTTTCCGGAGAAATGCCGAGTGATTCCAGCAATACGATATTCATGGTCTTGTTTCTTTAAAATTACCATTGCAAATGTACAAAATCTATTTCACTACATTCTGTTCGATCAGCAAACAGTCTCATTCCACCTTAAAAGTCCCTTTCAGCCGGATGTCCTCTACGGATGCACCGACAAAGACTTCAAAATCTCCCGGTTCCAGTACAAAATCCATCGCTGCATTCCACAGCTTCAGGTCATCTTTCTTCAGCACCAGCGTAACCTTCCTGCTTTCTCCGGGATTCAGTTCAACCTTGGAAAAGCCTTTCAAAGCCTTCACCGGAGTTGTCACACTGCTGATCTTGTCACGGACATAAAGCTGCACCACTTCCGCACCCTTTACATCTCCTGTATTCTTCAGCATACAACTCACCAGTACCTCCCCTTTCGATGCCATGTGATTCTGTATCTCCAGTTGGCTATACTCAAAAGTTGTATAACTCAAGCCATATCCCAGGCAAAACAAAGGATCCGGTGAGGAAAAGACATAATCGCGGCCGGGCTTCTGCGGAGTACCCCGCTGCCGGTAATATCCTTTGCCTGAAGGCTTGTGATTCGCATACATGGAGATATGTCCGGTGGTCGGGGGAAATGTCACAGACAAACGTCCGGAAGGATTGACTTCTCCAAACAGGATCCGGGAAATCGCATCTCCTCCCTTCTCACCCGGATACCAGGCTTCCAGCACGGCATCCACCTTTTTCACCTCTTCGGGAATGGTATAAGGACGGCCGTTCAGCATGACCAGTACCACCGGCTTCCCCTGACCGGATACGAGATCCAGCAACTCGGCCTGAACTCCGGGAAAATTCAGTTCATTCCGGTCATAGCCTTCACCGCATGTATTGACTTCTTTCGAATTGGCATCTCCCCAGCCGATTCCTGAATAAATGACACTGGTGCCTCCAAGTACCAGTACAACGACATCACTTTCCCGGGCCAGACGGGCTGCTTCTGCAAAACCGTCTTTCGACAAGGAGGTAATACCGCAACCTTCCGCAAAGCTGACTTCCACTTCCTTGCCGGCATACCGCCTGATGCCTTCCAGTACAGTTACCCCATAGTCATTGTTCTTCGTGATACTGTAATCACCAAACTGCACTTTATCGGCATTCGGCCCGATCACAGCGATACGTTTCAGTCTGTTCCTGACCAGAGGAAGTGTGCAGTCCTGGTTCTTCAACAAAACCACAGACTCTTCGGCTATCCGTTGAGCCAGATCTACATGTTCCTGCCGGTGTACGACAGCTTTCGCTTTCTTCTCCGAATAATGGAAAGGCCGTTCAAACAGTCCCAGCTTGAACTTCACCCGCAAAATACGGACGACCGCCGAATCCACCAGGGCTTCCGGCACTTTTCCTTCCCTGACCAGATTTTCCAGATGTCCATAGGCATAACTTCCCGGTGCTTCCAGATCAACTCCAGCGGTCAGGGCCTGAACAGCCGACTCGGACGGATCAGCCGCCGTGTAATGGAAATTATCCAGCATGCCCACGGCTCCATAATCGGAAAAGACATAACCGCCAAATCCCCATTCCTTCCGCAACACGTCCGTCAGCAGCCAATGACTGGCATGAACCGGAATTCCATCCACTTCATGATATCCGGGCATCAGACTATATACATTGGCTTCCTGGACCGCAGCCTTAAACGGCACAAAATGCAATTCACGCAGAGTCCGTTCCCCCACCAGCGAGGGAGCCAGATTGATTCCTGCCTCCGGTACCGAGTAAGCAACAAAATGCTTGGCCGTACAAGCCAGTTTTCCTTCCGCTATCCCTGACCGGGTCTGGCTGGCTTCTCCCTGCATACCCGTCACAAAAGCAACTCCCATTTCTTTCACCAGCCAGGGATCTTCTCCGTAACATTCTTCCACCCGGCCATAGCGCGGATCACGTGCCAGATCAAACAACGGCGAGAGTGCCTGGTCAACTCCCGACAGGGATGCCTCTGCCGCAATTGCCGAAGCCATCTGCCTGATCAGCTCCGGATTCCAGGTGGACCCCAGACCTATTGCCTGCGGAAAGATTGTCGTACCCAAAGCCATCTGCCCATGCAGACATTCTGCGATCTGTATGGCCGGAATCCCCAAACGGGTCTGTGTCCGTAAATAATGATCAGCAGCCTCAGCGTAGAGGGCCACCTTATGATGTTCCACAAAAGGGCTTTCCAGGCAACCGATGCTCCGGCCCCGAAAGAGCCGGACCAGAGAGCTGTCCGTTACCTGCCCGGCATTGTCTGTCTGCAAGGCATTCAGACTTTTCATGTTCAACTGATCTACCTTCTCCTCCAGCGTCATCCGCTGCAACAAGTCCTTCACTCGTACCTCTACCGGAAGATCCGGATTCTTATAGGGGATCAGTTCCTGGGCTTTCACTCCCCCAGTGGCCGTCAATAACATACAGACGGCCAGTTTCAGCCGATATACAGATCTGTGTTTCATAGATTCATCCGTTTTTACCGTTTATTTGCCTCAACGACTTTCATATCTCCCTGCCGAGTGAATGTCAGACGTCCCTCTTTATACTGTCCCTCGATTTGGGTTTCCCGCGATGTATACAACTTAAATGATACATTCCAGTTTTCAGGCCAGCAAGGCAGCAAATATGCCTTGTCATAACTCTGCAAAACCATATTCTGCAAGGTAAGCATCAGATTGCTTCCGTGATCCTGATCCGGCACCCAGTCATAATTAGGTCCCCACATGGCCAGAAAACGATGGTTGGGATTGGTGTTCCCGACCTTTTTCCGCAGCATCTCCGCAGCCTCATCTACCAGTCCCAGAATTGCAGCTTCCTGTCCGTCCTGTCCCCAGCCATACCAGCTGTCAAAATTCCGGTATCGGAACGTACGGATCCCCGTCTGACACAACTCATTCGAGAAGTTTGCCAGTCCGAACGGAAAGACCGCATACAGTTCCGGATTTTCCACATTCGTACGAAGCTCCAAAAATACTTCTGCCGGAAGGAAAATATCTCCCTGAGCAATCCGCTTCTGAGGCAGTCCGGGCAAATCTTTCTTCAGCTGCAGATAATACTGACGGTCTGGTTCCGGCAAAAGATGAGACGGCAGTTTCTCCAATGCTCCCAGTACATAGTGCAGACCGGCCACTGACGGCATGTCATTCTCCACCCCATACCAGTATGTTTCCACTGACTGGGTCGGTGTGATATGGATCTTTCCCTGTCCGTTCCGGAAACGTGAATCAAAATAGAGTATAAACTCTTTGATGGCCGGCAATGCCTTTTCCCGCAAAAAGGCCTCATCACCACTGTAAGAAGCATAATCCAGCATCAGTTTGCTCAGCTCCAGGCCCTGAACCCAGATGTGGCGGATATAGATGTTCAATACTTCATTCGGTGAATGGCCTTCCCGCTCCCAGCCATAATCGCCATTTGCATAGGTTCCGAAAACAGTCACCGTTTCCGGAATAAACGCACCTTTTGCCTGATAATATTTGGCTGCCAATGTCCGGAATGCAGACATCCGGCTCAGATAGAAATCAAAAAGAGCCTGCATCTGATCGAAATCACCATTTGCCAGCATGGCATAGTACGGCAAACGTGTATTCTGCCACCAGAAATCATTTCCCCAGTTACGGTAGTCCGGAGAATAATCCGCAGATGCTCTCGTAAACTTCGGATCAGTAGTGAAAATCGAGCCGTTAAACTTGACCGGGAAATTCCCCCGTCCGCTTCCGGCCAGCATATATCGCTGGAGAATATAGCTCTGGGTCAGCCGATAGGCAAAATCCGGATCTTCAGGTATGTCCACATAAATATAGCTTTGCTTCCAGAAATCAGTCCACCAGTTCCGGCTCGCCTGCAATGCTTTTTCTGCAGAAGTCTTCCGGGCTTGTCGGTTCACTTCCTTTTTCCATTCTGCAACCGATGCCGACTGTGCAGAATGAGTGACCAGCTTCAACTCACACTGGCGGATGCCTTTCGGAGACTGAAACGTGGAATCATTCACTTTCTCTAACCCTTTGGACGACATGTCTACTCCCCAGATACGGTTTCTGACCGGATCCGGGAAATTGGCAGCGACAGCTTCTTTTTTCTGGTGTTTTATGATCAGGTCATATACCGAGCTTTCGTTCTGATGATACCACACAATGTCCTTCCCTTCCGGCTGAAAAACATCAGCCGATTCTTCGATATGCACCCAGGAAGGCATTTCGTTCAACCAGGCAGAAGGCGCTTCGCCCTTTGTGATCACGTGGGGTTCTTTTCTCCAGGACTCAGCCGTCACCTTCACCTGATAGGGAACTTCCCCCTTCATTTGCAGATAGGCTGTTTCCTGATCCGGATCCATATAGAAACTGAATTTCACAGCTTCTCCGTCTTTCCCGGCCGTGACATAAATCGCTCCGTCCTTCAGCACCAGTTGCTGTGAAAACGGCAACCCTTCCCGAAAGGGATTCGGTGACAGGGAAACCCGCACCCGTCCCATCTTCATCAGCCGGTTTGCTTCACTGATGGCATCTGTCCGGGAGAGATAGAACAGCAAGTCTCCATTCTTCTCTACCCAAAGATTAGCCCCAAGTTCTCCATTCCCCAACGGCATTGATCCTGCCGAATTTTCAGAAGGAGTATCCCACTCTACATTGTATCTGTCTATTTCCGCCTGTTGTGCCATAGCCATACCAGCTACCAGCAGTCCGGCTACAATCATTGATATTCTGCTTTTCATTTTGTTCCGTTAATATTAAATTTATTTCATTGTCAATCAGTTTTTCGTAAATGTAAACCATTCCAGGTTCATCAAATCCTGTCCGGGATCTCCTCCCCTGTCTCCTTTAAAGACAAGAACCAGGGCATGCTTTCCTTTCGGGCTCTTTATTGCTGTTTCGTGAATGGCATAAGCCGTTTCCCCGTTGTTCGGCTTCAGCGGGCAAGTGCCCAGAAGTTCACCGTCCGGATTATCCAGGCGGATTTCAATCTGTGCGGAAAGATTCTTATCCCATGTCTTGCAAATGAAGCGGTTCACCTCTGCCTGATCAAAATCATAGTACTTCCAGTAAGCACAATCTCCATCCCGGATGCCGGTCAGATATTCCACCGGCACATCGTTTTCAGGACGGCGCACCGTCGGATATACATTTCCCGAAAGCAGACAGGCCCGGTAGGCTTCCATCCGCAAAGCCGGCGACATCAGTCCGCCTGCTCCCTGGGTAGTCATCTCTACCTGCTGTATCGTACCGTCCTCATTGAAGGTTATGGGTTCCAGACAGGCCTTTCTCATGGACGAAGAGGCATGCGTGGGACGGTGATAAGCAATATACCATTGTCCGTCAATCTCCGTAATGCAACCGTGATTGTTCACCAGATTGCGTCCGCTTCCCCAGTTATCGATAATTACTCCCCGATAGGTGTAAGGACCGAAAGGAGAAGTGGCCGTAGCATAGTCCAGGGTTGCACAGTTGGACTCCCCGTGCTGTGAATGGCTGCCATAGACAAAATAATAAATGCCGTTCCGCTTTCTCACGGAACTGCCTTCATTGAAACAATGCTTATCGTAAGTCAGAAGACTGTCGTGAATCTCACCTTCAATGGCATTCATCTCCTTATTCAGCTTTGCTCCCCGGGCGTGCCACTGCCCCCAAAAGAGATAAGCCTGTCCGTCGTCATCAATAAAGACAGAAGGATCGATCCCCTGAATTCCCTCAATCTTTTTCCCGTTCTTAAACGGGCCGTAAGGAGAATCGGCCACCGCTACGCCTTCGCTGTCATCCGTCAGACAATAATACAGGTAATAGCGGCCGTCGTGATGAATGCAGTCCGGTGCATACAGGATTTCTTCGGAATAGGCAGTCTGTTTGCCCATGCCTTGAGTCGCAAAGGAAATCTGCTCCATATCCCAGTTCACGAGATCGGACGAAGAAAGGACATTATACCGGGGCGAGCACCAGGCCGTACCCGGTTCATCTTTTGAGCCATAGACATAGATCCGTCCGTCGGGCATCTGACGCACTTCCGGATCTGCAATGTACACCCCTTCCGGCACAATCGGGTTCAACGGACGGACCTCTGCCGAGATAACCGTCTTCTGCTCCGGTGTACCACCGGTTTCTGTTCCCCCACAAGCTGTCAGCAACGGCAGCAGGCACATTCCGCACAATGTGCTCCCCAAAGAATATTTATATGTTTTCATACGTAATTGAAATTTTTCACCCGTTCTTATTCATATACAATAGGTAAGGGAGGTGCATCAACCGCATCCAAAGAAGAAGGACCGTCCATAGGAACGCCCCCCAACCGGGATCTATAAATTTTCAGGCCTCTGATCGGAGAATTCCATACACTTACCAGAGTTCCCTCGCATCCCCTGTCTTCCAGCATTTCAGCGTGTTTGGCCATATACTGATCGAAGATAAGCAAGGCCTTGTCACAGATTTCCCTGATCTGTGCCTGCGAGTCCTCCGTCTGATCCTGTCCGTTGAAACGCTGAATATTCACGGCCTCCCGGAAAGCGTCCAGATAAAGCACGGAACAAAGCACCCGGTTGCATACAAAGGCCAGATAATGGTATGCCTCGGTTCCCTTTTCCGTTTTTTCCAGAATCTCTTTCAGCAGATTGCCGGCATCGAGATACATTTTTCTGGCATGGTCAATGTTATCCTTGCTCATCCAGGTGTAAGAACCGCCGTTCCCCCAGGCTCCCATCCAGCAAAAACCGATATTTCCCAAATTCGTTGTGGCAAAAACATCCGCACGGTTCACCAGCTGCATGGCCTCCATCAACCGGTCCTTATCGGCAATGGACAGACGGTCTGCGTAATTCCGGTAGAAACGTTCTGCCGAAAGCCCGCCATCCAGCGTAGCCTCAGCCACAAAACGGGCAGAAGTCCTGCTTTCCGCAGTACGCCAATGATTGAAAAGAACAGATGAAACCCCGCAATCAGAAGACTCAGACAGCCATTGCATCATCTTTTCATTACCGCCTATGGAATTCTGATATAAATACATTAGTCCGTCAAACTCGATCCAGGAATATATTTCCGTCATTTTCCGGTCTTGCGGAGAAACAACGACAGAGGGAAGCGCCTAGGCAGTACCCTCACTGCCATGTGAAGACATCAGACAGATTTTCGTTTCCGGAAGTGCCAGACGGGCCAGCCGGTAAGCCCCTTTCGTATAAGGAGTAATCGAACTGTAAATTCCGAGTTTGAATTCGGGATGTCCAGCTCCGCCCTGATTCAGCTGCCTGATAGCCTTCGAAATAATGCCAATCTGCATGTACAGGGTATTCAGGTCGGACTGCTTGTCCTGGATCGGAGCAGTTACAGCAGAGGCTGTTGCGACCGGCTTTTCAAAAAAACGGTTCAAGGTCGCCTCAGTCTCTTTCCTTGTACATCCGGCTCCCCATCCTCCGGTTTCTTCGGTTATCAGTTCAAGCGCATCAATGTCCGGATACGTTTTCAGCAGATCATTCACCGTAGCGACTGTCTGTTCGACCGTTGTCACCCGGGGTTCAAACGAAAACTGGACATAAAGTCCCCGGCTTTTGGCGTGATCAATCAGCGCCTTCATCCATGACAAGGCAAATTTGCTGTTGGCCTGCGGATTGTCCTTCAGCCGTTCAGCCTCGGGAATACAGAACAGGGAATCATTATCCTTGATCTTCTCTTGCAGAAAAGCATTGTCGTACATCACATGCTTGTTTCCGTAGAAATAATTTCCGGCCAGAGACAGACTGTCTCCAAAATAAGTTTCATACCATTGCCCCGGATAACTGTGGATCGTCAGCTTATTAAAACGCATGCGCACCAGCCGGTCAATATACTCCTTGGCATCCTCCAGGGTATAAGAAGAGATGTCCATCGGAAAATTGACATGCTGGCGGATTCCTCGCCACCTGATGTCCGGTTTTATCAAGGTGTCAAAAGGTTCCGTCATGGCCTTCGCCCAATGTTCAGGGACAGAGGTCCCCGTCAGGTCAAACAGATAGCCCATCTTTTCCAGATAAGTATAGACGGCATGTGTTACCCCCATCGCATCTCCTGCACGGAAGATGACCTTACCTTTTCCGTCACAGGAAAAGCCGAATTCACCCTCCGGCAAACTGTCAGTTACTTCAAACTCAAAAACTTTCTCCCGATTACCGGCATCCGACACATATTTCTTCAAATCAGAGACTGCAAGCTCCAGTACTTTTGACTCTCCGCCCATTGAACCATAATCAAACTGAGGAGCGGAAGTACATCCCCATAGACAAAATATACCCGACAGACACCCGGTTAACATTTTATTTCTCATAGCGAATAATTTTGATGCCGCAATTTATGGAATTTTCTCCAGACAGCAAAAGAAAAACTTGCTACTTTTGCAGACCGAATAAAATTGTAAACTGATGATTCTTATGAGCCAGCATATCCCTTCCGATAAACGGGCAGAAATCTGCCTGCAATATTTGAGACAGATCGCCGTCAACAACAACCGCGAATGGTTTCACGAGCACCGCGACCTCTACGACGAGGCACGTGCTGCTTTCGAAAGCATGGTACACGACCTGATCGTGCGCATTGCCGCATTCGACCCGTCCGTGCAATATCTGACGGTGGCAGACTGCACCTACCGGTTCTACCGCGACACCCGCTTTTCTCCCGACAAGTCTCCCTACAAACGCCATTTCGGAGCCTATATCAATGCCCGGGGCAAAAAGTCCAACCATGGTGGATACTACATGCACCTGGAACCGGAAGGCTGTCTGGTAGCCGGAGGAGCCTACTGCCTGCCGTCGGACGTCCTGCGTGCCGTACGCCAGAGCATCTGCGAACAACCGGAAACTTTCCACCGCATCGTGGGCAGCGATCCGTTCCACAGCCTGTTTCCCGTACTGGGAGAAACACGGGTGAAAACCATCCCCAAGGGATTTCCCAAGGACTTCCCCTACCCTGAATACATCCGCTGCAAGGATTACTCCTGCTGCCACCCTGTCCCGGAGGACTTTTTCACGGCTCCCGACTGGCTGGAGCGCACAGGCGGAATGTTTGAGATCATGAAGCCCTTCCTTGACTTTGTCAATGCAACCATTGATGAGTTCTGAGACGGTATCATTACCGCAAAGACTACATAATTCCCGCACAACGACCGCACGATGCAGCCCGATCGACCGCATAATTCCCGCGCAACGAAGGCATAATGCGGCCCGATTGACCGCATAAATTCCGCGCAAGAGCCTGTAATCAAACGGTCCGCACGGTACACCTGTTCGGGTGCATCATGCGGACCGGTAATTTTCCTCTGAATAATCTTTACTTTCTGCAAAGTTCCGAGAGATAAAAACTATGGAAACGCTCACGGATCTCATCGCGTACGCGGCGGAACTCAGCCTCGATAAACTCGGACGTTCCTGTGGCATGCGAAGGGTCATCGAAACCGATATGCAGGCGCTTGCCTACCTTCCCCGTAAACGCCGGACAGCTCTCGTTGGCTCCCCCGCACACGGTAATGACATAATCCCACGCCTGATCCAGATAGGTACGGACACTGACCGGAGTATGGCTGCTGATGTCGATCCCTGCTTCCTTCATCACTTCCACGGCCTTGGGATTGACCTGTGCGGCCGGTTCCGTTCCGCCGGAATACACCTCCAGCGAGGCGTCAAACGATTGCAGGAAACCATGAGCCATCTGGCTGCGGCAACTGTTTCCCGTGCAAAGTATCAAAATTCTCATAACGCTATAAGTCTTGTAAAGGGTTATAATATGAAATTGAACAGATAGCCCGACAGGATGATGAAAAAGGCTACCGTACCGAAAAAAATCCCGATAAGACGCCAGGTCATCACCTTCTTGAGCAATGTGGCTTCGGGCAGTGACAGTCCCACCACCGCCATCATAAAGGCGATTGCCGTACCCATCGGAATCCCTTTGGCTACAAACACCTCGATGACGGGCACGATACCGGCTGCATTGGCATACATCGGTACGGCCAGAAGAACCGACAGGGGAACGGCCAGCCAGTTGTCCTTCGACATGTACTGCTCAAAAAATCCTTCGGGCACAAAGCCGTGCATGAAGGCTCCGATGCCGATACCGATCAAGATATACACCAGTACGCCGCGGACAATCCGCCAGGCATCACGGACAATGGCAGGCAGCCGGCGGATAAAGGTGGTGTGATCTTTCTCCCACTCATCTGCCTGAGCCGACGAGTGTGCCTGAATCTGTTTCACCCAGTCGCTGAGATAAGGGGCCAGCCTCATCCGTCCCAGCACGAAACCGCCGATCACTCCCAGCAGGATGCCGCTGACGACATAGATAAGAGTCACTTTCAGTCCGAACGATCCGAGGAACATGGCCACCGCCACTTCGTTGACCAGCGGCGAGGTGATCAGAAAGGCAAAGGTCACTCCCAGGGGAATCCCTCCTTTCACAAACCCGATGAACAGCGGAATGGACGAGCAGGAGCAGAACGGGGTGATGGCTCCGAACAGAGCCGCCAGCAGATACTGCAACCCGTACATCCGGTGCGTAACCAGATAGTTGCGCAAGCGTTCGATCGGGAAATAGGCATTGACAATGCCCATCAGTACACTGATGAAGAACAACAGGATCAGAATCTTGACCGTGTCGTAGAAGAAAAAGTTCACAGCCGTGCCCAGGGAAGTTCCGGCACTCAGCCCGAAAATCCCATAGACCAGCCAGTCTGCAAAATCTTGTATCATGTCACTACCTGCATTTTCAGATTCCCAGAAGTTTCTTCACATCACTTTCCGTGGGCACCTGTCCTTTCATCTTCACCACTTCATCCACGACTACGGCAGGAGTGGTCATGATGTTATACTTCATCATTTCCATCAGATCGTCCACCTTGGTCAGTTTCACGTCCAGATTGTTTTCCCTGATCACTTTCTCAATCACCTGATAGGTTGTCTTGCATCTGCTGCAACCCGGTCCCAATACTTTAATTTCCATCTTTCCAAAAAATTTAATCAGTTATTAATCTTGTTTATACATACATTATCCAACAATAATAGATGCCGATGAGAATAAATACGATTCCCACAAGGAGATTCATCCATTTCTGCACCTTCTGCATCTTGCCGTAGAAACTGCCCATCTGCTGCACACTGAAAGCCAGTATCCAGGCAACGGCAAGCACCGGTATTGCCGTGGCTACGGCAAATACGGCCGGCAACAGATAACCGGCTGTCACGGAAGCCGACAGAGGGATCAGCATACCGAAATAGAACACACCGCTTGTGGGACAGAAAGCCAGGGCAAACAGAACCCCTATCAGCAAGGCTCCCCAGCCCCCTCTCTTCGCCAGTCCTTCCGCATTACCGCTGAACCCGAACTGGGGCAGGTTCAGTCTGTCGCCCACGAGCATGAACAGTCCGATGACCAGGAGCAGCGGCCCCAATGCCAGTTCACCCCATGTACCGACCACCTTCTGGATGCCGAACATACTGGATCCCTCTTTCAGGATCAGAATCAGCACCACACCGAGCAGGTGTTTCCGCCCACACAGGCACATACCCGATCTTCAGATCCGGATTTTTCCTTTCCACCGCTTCCACAAGAAACCAGAAGCAGGCAGACCAGTCCTAAAAACCATACATTCTTCATACGTTTATCTATATTTTATGATTAATAATTCACCTTATTAGTAATTCGCCAAACTACGAACATACAACATAAAAAAAGGGGCTTAACGGCAGCACCCTTCTTTCTTGCAGAGAGGCTGACCGAAGAAATCAGCAAACATCCATCTGGCGATTTCCCAGTTCTCTCTATTAATGCAGTATTTCACTTTCGGAGCTTCAATCTCCCCCTGAATCAGTCCGGCATCCTTCAGCTCTTTCAGATGCTGCGAAACGGTAGCCTTGGCTATGGGCAGTTCCTCGTGGATATCGCCGAAGAAACAACTTTCCTGACGGGCCAGAAACTGAAGGATAGCCATACGCGCCGGATGTCCCATTGCCTTGGCAAAGCGGGCCATCCGCTCCTGCTCTTCCGAATACTTCTTTTGGATCATCTTTCTTTTCTTTTTTCGTTTGTTGTTCGCAAAACTACGAATAATATTTCTGACTGCAAAAGAAATCTCGCCGAAACTGAGTTTATTAATTATTATTTGTACTTTTGTTCGGCTTTTGTAGAAAACAATCAGCCTTTTTCAAACAAATGATCTCCGGACATTTCCAATGTTTCAGGCGATCATAAGCGAAAACCTATTAACTTATCAATCATCAAACCTTAAAAAAATGAAGAAACATTTGCTCCCGTCACTGTTGCTGACCGGTCTTGCCGGACCGGTTCTTGCGAATCCGGATACTCCCAACATCATTTTCATCCTGGCCGATGATATGGGATATGGTGATGTATCTTATCTCAATCCTTCATCACGGATAAAAACAGAAAATCTGGACCGCATGGCGGGCGAAAGTATTGTCTTTCTGGATGCACACTCCTCATCATCTGTCAGCACCCCGACACGTTACGGCATTCTGACAGGACGCTACAACTGGCGCTCAACCCTGAAAAGCAGTGTGCTTGACGGTTATTCCAAGGCGCTGATCCCTTCCGGCAGAGAAACCCTTGCATCCATGCTGAAGAAACAGGGATACCAAACTGCGGCAATCGGAAAATGGCATCTGGGATGGGACTGGAACAACATCGAATCCGGCATCGACAAAGTTGATTTCAGCCAGCCCATCACTCATGGCCCCACGACTCTGGGATTCGATTATTTTTACGGATTCAGCGGTTCACTGGACATGCCTCCTTATGTATACGTGGAAAATGACAGGCCGACCATGACTCCTGACCGAAACACGGAAAACAAAGGGAAATACAGCTGGTGGCGAAACGGGCCGACTTCACCCGACTTCCATCACGAAGAGGTTCTGCCTCATCTGACCGACAAGGCGTGTGCATACATTCACAGCCAGTCGAAATCATCCGCCCCTTATTTTCTGTATCTGCCTCTGCCGGCTCCTCACACCCCTATCCTTCCCTCCGAAGAATTCCGGGGTAAATCGGGCATCGGAGAATATGGTGACTTTGTCCTGATGGTTGATGCCATGGTAGGTAAAATCCTGAAAGCAGTCAGAGAATCTGGCGAAGAGGAGAATACCATCATTGTCTTCACCACAGACAACGGGTGCAGTCCTTCTGCCGGTATTGACGAAATGGAGAAACTGGGACATCATGCCAATCATATCTACCGCGGCCATAAGTCCGACCTGTTTGACGGCGGACACCGCATTCCCTGCATGATCCGGTGGAAAGGTGAATTCAGGCCCCATTCCGTTGCACAGACCATTTGCCTGACTGATTTCTATGCAACATTCGCAGCCATCAACCAGTATCAATTGAAGGACAGCGAAGGCGAAGACAGCTACAACCTGCTGCCCGCCATCCGTTCTATTGATGAAATACCTGCCATCCGGGAAGCAACCGTTCATCATTCCATTGATGGAGAATTCACCATCCGACAGGGAAAATGGAAACTGTTGTTTTCTGCCAGCTCGGGAGGATGGAGCTCTCCGAAGCCACAGGACAAAGACCTGCTGAAAGGATTGCCTGCCATGCAGCTGTATGACATGAATGCTGATCCCCGGGAACGCCGGAACCTGGTGAATGAATATCCGGAAAAAGTCAGGGAACTGCAGGAAATCATGTGGCGGTATATCAAAGACGGACGAAGCACACCGGGACAGCCCCAGCCCAATGATCCCTGCGACAAATGGGAACAAATCAAGGCAATATCTGCCGGAAAATAAAATAAATACACATACAGCATCAAAAAGAAATGATCATGAAGAAAAATCTGCTTTTACTGCCAACTTTTGCAATGGCATTATTCTGTGCCTGCACAGAAAACGTGAACCAACAGGAAAGTACCTATCCACAGCCCTGCATGGAAGGAAACAGCGGAAACTGGGTTTACAACACCCAGATCAGCGATGAATTTGAAGCTCCCTTCGATACGGCCAAATGGTACGACCACAACCCGACCTGGCTGGGCAGACAGCCGTCGCTGTTCCGTAAGGAAAACGTGCGTGTGGAAAACGGACAGCTGATCCTGACCGGAAAACGCGAGAATGTGGCCGATGCTCCGGAAGGCTACCATACCTTTACTACGGCTGCGGTACAAAGCAAGAAAAAGGTACTCTACGGCTTCTTTGAAATCAAATGCAAGCCGATGAACTCTGCCCTGTCGAGTGCATTCTGGCTGTACACCCAGGATTCCATCAAACAGGAAGAAATTGACATTTTTGAGATCTGCGGACGTAACGATGCGGCTCCGTCTTATGACAAGACCTATTTCGCTACTTCGCATTACATCCTCAAGAAACAGAACCTGCAGATCAGTGATCACGTGGAACACCTGACAGAAGGCCGCTGGGCTGACCAGTGGATCACAGCCGGACTGAAATGGACACGTGATGAACTGGTGTGGTACGTCAACGGAAAAGAAATACGCCACCGGAAAAACGATTTCTGGCATTCACCCGAAACCATCAATTTCGACAGCGAAGCCTTCCCGAGCTGGTGGGGACTGCCTTCCGACCAGGACAACGGAGGAGAATTCCAGATCGAGTATTTCCGCTACTGGACCGAAAAAGACCAGCCGTCACTGCAGACCGTTTACATCAATGACATGAAAGAATAACTTTAATAAAGATTATATATGAAATACCTGATCGTATCCGATATCCACGGATCCCTGCCTGCTCTGGAAAAAGTGCTGGCTTTCTACCGCGAACAACAATGTGACCTGCTCTGCATTCTGGGCGATATCCTGAACTACGGACCGCGCAACGGTCTTCCCGAAGGACTCGACCCGAAAGGCATTGCCGAACGGCTGAACGCAATGGCCGGAGAAATCGTTGCCATACGCGGCAACTGCGACTCGGAAGTGGACCAGATGCTGCTGGACTTCCCGATCCTTTCCGACTATACGCTCGTGGTAGACAACGGCAAACGTCTCTTCCTGACCCACGGACACATTTACAACGAAGAAAAACGTCCCAAGGCTGTCACCGACTGCTTTTTCTACGGACATACGCATCTCTGGAAACTGGAACGTCAGGCAGACGGAGTGGTCTGCAATACGGGTTCGGTAACCTTCCCCAAGGGAGGAAACGTACCGACCTTTGCCACTTACGAAAACGGAACCGTCACGGTGTACCGTCTTGACGGTGAACCGCTGGCCAGTCTCACGCTGGATAAATGAAAACCACAAAGGGTACCGGTTACAACCGGTACCCTACTTTCAGCATCAGATCGTATGTGGAATAGTCCACGTCATCATAATATCTGTAATTCGTCTTCCGGTTAAAGAAACGGTTGGAAAGAACAACGCTCCACTGCTTCCCGAACTGGTAAGCCAGCTGGACGGAAGCGACCGTCAGTCGCGCATTGCTTCTGTCTCCCTGTACATTCAGCGCATTCGGATCGTCTACCGTACTCCAGTCCAGATCCGGATCATACCCCTTCCAGGTAAATATATGATAATTCTCCAGATTCAGCAGCAGAGCAAACCGCCTGTTGCAGATCCATCCTACTCCTCCCTTGATGCTGTATCCGCTTCCCAGGTTATAATCCCTCTTGCCCAGCTTCATGTAGTCTGAAAGACTGGCTCCCAATGCCACTCCGTTGGCATACAGTTCTCCAAAGAACATGGTCTTCTTTCCCGGTTCCGGATTCTTGTAATAGATGGTGCCCAGGCCGACAGCAGCAGCTTCCGAGATACGGTAAGGCGCAACAAGCCGGTCATTCTTCTCATTGATATCCGAGTTGTAATAATCAAAATGCTGGAAGACTCCCATCATCAGTGAACGGTTTTTCCGCTGCCATACATTCTTTCCCCACAAGGCACCGATGGCATTCACCTGACTGATAAGCGGCTGGTTTATCACATCCAGTCCCATTTTGAAACGGAACCATTCATAGGGTGTATAATGTTCATCATCAAAAGGATTTCCGTAATTCAGGGCCATGTCTACATGCAGACTGGAAGATCCCTTCCTGGACTTCTCCTCATCGGCCAGAAAACGGGGACCGAGACTGACAACAAAATTGACTGGAACGTTCGAATAGCTGCGCCCCTTATAACTTCGCCGTTTCCAGGCCTCCCCCGTGATCAGCCGGTTAATGGCCCGCATCGGCGAGATAATTCCAGCAAGCAGTTCCCGCCCGGCACGTTCCCATCCGCTGGTACGGTTGTCAATGAACAGATCAGACAGCCGGAAAGTTATCTCTCCCAGTGCAACCCCTCCGAAAGTAGTGGCCAGCATGTCATTGGGAGACGGTGCCTCTGTTTCCATGAAAAATTCCCACATCAGGCTTCCGCCGGCTGCATAGGGAATGGACTGCCAGAAATTCAGTCCGTTACTGCGTGCGGCATTAAAATACAGTCCGCCATGATAAGGATGGGAAAACAAATTGGTGGTAAACTGATCACTGTCCCACATCAGTCCGCGCCTGAAATTGTTCCTGATCGTTTTCCCGTTGATCCGGGCCCAGCTTTCATTGACGATAAAGCGGTCGAATGCCCAGACAGCCAGGTTGGTTCCAATCACCTCACCCGCCGCCCGCAATGGTTTCGGCTTCCATATTGTAACGGAATCACTGACATAATAACGGGATTCCACCTGGGGCAGATACTCCTGAGCGTAACTGTTTCTGAAGAAAAAAGCAGCAAGGAGCAGAAGCAGTAAATATCTAATTTTCATGTATCGGCAATTTGTTTTTCACAAATATCCGAAAAAAGCCTGTCATTTCAAAGGATAGAACCGCAAAAAAAAGAGGCCACCCACAAATGCGAATGACCTCTCTCAACCAAAAAAATGTTTATTGTATAAAATAAGCACCCCTATATCACATAGAGGAAAGATTCGCTTCACAGCGAATATGAGATAATTCATACAGACATAAAAAAGGCCGTTTCCACTTCCATAGCTCAAAAACAGAGACAGACAAGACCAAAGCTATTTCCATCAGAAACGACCTCGCTGCAAAAGTAAGCAATCCCCTATAAAGCCGCAATATTTTTTTGACAAAGAATGGATAAAACAGACAAAATCAACAACTATCCGGTCAAAATTACAAACTAAGCGACCGTTTTTCACTACCAGACAAAAAGTAACCGCTTCGGTACCCAATCATCGGCATCCGGCTTAAAGCTGATAAAACCGATCCATCATTTCCTTCCTGTACTTCTTGGAAACAAGCAGTTCATCACATCCGTCGAAGGGCGGATACATGACACAACGGTTGTCCTGAACCATCACCAGATAATTCATATTCACAATATATGACTGGTGTATCTGCACAAACGACTTGTCATAAATGCAGAGCTGTTCAGCTGTTGTATTCCGCTTCAAGGGCAGGAAAGTTCCGTCCGACAATGCCACTTCCCACAGCTTCCGCCCCGACAGATAACGGAAATAACCGATCTCCGAAGCATGCAGGAAACGCAGGTCACCCGTAGGAGTCACCATCATAAACGGTTTCTCTGCCGTAGGTACAGGCAGCTGCGCCTTGACCGCCTCCATCTCTTTTCCCCGTTCTTCCAAGCGCCGGATCACGAGTTCCAGTTCCTGCGAATCCACCGGTTTCAGCAGAAAGTCGAAAGCATAGGAGCGGAAAGCATCAATCATATATTTGTTATAGGCTGTGTAGAACACGACCTCCATGTTCACTCCAAGTTTCTTCCGGGCACGGGTAACCAGTTCCATACCCAGCATATCGGGCAGTTCCACATCCTGAAACACCAGGTCAGGGCGCACCTTTTCGATCAGTTTCAGCCCTGCCGCTCCATTGTGTGCCACCCCTTCCACCACAATCTGTCCGTATGGCTTCAAGGCCAGACAGAGATTGTCGATGGCACTCTCTTCGTCATCTATAATTACTGTTCGATAAATCTTATTCATAGTGTTATTGGGTTAATCGGTAAGAATAATGCAAAGGAATGGTGAAACGCACTTCACATCCTGTTTCTCCGTCTTCCACCGGCACATTGCTGATGGTCATGACAATAGACTGCCGGTTGTATGAATTGAGCAGCTGAATGGTCTGGGTAATCACCTTCATTCCGGTTCCCGTTCCCCGGTTCACACTCTGCCGGCGGTAGCCTCCTCCGTTGTCGCACACCGTGGCTACGACTCTCTCTCCTTCCTGCATCACCCTGATCCACAGTCTGCGTTTGCCTTCCTTCAGGCGGAGAGCATGCTTGATGGCATTCTCCACCGGAATCTGAAGCAGCATGGAAGGCACACGTATCACATTCAGATTGACATCACCCGTTGAGACTTCAAACCGGAACTCCTCTCCCAGCGACTTCTGCTCCAGACTGACGTACGTATGGACAAAATCCAGTTCTTCAGCCAGAGTTACGGCCAGACTGTCTGTCAGTTCCAGGTTACGCCGCATCAGCTTGATCAGTCCCATCAGGTTCGTGTTGTCCGGGTTTTCCTTCCGTTCGCTCACTTCCCGGTTGAGCACATTAAAGATGAAATGCGGCGAAATCCGGTTGCGGATATTCTCCAGGCGCAGGGAAGTAATGGCCGTCTGCAGTTTCCAGCGTTCCCTGTCGATCTTTCTCCGGCGATACAGATACAGAGCCAGTGCAGCCGTACCCAGCAGCAAGATGCAACCCACAAGTCCATAAAGCCACTGGTACAGGTGAAGCAGCTGGTTTTCCTTCTGCTGAATGGAAATTTCCTTCTTCATCAGCGTACTGTCCTGACGGTATTTCAGTGCAATCTCCGCAGCACGCATCTTCACACGCTCACTGCGAATCGAGTCATCAATCCGCTTGTTCTCCTGCAAATAATGGTAAGCTTTCTGGAAATCCCCGCTTTCTTCATAAAAATGCTGCAGATAGCGGTTCCGGACATTCACCATGTTGGGTTCCACATAATCGAGCTTCACGGCATTTTTCAGGCGCATCCGTGCCAAAGGCAGGTTCTTCTGCTTCAGTGCAAGTTCAATCAGTTGCGTATCAATGTAATACAAGGCAGTCTGATTATCCACCCGGCGAAAAAAATCATAACAGCGGCTCAGATAATAAGCAGAAGAATCCGTCTGGTTCATCAGCAGAAAGACCTCACCCAGATTGATCATGGTCAGATTCCGTTCAAATTCCATGTCGGTATATTTTTGGGTCAGCGCCAGCGAACGGCGAAAATACCCCAGTGCCGTCGGATAATCCTGACGGAAATAATACGAGTTGCCCCGGTTGTTCAGATACACATGCTTCTCATACGGACGCATCTGGTCAAACGAGCGCTCAGCCAGATTGAAATAATAGTCACACTGATCAAAGTTACGCAACTCCATATTCACCTGAGCCAGTCCGTAATAAACCGGGAAACGGTCTTTTTCAGCTACCTGGAGAGTATCAAACATAGACAGCGTTCGTCTGTACCAGAAAGATCCGAGGTCAAAACGGCCGCCGCGCACATAGGCATCAGCCAGATTGATGCAGATATAAGGAAGTTTCTCACGCTCTCCGGCAACCAGCCCACAGGCGTAGGCTTTCTCAAAAGCCTTTGCCGACAAATCCATTTCCGACTTCCGTCCGTACAGGTTTCCCTTCATATTATAAATCTGGCAATACAATCCCTGGATGGCAGCATTGTCGTCGCTGCGGTCGCAATATGCCCGCACACGGTCCATCAACGGTACCATCGAATCAAATTCAGCCGTATAAAACAGCGCTTTCGCCTTCAGCAGCATGTTCCGGTAATAACTCATGCTGTCCGGAGCCGAAGCCAGTGCACTGTCCAGCCTGTTGTATATTCCGGCAGGATCTTTTGTCAGAGAATCCTCCATTTCCCGCATGAATGCCTCATAAACTCCCAAATTCCTGCCCTTCCTGTCTTGTCCGGCCCTGGAACACCCGGCTATCCCCGCCAGGACAGTCAGTAATATAATCCAGCCAGACCAATGGCGATGTTTCATTTTCACATTTTCAGGTTTTCGTACAAAAATATATATTTTCATCAGATAAGCCAAAAAAAATCTCTTACCTTTGAGGCCAGAAATCAATCTTCTTGAAAAATCAAGAGAAATAAAACAGTAAATCTGATGAAAATACTTTCGAATGACAAAATCACGGTCCAGATCACAGACCACGGAGCAGAGCTGGCCAGCATCATGGCCAACGGAAATGAATATTTATGGCAAGGCGACATACGCTTCTGGGGACGCCGCTCACCGGTATTATTCCCCATCGTCGGACGGGTATGGAACAACCAGTACCACCATGAGGGTGAAACCTACAAACTGGGACAGCACGGATTCGCACGCGACTGTGAGTTCCAGCTGACCTACGAGGAAGAAAATTCTCTGGTATTCAGTCTGGAGAGTAACGAAGATACCCTGAAACTCTATCCCTTCCCCTTCATCCTGCAAATCGGATACCGCCTGCGGAACAACCGCCTTCAGGTGATCTGGAATGTGGAAAACACCGGCGACCGCGAAATGCATTTCCAGATCGGAGGCCATCCGGCTTTCTACTACCGCGACCTCGATCTGAACACCAGGCAGCGGGGATTCCTCGACTTCGGACAGAAGCACCTCCTGCTTCATTACCTAACTCCGGCAGAAAAGGGCTGCGTGAAGCCTGAACATCAGGAACTCCGCCTGCCCGACGGCATCATGGAACTCACCAGCGACAGCTTCGGATGCGACACCTATATCTTCGACAACAGCCAGCTCCGGAAAATGACTTTGCTCGACCGCAACCGGAAGCCTTACCTCAGCCTGGAGTTCAACACGCCTCTCGCTGCTGTCTGGTCACCCAGTGCCGTCCACCCCGACGTGCCTTTCGTATGTCTGGAACCGTGGTACGGACGCTGCGACACCGTAGGCTACCGAGGCGAACTGAAAGACCGTGAATGGATCCAGCATCTGGCTCCCGGAAAGAGCTTCACCGGCGGCTATACCATCGTGCTGGAGGATTTATAATCCGTCCTGACCGGCGCAACAGGCCCGGATACAATGATCCCTCTGTTCCCATACTGACACTTACAGCATCAGAACCGGAACAGAGGGATTATTTTTAACCCAGTACGCTTCCCAGATAGAGGAAGAACATACCGATCAGAACCAGAAGCAGGTCAATAGCCTTGCTCCGCAGATTCTTCTCGCGGAAAATCATCGCACCGAACAGGAAAGACACGATCACGCTTCCCCGGCGTACCATCGACACAATGGAAATCATGGACCCGTCCATGCTCAGGGCATAGAAATAGACAAAGTCCGCTGCCGACAGAAACACGGAAATCAGCGGAATGCACCAGTTCCAGTGGAAAGGCGTACTCGTCTTGCGTTTGGGCCACCACAGAAACATCAGCACCCCGCCCATCAGGAAAAACTGATAGATGTTATACCACGACTGGATCACCATGTTGTTGAACTGCTTCATCAGGTACTTGTCGTACAGCCCGCTTGCCGCACCCAGCACTGCCGCCAGCACAATAAAGGCAATCCATTTGTTGTGGGTGAAATCAATCCCTTCCTTCTTGCCCGAACGGCTCAGCAGGAAAAACGATCCGATGGCCAGCAGCACACCGATCCACTGATACACGTTCAGCCGCTCGCCGAAAATCAGCAAGGCTCCCACCAGCGTCATCACCGGACGGGTGGCATTGATCGGCCCCACAATGGTCAGCGGCAGATGCTTCATGCCGAAATAGCCGAACGTCCACGACGACAGCACGATCAGCGACTTCACCAGGATAAACTTGTGCACCTCCCAGCCCGCATCAGGCACATAAAACAGGGTATGCTGCAACCATTCCGGACGGAAATGAGAAATCAGGATAAACGGCAGGAAGATCAGACTCGAAAACAGGGTGTTCAGTCCCAGCACGGGAAGCACCGCATTGCCTGCCAGCGATTTTTTCTTGAATACGTCATAAAAGCCCAGCAACGCCGCTGAGCAGAAAGCCAGTAATAACCACATAAATTTGTCTCGTTGAATAACCGGCCGCAAAGGTACGACAAAATCCCCAAAGATTTTGCACAAGTCGCAAACTCTCTCTACCTTTGATCAAAAATACAAGCAAGATGAACGAACAGGTGATCCAGAAACTGAAGATACTGACCGAATCAGCCAAATACGACGTTTCCTGCGCTTCCAGCGGAACCGTGCGCCGAAACAGCCGCAAAGACGGTCTCGGCAACACCGTGGGAGGATGGGGCATCTGCCACAGTTTCTCCGAAGACGGACGCTGCATTTCCCTGCTCAAGATCATGCTCACCAACTATTGCATCTACGACTGTGCCTATTGCATCAACCGTGTCAGCAACGACATTCCCCGGGCCACTCTCTCGGTCTCCGAACTCGTGGATCTCACCATCGAGTTCTACCGCCGCAACTACATCGAAGGACTTTTTCTCAGCTCCGGCGTGGTACGCAATCCCGACTACACCATGGAACGTCTGGTGCGCGTGGCCAAAGACCTGCGCGAGGTACACCGCTTCAACGGATATATCCACCTCAAGAGCATTCCCGGAGCCAGCGAAGAACTGGTGCGCCAGGCCGGACGCTATGCCGACCGCCTCAGTGTCAATCTGGAAATCCCTACGGAAAAGAATCTCAAGCTGCTGGCCCCCGAGAAAGACCACCAGAGCGTCTACAAGCCGATGCTGTACATCCAGCAGGGCGCCCTCGAAAGTGCCGAGGAACGGAAGAAACACCGCCATGCCCCCCGCTTTGCCCCTGCCGGACAAAGCACCCAGATGATCGTGGGCGCCACTTCCGAAACCGACCGCGACATCCTTAACGTGTCGTCGGCCCTCTACCAGCGCCCCACCATGAAGCGTGTCTACTACTCCGGATACATCTCCGTCAACACCTACGACAAGCGGTTGCCTGCCCTGAAACAGCCGCCTCTGGTGCGCGAGAACCGCCTCTATCAGGCCGACTGGCTCCTGCGCTTCTATCAGTTCCGGGTGGATGAACTCGTGGACGATGCCTCCCCCGACCTCGATCTGGAAGTCGATCCCAAACTGGCCTGGGCCCTCCGTCATCCGGAATTTTTCCCCGTCAACATTCTGACGGCCGACTACGAAGCCCTGCTGCGCGTCCCCGGCATCGGAGTGCGCTCGGCACGGCTCATTGTCCTTTCGCGCCGCTTCTCCCGCATCGGCCTCTACGACCTCAAGCGCATGGGAGCCGTGGTCAAGAAAGCACGCTATTTCATCACCTGCCACGAACTGCCCGACAAGACCATCCTCGATCTCGGACCCGCAGGCGTACGCAAGCTGCTCCTTCCCCGTCCGGCCCGCAAGACCGACGACCGTCAGCTGAGTTTCGATTTCCAGGATTAACCCCTAACCCGTCTGCCCATGACCGTCTTCCTCTACGACCATACCTTCGAAGGGCTGCTCACCGCCCTGTTCGATGCCTACGTCCGCAAGACCTTTCCCGAAGCCCTGCTCACCGCCGGCGAGCCCCTTCCCCTGTTCTGCGACGAGGTACATACCGTCGTGACCGATCCCGAAAAGTCCGAACGTGTCTGGAAAGCCCTCCGCAAGAAACTCTCCGCCGCCGGGCTTGCTTCCGTCACCGGCTGCTGGCTCTCCGAACTGCCCGAAACCCCCATGCTGCTGATGCGCTACCTCCGCAAGGTATTCGACTCTTCCCGGAACATCGAGACCCACTATGCCGATCCCGATGTCCTGGCCGTCTGGCAGCTCGGCCGCAAAGTCAGCGGCGAACGCATACGCGTCCTCCAGTTCATGCGCTTCCAGAAAACCGCCGACGGCACCTACTTCGGCATCATGGAACCCCTCTACAACGTGCTCTCGCTTACGGTACGCCATTTCCGCGACCGCTTTGCCGACCAGCCCTGGATCATCTACGATGCCCGCCGGCGCTTCGGCTACTATTACGACCGCACCGAAGTCAGCGAGATCACCTTCAGCGATCCTGCCCAGCAACCCCTTACCGACGGCATCCTCCGCGAAGACCAGCTTGATGAAAAAGAAAAACTCTTCCAGGATCTCTGGAAGAGCTATTTCAAAACGGTATGTATCAGGGAACGCCTGAACCCCGTCAAGCACCGCAAGGATATGCCGGTGCGTTATTGGAAATACCTGACCGAAAAACGCTAGAGGAACAGATCGTCCGGATAACTCACATCCGTGAGATACAGTGCATGTCCCGGCACCGACGTACCGGCACTGCAGCGGTTCTTCTCCTCGATCACCCGGCGGAACCCGTCCACGGTCAGCTTGCCGCGGCCCACCTCCACCAGTGTTCCTACCACAGCCCGTACCATGTTGCGCAGGAAACGGTCAGCCCGGATGGTAAACACCCATTCCCCGTCCCCCGTCTGCTCCCAGCGGGCCAGCATGATCCGGCAGTTGTTCGTCTTCACGTCCGTATGCAGCTTGCTGAAGCTCGTGAAGTCCGTATAGTCAAACAGCGTCTGTGCCGCCTCGTTCATCCGTTCGAAATCCAGCGACTGGAAGATGCGCCACGAATACCCCCTGCGGAACGGATCCTTCCGCGTGTGGATATAATATTTGTACGTGCGCGAAGTTGCATCAAAGCGCGCGTGCGCCTCCGGTTTCACCCGCCGCACCCCGTACACCGCAATGTCCGGCGGCAGCAGCCGGTTCAGCTTGTCCGTCACCACCTCCCCGTCCAGTTCCGTGTCAAAGTCAAAGTGAGCCACCATCAGCCGCGCATGCACACCGGCATCCGTACGTCCGGCCCCTACCACTTCGATCTCCCGGCGCAGGAAGGTAGAAAGCGCCTTCATCAGCGTTTCCTGCACACTCGCCCCGTTCGGCTGGATCTGCCAGCCGTGGTAATTCGTTCCGTCGAACGACAAATAGATGAAATACCGGAACATACTCAACGCGCCGTTATGTGGAAACAACCCTGTTTCAGTTCATACTTCACATAGCAGCGATCCGCCTTCCGCAAGTCACGCAGCACCTCTGCCAACACCAGCTTCAGCGTGTCGGCACTCACATCCTGCATCGGCCGTCTGTCCGGATCCTCCACCTTCTCAAACCGTTTCCAGCTGATATCGAAAGTCGTTCCGTAGAAATGACACGAGTTCATCGACGCATTCCCGTTGGTTCTCCGCAGACGCTTCACATCCTCCTTCGTACGGGTCACCGATGTCACGATCACCCGGTTCGGATTCAGCCCCTTGCAGGCCAGTGAATCCAGGAAATTCGCCCCGATGGTGTCCAGCAGCTCACTCGCCTTCGGCACCAGATACGGAATAGAGTGCGTCAGCGAATCCATTCCGTACAGTTCACACGGACCGATCTCGTCCAGCCGGTCTCCCAGATTCCGGGCTTCTTCCCGCGAAGCAATCGGCCGGATACCAATTGCCTTAGCCGACTTCAGCTGCACGTCGTTCAGATCCCCGAACGAACGTTTATAGCTTACCACTCCGCGGATATTGCGCGGCTCGTTCATTTTCATCGACATATCCTTTTTCTCGCCACAGCCCGCCAGCACACTTCCGGCAGTCAGGGCAAGCACACAACATACCTCCCAAAAACCTCTTTTCATGCTTATTCAGTTTACATGTCTAATTTTCATTTACTCATTTTCAGCAGGCAAAGATAGCGAGAACTTACGAAAAGATCAAATAAAACGGAATATGCTGTGACCTCCGGCTGAGAGCAGAAAGAATCAGTAAGCATTTTTCTCACCATGAACGGCATTCGCCACGGTCTTGTAGATAATATACAGGTCCAGACCGAAACTCCAGTGCTCGATGTACCAGATATCCCCGCGGATACGTCCCTCCATGTCCTTCAGCTCCTTCGTCTCCCCACGGTAGCCCGTCACCTGGCTCCATCCCGTGATACCCGGCTTCACAAAGTGACGCACCATATACTTGTTGATCAGCTTCGAATACTCCTCCGTATGCTTCAGCATGTGCGGACGCGGTCCCACCACGCTCATGTCGCCTTTCAGTACGTTGATAAACTGCGGCAGCTCGTCGATGCTCGTCTTGCGCATGATGTTTCCCCACTTCGTCTTCCGCGGGTCATCCTTCGTTGCCTGCACCTTGTCCGCATCCGCATTCACCTTCATGCTCCGGAACTTGTAGCAGTAGAACTCCTTATCGTTCAGTCCGTTCCGTTTCTGCTTGAAGAAGATCGGGCCCGGCATGGTAATCTTCGTGATGATGGTCACGATGATCAGGATCGGGATAAACAGCGTACACAGGAAACACAGCGAGAACACGATGTCGAAAGTCCGTTTCAGCATCTTGTTCCCCAGACGGCTCAGCGGATCCTGCCGCAGACTCAGGTACGGCACATTCCCCATCATGTTGAAATACATGCGGTTCTGCAGGTAGTTATGCACGTTCGGCACACTGTAGAAATGCACCAGGTTATTCTCGCAGTAATCAATGATCGGCATGATCACCTCCCGGTCCTTCGACGGCAGACAGCAGAACAGGAAATGCGTATTCCCGTGCTTCTTCAGATAATCCGTCACTTCCTGCGGCTTGCCCAGATACGGACACTCCTGCGGGAAATTCCCGTTCGGTTCAAAATCGAAATACCCCAGCACACGGTATCCTGCCCAGCTTTGCGACGTCAGTTCCTGATACAGCTCCCGGTTGTTGTCCGCACTGCCCACCAGTACCACAAACCGCAGGTTACCGCCCTTCGTACGGTACGCCTTGATCAGCATACGCAGACCCAGCCGGAACACCGACACACAGACCAGCACTGCCAGCAGATACGCCAGAAACAGCTTCGACCAGGCATCCATATATCCTCCCAGTTGCAGGATTCCCCCGCCCAGGATTGCAAAGAACACCACATTCTTGGCCACACGGGTCAGCACCTCATACGCGAACACCTTCCGTCGGTAAAGAATTACCCCCGTATGCATCGCACACAGCAGGTAACACAACATCAGCGTCGCCACAATCTGGAATTCCGATGCCTGGAGCATCTTCTCCCAGGCCGTTCCCTGTGCCCAATGATAAAATCTGTGAAACAGTCCGCCTACGATACAGGTATCGCAGGCAATGACAAATGCATTAGTAAGCCGGTTATACGACTCTGCCATTCCTTTTTTCATGACCTAGTGCTTTTCAATATGTTTTTTACAAAAAAATTTGGTTACTTCATTTTCCCTCTTCTCCGGGAACTTCATACGTTTCAGCTCCCATTACGCTCCTGATCTCACGCATCTGAGAAGCAATATATCCCGTGTCAGTAGCGCTTCAGCTCCAACTTTGCATAATCCGATTCCAATACCAGCGCCTTGCCGTCCGCCTTCACGATGCGGAACGTCGTTTCCATCGCTCCGATACCGAAAGGCTTCAGCTGCTCCAGCGTGGCATCCTTCTTGCTGTCACTCGTTGCGGCACGCACCTTAAACTCACTCATCACCGCCTCCCGGCCCTCGTCCGTATAGCCGAAGCGACCGATGAAATCCCCGTACCCCTGCGTACCCTGCCGTTCCGCAATTTCCACCACGTAGCGCGTGATCCCGTAGAAAATCCGTTCCGGCTCATGCACGGCTCCGTCCTCCTTTGTCGTGAAACGTTCCAGTTTCCAGAACCCTTCCACGCTGCTGTCCACCGGCTGCTTGGCACATCCCGGCATCAGCAGGCAGGCCAGTATCAGGCCCAGCACCAGCAATGCATACACCAGTGTCGCCTTCGTTCTTCCGCTTAATTGTATCATTTTCATAAACCCTTTTATTATTTTCAATCATTCAACATTCATTCTCCTTCCGGCCTCCCGTCCGGCATTCCTCCGTCGGAAACCGGTCACCGTTTCCGGTGTCCTAGCGTTTCAGCAGTTCCCCCGTCTTGCGGATGCAGAACGTACCTCCCGCCGTATTTCCCGGCAGATAATTTCCGCGATCCAGTCCCAGAGCCGCCGAGAAAGTCCATCCTGCCAGCCGCTTCGGACGGTATGTCACCTCCCAGAGCGAACCGAACTGCTTGCGCGGCTTGTCCAGCGGTGCCGAATAAGTTCCCCAGTGACGGGCAAACGACACCAGCACCCTCCAGTTCCATTCCTCCGACGGATCTCCCGTCATTCCCAGGTGATTCGCCCGGACACGGTTACTCTTGAATTCATTTGTGCCGTCCGTATTATATGCCGGTCCCGGCAGGAACGGATGTCCCAGTCCCAGACCCGCATGCTGCCAGCCCAGATACTCCCCGTTCGTATAATAATTGTCGCCGCCGCTCATCTGCACATCATGAAACGAACCAGCGATGCCGTCATACAAGATCGGCCCCGTCTGATCCTTGGTATTCAGTCCTTCCCACAGCACCCGCGTCACCCAGCGGTTCTCCGGCAAGGTCACCTCCAGTCCCAGATGCCCGTCCTTCCAGCGGCCATACTGCCAGAACATCTGCGAGTGATCCTCGAAATAATGCTCCAGATACGCCCGGAACTTCCAGTCCTTCAGATAATACGACAAGGCAAAGTTCCAGCTCCCGCAATGATTTCCCTGTACATTCTGCAGCGTACTGGCCTGCTTCGGGATCAGCACCTTCATGAAATCCTTCAGACCGTTCGGCTTGTCCTTCACAAACGTCAGGCTGCCGTCCTCATTCTTCCGGTACACCGTTCCGCCGAACTGCGCCCCGGTCAACAGTCCGAATTCAAACTCCACCGGCAGCTTCTCCCGGTTGCCCAGGCGCAACATCAGCGACTTCGAGTGATACAGCACATTCTTCAGCACCGTCTTTCCCGGTGCCGCAAATTCCTCCTGCCAGCCATTGTCCGTAAACATACCGTAAGCGATATGCCCCTTCAGCGACAGCCAGTTGCCCGTGAATCCCAGCGGCAGATACTCCCGGATCTCCCCCCGCACCTGCGGCACGGGACGCGCGTTCATACCCTCCACCATCATGCCGCTGCTGAGCCGTTCATCCTTGTCCAGCGGGAAATTTCCCCGCTCCTTGCTTCCGATACTCAGCGTCAGCATCTTCCACGACACATCCGCATACGCCTGCTGCACCACGAACCTGGCCCGGTCCGGCACCGCCCCGTTGTTCAGCGTACCCGCCAGATCCAGTCCGGCTCCCACTCTCCAGTTCCGTTTCAGCGGCTGGTCATAAGTCACCCCCGCCCGGAGCCATCCGCTGTTCGGCCGTTCCGACGCCAGCCCGTAACGGTTGGACGTCATCCACATCGGCGCATACTCCCCGGCAGACACGTTCACATCCGCCTCCACCCGGTAGCCCAACGATGCTTCCGTTTGGGCAAATGAAGGCAAGGCCACTGCCAGAACTGGCAGCAGCACCCACTTTTTTCCAAAAATCATTGATTAGTTTTTATAAGAAAGCGACAACTCGCTTATTTGGTTTCATTTATCATCATCCTACAGTCCTTCTATATCCTCTTCTCTCAGTCCCGTAGTCTTTGCTATCTGTTCATTGTTCATACCCAACGCCTTGAGATTCCGTGCAATAGCTATTTGTATTTCCGCACGGCCTTCCGCACGGCCTTCCGCACGGCCTTCCGCACGACCTTCCGCACGACCTTCCGCACGGCCTTCCGCACGGCCTTCCTCCAGTCCCTTTTTCCATCCGGCTTCACGTGCGTCCTCTTCCACAATCCGGCTCACACGATATCGATCCAGCGCCTTATCATAAGCGATGCGGTCCTCCATCGAGAGATTAGCCACGGCAGCAAGTTCTTCCAGACGGCTGAAAACCTGTTCTTTCAACGCGTCAGGCATTCGGTTCCAGTGTTGCATATTCTTCAGTGTATAAATCAGTTTGTCATAAAGAGTTTCACACTCCTTGAGTTCCCTGGTGAAATAAGGAAACTGAAGGAAGATCTGCCGGAAGTGCGGATTAACCACCCTGCCGTTTTCCCGGTCGGCAATAACGGTATCCGTACGGAATTTTTCTTCCAGTCCCGGTTCCCGGAAGTTCATCAGGAAGATTCCGTACACGGTAGAAAGCCTGTATCTGGTGCCGTAGTTTTCCTGCATCGGCTCTTTCAGCAGAAAATCATCTTCCTCCGCATCATGCCCGTCCATTCTCAGTTCACGTTCCTTCTTTCTTTTTTCGCGCAAGTTCTCCACCTGCCTGCCAATGGCGCGACACATATAAAACAACGTCCTGTCCAGAAAGCTGCTGTGAAAGCGGTTCTGCATCTCCACGATGATATATTCTCCCGTGTCCGTCAGGCAGTACAGATCGTAGATAATACCCGCATCTGCCATGCTGTCGGAGTGATTCTCCTTGTCCAGGAAAATCAGATTCGTGATACGGTGCTCCCCCGAAAGCAACTCGTTAAGGAGCGTAATAAGCAATTCCTTGCTGGCAGGCTGTCCGAATATAATCTTGAATCCAATATCCGTAAACGGGTTCACAAAATGCCCGCACGTCAAATCCATACCGTCCATAATTTCTCCTTTCGGCTTTTTGATTTTACAAAGAAAGCGAAAAATCGCCAGAAAAACAAATGTTACCCACCCTGTCCTGCATTACTCCGTGCAGTCCGGGCTTCCGATTTCGCAGCTTCATATTCCCTGTTATACCCGTCGGCCTCTCTCCTCAAATCCTCAGCCTCCCGGTATTTTTCCGCGATTTCCCGGCGATAATACCCGTCGCTGTCTCCGGTCAGTTCAATCTGATTCTTCAGATCCTCAGCTTCCCTTTCCCGTGCACGCGCTTCTCTAATCGCGTCATCACGCAAATCCTTCTTCTCAGCCGCTTCCTCCTCATATTCCTCCGCTTTCCTCAGCCAATACTCATTCATATCCTCTTTCTCCTTCCGGCGATCCCGTTCCGCACTGTCATCATCCCGGCGGCTTTCCGGTTCCTCGTCATCCGGCAGTCTGTCTTCCTCGTTGTCCCGATCCTCGTCCTCACTTTCCGGATCTTCCTCCTCGTCCGGGTAGTCACTCACTCCGGCCGGATAACTGTTCCCCCTTGACGAAGCCCCATACACCTGTTCTGCATACGTAGGCACCGGTGCTCTCTGTCCAGAAGCGCTTCCCACAGCCTTTCCGGTCCCCTCATCGGGAAACATCAGCATACTCAGTCCTCCCAGCAGAAACAGTGCTACCAGGATCCACATTCCATGGTAGAAATCCATCAGCGCCAGTCCATAGACATACATCACCGGCACTCCCACGAGCCAGCGCACCAGAGGCCCCTTTATGCTCTGCAGGACAGCCACCACAGCCCCCATCAGGAAAACATTTACCAGTACCATAAGGAGCCGTTCCCAGATAGAGTCAGCCCCCGTCATACCCGTCGAAAGACAAAGATTCCGACAGGCTATCTTTTCATACCAGGGCAGCTTCCCGAACAGATTCTCCGAATGCCCTCCCTCGTAATACTGAATATCCTGAACGATGCGGAAATCATTCGTCACCACCCTTACCCCATGGAAACGCTCTCCGTTGCCCACGGCTATCAGATGCGGAAACTCATACACATGCGCCACGCCCCCAAAACCTTCAGGAGTCACCCATTGCGACATGCCCGTCACATAATCTCCAGCTACGGCCAGCAGCGCGTCCAGCTCCTTGTCCATACAGGCCTCCAGCTTTTCCTTGCTGACATTATAGGTATAATGACCGTTCAGTTCGTCAAGATCCTTCACCACCGGTTCCAGTCCCCCTTCCGGCACCAGAAACTGATACCCTTTAGGACCCCTCACCAGCGTACTGTGATCCACCTTGCAGAGCACCTCCACCTCCGTCTTCAGCGGCGGATTATACCCCTCGTTATTCAGTTCCTTCACGGTATACGACTTTCCCTGCGAAACCAGTCTCGGCGGTTCCGACTCACTCAACAGGGCATACACCACATGCCCTACAATGACCAGAGAAAGCAACAGGCAAATAAGATTTCCGGTTTTCATGGTATATTCAGAATAAAGTTTTACATTGTTATTGGCAGATACCGCCCGTTCTAACAAAGCATGTCAAAGCGGAGATTAGAATGTTAATACCGTCTGTCCTGTATCCACTTCCCATATCTGTATATCATGGCATAAATCGGATTCAGCAAAATCATCTTTAGTGTAACATGGATGTAATGTACTCTTCAATTTTTCCTCATTCAGATTTATCCATTCCCTATATATATTTTTTATGTAGAAACAAAGTCTTTTAATAAAGTCATGTCCATTAGTTAATTCAAACGGATCACATCCACCTTTGCTACAGATAAACTGTTTTAGTTCTGTCTCATTTATTGGACGACACCGAGGCGAAGTAGGTAATATACACGTATGTATATGGCTGAATCTGCACAATTCATCTGAAGATTTATCAGTGACAGATAAAGCCCTAAAATTATAATTGCAGCGATTTGTAAAATTATACCACTTGAAGTATGACAAATACTCTAAATCTGAAAAAACTTGAGTTATCATACTTTCCAGATAAGGGATACCCAAATTTTCAAACAAACTTTCAACAGTACTTTTATTTTTCAAGCACATCATTTCATAGTCATGACAATCTGCATAAAAAAAATTGTTTCCCAGTCTTGATTTACCGTTTAATCTGTCAAAGTCACTGTCTTTTATTGTAATATGCAGGAATCCTGCATCCCTTTGCAGGATTTTATATACTTCAACAACTTTCTTACATCCCTTACAATCAACTATTTCTGTGGTATTATGATTGAAGAATTTATAATAAAATAACCTATCATCCTTTCCTTCCACCAGAATCAGCACTTTATTTGCAAATCCAGGAGATTTCCATTGCATAATGAAATTATTGGCTATCCAATCTGGAGTTATCCCATTTTTCAAAGATGTTGCCATAGATTCTAATTATTGTTTTCATAAAGGTCATAGGTCATATCCCATTCTCCATTTATAAATGTAATGGAATGAGTTGCAATAATAATCTGACATTGCAATCTGTCAGCCATATCCAAATAATCATCCAGCATTTTTGTAAGCCATGCAGCATGAAGAGAGTTTTCAGGTTCATCAATAAGAAGTAAGTCATTCTTTCTGATAGAGAAAACAAGCTTATAGTAAAGGATTATCAAATTCTGTTCTCCGCTGGATAATTTATTTAACGGTATTCTGTCATCATTGTCATTCACGACTACGATACCATTATTATCATTCAAAAGAATTTTTTTATTCGAAAGAGCTTTATTTGATATCATGCTATCGAAAACCGCCAACTGGTTATAGAATACATCAAAAACAGCCATTTTGGCTTCCATATCATCTATATAAAGAGACAATACTTTTTGTAGTTCTTCCGGATACCCATTAGGAATAACAATACTTGGAGTAAGGCCATACTTCTTGAAATTCTCAATTTTTTCCTTTAATTTATTCAATTTCGCATCAAACTCCTCTTTGCAATATGCCTTTTTCTCAGTATCCATCAATCTTTTGATAAAAGTAGCATCGATTTCCTGACTTTTAGAAGCAAAATCCCGTTGTTTTTCTGCAAAAAGTTCTTTCAAATTTTGGGCAATCAAATTTATTTCCGGAACATTCATCCGGCCCCATCTCCTTTCATATATATTTTGGGGATCAGCAGGGAAAATATTAGTTAAAAGTCTTTGCTGCTGTATATACAGGCAATTAAGTTCTTGCAAAAACAATTGTATGTTTTTCCCGTTTTCCATCAGGTAACTGTCATCTTCTATTTTATATTCCCTTTCTAAAGTTTCCTCCAGAACCGCATCGTAGAATATTGAGCCAGAAGATGTATATCTTGAACCATACTTTCTCATCAGTCTGGCTCCATAAGTTGTACCTAAAACTAACGATTCAATAGGAGCATCCTTATCTGCAACATACAATTCGATAATAATTTTTTCCTGAGTGTTAATGGCTTCAGATATTTCTTCGCTTACATTTTCCTCATTAGTTTCTCTTCTGATAATGAGAGATCTTCCGTTTTGGAAACCAAGTTTAATTTCATCGAATTTCAAGAAGGAAAAATACCAGAATTTACATTGCAGAACATGGTCTATGATTTTTAGAATTGTCGTTTTCCCGTATCCGTTCGGACCGGTTATGATGAAAACCCGCTGTTCATTCTGAAAATGGATATTATAATTATATAATCCATGTAAACCACGTATGATAATATCAGACAGCATATATTTCTTTAAGTTTACTCTGTAAATTATCGCTTACCTTGCACGAAGTTTCCTTTACGATATTTTTATTATCTTTCGAGGTAACAGCAGCTATATATTGAGGGTATTGGTCACTTTTACTCCGGTTGTTTTTCCAGTTCATCGGTCTCAAATTCACAAAACGATTATCTCCGCCAAGACTCTCCGGATAAACATGGTCAATTTCCCACCCCAGATCTCTGGATATATCTCCAAAAGCATCACGAGCAATCCATGCTCCTGCAGCATCTTTCCTATACAAGGAGGCATTATAACCTTCTACAATGATTCCTTTTTCCCAAATTGCCTGAATCACATTCGGATCCTGTAAACTATCTATATATTCGTAATCGTCATACATAACTGCCCAGCTCTTAGATTTTAGTTCAAATGTAGATATTTTCTTTTGAATTACCAATCTTTACCCGAAAAGATTTTATCATTTTTCTCAATTATAACCATTTCTTTTTCTGCAGAAATGATTTTGACGATTGATATTCAGAATAAAGTTTCACATTGTTATTGGCAGATACCGCCCGTTCACCAGCGACAGCAGCTGTCCGCGCTGCTGCTTCCCGTCCGGATGCCGGCATCCCACGTGCATCCATTGCGGCAGTCCCTGATCATTTTCCTTTTCCGAAATCAGCTGATCAAAAGCCCGCCCCTTCAGAAACTCCTGGCAGAACGCCTTGAATTCCCTCATTCGTCCGTTCAGCGGAATCAGATCGAACGCATAGCCATACCGGTGGGCAGAAGTCGCGCTTCCCCCTACCTGTCTCTTATACACATCTCCGAGCCCACGAGACTACGCTGCATCTCG